>Ga0137437_1000642_pt1 | contig 11271 bp, 22 predicted proteins | sample EasRivERMGT138_2_FD_102332 | JGI IMG/M metagenome (GOLD analysis project Ga0137437, IMG submission 102332) | Soil microbial communities from meander-bound floodplain in the East River, Colorado, USA - East River MetaG ERMGT138_2 | ecosystem: Environmental > Terrestrial > Soil > Floodplain ...
GAACTTGCGCCCCGAAATTTCTCTATAAAAAATTACACGAAACCCAATATGTCTGTTAGACTCCATTAGGGTGTTAGTCTGGCATCGAGCAGGAGTAAGTCTTATGACCGAGGAGGAGTTGATCGAGAAGGCAACAAGGTTGCTACGTCAAACCAGAGACAAGGAGGTTGTCGATATTTGCAGTGAGGTGCTGTCCCGGATTGCCACGTTGCGGCTACCTGACAAGCCTGCCTTTGACCGCAGGGCCTACCAGCGGAACTACATGCGAAACTATCGCAACAGGCAGAAGTCCAATCCATTTGAGGGGTGAGTAAGATGTCTTTGTTCAAGATCACGCAGATTGGCAACAAGGTCGTAGGGGTGGAGAAACTACCTCCCCAGAAATTCCAAGACGACGACTGGGTCGTGCTCTGGGATCAGAACCCCTTCAAGGGAACCCTGAGGGCGAGGGTTCCATACCGGGTCCGCAGGGTTTATCCCAAACATATTACCATTATGTCGGATAACGGGACGGAGGGCACCTATGCCGACAAGTGGTTCAGGCCATACATGCATGGGGGGCTGGAGGCTGGGGCGGATGAATATGAGCAGGCCATGAAGGCTAGGGATATAATGGAGGGGTTATGAGCTTGCTGGATACCTCGTTGTGGCTAGAGCGAGTATTACTAGCTTCCTATCGTACAGACGCTCCCCAGCAGTTGCTGATGGAACTGGAGTGGTGGCGGCAGGATGTTCTGGATAAGCTTCTGGAAGAGCAACTGGCGGGGTTTGACCGGTCCTAGGAAGAACACAATCTGGGTGTAGGCGTGGTGCATGAAAAGGAGCTATCATCACTATGTTCTGGACGCCGCTGGCGAGCCGCAGCTATGCGACGACATGGCTGTGTGGACGGCGTGGTGGGGCACGACCGACCGCAAGATAGCTGAAGACACCCACAACGATATAACCGTCTCCACCGTCTTTCTGGGCCTCGACCATAACTATGGAAGCAACGGTCCCCCGCAACTGTACGAAACCATGATCTTCGGCGGCGAGCATGACGGGGACTGCCAACGCACCTCGACCCGGAAAGATGCGTTAATGATACATGAAATGTCGTGTTACTTGGTGCTCCCGCCCAAAGTGGAAGTGGACCCCGCCGCCGAGTACGAGGACGCCATGGCGGGCAAGGAGATACTGGAGGGGTTGAAATGAACTTCACAATGGAAGCCTTGGTCGGCATCTACGACACCCTCTCTGACCCTGAAAAGAGGGAAGTGAGCCGTTACGTCAATACGCTGCTCCCTACCGATTCCGAGCATACGCTGGAAGTCGTCAGGCGGGCCCTGTTCGGGTCCCTGATCGTGCGTGGTCATATTGCTGAGTTTAGGGAGCCACTGATGGTCCAGATGGCCGAGGAATATGACTTGGCGATGCAGGGAGCGGACTTGCTGGACTGCCAGCCTATGCATGTCGAGCCGAACAAGAGCCACACACGGAGGTACGGACCATGAACTTTTGGACAGGGCTTATTTGGATCGGCAACACTCTTTACCCACGCTGGTATGTTGGTTTCGTCGCTGTCGCGTCTATCGCGGCGGTAATTGCAGCGATTTATGTGGCGCGGAGGATTGTGCCATGAACTGGAAGCCGCAAATAGAAAATCCTCCTGCGCCTCTTGCTCCAACAAGGGTCCTAGTATGCGGCGGTCGTGACTACGCAGATAGCTACAAGATGCACAAAGAGTTATTCGCTCTTCGTAAGAACGCCGACCCCGACATCGATCACACCACTTCATTGCAGAGCAATCTTGTTATCATAGAGGGTGGTTATCGTGGTGCCGACGCGCTGGCTCGAAAATGGGCGGCGGAATGGGGTTGCCGCTGCATTACCGAGAAGGCGGACTGGGACAAGTACGGCAAGAAGGCTGGCCCCATTCGCAACCGCGAGATGATGAAGCACAAGCCAGACTTGGTTCTGGCTTTCCCCGGAGGGAGCGGCACCGCCGACATGATCAGCGTGGCCGAGGAAGCTGGCGTGCCAGTAAGGAGGGTAACATGACTGACGAACAATGGGATACGCTACTGCCCGGCATGAGGACAGAAATCCTGACCCGTGGCGAAAGCTTGATCGGGAATAGTGTTTATACTCTCTCGAAAGAGAAATTCTACGAGCTTGCTGACAAGGTTCTGGACAGTATTCTGAATGACTCTACCCCTAGAGGGTTTATTGATATCGAGCGCATGCGGCAGGCCGTTCAGGAATACGACGACGCAATGGCGGCCAAGGCCTCGATGGAGGAGTAAGTGGGATACGACCTGCCGCTTTGGTGTCTGGGATGCTGGTTCGTGATTTGTTTCATCCGTGCCAGCCGCGACCGAACCAAGCTGGGCGACAAGTACTACGTCCACGCCACCGGCCAGAATGAACTTCACCAAATCAGTACTTTCACGCACGCGCTCTATCTGATGCTCTTACGCAGCCCATTACAATTGTACGGCCCCTATATCCAGTCGAATACGAAGCTTACGAATTTCGACAGGCGCTGGTGGAAGGTCTACCATCAGGTCTATCTGATGCTGGCTCCGGAACAAAAGCGACGGGTCAGGAAGGCAATGTTCAAGATTGGATTTACCCTTGAGGGCGCAATCGAGTATGCCACCCGCATCGATGTTGACTTTTTGATAGGTGAAGACAAGCCGCTGCCCGACCATACCTTCTCCATGCTGGAAGCCGCCGACGAGTACGAGCAGATCATTTCCATGCAGGAGATAGTAAAATGAGCAGCATCTTCATGACCCACCCAAACGAAATCCTGAGAGTCGAGGAGGGCATCTTATTCCAGACTGACAAGTGGAGAGATTTGTATAAAGAGGAGCTTGGCAAATATAAGCTTCTAACCCCCGGCCAACGGGATGGCATCAGAAACTTATATTTGGACCGTGAGTGGAAATCGTTGAGGAGCGGCAGCTTTGACTTCAATCATGAGTATGATGAAATCATGCAGGCCCAAGAGATAATGGACAAATTGACGACATAATCATGTGAGACATATTGGGTATGGCTACTATCAAAAAAGGAACGTTAACCCGCGCCCACGAATGTTGGGTCCACTTGCGCCCCTATGGCAAGCGCAGGTTCTGGCATAGGGAGCGCGGTGCGGCCAAGCGCGATGCGTGGTCGTACGAAGACCAGTATGACGACCCGAGAGCCATCGAGGCCATGGCCGAAGTAGACGATTATTATGAAAGAGAGATGGAGTTAAGGCATGCCAAACAAAGTTACGATCAGAAGTGACATAGACAACGAGGACAGCGATTGCGTGGTGTGCATCCCCGTGACCATGCCGCTGAAGTTTGACGACAATCTGGTTGGCCGTTGCTCCAGATGCAACGTCCCGGTCCAGTTTCGTCCGACCAGCCCAAAGAAACCTCCGAAGATTTGCTGGGATTGCGCCGCCACTGACATGGAGCGGGAGCTAAATGCTGGCAATCTGGAAGTTGCGGTGAGCGACAAAGCCCGGGAAGATATCATGGAGTATCTTTCCAGAAAGATGAGGCACTGATGGCCAAGGAAGCATCAAAGAACCAAATCCTACTGGAACATATGGCGGAATTTGCCCGCTTTGCCTTCATGGATACGGGCCAGATTATCCCGATGTGGCTGTTGCAGGACGCGGATGGCAAAATCCAGCCCGTCCTGACGCCGTTCCATGAGGGCGAGCCAAAGGAAGTCTACGCCAAGGCCGTCAAGGCGGCCCTGAAGGAGCATAAGGCCGTGCGCTATGGCTTCATGTCGGAAGCGTGGGCGGTTTCGATCAAGAAGGACCACCCAGACTTCAATAGGGCCGATAAGGTCAAACCCTCTACCCACCCCGACCGGCGCGAGGTTATCAAGCTGGTGGTGGAGGACGATCAGGGCAGCTTCCTGATTGGCCAGTACTTCATCCTGCGCCCCGAGAATGGCGCGGCGCGGCTGTCTCCGTTCATCCAGCCCGAGGGCTTCGACGGCATGGGCGGAACCTTCGGAAATATGTTTACCAAGGTATGATTTACCAGATATGGTGGCCCCGATTTGGCTCGTGTCCAGATATGGAGAGAGGGATCACCATGGCTACAATCCTTGCTGATATGCACCAAGCTCATAAAGCCCGCCAGCTTCGCATCCAACAAGCCGCCTACCGTGAACTGACCGCCACATCCTCCGGGATAGACATTGTAGAGCCTGTCCCGGAGCCAGAACCAGAGCCGCCGATAGCAGTTATCGAGACAAGAGTACCCGGATACGCCTTTAATATCGTCATGGGGGAGATTTGCTCCCATTTCAACGTCCGCCCCGAAGACCTTTTAAGCAACAGACGCCTCAATAATATCTCATTGCCCCGCCACATTATGGCGTACCTGCTTTGCAGACTAACCAAATACAACACATATCAAATAGCCCCGAAAATGAATCGGGACCCCGCGACAATCTTCTATGCGTTCAAGAAGATCGAGGGGGATTTAGAAAGGTATCGGGAGCACCTTGATATCCTTGAGCCGAAGCTGCGCGGCTTACTACCGCGACCCTGAAACCAACGGAGGAAAATATGCTGATTGAAAGTTTGGGATGGTTCTTCATAGGTGCTGGCGTCATGGTTCTGATGATTGGGGCGGTGGCCCTATCTAGAATTCTGGCGTTGAGGGCCCGTACCAAGAAGTTCGACGCCATGATCAGCCAACTTAAGGAGATATCCAAGACTTTGGATTACGGCATGGAGCACCTTGATGGCAATCTGGCTGATCACCTAAAGCCAGAAGTAAGCGAGCTAACCTTCCGCGATAGGTACGGGGCGCTCTGCACCGTCAAGATCATCATTGACCCGCGACTGGACCACGATACCACCTCCAGAATTGAGGAAGATAGCAATAGCAGCGTCCAAGAGTTTGTTTTCTCGCCCAAGGCGGTGGAGGAAATGCGGGCTAAGGGCGTCGAGCCCGACGAAGCCGTCACCAGTATCCTCAAAGCGAGCGGGAGAATGCTATGAGCAGCCTATCGGAATACATCAATCAGATTAACACAAATATGCGCCAACACGGGCAGAGGTGGGCTTCCAAAGAAGAGATAGAGTTAGAGAAGGCGAGGACGCAAATGATGCAGGCCCTACAAGCACAGCAAAATACCGCCAACAGCGTCTACCAATCCGGTACCAGCGCACCCAGCTGGGGAGGTGGCGGCGGCACGACTGGCGGCGTAGGTGTTGGCGCTGGTGGCTACCAAATTCCATCGGCGTTTCCGACAGCGCAATCCCTTCCAACGTTTCCAACTCTGCCCAACCCGACCGGACACAAAGTTGGAGTTTTATTTACGGATGCCTTCGGCCACGTCCATCGTATCATGGTGGATTCCGCTTACATTGGAATTATGAACTTCATCAGTCACACCCACGGGAATGCCAACAGCGGGTCGAATAAAATCTCGACCAGACCATCAATGGATGATGGAGAGTTTTCCGAAGAGGAATTAGAACGCGCCCAAGTTATCATTGACGAGCTTGGTGCAAAGCCAAAAGCCGAGGCCTATGGATAGAACACCAACCGGACTCCCGGTCAGGAGCAACGAGTACCAAACATTGGGTGCGCAGATTAAATATATGCGCGCCCAGATGCGTCCGTTCATGACACAGCAGCAGCTTGCTGATCGGTCTGGAGTAAGCCTATGCACCATTCAGGCGATAGAAGTAGACCGCACAACGGCCTGCAATCCCCAGATTATGACGCTGAAGAAGCTGGCTCACGCCATGGACTGCCGCGTCTTTGTCACCATGAGGCCTAGGAAAGAGAAGAAACCATCTCGCGCGTCAGGGGGGTTCCCGCTGGAATATCCTGAAGCGCCTGACCTGCCAAAACGGACTCATAAAGCGACGGGGCAAGCCCGGAAGCGGGCCTTATCGAGCGTACGTTCTTATCTGAAAAACTATCGCCGCAGAGCATATCACGAACAACATAAAGCGACTTCCGAAAACCGCGATTTGGGCTTATCGGAGTTTGAGACGGACGAGTAGCTTCCCATGCTTCCCGGCAAGCCTTCACCATCAGAGCAAACTCCTGAGGATTAAGACTAAAGCCAGCATCAGGACCGCCGTTATTCCGATCAAGTGTAATATGCTTCTCGATAATACACGCTCCAAAGGCCACAGCGGCAGCAGAAACGCCAACACCAAGACTATGATCGCTAAGTCCAACCACATGATGACCTCCACGGACCCCGGAGAGGGGGCCAAGTGCGGGAAGATTGGCGTCTTTCGGTTCTGATGGATAAGAACTAACGCAGTGCAGCAGAGCTAGGTTGTTCAGATTGCTGCAAACCTGACGAAATGCATCAACGGCTTCTATTATTTCTTCTCTGGTCCCCATTCCCGTCGAAATGATCATAGGAAGACCGGTGCTTGCCGCCTTTCGGATTAGTGGCAAGTCAGTTAACTCAAAAGACGCTATCTTTATTGCCGGTAGACCCAATTTCTTCAGGAAATCCACGTCCTCCAAGGCAAATACCGACGAAAACACGGTGATGCCCTGCGTTACGGCGTAAGCAGCTAGTCGCTGGACCATCTTGCGGGTGGTTTCCGCCTCTTTATACAAATCATGGAGCCTGCGACCGGCCCACGGCCCGCCTTCAATGGCGAATTCGTCCCCAGCACCATCGAAAGTCAGGGTGTCGGCGGTATAGCACTGCAACTTGACCGCATCGGCCCCGGCAGCTTTCGCGGCATCGATCAAATCGTAGCCAATCTTGCTCTGGCCCATATGCTCGCCGGAAATCTCGGCAATAATGTAGGGTGGGAAGCGTGGACCTATGTTTCGACCATCAATTATCATCTGCAATCTTCCCGGTAGCCTCCGAAATATCCAGATCATTCTCTCTAATGCGCCTCAGGAGCATTTTTGTCCGCTCTGGGGCGTGCTGGAGAGCAATGCGAAGGATATCCATCCAAAGGATATTGTTGTCTGACCTTACACCCTCGATATATTTGATCCAGTCCGGCATCACCTTTTCCTCCCCAATCTACCAACAAGCTCTTCAATGTCCGGTGCCGACTTGTGCAGCGAGCATAGCTCCAGCAAAATCATGGCCTTTTCCACCGCCTCAGTGCTATCGAGTCTGATATCCTGCCTCAGAGCCCGTAGTTCATAGAGCGGGCGCATGTAGCCGCGCCTAAACGGGGGCACCACCTCGATATTTCTCTCCTTGGTTATCAAACCGGCCCAGCAGTAGTAGCTATGCTCGCATCCCTGTCGAACTACAGGCGGCAGGATCGGTAAATCAAACCTCTCGATGTGGTATTTAATACTGTTCGCAAAATGCCTCAGGTCCTCAATCACTCTTGGGGCTTTGCGAAGTTGCTCTATGGCCATGGCGGCGGTGACTTCTGTCATTCTCATGTTCAAACCAAGGATGCCGCCTCGCATCTCGCCATGGTTCATGGCCTCTCTCAGCTTGATAGAAAGATCGGCGTTGTTAGTTACAACTACGCCACCTTCGCCAACCTGTATCTGTTTGTGAACGTTGAGCGAAAACGCCCCCACATGGCCGATGGTACCGGCATATTTGCCATTCTCCTTGGCGAAGATGGACTGAGCGTTGTCCTCGATCAGGTATATATGGTTTTCGTCGCAAATCGCCCGGAGTTCGTGTAATCTGGCGGGATGACCAAACAGATTAGTGACAATCACCGCGACAGTTTTTGGAGTTATGGCGTTAGCCACCTCCACTGGATCAAGTCCGAATGTTTCTTCCTCAATGTCCGCGAATACGATTTTGGCTCCGAGAAGTTTCGGGGCCGCAGCGCTGGCGGACATAGTGTATGGAGAAACGATTACCTCGTCGCCAGCCTGTATCTCAATAGCCATGCACGCCGCTAGTAGCCCCGAAGTGGCACTGTTGACAGTTACGGCGTGATGAACCCCGAACGTCTCACACCACATATCCTCAAGCTTGCGGCACATAGGCCCGCCATCGGCCTTGCTGCCGATATATCCCGACAGTGGCGAATGGTCGTCAGAGGCTTCCATGATGGTGGTTGAGGCGGCGTACACCTCCTTGCTGTCAATCGTATTGAATTTGGTCATTTTACCTTGACCTTGGATAGATAAAAATCGCTACGAGAAACATTGGACAGAGCGATCATGGCCTCGTCTGCCAACTTCGTAAGATCACGATCTAGCTCCTGTCTGGTTAGATAGGAGTTACTGGTCATCGTGATCTTGATGCTGACTGATAGGTCGCTATTGCCAGCAGTAAGTGTCTTTACCCTCTTCATAGCATTCTCCTTAAGTCATCAACCGAAAGAAATTTCGGGTTGGTGTCTGACGAATACTGCGCAATCTTGGCGTTACTAGGGCCGCCATTGAGAATAAAGCGGTCGTGGGCTTCCATCGCCAGATGGACTTCATCGATGGTCAGAAGAACCTCATGCAGCTTTTCGCCGGGGCGTATGCCGGTGACGACATGGTCCCCGCCGGGGGCAATAGCTTCTGCCAAGTCCATGATGTGCATGGATGGTATCTTGGGGATGAAGATTTCCCTGCCGTGCATCATGTCGATTGACGACAAGACGAACCACACAGCCTGATCCAAGGTCATCCAGAACCTTGTCATCCTCTGGTCAGTGATAGTAAGTGGCTTATTTTGTGAATGCAGTGACTTAAAGAGGGGAACGACGCTGCCTCTACTACCTACCACATTGCCATACCTAACCACGCTGTACTGAGTACGGCCAGCAGATAGATTGTTAGCGGCGACGAATATCTTCTCGGCGGCCAGTTTAGTGGCTCCATACAGATTGACCGGATTAACCGCCTTGTCCGTGGAAAGAGCCATGACCTTCGATACACCGGTCGCCATTGCTGCTCTGCACACATTCTCTGCCCCATGAATATTGGTCATGACTGCTTCAAATGGGTTATATTCGCAAGTAGGAACGATCTTCATGGCAGCGGCGTGGATCACCACGTCTATGCCGTGCATGGCCATCTCAAGGCGTTCCCGGTCCCTGATATCCCCAATAAAGAAGCGCAGAGCCGGGTTATTGAAGCGGCGCTGCATCTGCTCCTGTTTCTGCTCGTCGCGGGAGTATATCACCAAGCGGTTGAGAGACATTGGTAACAACAGCCTGACCATTTCGTTACCAAAACTGCCGCTGCCGCCCGTTATAAGTACCGATTTATCGGTCCACCAAGTCATCGAACGGCCTTCCCTTGAATGACGCCGCCTTCCAGAGCCTGACCCTTGGACATGGCATAAAGCGTGCTTTCCCAAGCCTTTACCACCTTCTCCAATTCAGGCTTTTTGTGGGCGAAGCAGGTGTTGTGGCTCCCGATGATCAGGACGCCGTTCTTGGCCATCTCCTGAATGAAGATGGATTGCGTCTCCTTGGTGTCGAACCTGATGCGGTTCAACTCGACCGGACCATAGAGGTCGATGCGGCATATCATGTTGTGTTCGCTGATCTTTGGCATAATCTCGGAACGGAGATATCTACCAATGTAATTGAGATAACTGGGGACCTTCTCATTCACCAGCTTATCAATGGTGGCAATGGACGCTGCCAGAGACAGGGCTTCACCAAAGAAGGTCCCGGAGTAGCTAATCTCGGGCATCCGGGACATGAACTCTTTTTTCCCGACCAAGGCGCTGATCGGCATGCCGTTGCCCATAGCTTTACCGAAAGTTGATAGATCGGGTGTCACCCCAGTAACACACTGCAAGCCACCGATACCGCAACGGAAGCCGCTGATGATTTCATCGAAGATCAGGATAATGCCACGATCCGTGCAGTCCTTGCTGATGACCTTAAGCTCTTCGGCGGTAAAGAATTCTGGCTCAAGGATATATGCAGCAATGGTGTCTTTATCAGAAACATTATCAAGGAACCTATAAGACAGGTCTTGGATGTGGAGCGGTATTCCGGCTCCGCGATCCGGCACAACCGACATACTCCAGTCATGCCAGCCGTGGTATCCGCCGACTATTACCTTGTCTCTTCCGGTTACATGGCGGGCCAGTCTCACCGCCGCCGTGGTTACGTCAGAGCCGTTCTTGCCAAACCGGATCATCTCCGCCGAGGGAATATGGCTTCTAAGACGAGACGCCAGTTCCGTTTCCAGATGGGTCGCCAAGCTGAAAGAGATGCCCCGGTCCAACTGGTTTCTAATAGACTGATCCACGTCAGGATCACGATAACCAAGAATGTTAGGGAGCAGACCGCCAACAAGATCGACATAGTCATTTCCATCAACGTCATAGCAATACCCTCCGTCACCATGGCTAAGAAACAGCGGCGTCACCCCCTCCGGGAACATCAGCTTGGACTTGGAAAAGGTCTGGGCCCCGAGGGGGATTAGCTCTTCCGCCTCTGCCAGCATCTTTTTTGACGTGGAATAGGACCTCTTGGTGTCCATATCCGCCAACATTCCGTCATAGAAGCGTTCATTGCGGCTAAGGTGAGAGTTGATAAGGCGAAGGTTGGGCTCTTTATCTAGAACCCTCAGGATATCTAGATAGTTGGGCTTGCTTGATTTTAGCCTTTTGTGAACCTCTTTAATAAACTCATAATCTTCCGGGCTATCCAGTACCCACCTCTCACCAACGAGCCCGGGGAGAGGACAGGTAAGATTAGCAGCGCTAATACGCTGACGATTGCGCACCATAAACCGAGTAACAGTGTCTCTGTCCGAGAGCCGTACCGCTTCACGATTAGCCAATTCGAGCGTAGCTCTTGTAAATACCTCAACATCCAGACCATCAGGGTAAGTCGGAGGGTCAGTATTTGTGGCATAATCAACTCCCTTCATCTTGCGAAGCTGGACCACCTCGCCAATCACCGCGCTATCCAGAAAGGGGCAGTCACAAGTAAGCCTAACGATAATATCAGCCTTGAATTTGTCGGCGGCCCCGACATACCGGGATATAACGTCAGTCTCGGAGCCTCGATAATATTCAACATCTTCATCTTTACACCAAGCAACGATATCATCATCCTTGGGGTTGGTTGTGGTGGCGACGATAACTTCGTCAACGCCAGCGGCGCGTCTGGCGGCCTCAACTACCCAGTGGATAGTTGGCTCATAGAAGATTTCCTTAAGAACCTTCCCCGGAAGGCGGGTGCTCCCCATCCTTGCTTGGCAAATGGCTACGGTTTTCATTCTAGGCCCGCTTTCTTTCTTGCTTCTATGACTTGGTAGAGTGCCGCGATGCCGTCCTCGGCAGTAGCCAGAGGGGTTTGATGGACCCCGCACATTACCGACATTAGGA
>Ga0137437_1000645_pt1 | contig 11264 bp, 8 predicted proteins | sample EasRivERMGT138_2_FD_102332 | JGI IMG/M metagenome (GOLD analysis project Ga0137437, IMG submission 102332) | Soil microbial communities from meander-bound floodplain in the East River, Colorado, USA - East River MetaG ERMGT138_2 | ecosystem: Environmental > Terrestrial > Soil > Floodplain ...
CGAAGGCCGGATTGAAGTTCCGCGAGCCGGCACGATACGTGAGGTTGCCGTACCGATCGGCCCGGTGGGCACGGATGAAGGCCACGTCGCCCCGGATCGCGCGCTCGAGCAGGTAGCGGCGGCCGTCGATGTCCTTGGTCTCCTTGCCGTGCTCGACGACGGTGCCGACGCCGGTCGGGGTGTAGAACGCCGGGATGCCGGCGCCCGCGGCGCGCATGCGCTCGGACAGGGTGCCCTGCGGCGTGATCTCGACGGTGACCTCCCCGGATGCCATCCGGGTGTGGAGCTCCTCGTTGTTACCGATGTAGCTGCAGATCACCTTGCGGAGGATGCCCGCGCGCAGCCACTGCGCGAGGCCCTTGCCCAGGTTGCCGGCGTTGTTGGACACCAGCGTCAGGTCGCGCACGCCGCGCTCGATGACGCCGCGGATCAGCGCCTCCGGGTTGCCCGACAGGCCGAACCCGCCGACGAGGATCGTCATGCCGTCGCTGAGCGGCGCGAGCGCCTCGGCGATCGAGGCGACGACCTTGGCCTGGTGGCGCCCGGTCATTGTCCCGGTCATCGTACCGGTCATCGTACCGGTCATCGTACCGGTCATCGTCCCGCTCCCTCGGCCGCGCCGAACGCGGCGACCGCGGCGTCGCCGAAGCTGCGCAGGCCGGCCACCAGCTCGTCCTCGGTGATGCACAAGGGCGGCGCGAAGATGCAGGTGCCGCGCTTGCCGTCGTTGTGGAGCGACAGCTTGCGCGCCGCCAGCTCGTGGCCCAGCGTGGCCCACGCATCGGCGGGCGCCTCGAGCTCGAGCGCGCCGAGCAGGCCCAGCGATCGCACGAAGGTCTTCCTGCCCAGCCGCGCGGCGACCGCCTCGAGCTCGCGGTGGAGCACCGGCCCGAGCCGCGCCGCGTTGGCGTACAGCTGCTCGTCGTCGTAGAGCTTCAGGGTCTCGACCGCCGCGGCGCACGCCGTCGGGTGCGCGTAGTACGTCAGCCCGCACGCGAGCAGGTTGTCGTCGAAGTGCCGCGCGACGCGGTCGTGCACGATCACCGCGCCGAGCGGCTGGTAGCCCGAGGTCAGGCCCTTGGCGCACGTGATGAGATCGGGCGTGACGTTCCAGTGCTGGTGCCCGAACGGCGTGCCGGTGCGGCCGAACCCGGTGAGGACCTCGTCGGCGATGAGCAGCGCGCCCTCGGCGTCGCACGCCGCGCGCACGATCGGCCAGTACTCGGCCGGCGGGACCAGCACGCCGTTGGCGCCCGGCACCGGCTCGAGGATGACCGCGGCGACCGAGCGATGGCCCTCGAGCGCCATCGTCGCCCCGATGTGGGTCGCGCACTCGCGCTTGCAGGTCTCGACCCGCTGACCGAACGGGCAGCGATCGCAGTAGCAATCCTGCACGTGGATGATGCCCGGGAGCCCCGGCTCCATCGCCGGCCGCCGCCAGTCACCGGTCAGCGACAGCGCGCCCATCGAGGCGCCGTGGTAGCTCCGGTAGCGGCTCACCAGCTTGTGCCGGCCGGTGACGAGCCGCGCGATCTTGAGCGCGTTCTCGTTGGCCTCGGCGCCCCCGAGCGTGAAGAACACCTTCGAGAACCCCGGCCCGGCCATCTTGAGCAGCCGCTCGGCGAGCTCGAGCTTGGCGGGAAACACCGCATGCGCGGTCGACAGGCACAGCTGATCGGCCTGGCGCTTGATCGCCTCGACGATCCGCTTGCGGCCGTGACCGGCGTTGACCTGATAGCTCAGCGCGCCGAGATCGAGCCAGCGCGATCCGTCCGAGGTCGTGAACCACGCCCCGTCGCCCCCGGTCAGCTCGACCGGCTTGACGGCATTCTGTGCGGTCCAGGTGAAGAAGAACGGATACTCCATGGATCTCCTGAAGATTTGCTTCCAGCGCGGTGACGTCGCGAGGCGCGTTGACGTCGAGGAGCGCGCTTGAGCCACGCGTTATAACATTGGAACCCCGAGCTGCTGTCGCGGCTCCCGTTCGCCGCCGCCGGCAGCCGCCGCCCAGCCGCCGGTGAAGCGCCGCCCGCGCTACGCCGGCTGTTCGACCATCGCGGCAGGGGCGCGATATCCGTTGATGTAGTTACCGAGCGCTTGCACCGGCGGCGTACACCGCCCACCGCCCGGGGGGATCAAGCAGGTGCGGTTTCGTGGCCGACTGGGTGTGGGCGAAACCGTGAAACCTGTGCTATTTAGGCCGGCGCGGATGCCCTCGTTGGTCTTCTTGGCCGGCCCGATTGCCGGGCGCCGCTACAAGCTCGCGGACGGCGAGTACATCATCGGACGAAGGTCCGATTGTCAGATCTTCGTGCCCGACATGCGCGTGTCGCGGCAGCACGCACGGCTGTGGCAGGACGGCGACGCCTGGCAGATCGAGGATCTCGGCTCGAACAACGGCACGTTCGTCAACGGCACCAAGGTCCAGACCGCCACGCAGGTCCGCCACGACGACGAGATCCTGATCGCGAACAACCGGATCCGCGTCGAGGCGCACGATCTCACCCCCGATCCCAGGCCCCCCGAGCGCAACGCCGTCACGATCGTCGACGTCGGCGGCGCGAGCTCCTTGATCCGCAGCCGCGAGGACTCCGGGTCCGGCCGGATCCCGATCGTCAGCTCCGGCATGATGAGCATCGCCGATCAGCGCGCCGTCCGGCTGCTCGAGCGCAAGCTCGACGCGCTGACCCAGATCCTCCACGCGACCGCCGCCAGCGACACCTCGGAGGCGCTGATCCAGAAGCTGGTCGAGGCGCTGCTCGATCTGTTCCCGCAGGCCGAGGACGTCGGCGTGCTGGTCGAAGACGAGCGCAGCGGCGAGCTCAAGGTGCAGTGCCAGCGCCACCGCAAGCAGGTGTTCGGCGGTAGCACGAACCTCCGGGTCCCCGGCACCATCATCCAGCACGTGATCAGCGACCGCCGCGGCGTGCTGCTCGGCGAGACCGCCGACGAGAACAACGAGGGCGTCGGCACCCGGATGGGCGCGCCGCTGATCTATCACGGGGTCCACTACGGCGTGGTCTACGTCGAGAGCAAGCACAGCGGGTTCCGCCAGGAGGACGTCGATCTGCTGCAGACCGTTGCGACCCAGGCCGGGCTCGCGATGCACGCCACGCGGGTCGCCGCACAGCTCTTGACCCGCGAGAAGCTCGAGCGCGATCTCCGCGTCGCGCGGCAGATCCAGCGCAGCTTGCTCCCCGCGAACGTGCCGCAGGTCGTCGGCCTCGAGTTCGCGGTGCACTACGAGCCCGCCTATCAGATCGGCGGCGACTTCTACGACTTCATCTGGCACGACCCGTCGCACCTGGGGCTCGCCGTCGGCGACGTCGCCGGCAAGGCGATCAGCGCGGCGCTCTACATGGCGCGGCTCACCTCCGAGCTGCGCTCGCGCGCCGCGATCGCCCGCACGCCGGCCCGCCTGCTCCGGCGCGTCAACCAGGAGATCGCCCAGCTCGGCGACGATGGCATGTTCGCCACGCTGGTCTACTGCATCTACGATCTCGAGAACCGCAGCCTGGTGTTCACCAACGCCGGCCACTGCGTGCCGCTCTTGCGCCGCGGCGATCGGGTGTTCCCGCTGCAAGCCGAGCGCGCCCACACGCCGCCGCTCGGCGTCACGCCCGAGCTCGAGGCCGGCGAGGCCCGCGTCCAGCTCCACTCCGGCGACATGCTCATCATGGTGTCGGACGGCATCCTCGAGGCCCGCGATGCCCGCGGCAACGACTACGGCCTGTCGCGGCTGTCTCGCCGGATCCGCACCGCGCGCGGCAACGTCGGGGACGTCATCAAGGCGATCCTCGCCGATATCGACAGCCACGCGGGCGACAAGGGCCAGCAGGGTGATGACATGACGATCGTCGCGATGTCGATCGATCAGCGCCGGGCGAAGCGAAAGACCACGACATTACCAGGGGTTACCCCTGGGGAAGGCCCGGCCCGGCTGACCACCGAGGGCGGCACCGAGGCGACCGGCGGCACGCTCGATGACGACTATGACGACTAGCCGGCCACGGCTTGCCACTAGCCCTTGCCAAGTCCGCGTCTTCCATGCCATAAGTCCCGCCCCGGAGTAACGCCATGGCCAAAAAGGGTAAATCAGGACGCGAGCTCATCCGGCTCGTGTCGACCGCCGATACCGGCTTCTTCTACACCACGTCGAAGAACCGCAAGCGTACGCCGGACAAGCTCGTGCTGAAGAAGTACGACCCGGTCGTCCGCAAGCACGTCGAGTTCAAAGAGTCGAAGATCTAACGTCGGCGTCACCGAAGAGGTTGCCATGTCGCGCGTATGTCAAGTCACCGGGAAGCGGCCGCTCGTCGGCTCGAACGTCAGCCACTCGAACCGCCACACCAAGCGCCGCTTCGAGGTCAACCTCAAGGACAAGCGGTTCTGGCTCGAGGATGAGAAGCGCTGGGTCACGATCCGCGTCTCGGCGCGCGGTATGCGCCTCATCGATAAGCTGGGACTGCCCGCGGTGATCGCCGATCTGCGCGCCCGCGGCGAGAAGCTTTGATCGCAGGCCCGAAGCTAACCCCTTCGGGCAGACCGTCCGGCGCGCCCGCCGTGCCGCCTCACGACGCGACCTGGGCCGCGTTGCCGCCGCAACGCCGAGCCCTCCCGGGCGCAGCGTTCACGTTGTCGCTCGGCGCGTTGCTCGCCGGCTGCCCCGCACCGCGCAGCCCGAGCGCCGCCCCCGTCGTCGCGCAGACGCTCGAGATCGGCCGCGCGGGTGCCGTGCTGTCCGGCGTCGCCGGGGATGGCGCCACGATGTTCGCCGCGCTCACGAGCGTACCCGCGGCGGGCACGGCGACGAGCACGACGACCAGCAAGACGACCAGCAAGACGACGATCGAAGCGTTGCCGGCCGGCGCCGCGCCCGCGTGGCATACCGCGCTCGACGGCAGCGGCGGCCCGCTCGCCAGGTCAGGCCCCCACGTGATCGCCGCGCTCGGCGGGACCGGCGCCGTCGCGGGGCTCGAGCTCCGCGGCGAGCCCGGCGCGGCCGTGGCGGCGCTCGACGCCGCGACCGGCGCGGTCGTCTGGACGCTCGCGATCGATGCCACCGAGTGGTCGGTGATCGCGGCACTCGCAGCCACCGGAGACGGCGTGATCGTCGGCGGCTCGTTCGCCGGCACGCTGCGGATCGGCGCCAGCGTCGTGTCGAGCGCCGGCAAGACCGACGGCTTCGTCGCACGCCTCACCGCCACCGGCGGCGTCGCGTGGCTCGTGCGCGTCGGCGGCCCCGGCGCGGATGCGATCCAGGGCGTCGCCGCCGCGGGTGACCGGATCGCGATCGCCGGGACGTTCGCGCCGGGCGCCGATCTGCTCGGCCAGCCGCTGCCCGCGTTCGACGACCGGTCGCCCAGCGCCGACGGCTTCGTCGCCGAGCTCGATGGCGCCGGCGCGCGCCGCTGGGCCCAGGCATTCGGCGGCAAGGCCGACGACGCGGTCGCCGGCGTCGCGATCGACGCGCAGGGCCGGATCGCCGTCGCCGGCACCGCCCGTGACACCGTGCACGTCGGCGGCGCCGATCTGGTCGCGAGCGGCACGGCCGACGGCCTGGTCGCGTGGTGGACCCCGGGCGGCGGCGCCGGGGCCGCCGTCGTCCTCGGCGGCGCCGACTTCGACGGCCTGCGCGCGATCGCCGCCGCGGGCGATCACGTCGTGGTCGCCGGCTTCTTCTCCGGCGCGATCCGGCTCGGCGCGCGCACGCTGACCGCCGGCGGCGGCGACGACGCATTCCTCGCCGAGCTCGACGCGAGCGGCACGGTCGTCCAGGCGTGGCCGGTCAGCGGCGAGGGCCGCGAGGAGATCACCGCGCTCGGCGCGATCCCCGGCGGGTTCATCGCAGGGATCGCCCATACGGCAGCGGCCCGGATCGACGCCGGCACCCTGCCCGCGCCCGCCGATCCGCTGAGCGGCGCCGCCGTGATCGTCCGCCCGGTCCACTGACGGGCGAGGACGCTCGGCACACCGGCGTTCCCCGGCTGCTGGCCGACATCCGCTGCGTGGCTGCCCCGCCACCGTCTGGATGGCGTCCCACGCCGTCACCGCGCCTGATACGATGGCTGCCGTGACGACCTTTACGTGGTTGCACCTCACCGACATGCACGTCGGCCAGCCGAAGTTCGACTACGACGTGGCGCTGGTGATCGGGAAGGTCCTCGCCGACGTGACCGCGCTCGTCGACGCGGTCGGAGAGCACCTGCGTCCCGATGCGATCCTGTTCACCGGAGATCTCGCGTACTCCGGCACGGAGTACTTCTCGACCGGGACCGGCGCGGCCGAGGCCTCCGTCGAGTCGCTGCTGACCGGCCTCTTGAACCAGTGGCCGTGGCCCAGCCTTCCCAAGCTCGCGCCGATCCCGGGCAACCACGACCTCGCCTGGCAACCGTTCGATCTCGACCAGTACGTCCTGTGGAGCTCGTTCCACGACGCGAGCCGGATCGTCCGCGACCAGTTCTTCACGGTCCCGACCGACGCGAAGCAGGAACCCTACTGGCTCGCGCACAAGGTGAGGAGCGCGTTCGCCGGCTACGTCAAGTGGCTCGAAGAGACCGCGCTCCCCAAGGTCACCGCCGACCGGGTCGGCCGCCTGCCCGGCGAGTACGCGACGACGTTCGAGACCAAGCACGGCGCCCGCGTGGGGCTGCTCGCGCTCAACACCGCGTACTACGACGTGCCCGTGACCCGCAAGCCACGGCCCCGGCAGCTCGCGCTCCACGCCGACCAGCTGACCGCGCTCGGGTTCGCCGACTGGTATCACCGGAACAACATCTGCCTCGCCATGACCCACCATCCGCCGAGCTGGATCCACGAGCTCCCGCGCGAGCGGCTGCGCCAGCAGTACTTCATCGGCGATCAGATCGCGCTCCACCTGTGCGGGCACCTACACGAGACCAAGACCGATCGCTACGGCAGCGGCTGGGACGACGGCACCCTGATCTTTCAGGGCCGATCGCTGTTCGGCGTCGAGGAGACCGCCCCCGGCAACGTGCAGCCGAGCCTCGGCTACGCGATCGGCCAGCTCCGGTTCACGCCTGACTCCGAGCACGCGGTGCTGCGGATGTACCCGCGGCAGGCGTCGTTCGATGCCGGCGGGCAGTTCGTGTTCAAGGGGGATGGGCCCGTCCGGGTCGACCATCACCTGCCGGACAAGCTGGTCCGGGTCCGCCCGGTTCGCAGCCCGGTGGCGACCGCGGTGGCGACCGCGCCGCCGGCCGCCGCGCCGCCCAGGCCACGGCCTTCGCTCGAGGTGCTGCTCGAGGACGTCGTCGACCTCGTGTGGCGAACGCTGGCCGAGCCGAGCGGACAATCGGTGTTCCTGGCCGGCCCGCCACGCTACGGCAAGACCACCGTCGTCCAGGTCGTCCGCGAGCGGCTGGACCACAAGACGCGGATCGCCCACCGCGACTTCTCGCAGCTCCGGGACGCCACGCGCAGCGTCCCGCACGAGGTGACGGCGTTCCTCTTGCGCGGCGTCGCGCCGCTGTTCGGCAAGTCGCCCAAGGACTTCGAAGATCTCGGGGCCTGCCTCGGCGCGTGCCTCGACGATGCGCGCTGCGTCCTGGTCATCGACGCCTACCACCTGATCGCCGGCAGCGCGCGGCAGGCGATCGCCAACGAGCTCCGCCACTGCATGGAGGCCTACCGCCCGCGCTTCCGCCTGCTCCTCCTGTCGAGGCGCCCGCTGGTCGAGGTCGCGCCGATCCCGCGCACGACCCTCGAGCCGTCGTCGTTCCAGACCATGCTGCGCCAGATCGAGCTGCAGTCGCTCGGTGCGGACGCGGTCGACGCCTGGGCGGCGGCGCACGACCGGTTCCGCGATCGCGCGGCGCTCGTGGCCTGGCTGCAGCGCCACACCGGCGGGCATCCGTGGCTGCTCTCGACGCTGCTCCAGGCGCTGTGCGATCTCGCGGATCCTACCTGGCCGGCGTGGACCCGCAACGGGCGCTCGGACCAGGAGCGCGCCCGCGGCCTGCATGATGCCACCGGACCGATGAGCACGGCCGTCCGGCAGCTGCGCGAGGGCATCACCGCGCTCGCCCCGACGCTGGACGCGGCGAAGGCTCCGTCGCTCGGGCTGCGCCTGGTGAACGGCGGCGTGATCCCGTTCGTGTCGACCTGCTTCGGGGCGCCGCGATGAGCTTCACGCTCGGTGGCGCGGTCGGCCCCGCCGGGTTCTACGTCGAGCGCGCCGCCGACACGGCGGTGTGGACGTCGCTGTCGTCGTTCCAGTCGTGCTATGTCGCGCAGCCGCGACAGTCGGGCAAGTCGAGCCTGCGCAAGCACACCGCCGCGCGGCTGCGAACCAAGGGCTTCGCCGTGGTCGAGGTCGACCTGACGACGGGGAGCCAGGATCCCCTGAAGAAGTTCTGGGTCCGCATCGAGCGCGCCATCGCCGCCGAGCTCGAGCGCCTCGGCCATCCGATCACGCCGTGGTCGCAAGGCGATCCCGATGACCTGCCGGAGCGTGGCTTCGACGCCTACCTCATGGCTGATGTGCTCCCCGTGCTCGAACACGGCCTGGTGATCTTCCTCGACGAGGTCAACGTCCTCGGCGCGCGCGAGGACAGCAACGCGATCTTCGCCGAGCTGCGGGCCCTGATCGAGCGCCGCGGGCGGTGCGCGCTGTGCCTCCTCGGCGTATCCCGCCCCAGCGACCTGGTCAGCGAGCCCGAGGTCGATCCATCCCCGCTCATGCGGGCGATCACGATCGATGACTTCACGCGACAGGAAGCCGCCTCGTTCGCCCCGCTGCTGGGCGCGTTTCACGACCCGCAGCGCATCCTGGATGCGTGCTTCGTGCATACCGCCGGGCACCCGTACATGCTGCAGAACCTGCTCGCCAGGGCCGCGGAGTCGCGAACCGAGGACAGCGCGCCCGATGCCAGCGACGACGACGGATCCGCCGCGACGTTCATCGCCGCCCTCGTCGAAGATCGCTTCTTCAGCCCGACCTCACCGGATCCCGTGCTGGAGATGCCCGAGCACACGTTCGGTCGGGCGCTCGACCAGCGCGCGCTGGACGCCCTGAACCTGTATCGCGGGGTCATCGCCGGGCGGCGCACGCCGGTCGAGAACGATCAGCGGCAAGCCGCGCAGGAGGTGCTTCGCCTCGCCGGCATGGTGCGGTTCGATGCGAGCACGATCGTCCCGCGCAACCCGATCTTTGCCCGCCGCTATGCCGCGGCCTGGGTCCGCGACAAGCTCGATCGGCCGGTGTACGAGACGATGGCCACGCGCTGGCGGCTCGACGATCATCACCCCGACTTTCTGCTGCGCGGCCGAGCGCTCACCTCGGCGACCGAGCTGCTCGGCGGCGATCGGCCCGTCAACTCGCAGATCGCCGACTTCATCCAGGCGTCGGTGCAGGCCTCCGAGCGCGGCAACCCGGCCGTCATCCGCTTGCGCCGCAGGTTGCTCTACGCGATCGTCGGCATGGTGATCATCGGCGGCGCGCTGGTCGCCATGGCCCTGCTCCAGCGCATGAGCGCGCAGCGCGCCGAGTTGCAGGCTGCCCGGCAGTATCTCGAGACCGAGCTGGCCACCACACACGCGGAGAAGGCCTCGGTCGAAGGCCTGCTCGCCACGGCCAGGAGCGAGACAGTCGCGACCGGCACCGCCATGGCAACCCTCCAGGCCAAGCTCGCGGCGTCGGATCGCAGCTCCGCCGAGCTCAAGCAAGAACAGGACAAGCTGAAGATCGAATATGCGACTGCACAGCGCTCGCAATCGCGCAACACCGAGCACATCCGGGCGCAGCTCAAGGACGTGGACCGGCGCGCCGCCGCGCTCGCCGATGAGCGATCCCGGCTGCAAGGCGATCTCGAGACCGCACGAGGCCGAGAGGCGTCGCTCAAGGCGGACATCGCCGGGCTCAACAGCAAGGTCACCGCGCTGAACGCGGAGGTGCGAAAGTCGAAAAGCGTGCTCGATGAAGAGCGAGAGCAGGCCGCCGATCTCGATCGCCAGCTCAGGTCGCTCAAGGTCAAGATCGCCGACGTGACCGCGCAGCTCTCCGACGTGCAGGCCAAGTATGGCCTCTGCGTCACGCAGCTGTCCGACGCCAACCGCGAGCTCGACGCGACGAAGTCGAAGGTCGCCGCCTGCGAGCTCAAGCCGCAGCCTTGACGCCCGCGCGTGCCGAGCCCGCATCCTCCGAACGCCGGCACCACCCGCGGGTCCGGCCCGCCGGCGGCTCACACCTCGACGAGCATGCGATCGGGCGCCTCGAGCCGATCCTTGACGGCGACCAGGAACGAGACCGCTTCGCGGCCGTCGACCACGCGGTGGTCGTAGCTGAGCGCGACGTACATCATCGGCCGCACCTTGATCTCGTCGCCGATCACCACCGCGCGCTTGACGATGTTGTGCATCCCGAGGATGCCGGTCTGCGGGTAGTTGAGCAGCGGCGTCGACATCATCGAGCCGTAGATCCCGCCATTGGTGATGCTGAACGTACCGCCGGTGAGATCGGCGAGCGCGAGCTTGCCGCCGCGCGCCTTGTCCGCGAGCGCGAGGATCCCCTTCTCGATCCCGGCGAACGACAGCGTGTCGCAGGCGCGCAGCACCGGGACGACGAGGCCCTTGGGCGCTCCGACCGCGATGCCGAAGTCGTAGTGCTTCTTGTAGACGATGCTGCCGCCGACGACCTCGGCGTTGACGCCCGGGAACGCCTTGCACGCCGCCACGCACGCCTTGACGAAGAACGACATGAAGCCGAGCTTCACGCCGTGCGTCTTGTCGAAGCTGTCCTTGTACTTGCCGCGCAGCTCCATCACCTGCGTCATGTCGACTTCGTTGAACGTCGTCAGCGACGCCGCCTCTTGCTGCGCCTGGACCAGGCGCTCGGCGACGCGCTTGCGGAGCGGCGACATCGCCACGATCTCGTCGCGCGGATCGACCTGCGCCAGCCGGTCCTCGATGCTGGGGCCCGGCGCGACCGTCGGGGCCTGCGCGGCGGCATGGAGCGGGATCGTGCCGACCTCGCGCGCATGCACGCGTTGCGATGGCGTGAGCCGCAAGAGCGAGGACTTGTCGAGCGCGTCGCCGTTGCCGTTCGGCCTGGCGGGCGCCCCGGACGGCTGCGCGATCGCGGATTCAGCGGCGGGTACGGTCTGCATGGCGGCAGGTGCGATCGGCACCGGCGATGGGGCCAGCGCGGCCGGCGCTTGCGGTGCGGCGCGTGCGGCTGGGGATGCCGCCGACGCCGGCGATGATACACTCACAACAACTACCACCAATTTCTACACCAACAAAAC
>Ga0137437_1000646_pt1 | contig 11258 bp, 10 predicted proteins | sample EasRivERMGT138_2_FD_102332 | JGI IMG/M metagenome (GOLD analysis project Ga0137437, IMG submission 102332) | Soil microbial communities from meander-bound floodplain in the East River, Colorado, USA - East River MetaG ERMGT138_2 | ecosystem: Environmental > Terrestrial > Soil > Floodplain ...
AGGGTCCGCTCTTCATGGGGATGGACACCCACGCGCTGTCTGAGCCGGCCTTTGTGAGCGCCCTCGAGGTACTCGCCGCCAACGGCGTCGAGATGATGATCGACCGGGATGGCGGCTATACGCCGACACCAGTTATCTCGCACGCCATCCTTCGTTATAACCGGGGCCGCAAATCCGGATTGGCCGATGGGGTCGTCATCACACCCTCCCACAACCCACCCGAAGACGGCGGCTTCAAATACAATCCGCCCACCGGCGGTCCGGCTGACGCCGACGTGACCGGCTGGATCGAGCAGACCGCGAACGCCTTCCTGGCGGAAGGCCTGCGCGCAGTCCGCCGCATGCCCTTTGAGCGCGCTCGCCGCGCGTCGAGCACGCATCTCCACGACTACGTCACGCCGTATGTCGATGATCTCGCGAGCGTCCTCGATATGCAGGTCATCCGCAGCGCGGGCGTGCGCATCGGCGTGGATCCGCTCGGCGGCGCCGGCGTGCGCTACTGGGGGCCGATCATCGCTCGGTATGGGATCGCGGTGACGGTGGTGAACGACGCCATCGATCCGACATTTCGGTTCATGACCGTGGATTGGGACGGCAAGATTCGAACGGACTGTTCATCGCCATATGCCATGGTGCCACTCGTAGCCATGCGCGATCGCTTCGACGTCGCCTTCGCCAATGACGCCGACACCGATCGCCACGGGATCGTCACGCCGACGGCGGGATTGATGAATCCCAATCACTACCTGGCCGTGGCCGTTTCATATTTGTTCACGCATCGAAGCCGGTGGTCGACGGCGGCTGCTGTCGGCAAGACTGTCGTCAGCAGCGGCATGATCGACCGCGTGACGGCGGGATTGGGGCGTCGCCTCACCGAGGTGCCGGTTGGATTCAAGTGGTTCGTGGCCGGGCTCTTCAGCGGGTCAATCGGCTTTGGCGGCGAGGAAAGCGCGGGCGCGTCGTTCCAGCGCATCGACGGCACGACGTGGACCACAGACAAGGACGGCATTGTTCTCGGCCTGCTCGCGGCGGAGATCACGGCGACGCTTGGCATTGATCCCGGCGCACGCTACGTCGAGCTGACCCGCGAGTTCGGGACGCCGGTGTACGAACGGATCGACGCGCCTGCGACGCTCGATCAGAAACGGCTTCTCTTGCGCCTCTCCCCCGGCCAGGTCGGCGCAAGAGAACTGGCGGGCGAAGCGATCCGTGCGGTCGTGACAACCGCGCCTGGCAATGGGGAATCCATCGGGGGACTGAAAGTGATCACCGAAGACGGATGGTTTGCCGTGCGCCCGTCTGGCACTGAGGCGGTGTACAAGCTGTACGCGGAGAGTTTCCGCGACCGCGCGCATCTCGAGCGGATCCAGGCGGAGGCGCAGGCCCTCGTCACCACGCTCTTCGAGACATCAGCATGAGCCTCGGCTATAGTCGGCCGCTGTGCCTTCTGCCGTTCGATCACCGTCAGTCCTACGTCACCGGTATGTTCCAATTCACGCCACCGCTTCACAGGCGCGTCTATCAGGACATCCGCGAGGGACGCGAGAATGTTCATTCGGTTCGCCAGTTCAGCTCGAGGATCGGCGCTCTGATCACGTGTTCTCCGGAGATCATCGAAGAACGGTCACGGAGTTTGCGGCACAACGGTGTGACATGGGCCGTATTGGACGACGATTCTATGCGGATTCGTGGAACCCGATGCGGCTGTGGCTATAGAGAACTCAATCTGGGCGTCGCGGATGAGGAAGAGCGGGTGAAACCGCCGGCCCCGACCTCTGTCGCAGAGGTGCCTGTCCCTACCAACAACTCGGAATGGCGATCACACGTCCCGCAGTCAGCGGCGCGACAGGACGTGGAAGGGGTGCAGGTGTACAGAGCTCTGCTTGCCATGCGGCGGTGGTCCGATCAAGGTTCGTGTCTTGCAACTGCCAGTCATTGAATGCGGCCTCGACTGTGGATCGCAGCTACGTTCGCACTGCTCGCAACAGTGTGGTCCTTGGAGCCACGCGCCGCTAGCGATACGTATCAGGTCGATGCCATGAAGAGCCGGTTGACAATTGTCGTCGGAAAGGCTGGCGCGTTCAGCTTCCTCGCGGGCCACACACATGAGGTGAGCGGGCCTGTCGAGAGCGGCTCGCTCGACATCGACCCCGACAATCCGTCTCGCTCACAAGTGCGCATAGTCATCGCAGCATCGTCGCTGAAAGTCTCCGGGGCGGACGAGCCACCCAAGGATCGACCGAAGGTGCAGGAGGCGATGGAGAGCGACAAAGTGCTCGACGTGGCACGGTTCCCGCGCATCACGTTCGAGAGCACCAGCGTCACCGTGAAGCGACAAGAAGGGGCGACACTCGACGTCGTCGTTGCCGGTCGACTCACCATTCGCGACGTCACGCGGCCAGCATCCGCGCCCGTGCACGTGGAGCTCGCCGGCAGCTCATTGATCGCCAACGGACGCTTCGCCGTCACACAGACGGAGTTCGGTATCAAGCCTATCTCCGTCGGTGGCGTTGTCGCGGTGAAGGACAAGCTCGAGATCGCATTTTCAATCACCGCGCAGCGGTGACCATGGTTGCATCCGGCCTGCGGGTCGAGATCGTGCCGATGTGTTTCGAGTCTCCTCATTGCGTCTGCGGTGACCGTCGATCTGCCCGGACCCTCAACCCAAAGAGAGCAAGAAAAATGACCGTCAAGAGGAACGGCCATTGCCATTCTCAAGTCGACAGAATTGGTCAAATCCTCCCTCGACCCCAAATCACCCCCAGCACAAACCCGCTAGATAGAAGCCTCACGGTGACTGCACTAGCCTGCAATCAGTCTGCTCGCACCCACGAGTCCGGCTCACGAGGATCACTCCGGCTTCGATTTTTCCCAGGCCGACCAAGTGCCGCCGGCCCGGTTCAACAGAGTGCTGTGGACAGGCATGATGGGTGACAAGCTTTATCCGGCTTTTCGTCATCCGTTCTCCCTGCAATGAAAGATACGCGTCGGGCGCCATGGACACTGTATTCGGGGCAGTTCGATGAACCGCGCAAGCGCCGCCTGCGCGAAGTGGTCCAGCGAGCGCTGAAGGCGCTCGCTTCCGTCCGCATCACGTCGGAGCGATCTTCGATGAAGCGCAATGGGAGAGTTATCGACGACTCGGCCTGCACATCGGCCATCGCGTGCTGACGCCAGAGCTGTTCGATCACCTCCGGCGCGTGCCGCCACCAGCCTGATGTCGGATGTGTCGCGGAGTCGTTGGAGTGGACGGCCCCGCGACATCGAATCGTCGCTACGCGGCCTGACGGTAGACGTGCCCTCCGCTGAGTTTCACGACGTCATCGACCGGCCGAGTACTCTTCTCGTCGGCTTCAACGATGATGGCGGTCATTCCGGGACGCATTTCCTTGGTCACTGAATCGACAAAGTCTGAATCCAGCGCCTCGGTCACCGCGTCGCCCGTAAGTCCGCTCATCGCACCTATCGCCGCGCCAATCGCCGCACCAGGTGCCCCCCCGATCAGTCCGATTAACGCGCCGCCTAAGGTGCCGATCCCCGTTCCCCACAAGGGTCGTTCCTTGGCTTCGATCAACGAGAGGTTTCCCTTATCGTCTTTCTTGACCATCACGCCGGCTTTGGGCTTGAAATCGGTGATCCCCTTGTCCTTGAGCGCTTTCAGCGCGGTGGCGGCGTCGTAGGCGGCGTTTGTATTGTTGAAAGTTGCAACGATGATCTGGTCAGCCATGTCAGCCTCCTGAGACTGCGCGTTCACGACATGCTGTGAGTGCTCTCCGTCTCGCGGAAGATCTCGTCTTGTCGCAACGCGGTGAGTTGTTCCTGCGTTGGGTGTTTTTCGAAACGGATACGTCACGTTACGAGTCTTCGGCGCGCGAGTCGCAAGTCGCGTGCCGATCCACAGGCGCCCTCCCTCGCGCACGTTGATGGTCTGCGAGTCCGTATCGCGACAAGAACGAAGTGACCGCGGAGCTGGCGACATGGAAAATCGCCGCCGCTTTTGCAACACTCTTGAGGAACGCCAACACCGCATTCACCCGCTTCTGATGTGTGATCGAGCGGTAACTATCCACACTTTCTTCACGATCAACTACTTGCGCAAGGCCAATTGGGGTCCCACGTAGTCGATGAGTGCGATCACCACGGCGACGCATCCGCCGCCTTCCCGAAGGGACCCAGCCGCGCCCAAAGAAATTCGCCCACCGCGCAACGACTACCGCGAAGCCATCGCGCGTATCGCCTTTGCGGCCTGTTCGACAATCGTCACCACCGCCCGCGGCTGCGACACGTACACCGCGTGGCTTGCTTTGACTTCGACCACCGTCGAATGTCTACGCAGCCTCTTTGCTCATGTGTGCCGATCGATCCTTCAGATAACGCGTCACCTCTTCCGCCTGCGCGGCCGGGAGCGGCAACTCCAGCACCGTCCCGTCATAGACGGCGAACAACGTCTGCACGGCGGCCGGATTCGAGGCCTCGATCAGCGCGGCGATCACGGAGTCGCCAGGCTCGACAAGCGTGCCGAGGTCGCGGACAACCGTCCTCTCGGCGACGGTCTGGTCCTTCCACGATCCTGCAGCGATCGCCGCGATGGTCGCCCCGGCGACGACTCCCAGCAGTGCGCCGCCGCCGATGATGGCTGCCCCCGCCATTGAAGGATGGACGGCGACGAAGGGAATCGCGAGCACCATGCCGACGATGGATCCGCGAAACGCGCCACGCGCCATCCCCTCATCCTTCGTCAGCGCGTCCCCTTCCTGCACATGCAGCGTGCCGTCAGCTTCGCGGTGCACCGCAATGCCGTACTCCATGCCGATCTCCCACCTGGTTTCGAGGTGCCGAAGCTGATTGAGCATGTGCAGCGCGCGCGAGGTATCGCGCTTGAAACGGATGACTGTTAGGTCCGGCATCACGCTCCCCCTTCAACGGCTCGTTTGATTGAGCCGAGTGCGGTTTCAAGCGACGAGCGCGTCTTGTCCATGACGACCTTCCGGAGCACGGAGCCTTTCACGCCGGTGAGGCCATCCTGCTCGGAGCTTTTGAGGGTGATCAGGTAGAAGCCGCGCCGTGATGCTGAACCAGGCGAGCGGCTGTGACATGGTGTGCCTCATGACGCGGCAGCGGCGTTCTCGCCGCCCGAGCGTTCAAGCCAGAGAATGCGGAGAACCGCGGCGGCGGGTACCGACAGGATGACGCCGAGCAGGCCGCCAATCTGCCCGCCTGCCATCAGCGCGAACAGAACGGTGATCGGTTCGAGCGCCAGGCGATGACCCATGATGCGCGGCGACACGACAACGCCTTCGACGGTCTTCCAGACGGCAATGACGACGGCCATCCAGATCCACGGCGCGCCCGCGAGCCAGCCCCCGAGAAGCATCATCGCGGCCGCGATCAGCCAGCCGGCGATCGGTATGAACTCCAGCGCGCCGCCGACAATGCCGAGCACGAGCGGATAGGGATAGTGCAGAAACGCCATCGAAACGCTGTAGACGACGGCCGAGATACTCGCCAGCGCAAGCTGGGCGCGGACGTATTGCGCCAGCATCGTGTCAATGCGCTCTGTAGTCGCGCCACACCATGCCCCAGGGGTTATAGCCGCTGCCGGCACAGACGTCGGATCCCGTCAGGTCGGCAGCCGATTCGGCCTCTCTCGAGTAGCCAAGCGAATTGAGCTTGCCGATCAACGTGATCGCGAGGATGTGCGCGGCCGACGGGCCGAGCAGCACCGCGGCACCAATCTCACGCCGCTCGATGCGGCGCTCCTTCTCGATGAGCGGCCATCGAGTCGTGATGGATGGTATGCGACACCTCGTGGCAGATCGTTCCGGCGAGCTCCTCGGTGTTCTTGACGAAATAGAGGAGCGAGTCGGTGACGTAGACGTTGCCGCCCGGCGTCGCGAACGCGTTCGGCGACGGCTCGTGCACGAGATAGAACTTGAACGGGCGGCCGTAGTACGGCTGGGCCGTCCGCGTGATGGCGGCCGCGATCGGCTGGAGCGGTTCGTAGAGCGGTGATGAGGAAACGATCTCTCCCTTCCCTTTCAGCGCATTGAACACCTGCTGACCAATTTCCTGTTCATCGCTGAGGTTGAAGGTATCCGACGCCCGCGACGAGCCAGCGCCAATGCTGGCCAGCACCGCCACGATGGCAACACAGAGCGCGATGAACAACCGTCGGGATGCTGTCTTGATCATGGCGATCCTCCTGCTCGGCGACCCGTGCCGTTCCTCAATTGGTTCCGTTGGGCTGCGCGATCTTGTTGGGGATCACCGCCCGGGCTTTCCGCTGCGCGATACATTTGCTTCTTGAATCCCACGACGAACAGCTCTGACATTGGCGTCTCCTTCACAGTTCACGTGGTCATCAGGCGCTCGCGCGAATCTCGCGAGGACTCGTCACTCCCACTCTCTGTCGACAATCAGGGCAATTCGTGTTCCTACGCCGACCATCGCGCGACATCGAAATCGCCAGCAAATCCGCACGCCATGCCGTCGGTGCCAACCGACGCTGGCCATCTGCCAGACGCTGGCCACAGGCAATCGCATCCTCGCCGGCGGACCCGTGAGCGGCGCCATCGGGCTGGCCTTCATCATCCGAGCCGATACGGCGAATGAAATCGACGACGTCGTCACGGGTCTTCCTGTCTGGCCCTGCATGGTCACGACACTCACGCCGCTGACAACGTGGTCCGGGCGTGCGAACGCTCTTCGTCCCCGTCTCGAGCGTTTGCGCGCTGGCAAGATGCTCGCCGAGGCACACGGTCTGGAGTTGCGCGATGAATTTCGTCGCCCTTCGCACGCTCACCGGCGACTGTGCCGGCAATCCGGTCGCAAGAACGGCCGAGAGGAGCTGTCATGAATTCACTGATGAGAAAGCTGCTGGCGAGATTGTTGAAGCCAGCGTCTGAGGGGCGGTTCCGCTAGCCGTCAACCGATAGTCGTCATCGCCTTTACCACAGGGGTATTGACGAGTTTTTCATGTCCAACGAGCGAGACACATGCCTGATGTGCAGCCCAAGCGGTGTTCCTGGGTCAACGTCGACCATCAGCTGCTGCGCGAGTATCACGATCGGGAATGGGGTGTGCCGAGCCACGATGACCACACACATTTCGAGTTTCTCATTCTCGAAGCCGCACAGGCGGGACTCAGCTGGTCGATCGTGCTCAATAAACGCGAGGGTTACCGCCGCGCATTCAGCCGGTTCGATCCGGGGAAGGTCGCGCGATACTCCCGGTCTCGAATCGACAAGCTAACGACCGATCCGGGAATCGTCCGGAACAGGTTGAAGATCGCAGCCGCGGTGAAGAACGCCCAGGCGTTTCTCGTCGTGCAGGAAGAATTTGGCAGCTTCGATGCGTATTGCTGGCAATTTGTCAATGGCCGGCCACGGCAGAATCGCTGGCACTCTCTGCGCCAGATTCCTGCAACGACCGCCGAGTCGGACGCATTCAGCCGTGATCTCAAGCGGCGCGGGTTCAGCTTTGTGGGATCGACGGTGATCTACGCGCACATGCAGGCGGTCGGCATGGTCAACGATCACTTAGTCGACTGTTTCCGATATCGAGACGTCCGCCGGCTCGGCATCGGCGGTAAATTGAAAGTGTGAATCATGACTGACGCTCGCGGCGAAGAGGGACGTAGTCACGCAGACCGTTGTTCACCAGGCAATCGGTTTTGCCGGCGGAAGGATTGATGGGGTGACCAGGGGAATCGTTGAAGAGCAGCCGCCGTTCGAAGTCGCATGGCGGACCATCGACGGACTCAAGGTCCGCTACGCGACGAACGGCAGAGGCGACGAGAAGGTTGTGCTCTTCAGTCCGTGGCCGGAGAGCATCTTTGCGTTCGCCCCTGTCTGGGGCGGGCTGACGAGGCAGTTCGAAGTGCTGGCGGTCGACCTTCCTGGCTTCGGGCGCTCGGAGGCGCGCGATGATCTGTTCGCGCCTCAGAAGATGGGCGAGTTCATCGCGAAGGCGATCGACGCGTTCGGGCTCGCGTCGGTCCACGCCGTGGGACTTGACGTCGGATCGCCGTCGGTCCTCTTTGCCTCGCTCGCGCGGCCAGAACTCTTTCGCAGTCTCATCGTCGGTGCCGGCGCCTCGACGTACCCGCTCGTTGTTGAGGGCGCGCTCAAGTCGATGATCGAAGCCGAAGCGTTATCGCCGCTCAATGCCGTCGAAGTCGTCGGCAGGTTCCTAGGGTCTATTCGCGGGTACGCTGTGCCACCTTTCGTCCGCGAAGACTATCTCGCGTCCTACGAGGGCGAACGGTTGACGCGGTCCGCGGCGCTCGTCCGCGCGTACCCGAACGACTTGGCTGCTCTGGCGCCGCGCCTTGCGTCGATCGAGGTCCCCGTCGCAATCGTTGTGGGTCGGAACGACCCGTACGGGCTCGCTCGAGACGCAGCGCTTCTACGCGACCGACTGCCGCATGCACGCCTGGATGTTCTCGAGGCCGGTCACTGCGTCTGGGAAGAGCGAGCCCCCGAGTTCGAGTCGATCGTCACGCAATGGGTGAGCGGCGGCTTTCGAGGAGAGACCGATGTCATCAACGAAGACCGCGAGTAATACGACCGCTCCCACGCAGTTCCTAGAGGTCAATGGCCATTCCTACGCGTACCGGCGGTTCGGCGATGGCTCCGGGCTACCGTTGCTCTGCCTGCAGCACTTCACCGGGACGCTCGACAACTGGGATCCAGCGGTGACTGATCCACTCGCCTCCGGAAGGGAGGTCCTCCTATTCGACAACGCCGGCGTGGGGCGTTCCACCGGCGACGTTCCGGAGACGATCGCCGGAATGGCAGAACACTCGATGGCCTTTCTTGACGAACTTGGAATAAAGACGTGCGACGTTATCGGGTACTCCCTCGGTGGGATGGTCGCGCTTCAAATGGTGCAGGGCCGGCCGTCGATCTTTCGGCGGATGATCCTCGTTGGGACCGCGCCGCGAGGCGGCGAGGACATCATGCACCTCGAGAAACCAAGCCTGGCGAAGCGCATCCAGGATCCAACGAACCGAGGGTACGATGTCTTGAGAAAGATCTTCTTCACATCGTCGCCCGCGAGTCAGGCCGCGGGTGAGGCATTCATCCGACGGATCTCACAGCGCAAGGACGACCTCGATCCAGTCTCGGGTCCGAAGGTCGCGAGCGCTCAGATAGCGGCATTCCGCGAATGGGAAGGATTCAAAGGCCAGCGATTCGCTGAACTCAGGGCCATCCGTCATCCCACGCTCGTCGTGAACGGTGTCCACGACGAGATGATTCCCGTCTCCAATTCCTACCGACTGAGCGAGAACTTGGCAAACGCCGTGTTGCTTACGTACCCCGACGCGGGGCACGGCTCTCTATTCCAGTATCCGGAGTCTTTCACGAGACACGCGGCGGCGTTTCTGTCCTCCGACTCCGAGTCGGCCGTGTTCTGAGCGCTCGGTATGTGCCACGCCCTCTCGATGACGTGCAGGAGTACAAACGCGAGCGTCAGGAAGATGTAGCCAGCGAAAAGATATCCGCCAACGTGTCAGCGCCTAAGCGGTGCCGGCTGAAGCGGACTCGTGTCCGAGCATCTTCTCGATCGAGATCGGCAACGACCGGATCCGCGTGCCCGTCGCGTGATAAACCGCGTTGGCGATCGCAGCCGCCATTCCCGCAATGGCGAGCTCCCCGATTCCTTTTGTTCCAAGAGGGGTCATCGGGTCAGGGTCTCCGACGAACAGGACGTCGACATCGCGCACGTCCGCGTTAACCGCGACGACGTACTCGGCCAGCGACGTGGTCGCCAGACGGCCGGTACGGTCCGACACGGTTTCCTCCAGCAGCGCCATGCCAATGCCCATGGCGATACCTCCGATGATCTGACTGCGTGCCGTCTTCGGGTTGAGAATCCTGCCGCCATCGACGGCCGACACGACGCGAGCGACGCGCACCGTGCCGAGATCCGGGTCGACGTGGACCTCGACGAAGTGGGCGGCGTATCCACCCGCATGTGCACGCGTGCCCGTTGATGGCGCCGTGTACGGGATGAAGCGGCCGGCCTGGACGATCATGGTGGCCGAGGACGTCTCGCCCGGCGGCGCACTCTCGCCCTCAATCGTCAGCTCGTCCAACCCATGCCGCGTGAGGATGTCGGCGTACGTCTCAAAGCGCACCGGATCGTCGGTGATCTGCATGCCTCCGTCGCGAACCGTGATGCCGTCCAAACGACACCCCTTGAGCGGCGACCCCTCGTCGTCATGGACAAGATCCACGAAGGCGCGGACCAGACTGACGCAGGTGGCGTGGACGGCGTTGCCGAGTGCGCCGGTCAACCCGGATCCGCCTTCCTGCGGCGCCCTCGGCATGGCGCTGTCACCGAGACCGAAGCGCACGCGCTCGATCGGCACGCCAAGACAATCAGCCGCGAGCATCGTCATCACGGTGTAGGGGCCCGGCCCGATATCGGTCGCGCCGCTGCGAACGAAGGCCGTTCCGTCCCGCCGTATGGATGCGATGGCTTGACATGGGGGCTGGTATGCGAACAGGGCCCCTCGTGCCATGCCGAATCCGACGAGTTGCCCTTGGTTCCGCATCGACCGCGGCTGTGGAGTACGCGCCGACCAACCGAACCGCTCGGCGCCCTGTCGATAGCAGTCGAGGAGCGCGTTGCTCGACCACGGCAGGCCAGAGTCCGGGTGCACGTGGGCGTGATTCCTGACCCGCAGCTCGATGGGATCGATGCCCAGCGCATACGAGAGTTCGTCGATGGCCGACTCCAGGGCGAACGAGCCTTCGGCTTCTCCTGGTGCACGCATCCAGCCTGGGATAGGGATGCTCTGGCGAACCTGGATTGCGTGAGTCGACACATTGGGACATGCGTACGCATGGGGGGTCCCGTACGTGATCAGATTGATCAACTCGTCTGCCATGCCGATCGGAGAGGTCGACACATGCTCAATGGCGGTGAGCTGTCCGTCTCCGCTCGCCCCGATGGATAACTGTTGAATCGTTTTGGGCCGATGGCCGACCGAGGTGAACATCTGGGCACGTGTCAGCACCAGCTTCACCGGCCGCCTCGTGATCCGCGCGGCAAGGGCCGCGAGTGTCACATGCGGCCACGCGCGCAGCCCGGCGCCGAACGCCCCACCTACGAAGGGCGCCAGCACGCGCACGCTGGCCGGATCGACGCCGAACGCGATCGCCAGCATGTCGCGCACACCATGAGGATGTTGTGTCGTGTCGTGGACAGTGAGCACGTCGCCGTCCCACACCGCAACTGTGGCAAACAGG
>Ga0137437_1000647_pt1 | contig 11254 bp, 7 predicted proteins | sample EasRivERMGT138_2_FD_102332 | JGI IMG/M metagenome (GOLD analysis project Ga0137437, IMG submission 102332) | Soil microbial communities from meander-bound floodplain in the East River, Colorado, USA - East River MetaG ERMGT138_2 | ecosystem: Environmental > Terrestrial > Soil > Floodplain ...
CAGCCCGGGCCATCCGATCGAGATCGAAGGCCTGTGGGGACTCGCGTTCGGCAACGACGGACCCGCGGGTCCGCACAACGTCCTCTTCTTCTCCTCGGGCCCTGGCGGCGAGTCGCACGGCCTGTTCGGCAGCATCTCCGCGGGCGATTGACCGCACCTCCCGACCGGAACCGGCGGCGGCGCCGCGGCCTCGAGTGCCGCGGCGCCCGCCGCGCTACTCCCTCCGCACGATCACGCGGTCGGCGAGCTCGTTCACGTCGTCGCGCTTGGCCGGGAAGTGCTCGGCGAGGACTTCGCCGCAGCGGTCGATGGCGGCGACGAGGCCGTCGCGCAGGGTGCCGGTGGCGATGTGCTCGAGGACAGCTTTCGTCGTGCCGGTCCAGTGGCCGTCGCCGACCTTGGCGTGGATGCCTTCGTCGCCGAGCACGATGACGCGCCGCTCGAGCAGGCTGACGAAGAGGAGGACGCCGGTCGCGTTCCGGGTCTTGTGCAGGCCGTGGCGGTGGAACTCCTGGACCGCCTGCTCCTCCGCGACCTCGGTCGCGCGCGCCTCGCCGATGAAGAGCCGCTGCAGGTCGGGCAGCCGCCACGCGAGCAGCCAGCCGGCGGCGCCCGCCGCGACCTGGCAGGCGAGCAGCAGCAGCGGGTGCTGCCACGGCAGCCAGCTCATGAGCAGCGCCGACCCGATCAGCAGCGACGCGAGCGCGGCGAGCCAGCACGCCTGCGGATGGCGGTCGGAGCGCTCGAGCACGACCGGGAAGATCTCGCCCTCGGTGCGCCGCTCCGCGGCGACCAGCGCCTCGACCACCGCGGCGCGCGCCGCATCGTCGAGCTGCGCGCGTGCGTCGTAGCGGCGCCGGCGCAGCAGCGCGCGCACCACCAGCGCGCCGACCAGCACTGCGAGCAGCAGCGGACCGAAGCGCAGCGCCGCGTCGACCCATGGCGGCGACCAGCTGCCCTGCTTCACGTCGACGATCAGGTTCACCATCGCCCCGAAGCTCCCCCGCCGGAGAAGCCGCCGCCTCCGCCGAAACCGCTGAATCCGCCGCCGCCGCGTCCGCCCCATCCGCCGCGTGAAGAGCGGCTGAGCGCGTTGCCGACGATCAGCCACGGCCAGACGCTGCCGCCGCCGCCGCCGTAGCCGCCGCCGCGGTTCCGACGCACCGCCCGCACGATCGCCAGGATGATGAAGAAGAAGATCAGGCCGCCCGGGAAGAAGCCGATGCCGTGGCCGCGGTGCGGCCGCGCGTACGAATCGAGCGGCGCGAAATCGCCGCCCGCCGCGTGCTGTAGCGACTCGACGCCGAGGCGCAGCCCCTCCGCGAAGTCGCCGCTCTGGAACCGCGGCGTCAGCACGTCGCGGATGATGCGGCCGCAGATCGCGTCGGTCAGCACGCCCTCGAGGCCGCGCCCGACCTCGATGCGCATTTCGCGGTCGTCGCGTGCGACGACGAGCAGCGCGCCGTTGTTCTTGCCGGCGGCGCCGAGCTTCCACTCGCGCGCGACGCGCAGCGCGAGGTTCTCGATCGGATCGCCGTTCAGGCTCGGCACCGTGAGCAGCGCGATGTCGTTGCCGCTGCCGCGGCGGTACGACTCCATCGAGTCCTCGAGCGCGCGCTCCTGCGCCGGCGAGAGGAGGTGCGCGAGGTCGGTCACCCAGCCGTCGTTGCGCGGGACCGCCTGCTCGGCGGCGGCGGCGGGCGCCGTCCACGAGAGGAGCGCGCCGACGATCGCACCGGCCAGCGCGCCCGCGAACCGCAGCGATCCGATCACCGCGTCACGCGCTCCGCGTCACTTGCCGCCGCCGAAGTCGACCTTCGGCACGGTGCGCTCCGCTTCGGGGATCGTGAGCTGCGCCGCCGGCGCGAAGCTGCCGAAGCCCGCGACGAGGTTGCCCGGCACCTTCTGGATCGACGTGTTGTAGTCGCGCACCGCGTCGATGTAGTCGCGGCGTGCGACGGTGATCCGGTTCTCGGTGCCCTCGAGCTGGTTCTGCAGATCGAGGAAGGCCCTCGAAGCCTTGAGGTCGGGGTAGTTCTCGGCGACCGAGAAGAGTCGGCCGAGCGCGGAGCTCAGCCCCTGCTGCGCCTGGATGTACGCGGTGAGCTGCTTCTCGTCGGTCGGGACGTCCTTCGGGAGCTGCGCGCGGCCGACCGACGCGCGCGCCTCGGTCACCGCCGAGAGCGTGCTCTTCTCGAAGTTCGCCGCGCCCTGCACCGTCGCGACGAGGTTGGGGACGAGGTCGTTCCGGCGCTTGTACTGGTTGTCGATCTCGCTCCAGGACGCCGCGACCTTCTCCTTGCGCGTGACGAGGCCGTTGTAGGTGCCGAAACCGATGACGCCGATCAGGACGGCGACGGCGAGGATCACGAGGAGGACGGCCATCGCGCCGCCGCGGCGGCAAGTGTCGCGAACAGGGGCGAGCGTCATCGATCTCTCCGGAAACAGGAACGAAGGTAGCCGCCGGACCCTACCGGATCACGGCGCGTGCGGTTCGGCAGCCGTCGCGGCGGTGCCCGCCGCGTGCTTCGCGACGTCGCGCTCGACCTGCTCTCGCACGGCGCCGTAGCTGGACACCAGCTTCTTGAAGTCGCCGCGCGAGACGGTGAGGACGTCGACGGCCGTCAGTGCGCGCACCGTCGCGTTTCTCGGCGCATCGTGCAGGAGCGCGGCCTCGCCAAAGCTCTCGCCGGGGCCTTTCTCGCCGAGCTTCGTCTCGGCGCCGCCCGCCGCGCCCGCCGCGCCGCCCACGCCATCGCTGCGCACGATCTCCACGCGGCCGCGCTGGATGACGTAGAAGCTGTCGCCGCGCTCGCCCTGCGTGATGATCGGATCGCCCGGCCGGAAGTGCGCGACGGCGAGCGCCTCGGTGCGGCGCGTCTCGAACTTGGTGAGGTCGCGCGGAAACACCAGGTCGAGCGCCCAGTCGAGGCCGACGCGCACCTTGCTGACGAAGCTCGGCAGCTTCGACCAGTAGACGGCGCGCCACATCATCCAGGCGATGACGCCGGAGAACTTCCACCCGAACACCTGCGCGACGCCGCAGTGGTGGCCGACGACGGCGAGCTGGCCGAGGCACTTGAACTGGAACGGCTGCGGCGCGCCGCCGCGGATCGTCGCGAGGACGTTGCGGGCGAGCGCGCGCCCCTGGCGGATCGCGTACTGCGCGGTCGGCGGGCAGGTCGATCCGGTCACGCGGTCGGGCACCGCCGCCATGTCGCCCATCGCCCAGACGTCGCTCGTCCCCTTCACGCGCATGCAGTCGTCGGTGACGACGCGCCCGCCCTCCTGCGGGAACTCGCCGTTCGCGATCAGCGGGTGGGGCGCGTTGCCGATGGTGCAGATCAGCGTGCCGCAGCCGACGAAGCGCTGGTCGGAGAGCTTCACGCCGTCGGCGGTCGCCTCGACGCTCTTGAGGTTGGTGAGGATCTCGACGCCGCGCGCGGCGAGCGTGCGCTGCGCGAAGTCGCCGAGCGACGCCGGCAGCTCGTTCAGGATGCGCTCGCGCGAGTGCACGAGGATCATGCGATGGCCGGTGCGCTGCGCGTTGGGATAGAAGGGCAGCACGCGCCGGATCAGGTCGTGGATCTCGGCCGCCGTCTCGACGCCGCTGAAGCCGCCGCCGACCGTGACGAAGGTGAGCAGATGCTTGCGGCGCGCCTCGTCCGGCTCGAGCTCGGCCTGTTCCAGGCGAGAAAGCACCTGATTGCGCAGGTGGAACGCGTCGCCGAGCGTCTTGATCGGGAGCGCGTGCTGGCTCATCCCCGGCACGCGCGAGAGGTCGACGATCTGGCCGAGCGCGAGCACGAGGTGGTCGAAGGGAAGGGTGAACTCGCGCCGCCCGTCGGCGCCGATCAGCCGCACCGACTTCGCCTTCGCGTCGATCGCCTCGACACGAGCACAGTGGAAGATCATCCCGGCGCAGAGTTGGCGCACGGGATTGACGATGTGCGTCGGCTCGATTCCGCCGGCCACCACCTCGGGCAGCATCGGCTGGAAGACGCAGTAGTTCTCGTCGCTGACCAGGTGGACGTCGACGTTCGCCGCGCCGAGCCCCTTCAGTCGCTTTCCGAACTCGAGCGCCGCGCCGATGCCGGCGAAGCCTCCCCCCAGGATCACCACCTGCACGCGCTGCCCGGTCGGACCATCCATCGTCGCCCCCTGCCGTCCGCAGGCGCAGACCGGAGCACATTGGATCAATCAGCGGCCCAGAGCAACCTGCGCGCGGAACCGCACGGCAGTTACGGACGGATACCTCCCGCCGACGCCGCCCTACCGCTACTTTGTTCGCCCCCCGATTCGTGAATCAGAAGCACGGCCTGCGAAGTCCAGCCGTCCGATCCGGCCGCCGCAGCGTCGAACTCTCCCTCGAGGTACCTCATGTCCCGCGGTTCCCATCCTTTCTTCGCTCCCCTCCTCTCCCTCACCCTGCTTCTCGCCGGCTGCGGCGGCGGAGGCGGCAGCTCCGACAGCGTCGGCGGCACCGGCTCGCTGACGGTCACGCTCACCGACTCGCCCGCGCACGACGTCTCGCGCTTCACCGTCGACATCACCGCCATCACGCTCACCAGCACGGAAGCGAGCGTCGTGAACGGCCTGAAGCACGCCATCACGCTCGACCTCGCCTCGCTCACCCGCATCTCGCAGGTGGTCTCGGTCCAGGCGATCGACGGCGGCCACTACACCTCCGCGAGCATCACCTTCGACTTCACGAACTCGAGCTGTTTCCTGGTCGACCAGACGACGGAGGCGACCCTGCTCGACGACGACGGCGCGCCGCTCCTGGGCACCGTCACGCTCCCGATCGACCTCTCCGCGATGCCGATCCTCGTCTCGAACGGCGGTCGCTACGAGGTCGAGCTCGACTTCGACCTCGACCAGTCGCTCACGATCGACCCGGTCGCCAACTCGGTGAGCGTCGCCCCCTCGGTCGTGGTCCGGACCAACCGCAAGGACGCGCACGTGAACCTCGCGATGGGCGCGCTCGCCACGCTCGACGCGGCTTCGATGTCGGCGACCATGGATCTCCAGACGCCTTCGAAGTTCTCGCTCGGCCCGGCGCGCGTCAACTTCAGCCCCGCCACGATCTTCCAGGTCGACGGCGTGCCGGCGCTGGGCGCCGCCGGCGTGACGCTCCTCGGCAACAAGCCGATCGGCACGTGGGCGCAGGTGTTCGTCGCGGTCAACCCGGCGACCGGGACCAGCTCGATCGCCTACGTCGAGGCCGGGAAGGGGACGTTCAACGGCGGCCAGGCGCTGATCGAGGGCGTGATCGTCGACCGCGGCACCTCCCTCGGCAACAAGCAGTTCACCGTGCACGGCCGCAGCACCAGCGCCGACCACTCGACGGAGCTGTTCAACACCGACTTCCAGGTGACAGCGAAGCCGGGCGGCCCGGGCGTCGGGACGCGCGTGGTGCGCGACTCGTTCGCCTCGAATCTCACGGTCGACTCGCTCAACGTCGGCCAGCGCGTGCAGGCGTTCGGGACGTTGACCGGCACCGTCATGGACGCGACGGCCACCACGGCGATCGTGCGCGCGGAGCCGACCTCGCTCTTCGCGTTCGCCAACTCGGCCGTGGCCGCCGGCAATCTCGAGGTCGACCTGGTCGTCCCCGCTCCCCTCCGCCGTGTCGAGGAGGTCGAGGTCGTGACGACGACGACGCCCTTCTCGTGGGGCGCGGACAACTTTCCGATCGTGCGCGACGCCAACCAGTTCGACGTGGGCGTCGGCACGCTCGGCAACGGCCTCGGCATCGGGCTCGGTGATCCGGTACGGATGGACGTCTACTTCTCGAGCGTGAACCAGCAGCCGCCCGACGCCACCGCCCTCACGCTCGCGAAGCTCTCCGACACCTCGCGGCTCCTCTCGCTGCGCGACCGCGCCAACGGGATGGTGCTGGTTACTCAGGCGAGCGCGACGGAGATCTTTTTCACGATCGACTTGACCAATCCGAGAGTCGCCGGCGAGCGCGCGGCGCTCGACCTCGGACTGCTCGGCTTCGAGGATCTGCCCGACCAGTCGACCGTCACGGTCGGCCCCGGCGCGAGCGCGGTCTTCTACTGCCTGCAGGACGTGACGGCCGGGACGGTGAAGGCGTTCCCCACCTTCGGCGCCTTCGCGACCGCGTTCGAGGCAGCGCTCGCCGGCGGAACGACCGTGGTGAAGGACTTCATCGCGGCCGGCTCCTTCGACGTCGGCAGCAGCACGCTCAGCGCGACGACCGTCACGGCGATCGTGAAGTAGCGGCCGGGAGGCCGTGCCCCGCCGAGGCGGCGCCGGCCTCCCGATTTTTTTCCTGCTCGTACCGGCGGCGGATTCACGATGGACGAGCGAGAAGCGCGGGCGTCCTGCCCGCGGAGGAGAGTGGCATGGCCCGTCGTTCGTCCGTCATTTCGTTCCGGCTCCTCGCCGCCGGCTTCGCCGCGCTGCTCGCCGGACCCGGCTGCGGCGGCAGCGGTGGCGGCGGCGGCCAGCCCGTCGCGATCGTCACCGCCTCGATCGGCGACACGCCGTCGCAGGACGTGACGTCGCTCACCGTCCAGGTGACCGACCTCTCGATCACGATGCAGGGCAGCATCACGCCGGTGAGCATGCTCGACGCGCCCGCCACCATCGACCTCGCGACGCTCTCCGACCTCTCGCAGGTGCTGAAGCTGAAGCAGGTCGCGCCGGGGGTCTACAACACCGCCTCGATCACGTTCGACTTCACGAGCGCCGTCTGCGTCCTGCGCGGCAAGACGGTCGCGGCGGCGCTGCTCGACTCCCTGGGCGCGCCGCTCACCGGCACGCGCACGATCGCGCTCGACCTGACGGCTGCGCCGCTGACCGCGCTGCAGAACAACCACCACAACGTCGACTTCGACGTCATCCTCGACCAGTCGCTGATCCTCGACCTCGCCGGCAACTCGGCCATCTTCGAGCCGACGCTCACCGTCCGGGTCGACCGCACCGACGGGCGCCAGCTCCTGGTCTTCGGCCAGACGATCACGGTCACGCCCGTCTCGAACTTCTCCGCGATCGACCTCCAGACCTTCGTGCAGGAATCGCTCGGCGAGACGCTGCTCTCGTTCGACGCGAACACCGTGTTCCAGATCGACGGCGTCGGCTCGACCGGCGCGGCGGGCGTCGCGGCGCTCGCGGCGCAACCGATGGGCACGTTCGTGCAGGCGATCGGGGTGATCAAGCCGGGCGCTTCGTTCCTCTCGATCTCGTCGCTCGAGGCGGGGCGCGGGACGTTCGGCGGCGGCGAGGACATCGTCGACGGCTTCGTCGTCGACCGGCCGCTCACGCCCGGAACCGACGGGCCGATCGTCGTCTTCGGCTCGAGCAGCGACGCGACCCGCACGACCTTCCAGTTCAACCAGCTCTTCACCGTCAACGGCAGCTTCGGCAGCGCGCGGGTGATCCGCTCCGGCGAGACGACGCCGCGCACGCTCGACACCGTGAACGTCGGCCAGCACGTGACCGCGTTCGGCGCGCTGACGGGCACGACGCTCGACGCGACGGCGGCGCAGTCGATCTTCCGGGAGATCCCGACGGCGTTCACGGGGGTCGCGGCGGGCCCGCCGGTCGGCGTCGTCCTGACGCTCGACCTGAAGCGCGTCGGCCCGGTCGACCCGATCGCCTTCAACTGGGCGAACGCCGGCACCGCGCCCGCCACCGACCCGCACGCCTACACGATCGACATCGGATCGCTCGGCACCGGGCTCACGATCGGGAGCGGGACGCTGCTGCGCGCCTTCGCCTTCGTCGCGGCGGTCGACGACGCGAACTTCGACGCCAAGGCGATCGCGCTCGAGGACCTGACCGGCGCGCCAACGGAGCTCGTGCTCCACGATCGCGCGGCCGGCTTCGTCGTCGTCACCACGGCCGCGACCGGCGCGATCTCCTTCAACGTCACCGGCACGCAGGGCACCGACGAGGAGGCGACGCTCGCGGACTTGGTGAACGGCGTGCAGCCGCTGCCGCTCACCCCCGATCCGCAGATCGTCGGCGACGTCGGCCCGCTCGTCCTCACGCTCCACCACCTCGCGACCGGCACGCGCGAGTCCTTCACCGTCTTCGACGACTTGGTGACCGCGCTGAGCACGGCGCTCGCCGGCACCGAGACGGTCCGCGACGTCGTCGCGACCGGCGATTACGACGTCGTGACGAACGTCCTCACCGCGTCGAGCGTGACGATCGTCCTGCAGTGACGGTCAGCGCGCGGCGACGACGCGTCCGTCGCGCACGCAGAGCCCCGCTTCGCTGAAGAGCTTGCGGACGGCGGCGTTCCCGCGGTACTGCGCGGCGACCGTGGAGAGGGCGTCGGTCCGAACGGCCGCGGCGCGCTCGAACGCGTCGAGCGCCGGCCCCGACTCGTGCCGGATCGCGTGGAGCGTCCCGCACCCGACCCACGCGTCGACGCAGCCCGGATCGATCGCGAGCGCGCGCCGGCACAAGTCGCCGGCGACGTCGAGCGGCCGCTCGTTCGCCGGGTCGAAGCGCGACTCGCAGAGACGCAGGAGCGCCGTCCGGGCCCAGCTCGCCGCCTGGCTGGCGGCGGTCCAGCCGCCCTTCCAGAGGTACTCCTCGTCGAGCTCGAGCGACCCGATCCGCCACTGCTCCGGCGGCACGATCCGGCCGGTGTCGCGCAACGCGCGCAGGATCTCGGCCGCGATCAGCGCGTGGCCCTTCATGTCGGGATGGCAGTAGTCGACGAACCAGCCGTCCTGCCCGGGCAGCCGCGGCGCCGCCTCTTCATCGATCCGCGGCCGCGGATCGACCACGGTGGCGCCCGTCTCCGCCGCGACCTCGTCGAGGATCCGGTGGAGCGCCGCGTCGGCCCGGACCGGATAGGTGTCGAGCTCGGCGGCCCGCGCGAACGACGCGTGCGCCTCCGCGACGCGGCCCGCGAGCAGGAGCAGCCGCCCCGTCTCGTAGTGCACGAGCGCGACTCCGTCGTCGAGCGCGAGGAGCCGCTCGGAGACGGCGAGCTCGCGCCGGACCTCCGCCGGATCGACTGGCTGCCCGTTCGCGGCGGCGTGGTCGAGGCCCTTGCGCGTCTGCACGAGCTCGTACGCCGTGCGCCGATAGTCGTCCCGTGCCGGCGCGGGGAACGACGCCGAGAAGCTGCTCGCGTAGACCTGCGTGTCGACGAAGTCGCAGATCGGATGGACGAGGAGCACGGCCGCGGCGTGCGCTCGCGCGCTGGCGACGATCCGCCGGAGGTTGGCGCGATAGCGGGCGCGGCCGCGCGCGATCTCGGCGGCGGTGTAGTCCGGCTCGTCGCGGATCCGCTCCCGGCACGCGCCCCCGGTCTGCGCCGGCGCGTCGGTGCTCCTGCGCACGACGTCCAGCAGGAGGCTGCCGCAGCGCGTCGCCGCGAACGCGCGCCGGACCGCGTACGCGAACGGCCGCGTGATCGGGAGGCTGTCCGGGTCGAGGACCTGGTTGTGGCCGACGTAGACGACGAGGACGTCGGCCCCCGCCGCACCGGTCTCCTCCACCAGGTCGGCCAGCTCGCTGCTGCACATCGACATCATCCCGAGGTTCACGACCTCGGTCGGCACGTCGGGCAGGTCGGCCGCGAGCCGCGTCCCGATCCACGACGCGTACGGGACGGGCGGATCGAACGGGGTGCCGTAGCAGGTCGAATCCCCGCAGCAGACGATCCGGCGCGCGCCGGCGGGCGGCCGCTTCCGGAAGCGTTCGACGCGGAAGTCGAAGTGGCGGCCGCGACGGTCGGGATTCAGGACGAACGACGTCGCGTCGCGCGCGCCCGACTCGACGAACCAGCGACCGCGCGCGCAGACCCCGGACGCGAGCAGCACCCCCTCCGCGCCGACGCAGAGCGCCGCGACGAGCGCCGGCGACAGCACCGTCGCGAGGAGCAGCTTCTTCAGGAACACCCGGTGCAACGCGGCCGGCACCTTTCCCCTGGCGGGGGGAGGATCGACAAAGTACCGCCGCGAGCGGACCGCGGGGAGAGCGACCGCGGTTTCGCGCGTCCCGGGCGTTTTTCGCGGGAACTGCGCCCGCCCCGTCGCGTGCTCGCCGCCTCGCGCGCGACGGTCCGCCTGCCCGTATCGTTCCGCGCTTCGTCTTCGGGAAGGTGAAGGAGCGGTCGATGGGCTGGAGCGGGTGGAGGCGGGCGGCGCTGCCGTCCGCGGCGATCTTCGTCGGCCTCGCGCGCGCGCCCGCGCAGGAACCTGCGCCCGCGGCGCCCAAGCAGGAGGCTCCTCCCACGGCGCCCGCGGCGCCTGCGCCGAGCGCGGCCGAGTGGCACGACGCGGCGTCGGTGCAGCGCGCGCTGCAGGAGGTCGCGAGCGCGCACAAGGACTTCGCGCGCGCCGGCTCCTACGGCCGCTCGCTCTCCGGCAAGGAGCTCGGCTTCATCGAGCTCGGCCCCGTCGACGACCCGCAGCACGCGCGGTTGCCGGCGCTCCTGATCGTCGCGGGCCTCGACGGCCAGCACCTCGTCGGCACCGAGATGGCGCTCGAGCTGCTGAAGCGCCTCGCCGACGGCTACGGCCACGAGCCCGCGATCACGAAGCTCCTCGACGACCACGTCGTGTACTTGATCCCGCGCGCCAACCCCGACGGCGCCGAACGCTTCTTCGACCCGATCGGCGGCGCGAAGCGCGAAGTGCGCGGCAACCTCCGCCCCGTCGACGACGACCGCGACGGAACCGTCGACGAGGACGGGCCCGAGGACCTGAACAAGGACGGCGTCATCACACAGATGCGCTGGAAGGACCCGGCCGGCACCTGGATCGAGGACAAGGACGAGCCGCGCCTGCTGCGGCCCGCCGATCCGCTCAAGGGCGAGCGCGGCGTCTACAAGGTGCGCACCGAGGGGCTCGACCGCGACGGCGACGGCGAATGGGCCGAGGACGGGCCGGGCGACGTGGTCCCCGACCGCAACTTCCCGCAGCGCTGGCCCGAGCACGACCCGACCGCCGGCCGCGTGCCGATGTCGGAGCCGGAGGCGGCGGCGCTCGGGCAGTTCGTGTGGGAGCGGCAGAGCATCGCGCTGGTCGTCGTCTTCGGGCTGCACGACCACCTCTCTGTCGACGTCAAGGCCGACAGCAGCCCCGACGCGGGAGGAGGAGGCGGCGGCGGCGCTGGTGGCGGCGGATTCCGGTTCTCGCGCACGATGCCGACCGGGATCGTGAAGGACGACCAGCCGCTCTTCGCCGAACTGGCGACGCGCTATCGCGAGACGACCGGCGTCACCAGCAAACCGCCGCTCGACGGCGACGAAGGCGCC
>Ga0137437_1000648_pt1 | contig 11251 bp, 12 predicted proteins | sample EasRivERMGT138_2_FD_102332 | JGI IMG/M metagenome (GOLD analysis project Ga0137437, IMG submission 102332) | Soil microbial communities from meander-bound floodplain in the East River, Colorado, USA - East River MetaG ERMGT138_2 | ecosystem: Environmental > Terrestrial > Soil > Floodplain ...
CCGCGGCCTGGCGCGGGAGACGTGGCCGTGGCAGCCCGACCGCATCATCCTCAAGGAGATGGCGATCTACCTGCGCGGACGGCAGCCGGGTGAGGCGACGGGCCTGCTCGAGGACGAGTTCCGCAAGCTCGGCGCCAGGGACGCGGTGTTCGCGCGGGCCGACTCGGAGCTGGAAGCCGTGCGGGCGGCGCTGACTGAAGCGCGGCCGGGCGACCTGGTGCTGTTACCGATTCACGCCGAACGAGACAAGGTCGTTCACCTGATGGAAACACTGTCGGCCGTGCGGTGGTCGCCCGGCCGGCCGCTGCCTCAATGATTCCCTGACTATCTCCAGCGCCCGCGCACCAGCACCCAGCCCTGCGCCGGGTCGTGAATCCAGCGCGGAGCTTCCCACGACGTGAACCCGTTCGGCGGCATCGACCAGTTGCCCATGACCCAGACAAACTGGTTGTTGACCCGGTTCCAGTACCCACCCTTCCACACGTAGCCGGAACGTGGCGCGTGGCCCCGTTCTTCGTGGCGCGGCGCGGGTGGGGCGACCGTGGCCACCGCCTGGACGCGCGCCGGTGGCGGTGTGCGCGAGCAGGCCGCCACCGATAGAGCGACAGCGACGAGCAGGGGAGCGAGGGTACGACTTGACCTCATGAAGCTGTTTACCCACAGCGGCACCGTCTTGACAAGTGGCACGCACACCCCTGACATGCGCGCCGCAGCAAATGGGAGTCGCGTCCCGAGTGAACACAGGCACCAGCCCCAGGGCCGGTGACCAACCTCGGTGGCGCGATTTGTCGTTTCAGGACCTTGGAGGTTGATGTGCCGGGACGAGTCGCAGGCAGTCGAGACGCTCACGCGCCGAGTGCGCGAGCGCAATTGATGACTCCACGGGCCATGGGCCCGCGGTTCAAGGCCGCCTATTGCCTCGGCATTCGCCTGGGCAGAGACGGTTCCGGCACGGGGCGCGGGATGTAATCCGCGGGGTCGCCAGTCTGGCGCTCATCGCCCCACCCGTGCCGGCCACGAGTGGGGCGATGTGTTTTTCGGCCCGTGTCCGGCGCCCTGTCCGGCGCGAAGGATCACGCGACTCCCGTAGCAATGGCTGCGGTGTCGGACCGAGCTGATGCCGGACGGAGGTGACCGGCCGTGGCCATGGAAGAGAAGGAGGAAGAGCCGAAGGAGGAGCGCGAACGGCTGAGCGCCTGGTACCCCGAGTACTTCGTGGTCACCGGCGGCAACCGGTGGATCGTGTCGAGCGCCACCGCGCGCGAAATCGATCGGGCCCTCAAGCGCTGGCCGCGCCCGAAGTGGATCCGCTTCGTGACGGTGGCCGGTGCCACGGTACGCATCAAGCTCGCCTGGCTCGGTACCCTCGAGCAGTCGACGCCGGAAAGCCGCGAATTGATGCGGCGCTTCCACCGCGAACGGCAGGAGGAGTCGGAGCTGCCGCCGTGGGAAACTGATTGGTAGTTGACGGGCCGGGGTGAGCCCCGCGGGAAATCGTGCAGGCCGTCTCCCAACGACATGGTCGAGCCTGAACCCCAGCACCAAGCGTCACCCGTCACGACCAGGCCGCACGACATGGGATAGCCAGCCGCAAGGTGAGTGAACGGCGGCGCCGTCGGGACGACGTGTGACGGAAGGATATCCCAGCAGTACGCCGCGCCATCAGCCGAGACGCCGCAGGTCGCATTCAGACTGACACTGATGGTCTCCAACTGCACGGTCACCGCCACGGGAACGACAACCGCGAAGGTGTCACTGGCCGCGAGGAGCCGGGTCACGCCGACCTCTCGGCCGCGCAACACGCCGTAGACATTCACGGTGGCAATCGAGGTATCCAGGGAGACCCAGGTGATGAGGCTCGGCGTGGTGTCACCGGACTCCGCGACCAGCGCCGCCCGGAGCTGCGTCGAGCCGCCGAGCGCGACGACTACGCTGTCCGTGGAGAGCGTGAGCGTGGCCAGGCGCGGCTCCACACCGGAGTCGCATGCCGATACCGCCCAGGCCAGGATGCATGTCGCGCTGACCCTCATAGGGTCGAACCTAACATCCTCGCCGGCTCCACGAACGGCAGCTCCCACGGCGACCGCTCGCCGATCGCCGCGAGCCACCCCGCCGCCTCTTTCTGCCGGCCGCACGCCGCCAGGAGTTCGGCGCGCAAGTAGCGTTCGTAGGTCCCGCCGAAGATGGGCGAGCCCACCGCCGTCTGATACCACACGTCGCTGCGTGCGCCTTCCAGCGCGGCGAGGGCACCTGGGGCGTCCCCCTTGCGCCGCCGCACCAGCGAGGCCAGGGTGCGGGCCATGCGTTCGACCACCGTCTCGGCGCCGGGCGGCACGTCCAGCTCCTCGAGCTGCTCCGCCATGTCGGCGAGTGCGGCGCCATCGCCCGTCCGGGCCGCCAGCAGGCCCAGCAGGTAGACGCGGATCTGCCCGTGCAGCCCGGTGTGCAGCGCCAGCGGCGCGCCGGTGTGCACCGCCGCTGACGACGGGTCGAAGGCACGGAGCGCTGCCGTCGTCTCCGCGACGTAGCCGCTTTCCCATGGCCAGAACGGCATGGCGACGAGCAGGCCCCGGACGGCGAGCGCCCAGGGCGCGTCGTCGCCGCTCGCCGCCTCGAGTTCGGCGCGCGCCGCGTCGAGCCGCCCCCGGGCCAGCATCACGTGCGCCAGCATCAGCCGGCACAGGGCGCGCAGTTCGGGCGACCGCACCGCCGTCAGCATCGCCCGTCCCACCGGCTCGAGCTCGTCCAGCGCGCCGGCATACATCGCCACGTCGCCGAAGGCGATCGCCACGCTGAGGGCCCGGGCGTGGCGGAGCGCCGCGACCAGCGAGGCCTTCTCGATACCGCGGCCGAGCCGGTACGCCCGCAGGGCCCGCATCGCCAGCGACTGGTCGGCGTCCGGACTGAGCCGGAGATAGCGCTCGACGCGCGCGTCGAGGTCGGCCTGGCGATCCTCGAGCGCGTCGAGCCGCGCCAGCTTGGCGAGCGCGCCGAGGTGCGACGGGTCGAGCGCCAGCGCCTTCTCGAGGGGCTGGCGCGCTTCGCGGATCGACCGGCCACGATACGGGTTGGCATGGAAGCGGACATCGCCGAGCAGGTACCAGGCCTCCAGGTCGTCCGGATGGCCGGCCAGTACTTCTTCGTAGCGGCGCTCCGCGTCCGCGGGGCGGCCGGCGAGCCAGGCGTCCTGCGCTTCGACCAGCAGGCGATCGTGGTCGGCGAGCCGCGACCGGTGCGCCATCGCCTGCGCCGCCGCTTCGCGCGCCAGGTCGATCTGCGCCAGGGCGGCCCGCGAGCCCGCCAGCCGGTAGAACGCCAGCGCGAAGGTCGGGTCGAGCTGTCCCGCCTCGTCGAAGGCCGGGGCAGCATCGCGGTAGCGCCCCAGGCGGAAGGGCTGCTCGCCGCGGTAGTACGCCTTGAGGGCCGCCAGCGACGTGGTGGCGCGGGCCGCCAGGTGCGCCAATCGCTCCGCCGGCGCATCGGGCCGGAACGCGAGCAACTGGCGGACCAGGTCATCCACCATCTCGAACAGCTGGGCGTCGGACGCACCTGCGACATCGGCCCGCCCGAGCGTCTTCCCGCCGCGGACTTCGAGGGAGGCGTAGATCCGCAACTGCCCGCCCGACGCGATCACGCCCCCTCGCACGGTGTGGGTGATGTCGAGAAGCCCGGCGGCCGGCCCATAGCCCGGGTCGATGCTCGCCTGGAGCGCGCGCGGGTCCACCACGCGCAGCCCGTCCACGCCGTCGAGCGCGGTGAAGATCAGGTCGGGCATGCCGGCGCCGAGGAATTCGAGGGCCGCGCTGCCGCTGACCGCGAACGGCAGCACCGCCAGGACCAGCTCGCGGCCCGCCACGGCGGGTCTGGGCGCCGGCCGGACCCGGAGCCGCGCCGCCACCGCCTCCGTTTCCGGTTCCGGCTCGAACTCGTCCACGGCGAGACGACGCGCCAGCGCGTCGTAGGCCCGCAACGCCCCGACGCGGTCGCCGAGCCGCTCGAGCAACGCCATCTGGCGGCGCACCGCGGCCTCGTCGTCGGGCGAATGGCTCACCGCGCGCGCCGCCCACTCCACCGCCTCGGTGGCCCGGGCACCCGGTGATTCGGCGAGTGACCAGGCGAGGGCCGCCGCGGCGCGCCGCAGGCGATCCCGTTCGCCGTCGATCCAGCGTTCGACCTCCGGCGCGCCCGAGACATAGAAGCCCGGCAGCAGGTCGCCACCGTACAGGTCCAGCGCCCGCCGCGCGTCACCGCGCGCCAGGGCGGCCTCGAACTCCCCGATGTCGGTGGTGACGGCGCCGTCCGCGAGTCCGACCTCCTCGTCGCCACGACCGGCGATCGTGTCGTCGCCGAGGGCGCGGCGCAGGAAGTAGAGGGCGCGGCGCAGCGCGGCGCGGGCGTGCTCCTGGTCGAGTTCCGGCCAGAACTGGGCCAGCAGCGTGTCGCGACGCAACAACCGTCCGCGCGCGGCGGTGAGGAACAGCAGCAGGGCGAAGCGCTTCGGCTGCTGGAGCACCGCGCGCACCTCGCGGTCTCCCTGGCGGAGATCCTGGCCGCCGAGGGCGCGCAGGTGAATCATGCGGTGGGGCGGAAGACAGGCGGAACGTGCGGCATCCCCTCCGAACGTATCGGCCACCGTGCCGACCGGCAACGTCATTCGTCGGGACGCCGCCAGACGGGTATGTTGAATCCGTGTGGCCGCTGATCGCCCTCCTCGCCCTCGACTCGACCATCGTGCGACGCATCGCCGTGGCCCCGGCCGAAACGCTGGCCGTGACCATCGCCGGAAGCGGCGCGCCGGTGGTGATCGTGCCGGGTCTGCTCGGCTCCGCCTACGGATTCCGCAAGGTGATCCCGCTGCTGGTCGAGTCCGGCTTCCAGGTGATCGTGATCGAGCCCTTGGCGGTCGGCCACTCGTCGCGGCCGCGCCGCGCCGACTACTCGCTCGAGGCCCAGGCAGGGCGGGTCGTGCGGGTGATGGACACCCTGGCGCTGGACGACGCAGTGCTCGTCGGCCACTCGTTCGGCACCGCCATGATCCTCCGCGCCGCCGTGGCGCGGCCCTCGCTGGCGCGGGCCATCGTGTCGCTCGAGGGCGGGCCCGCCGAGTCGGCCGTCAGCCCGGGCTTTCGTCGCTTCATGCAGTTCGCGCCGTTCGTCAGGCTGGTCGGCGGAGCCCGGCTGGTCCGGCGCGCCACGCGCCGGAGCCTGACCAGCTCCTCCGGCGATGCGTCATGGGTGACGGACGAGGTGATCGCCGAATACACGGCCGGTGCGACGGCGGACGTCGGCGCGACGCTGCTCGCCTACCTGCGGATGAGTGACGCCCGCGAACAGGAACCGCTCGCGCCGCACCTGGGCGAACTGCTCTGCCCCGTCCGGCTGGTCCTGGGTGGAGCGGTGCACGATTCGGGACCGCCAGGCGCCGAATTGGCCAGGTTCCGTGTCGGCGTGCCGCAGCTCGAGATCGAGACCATCCCCGGCGCCGGCCACTACCTCCAGGAAGAATCGCCGCGCGAGGTCGTCCGGATCATCCGCGCTGCGCGCGGACCGGTGCACGCCGCGCGGTGAGGGACGCCGTACCACGCTGCTTCGGCAACTCGCCCCTCTACGCCGCCTACCACGATGAGGAATGGGGCGTGCCGGTGCACGACGACCGGGTGCTGTTCGAGTTCCTGATCCTCGAAGGGGCCCAGGCGGGGCTGTCGTGGGAGACGATCCTCAAGAAGCGCGAGAACTACCGGAAGGCCTTCGCCGGATTCGACCCGGCCAAGGTGGCGCGTTTCACGCCCGCGCGCCTGGCGAAGCTGATGCTGAACCCGGGCATCGTGCGCAACCGACTGAAGATTGCCGGCGCGGTCAGGAATGCCAAGGCCTTTCTCGCCGTGCAGCGCGAGTTCGGCAGTTTCGACCGCTACGCCTGGGGCATGGTGGACGGCGCGCCCAGGCGCAACCGCTGGCGCTCAATGCGCCAGGTGCCGGCGCGCACCGCGGCGTCGGACGCGCTGAGCAAGGACCTGAAGCGCCGCGGCTTCACGTTCGTGGGGTCAACCATCTGCTATGCGTTCATGCAGGCGGTTGGGTTGGTCAACGATCATGTTGCGGAATGCTGGAAAAGCTAGAGAGTTGAGAGTCAGAGAGTTGGAGAGTTGGTACCTACCATCTCTCGTCACGCCCGGACTCTTCAACTCTCTAACTCTACGACCTCGGCAACTCGATACGTCTGTTAGTGCCGCCACCGCCCCTCACGGAACCTCCAACCATGCCCGGTCCGCTGCCAGCGGCCCCGTTCATAGTGACGATAGCCGCGCGGCGGCTGTTCCCAGCGGCCGGAGATCCACACGTAATCCACGCCGCTCCACTGCCAGTAGCCGGTGATCCAGACGAAGCCCGGCCCCGGTGCGTAGCCGTACACCTCGTAGCGATCGGGCGGTGGCGCCGATGCGACCACCAGGCCCACGCTGTAGCTATCGGGCGGCTGCAGCAGGCAGGCTGTCGTGCCAAGGCTCAGCACTGACGCCAGCACCATCGCTTTGCTCCAGTTGCCGATCATGTTGCGCTCCTTTCTTCAGGGCGCGCCGGGCACGATCCGCTGAGCAACTCCGGTGCGCCATGATAGACAGCGCACCGGGGAAAAAGGTCACGAATTGGTGATCGGGATCACGTGTCGAGGCTGCGCCACAGGTACCAGCTCGCCACGGTCGCGTACGGGCTCCACGACCTGCCGATCTTCAGCACCCGTTTCGGCTTGGGCATCGAGCGCAGGCCGTAGGCCAGCTTGACGGCCTTCTGAATCCCCAGGTCCAGGTCGGGCAGCACGTCCGGGCGGCCCAGGCGGAACATCAGGAACATCTGCGCCGACCACTTGCCGATGCCCTTCACCCGGGTGAGCGCGGCGATCACCTCGTCGTCGGGCAGCGACGCGATACGGTCGAGGGGCAACGATCCCTCGTGGACCTTCGTCGCGAGGTCGCGGATGTAGGCGGCCTTCTGGCGCGAGAGCCCGGCGGCGCGCAGCGGTGCGTCCTTCGCCGCGGCGACGTCGCGGGGATGGGGAGGGTTGGTGGGAAAGAGGGCGACGAAGCGGCCATGGATCGTGGCCGCCGCCTTGCCGGAAAGCTGCTGGTACACGATGGCGCGCGCCAGGTGATGAAAGTGGCTGTGGTCGGTGATCGGCCCGAACCGGCACGGCCCGACCGTCGCGATGACGCGCGCCATGACCGGGTCGGCGCGCCGCAGATGATTGATCGCCTTGCGATGGTTCATGACGGAAAAGCTACAGCGCAGGGACCGATCGCTCGACCCCTGCGCTGTTTCGTTCTGGGCGTTCTAGAGCTGGCGCCAGCCGCGATAGGCGCGGACCCGCTCGGCGCGGACCTGCATCCGCCGGCGATCGTGCCGCCGGTGCGCACGGTGCCGATGGCGGCGGCGCGGCCCGTTCACCGCGGCGAACCGTCCGGGCCGCTCGGCGACCCACTCGCGCATCGGGCGCGGCGCCCGCTGCGGGGGCTGCTGGGCTGAGAGCGGCGCGGCGGCGGCAAGGCCGAGCGCAAGCAGGGAGAGCTTCAGGGTCTGGCGCAACATGGTGGTCCTCCGTCCGTGGCCCCGGAGTGGGGCCTCACCCGATCAGACGGCAGCCTCGATGATTCGTTAGCGGTGTGACACCCGTCACGCCGCCATCTCCCCGCCGACCAGCAACTCGCGGAACCGGACGTGCGGCGCGCCCTCGGTTACCGGCAGCGGAAACTGCCCGCCCTTGCCGCAGCCGCCGCCCATCTGGTTCCACTGGAAATCGCCGGCCACCGCGTCGATCGCGTCGAGGGACTGGAAGAGGTTCCCGGCCAGCGTGACGTCCTTGACCAGTTCGGCCAGCGCGCCGTCGCGGATCATGTAGCCGTGCGACGCGGTGAACGAGAAGTTCTCCAGGAACGTCTGGCCGCCGGTCGCATCCACGGCGTAGACCCCGAGCTTCACGTCGCGGATCAGGTCCTCGAGCGTGCCCTGCCCGCCCTCGATGTAGGTATTGGTCATCCGCACGATCGGGGCGTGGCGGAAGTTGATGGCCCGCGCGTTCCCCGTCGGCCGCTCGCCCATGGCGGCCGCGGTCTCGCGCGAGTGGAGCCGGCCGGTGAGGATGCCCTGCTCGATCAGCCGGGTGTTCCGCGTCGGCGTCCCCTCATCATCATAGGGGAGCGTGCCGCGCAGTCCCGCCGCACTGCCGTCGTCGCCGATGTTGACGATCGCGCTGCCGAAGCGGCGGCCCAGGGTCATCATCTCCCGGGCCTGGGGGTTTTCGTACACGAAGTCGGCCTCCGACAGGTGGCCGAAGGCCTCGTGCACGAAGACGCCGGCCAGCCGCGGATCGAGGACCACCGGCAGCGCGCCGCCCGGCACCGTCGGCGCCGTCAACAGCTCGAGGGCGCGGCGGGCGGCGGTGCGGAACATCGCCTCGCGGTCCTGGATGCTGTGCCAGCCCTTGCGCAGGCCGAGGGACTCGAGCGAGCGCTCGATGCGGCCGTCGGCGCGCGCCGTGGCCTGGGCGGAGAGCCCGATCTCGGGTCGCAGCTCGTAGAGGTACGTCCCCTCACTGTTGGCGTACCACCACTCGGTGCGGTCGTCGTAGTAGGTCGCGCTGGTATCGGCAATCTTGTCCGACGCCGAGAGCATCAGGCCGTTCAGGTGCTCGAGATAGCGGCGCTTTTCCGCCAGCGGCACCTGCGACGGGTCGCCGTCCACCACGGGAATCACTTCATCCGTGCGCGCCTCGCTCTCGGCCAGGCAAATCGGCGTGTCGAGCACGATGGCGCGCGACATGTCGTCGGCCTGGGCCAGCAGGCGCGGCAGGTCGTCCAGGGTCGTGAAGGACGCGACGCCCCAGCCGCGCCCCTTGAACAGCACCCGCACGTTGCCGCCGGCGTCCACGTTCTCGCCGGCCAGCTCGAGCCGCTTGCCGCGGAACACCACGCGCGTGGCGCGCGACGACTCGACCCGCACCTCGGCGTAATCGGCCTTCGAGCGCTTCAGCGCCTCGGTCAGCCGGTCGCGCATGTTGCCATTCATCATGACGTGGACTTCTTTCCGGTGCCGCGCTTCCCCGCCACCGCGGTCTCCGGTCTCCGGTCTCCGGTCTCCGCCTGTTTGAGTGCCTCCGCATAATCCGGCCGCACCACCAGCTTGCCGTCCTCGATCACGTCATGGTCCCATGGCAGGATGACGAAGCTCGGGTTCTGCAGGCTGGCGAAATCGGGTGCGTAGCTGCCGGTGCGGATGGCCACCGCGGTCTTCACCTGCTTGGCGCCCTCTTCCTTCAGGACGTTGAGCGCCAGCCGCATCGTGGCGCCACTTTCGCAGGTGCTGTCCACCAGCAGCACGTGGCGGCCCTTGGGGCTCAGCGTCGGGCGATGAATGAGCGCCGGCGCTTCGCCTTCCTGCGACCGGCGCAGTGACATCGAGGCGAAGTCCACCCGCAGAATGCTGGCGACCACGGCGCCGGGGAGCACACCGGCGCGCGCCACACCGACGACCAGGTCCGGCTGGTACTCGTGCCACACCTTCAACGCGAGCCCGCGACAGAGTTCGCCGAAGAACGGCCAGTCGACTTCGAGGATGGTGCGTTGAAGGGGCTTTGTCATCAGAAGAAACCGGCAATGGGCAATGGGCAGTGGGCAATGGGTCGCCGCGGTCGTGTTTGGTAACCTAACCGGACGGTGAGTAGTCGCGCATCGGGTCCCCATTGCCTATTGCCCATTGCCCATTGCCCGCCCCAATCTCCCAACTCCACTATTGCCATGCAGTTGCCTGTTTATTACCTTCGACTTCCATGGGTATATTCCGGCGACTGTTCGGCGGCGACGACGCCCGCACGGAGCCTCTCAAACCGCAACGCCTGGACTACCTCAACGAGGCCCTCGCCCTCGAGCGTCGGGGTGACTTCGACGCCGCCATCGTTTCGTACCGGCTGGCCCTGCGTGATCATCCCAACGATTCGCGGATTCTGCAGAACATCGCCATCGCGCTGAGCCGCACCGGGAAGCTGGAAGACGCCATCCGGCACTACCGGCGAGCCCTCGAGCTCGACCATTCGCTGGCCGGCGCCCACTACGGCCTGGCCTTCCTGCTGCTGCGCCGCGGCGAAAACGAAGGCGCCGGCAAGCACCTGCGGGCCTTCCTCGAGAACCCGCCGCGCGGCCCCGAGGGAGCGCGCTGGGTCGAGCACGCCGAATCCGCGCTCCACAGCCTCGAAGCTGTGCCGCCGCCCGCCGCGGCGGGCATGGAAGGCGCCTGAAGCCCCTCCACGCCGCGCTCACCGCGGCGTGTTGCGTCACGGCCCTCGCCTGTTCGGGGATCACCAGCGGCGCGGACACGCCGGTCGCCATCCAGTTCGTCAGCAAGCCCGATTCGCTCCACGTCGACGACACCATCGTGGTCCAGGTGCGGGCCCTGAATCGCGATGGGGACTCGATTCCCGGCGCGGTGATCGTGCTGGTGTCGCTGAACCCCGATACCGTCGCCATCGACAGTGCGCGGATGGCCGTGGTCGGCAAAGCCATCGGCCCGGCGAAGGTCTTCGCCCGTACCGGCAACCTGCCTTCGGATCCCTTTACGATCCTCGTGAAATAGCCGTACATTGGCGGCCTCTGGGCCTTCAGCGTTCAGCCTTCAGCTATCCGCCACCAGGAGCCCCCGTGTCCGCACCCGGCACGCTCACCCAGCTGTTCTTCGACACCTGCGACCGGTTCGCGGCCAAGCCCGCGGCCCTGCGCTTCAAGAAGGACGGCACGTGGCACGACATCAGTTATCCCGAACTCTCGCAGCGCGTGATGCGGTTCGCCCTCGCCCTGCGGCGCCTCGGCGTGCAGCGGGGTGACCGGGTCGCGATCCTGTCGGAGAACCGGCCGGAATGGGCCATCGCCGACTACGCCTGCCTGGCGATCGGCCTCACCGATGTCCCGCTCTACCCGACCCTGCCGGCCAACCAGATCAAGTACATCATGAACGACTCGGGCGCCGTCGCGGTCTGCGTGTCGAGCGCACCCCAGCTGGCCAAGCTCCTGGAAATCCGCGCCGAACTGCCGGCGCTGAAGCACATCATCGCCTTCGACGTGGACGCCAAAGGGCCGGGCGTCACGGCGCTCGCCGACCTCTATGCCTCGGGCGCGACGGCCGACGCCGCCGGCGAAGGCAAGACCTTCCGGCAGGCCGCGCTGCAGGTGAAACCGGACGACCTGGCGACGATCATCTACACCTCGGGGAC
>Ga0137437_1000649_pt1 | contig 11247 bp, 8 predicted proteins | sample EasRivERMGT138_2_FD_102332 | JGI IMG/M metagenome (GOLD analysis project Ga0137437, IMG submission 102332) | Soil microbial communities from meander-bound floodplain in the East River, Colorado, USA - East River MetaG ERMGT138_2 | ecosystem: Environmental > Terrestrial > Soil > Floodplain ...
TCTGGAAGGAAAGGCCGTTTTCGAAGTACAGGTAAGCGCGCGGATTGACCTGCCGGGCGAAGTCGTAGCGCTCCTGCCGCACGGCGTCGTCCTTCGGCCATTTTCCCGCGGCTTCGTCGTACAGCCGTTGCGCTCTCGCGAAGTCGTGGTCGAGGGCGTAAGTCGCAGCAAGCCCGAGCGTCGCCGCGGAATTCTGCGGAGCGGCCGAGCGCGCTTTCTCGAACGCCTGCGCCGATTCCCCGATGTGTCCCTGCCAGCGTCTCACCGTGCCGATGCCGAGCAGGGCTTCGGCGTTGCCAGGGGAGAGCTTGAGCGCGGTTGCGTATTCCGCTACGGCTTCGTTCCAGAGACGATCTCTTGCGAGAACGTCCGCAAGCTCGATCCGCAGCCGGGCCGTTTTCGGGTTCTGCGCGACCACGGAGCGGTAGGCCGCAGCCGCTTCGACCAGGCGGCCTTCGCGCGCAAGGCGCGCCGCTTCCTCTTCGGTGGCCGCCCACAGCGACAGGGGCAGCACGAGCAGGCCGCAAGCGGCCAGGAAACCTTTTCGACAGAAAACCATACTTGCCTCCCTTGCAGGGTGCTGCGATTCTTTTGAGGGCAACAGGCGCAACCTCGCGCCCGCCAGCCTCCCGCAGGCGAAGCAACAAGGCGGGATTCTAAAGCAGTTTGAGCGCCCTGAGGAATTCGGGCGTCTTGCCGGATTTTCGCTGCCGCCATCGCCCCGTCTGACCGAGCGCGGCGGACCCGGGCGTTTCGTTCGTTGCTACAATTGCCCGGCGCGGTGAAGCGCTCCGCTCGAGGAGGAAAACGATGGATTTCACGAAGTTCCAGACCGTGAAGGTGGAGATCGCGGACGACATCGCCTGGGTGACGATGAACCGCCCGGACAAGCGCAACGCGATGAGCCCGCAGATGCACGAGGAAATGATCGCTGCGCTGCGCGAGCTCGCGGTCGCTCCGGAAGCGAAAGTGCTGGTGCTCACCGGCGCGGGCGAGAGCTGGAGTGCGGGACAGGACATCCAGCTCTTTTTCCGCGACCTCGACGACAAGCCGGTCGAAAAGCGCCGCGCCATCCTCGCGAGCCAGGAGTGGCGCTGGAACCAGCTCGCGCATTTCCCGAAGCCGACCATCGCGATGGTGAACGGCTTTTGCTACGGCGCGGCGTTCACGCCGCTCGTCGCGTGCGACTTCGCGATCGCGGCGGAGAACGCGAAGTTCGGTCTGTCGGAAATCAACTGGGGCATCCTGCCGGCTGGCCTCGTCGCCAAGGTGATGCTCGATTCGGTGAGCTACCGCGACGCCAAGTGGTACGCGCTCACCGGAGAGCCCTTCGACGGCAGGGTCGCCGCGCAGATGCGCCTGGTGAATTTCACCGTGCCGCGCGCGAAGCTGCGCGAGGAAACCGTGAAGCTCGCGAAGACGCTGCTCGCAAAAAATCCGCAAGTCTACAAGTCGGTGAAGGAAGTCATGCACCACGTGCGCGGCATGGACGTCGAGCAGGCGACCGATTACCTCAAGGCGAAGGAGACGGAAATGCGCTTCCTCGACCGCGAGCAGGGCCGCACGCAGGGCATGAAACAGTTCCTCGACGACAAGGCGTACCGCCCGGGCTTGGAGACCTATAAACGGTGACTGTCATCCTGAGCACAGCGAAGGATCTGCTGTTGTCAACAACCGAACAGCAGATTCTTCGGGCTGCGCCCTCACAATGACATGAGGGAAAACCGTTCATGTCCAGCCCGCTGAAAGGCATCCGCGTTCTCGAGCTGGGGCAATTCATCGCAGGCCCGTACGCCGGGCTGCAGCTCGCCGATCTCGGCGCGCGGGTCATCAAGGTCGAGCGGCCGCAAGGCGGCGACGCATTCCGCGAGTTCGGGTTGAGCGCGAACGTGCAGGGCTACAGTCACAATTTCTGCGCCTTCAACCGCAACAAGCTGAGCATCACTCTGGACGTCAACTCTCCCCGCGGGCAGGAGGCATTTCTCAGGATGGCGCGGCAGGCCGACATCGTGCTCGAAAACTTCCGGCCCGGCGTGATGAAGCGCCTGGGCTTCGGTTACGAAACGCTGCGCGCGGACAATCCCCGCCTCGTCTATTGCTCGATCGCCGGTTTCGCCGAAGACGGCCCCTACGGCGAGCGGCCCGCGTACGACGCGGTGGGCCAGGCGCTCTCGGGGCTGATGAGCCTGTTCGTCGATCCGAAGGACCCGCGCACGCTCGGGCCGACGCTCTCCGACCAGGTGAGCGGCATGCAGGCCTGCATGGCCGTACTCGCCGCGCTCTGCGAGCGTGAGCGCACCGGCAAAGGCGCGCGCGTAGAGGTCACCATGGTGGAGGCGAGCATGGCGCTCATCCCGGATTCGTTCACCGCCTACACGCAAGCGGGCCACGTCATGCAGCCGGAGTCGCGCGCCGCCGTGTCGCTCTCGTTCGCGTTCGCCTGCGCGGACGGCAAGCTCCTCGCCATCCACGTTTCCTCGATGGAGAAATTCTGGCGCGCGCTCCTCCAGGCGATCGGGCGCCCGGACATCGGCGAGGACGCGCGCTTTCGCGAGCGAATGGGGCGCATCAGGAACTACGAGGCCCTGGTCCAGACCCTGCGGCCGGTGTTCGCCGCGAAACCGCGCGAGGTCTGGGCCGAGCGGCTCGCCGCGCACGATGTGCCCGCGGCGGTGGTGCACTCCATCCCGGAGGCGATGCAGGAGCCCGAGGTGAAACACCTCGGCATGTTTCACGAGCTTTCGCACGCGCGTTACGGGAAACTGACCGCGATGCGCCGCGCCGCGAGGATTGACGGCGAACGCGAGTCCTCGCCGCTGCCGCCGCCCGCGCTGGGCGAGCACACGGAGCAGGTTCTCGCCGAGTTCGGCTTTGCACCTGCGGAGTTCGAAGCGCTGCGCGCGGCGGGAGTGGTTTGACGTTTCGGATTTGTCATCACATGCTCGCCGACATGGCGACCGAGGTGAAGGCGGCGCGCGCGCTCACCTGGCACGCGGCGTGGTCATCGCGGGACTGATGGGCCTGAAAGTGTAGTCGACCGGCGGCGCGAAAATCTTGCGCCGCCTCACTTGCGGACTAGAACTTGATCTGCATGCCGACGAAGGCGCCTTTGTCCACGTTCAGCTTGGTGTTGTCGTCGAGTTCGGCCTGTACCTGGCGGTAGCCGACATACACGAAGCTGTTCCGGATCACCTCCACCTCCGCGCGCACGCCGATATCAAAGAACCGCTGGCCATCCAGGAAGGTCACGACGTGGGGCGCGTAGAAAGCATAAGCTCCGAGAGCAAACGACCCGTTGCCGGGGAACCAGCGCAACTGGCCGCCGAGCGCCAGCGCGGCAACGTCCGAGTCACCGACCGTCACGGAGTACAGCTTTCCGCCCAGGCCGCCTTCGATTCGCGATTTCCCGACGGCGGAATCGCCCGTCGCAAGCAGGCCCACGTACAGGTCGCGGTCCTTGGTATCCCTGTTGTACAACCCCCCGAAGACCCAGTCCGCGGCACCGGCATTCGCGTAGAACTTGGCCTCGATCGTGTCGTTCGACAAATTGACGTCGATGGAACCCGCCGCAGCAGAAAAACTCGCCGCCGCGAGCAGGGCAAACGCAATCAAACGCAAGTGCATAAGGTTCCTTCGCGTTGAATTCCTGGCCGGCCTACGCGCCGAAGCTCCCGTTTCCGCCGCGGCCGTTTCGATGGCGGGCAGATTATCCCATGCCTTGCTTCATTGTTGCAGATCATCGCAATCAGAAATCCCAGCGGTAGCCGAGCGAAAAAAAGTTGCGCCGGGTCTTCTCTTCGTTTGTCGCGCTGCGCGTGCTGGTCCTCTCGGCTCCGGCCTCGAGCTCGAGCGTCATGCTGTTTCGCCACCTGTAAGCGAGTCGTGCCGTGGGGGAGACACGCCGCAGGTCGGAGCCGTTGTCGTTGTGCTGTTGGTACCAGAGGACCGAGCCGTCCAGCGTCCATCGCTCCGCGAGCGGCGTGCGGCTGGCCAGGCGCGCAGAGTAACCGCCGTAGCCGAGGCCGGTGATACGGCTCACCGAAGCGACGCTCACGTCGCGCTTCGTGAACAGGCCGATCCCGATTATCTGGCCGGTGTACGAGTAGACGTAGCCGGTTCCCGGCATGCCCGGGACGTTGTTGGTTCCCTCGGTGTGGGAAATGCGCGACACGCGGGCGTCGGCGCCGATCTGCCAGACTTCGCTGATCGGATGCGTCAGCCCGGCGGAGGCAAGCGCGGACTTGGCGGCGAGGGCGAGCGCGCGCTGGCGCAATTCGTCTTCGCTGTAAAAGTTGAGCAGCGTCTGCACCGAGGTCGTGGCTTCGCCGAACGTAGCGATGCCCGTTTGCAGCGTGGGCGTCATGCGGTAGTCGAGGAGGAAATTGAGCGCAGTCTTCGAAGGCGCGAGCCAATTGCCCTGCAGCGTGGCGATGTTGGTCCGGCGGAACACCGTGTCGTAGTCGATCATCGAGGCAAAGGCGCCCTGCGGCGCAAAGTAGCGCAGCTCCATGCCCACGGCCTCGCGGTCGATGATGCTGTCGATCATCTGCCGGATGAAATACACGCTCCCGCTCCAGTGCTGATTCAGCGGACCGACATCGATGCTGGTGCCCAAGAAGCGGCGCTTCGAATTGATGTCGATGTCGTAACCGACCGGCGTACCGCCGACCACATTGAGGCGCAGCGCCGGCCTCAGCCCGTACCCGAGCAAGGCGCCGTCGAAGCGCCCGAGCAGCCCCCCGGTGTTGCCCGGCTGCCGCCCGACCCGCGCCGAGGCATCGGCAGGCTTGTGCTTGTACTCGTAGTAGGCGGCGTTCAGACGGTTGACGTCGTGCTGCCCGCTGACGAAATTCCGCGTATCGACATCGCGGAAGACGATACGGTTGTCGTGGGTGTCGTCCACGAAACGGGTACTGGCATCGATATTGGTGATGAGCGCCGACTGGTCGGTCAGCGACAGCGTGGTGCGGTCGAACGTATTGGCGGCGACCAGTTGCTGCGTGTCGATCGTGCTGTTGCCGCGATAATAGAACTGCGACACGCTGCCGAAGCTGAGCGAGCGCCAGCCTCCCACCGTCTGCACGGCGGCCGTACGCAGCGGCTCGGATTGCGGCGTGGGGCGCAGGTTGGCGAGCCTCTGGCGGACGCGCCCGGAATCCTCGCCCTCCGGATAGCGCTTGAGGTAATTCTCGTACTCGAGCCTGGCACGCGCCCTGTCGCCGCGGCGCTCATGGGCGAGGCCGAGAAACTCCTGCGCGTCGCGGGTGAAATCGTTCTGGGGCAAGGCGAGCAGTCGCGTGAAGGCGCGTACCGCGGCGGCGTAATCCTCCCGGGTGATTGCTCCGCGGCCTTCGGCCATGAGCGCTTCGGCGCCGCCTGCCGATGCGGCGGCAGAGGGAGCAGCGGGAGGGATGCCGGGAGCGGGAGACGGGGGCTTCGCCTTCTGCAGGGCTTTCGCGAGATTGTCGCGCTCCAGCCGATTGACGGGAATGACGTGCGCTTCGCGAAAGTTCGCCGCGAGCTGCCGTCGCGCGGTCTCCGCATCGCCGCGCGTGTCGAAGAAGCCGAGGCACAGTTGATAGCTGACCGTATCTCCTGATTTCAACAGCCGCCAGTAGAGCGACTTGCTCCGCAGGGCTTCGGGCAGCGAAGCGGCGGGCGGCTTGGCCGTCTTCGTAGGTGTGGCCAGCACGACTACATAGAGGTTCGCCGCCGCAGACTGGGCGCGCGCGTCGATTGCCGCGAACGACAGAATGAGAGCGAGCGCGACAAACCCCGCGAAGGGACCGCGCCGGACCGTGTCAGGGTCCCGGATATGCCGTTCGTGTGTCAGGGTTTTTCCCTGACAGGCGGTAGAGATCCCTCCCCATGGGACGCGAGCGGCAGATCGAGCAGCAAGCTGCGACGGTCCTCGCCCAGGCGGACCCGGCAATGGACCGGGCGCTCGAACCGGATCACGATGCAGACCGGGTTGGGTGCAGCATCGCAGCGCGGATCCAGACTCACCCTCACCGCGAAGCGCGGCCCGGGTGAGTTCTGCGGTGACTGCTTGACTTCATCGACAAGCAACGTGCCCGAGAATTTCTCAGGCGCGAGGGCCTCCAGATAGATGTTGACGCTCTCGCCATCCGCGGACGCGTAGTCGCGGATGTAGTGCACCGGCCCGGTGAGGCGCAGGCGGACTTGCGTCCCGGAGTCGCGTCGCTCGATTGTGATGTCGTCGATCACTTCGGCGAACACCGGTGGCGCGGGCAGCGCGACGGCAAGCGGGAGCACGACGAGAGCCCCGCGCAGGATGTTTTCCATTCGCGTTGCGGAGCGGTCTTTCAGCCGCCTTGCCTTGCGCACGCTCAGCCTCGACCTACCAACTCTTGTACGTGGAGCCACGCGTACCCAAGGGCCGGTGGCAGCCGGACTGGGAACAATCCGTGACCCCGGTGCTCTTTTCATGGGTCAGCGACTTCTTCTGCATGCTGCCGAGATAGGTCATGCCGCTCAAATGGCAGCCCTTGCACCAGCCCGCGCCATTGCCCGGAGTGCTGTTGTGATTCATCGTCTCGATTGTGAAAGTGGTCGTACTCTTGTGGCAGGCGTCGCAGCCCAGGGTTGTCCCGGCAAGCAACTGCGACTCGTAGGGAATGTGGTTCCCCGGCTTCGCCAGGCCCGATCCCCCGGTGCGGTGACAGGTCGCGCAGGTGCCGGGGGTGACGCTCGCGTGATTGAAACTCGCCGGCAGCCAGGCGACGGTGCGATGGCACTGGTCACACGCGGCCGTGGTGACAAGGTGATTGGCCGGCTTGCCGGTGGCGGTGCTGCCGTTGTGGCAGCTCGCGCAGGTCCCGGGCGTGACGCTGGCGTGGTTGAAGGTCGCCGGCAGCCATGCGGTGGTGCGATGGCACTGGTCGCACGCGGCCGTGGTGACGAGGTGCTTGGCCGGTTTGCCGGCGGCGGTGCTGCCGTTGTGGCAGTTCGCGCAGGTCCCGGGCGTGACGCCGGCGTGATTGAAACTCGCCGGCAGCCACGCGGTGGTGCGATGGCACTGATCGCACGAAGCCGTGGTGACCATGTGATTGGCCGGTTTGCCGGTCGCGGTGCTGCCGTTGTGGCAGCTCGCGCAGGTCCCCGGCGTTACGGTGAGGTGGTTGAAGCCCGCAGGCACCCAGGCGCTGGTGCGGTGGCACGAATCGCAAGACGCCGTGGTCGCGACGTGTCCGCTTGGCTTGCCGCTGGCCATGCTGCCGTTGTGGCACGAGAAGCATGTGCCCGGGGTCACCGCAACGTGCGAGAAGCGCGCGCCGGTCCAGGTGGCCGCGGAGCGATGGCAGACATCGCAGGGCTCGGGCGTCTGTACGTGCCGGGCGGGTTTCACGGTGACCGCGATGCGGCTCCCCGCGCGGTGGCAGTAGTCGCATTGCGTCGGCGTTCCCGTCATCTGGCCGCCGATGTGGCAGCTCTCGCACGGCGTAACGGCGTGCGCGCCGGTCAGCGGGAACCTCGTGCGCAGATGGTCATAAGGGGTTTGGCTTCTCTGTTGGGCGGCCAAAGGAAGTGCCTGCACCAGAGCTGCGGTCGCCATGACACCGACAATCACGGGTCGAACGAGACGAGCTATGCGCGCGATGTTCATGGCGACTCTCCTCTCAGCGAAACGGGCGCCCGGCGGCTCCGGGCTTGATGGTCTTGAAGGAACTGGTGACGTGGCAGCGCTCGCAAAGCCTCCCGAACCCGCCGCGGTGAACGTCCACATCCTCGTGGCAGCTCGCGCAGGCGGCGGCAACGACCGCGCGTCCACGAACCGGGAACTTGTGGCAGGCATGGCAATCCAGGCCTTTGTGCTTGCCGTCGAGGACGAACTTGGTGCGCTTGTTGTGATCGAAATCCCACTGCTTCCAGCTGCGCGCGTTGTGGCACTGCTCGCAAAGCGTCCCGAGCCGGAGCTTGTGCTTGTCGTCCTTGCGATGGCACGAATAGCAGTCGGTCCTGGCGTCCTTGTACTGCGGGGTCGTGTGGCAGGCCTCGCACTTGACGCTTGCGTGCTTGCCGAGGAGCGGGAAGCGGGTCAGGCCGTGATCGAAGCGCGTCTGCCGCCAGCTCGCTTCGTTGTGACACGACTCGCACTTCGGTCCGAGCTGGTCCTTGTGCTTGTCGTCCTTCTTGTGGCAGGAGATGCAGGTCGTGGCCAGATTCTCCTTGTACAGAATTCCCGTGTGGCACGCGGCGCACTTCGCCTGCGCGTGCTTGCCCCTGAGCGGGTACTTCGTCTGACGGTCGTGATCGAAGGTCGAGCTCGCCCAACTCCGCTCGGTGTGGCAGCTTTCGCATTTCTCGCCGAAGCGCCCCTGGTGCGCGTTCTTCTTCTGGTCGTCTTTCCTGTGGCAGGCGATGCAGGCCGTCTGAAGCTTCTGCTGGTAGAGAATCCCGGTGTGGCAGGACTCGCATGTGGCGAGCTGGTGCTTGCCCTTGAGAGGGTATTGCGTATCGCGGTCGTGGTTGAACTTGATCGTTTTCCAGTTCCTGTCCGTGTGGCAGGTTTCGCACTTTTGCCCGAACTTGCCCCGATGGCCCTTGCGCTGATCGTCCTTCTGGTGGCACCCGACGCACGTGAGCGGCGCGCCCTTGAAGTCCTTCGTCTTGTGGCACAAATCGCAGGCAACGTCCCTGTGGCCGTTGCGGAGCGGAAAGCGCGTCTTGTTGTGGTCGAAGCGCGTCTGTTTCCAGTTTTTCTCGCCGTGGCAATCGGCGCACGCGGTGCCGAGCTTGCCCTTGTGCTTGTCGTCCTTCTTGTGGCAGCTGTAGCAGTCCGAGGGCGCCTCGCGATATTTCTTTTTCGGCACGTGGCAGGCGCGACACTCGAGCTCGGGCGACGCGTGGGCACCCTTCAAGGCAAACTCGGTCTTCTGATGGTCGAAGCTGCGGGCGTTCAGCCGGGCGATGTCCGCGCCGCGGCCCTTGTGATCCGTATGGCACGTGCGGCACTCCTTCTCGGAAAGGCGCCCGTGCAAGCCACGCCGCCCGGAAATATCCCGCCCGACGTCCTTGTGGCAATCGACGCACAGCCCCGTTTGCGCCGCGCGGTTGAAGCGCACGTGGCAGTTCTTGCATTCGCTCTCGAGCTTGGCGTGTCCCTGTATGACCTGGCCGGGCATGACCGCCGTCTCCAGGCTCTGCGCGGACGCGCCCGAAGCGAGCAAGAGCAGGAGCCATGCAGCGACGATCCCTCGTCCTGGCACGACTGCCCTCAGTACATGTGCACGTAAACCACATGGACGATCGTGCTCAGAACCAGCATGAAAACGAAAGGCACGTGCAGCACGTGCCACAGCGAGAACAGGCGTTCGTAGGTGCGGAACTGCGCGACTTCCTGGAGTTCGCTCAGGTAGCCTTTCAGCATGCGCCGCGCGACGCGGATGCGGTGCGCCCGCTCCCCTCTCGGCCAGCGGCGTTCGACCGCCGCTCTCGACAGGATGCGCTGCACTTCGAACATGCTGCGCCAGTACACATAGCGAGCCCGAACCGTGATTGCGGCAAAACGTCGCACGCCGAGAAAACCCGGGCGTGTCTGGTCGGTGGCGTAGGCCTCGAGAGTCCTGAGACGCTGCTCGACGCTTGGCGCGAAATGGAATTTCGATTTCAGCGAATCGCCCGCGAGCCCGAGGTGCTCCTGGCGTTCCCGGAGCGTAGCCTGGCGTCCATAGAGGCCGTGGTGGATCTTCGTGTAGATGAAGCGGCCGATGATGCCGCTGCCCGCGACGATCAGCATGCTGTAGAAGGCCACGGCGGCGTTGAGCGAGCCGACCTTGAGGGTCGAGTGGTAGATGACCAGAACGGGTCCGGTGATTCCGAGGAACATGTGCAGCTTGAACCAGTGCCGCAGCTCGCCCGCCCGTCGCAGGATGCCCACGCGCTTGCGCAAGGGGTAGAGCAGCAGCAGCGCCATGAGCACCGAGCCGACCAGCCCCATGTAATAACCGGGATCGGAGCCCGGCGTATACAGCTCGAAGCGGCCGGCGATCCAGGCGCCGGCGGCGAGCACCAGCGCGACGAGCCAGATCGAGGTCGCCGACAGCGGACGCGCGCCGCCGCGACGCTCGGCGCCCTGATACGGGCGCGCGGACGCACGGCGCTCGACCTCCGCACGGCGCTCGACATCGAATGCGGGATTTGCGGGCAATGACAAGATTACCTATCAGGGTGAGTTGATTCGGAAGCATGACATTGTCATCCGACGACAGCATCGCGTATTGAAAATATTCCACTTCGCGCGGAAAAATCACGATCGCCGTGAAAGATTTCCGCAACTACGGCCTGCACGGACCTATGTTGGACAGCTTGTCGGGGGGCGATGGAGTAGCATGGTTGTGTCGTAATTTCATTCACTTCAAACCGCGCGTACGGCGCGGGAATCGCGTTTCCGATCCATGCTCGACAACCTCAATCTCACCACGCTGCTGATATACGGTCTGCCCTTCCTGGCGGCTTTCGTGTGGTACATCGCACGACGGCGCAGGAACGATCGCGAGGGCTCCGCGCGCCTCACCGAGGCGGTCGAAGCAGGGCTCAACGAGCCTGCATCGCTGCATCCGGTCATCGACCCGCGCCGCTGCCTCAACTCCATGGCCTGCATCGCCGCCTGCCCCGAGAATGCGATCGGCATCATCGGCGGCAAGGTGCAGTTGGTGAACGCGGGCGCGTGCATCGGTCACGGCGCCTGCATGGCGGCGTGCCCGCACGACGCGATCCGCCTCGTGTTCGGCACCTCCAAGCGGGGAATGGACATTCCCTTCGTCAAGCCGAATTTCGAAACCAACGTGCCGGGCCTGTTCATCGCCGGGGAACTCGGAGGAATGGGACTCATTCGCAAAGCCGTCGAACAGGGCCGCCAGGCGATCGAATCGATTGCGAAGCTGAAGGGGGGCGCGTTTTCCCATGACGTCGTGATCGTCGGCGCCGGACCGGCGGGGATTTCCGCGTCGCTCGCCGCGAAGGAGAAGAAGCTGAGGTTCGTCACCATCGAACAGGAAGATTCCTTCGGCGGCACCGTCTATCACTATCCGCGCCACAAGGTCGTGATGACCGCGCCGGTACAGCTGCCGATCGTCGGCAAGATGAAGTTCGGCGAAGTGAGCAAGGAGAGACTGCTCGAATTCTGGCAGGACGTAGCCAGGCGCACCCGCCTCGAAATCAATTTCCTCGAGCGCATGGAAAGCGTGAAACCCGATGGTCCGGGTTTCCTCGTAGTGACCTCCA
>Ga0137437_1000650_pt1 | contig 11243 bp, 11 predicted proteins | sample EasRivERMGT138_2_FD_102332 | JGI IMG/M metagenome (GOLD analysis project Ga0137437, IMG submission 102332) | Soil microbial communities from meander-bound floodplain in the East River, Colorado, USA - East River MetaG ERMGT138_2 | ecosystem: Environmental > Terrestrial > Soil > Floodplain ...
CATGACGCCCGATGGTCAGATCTACGTACTCGAAGCGAATCCGAACCCGAACCTCGCGGCCGACGAAGACTTCGCGCAGTCAGCGCTTGCCGCCGGCGTGAGTTATCCGGAGCTGCTGGAAAAATTGCTTACGCTCGGAGCGGGTTATCAGGCAGAGTGGCGCGCTTATTACGGCTGACAGGAACGCACCGTCATGAAGACTTCTCTGCAACGCATTGCCGCATTCGCCGCCTGCGTGCTGTCACTTGTGGTCCTCACAGCGTGCGAATCCCCGGACCAGCGGCGGCGCTCGCTGGTCGAGCACTTCCAGCAGATGAGCGCCGGTGAATGGCGCAATGAGAGCGGCGCCCGGCTGTTCATCGCCCCGGTGCGCGCGCGCATGGTTTCTGACGAAGCAATCTACGTCGAGCGACACGCGCCGAATGGCGATGTGTTCGCGCGCCTCGTCGCGATCGAGGCGTCAGCGGATGGCAAGAAGGTCCTGCAGCGCGCGCTCACCTTCACGCAGGACGGCCAGTGGCGCAACCTGCGCGAAGCGCCGGAGATGTTCACCGCGCTATTGCCGAAGGACGTGCGCGGGGCCGGTACCTGTGACATCAGCGTGACCGACGACGCGAACGAATTGAGCTATTCGTGCTCCGGCAGCGCGCCTGAGAAGTTCAACCGCGTGCAGTTGCAATAGCGCCGGGCTTTACGCTACGGCTTGGTGTGCGCGTCCAGCCAGTCGAGCACTGTCCCGTACCACTGGATGCTGTTGTTAGGCTTCAACACCCAGTGATTCTCGTCGGGAAAGTACAAGAGCCTGCTTTCGATTCCTAAACGTTGTAGCGCCGTGAAAGTGGCGAGCCCCTGAGTGTCGGGCACGCGGAAATCCTGCTCGCCGTGGATCACCAGCATGGGCGTGCGCCACTGCTTGACGTGGTTCGCCGGATTGAAGCGCTCGTGGATCTCGGGGGTCTGGTAGTAAGGCCCGCCGTTCTCCCACTCGGTGAACCACAGTTCCTCGGTGGTGTAGTACATGGAACGCGTGTCGAAGATGCCGTCGTGATTCACGATGCAACGAAAGCCCTCGGGCCAGTTTCCCGCGATCCAGTTCTGCATGTAGCCGCCGTACGACGCGCCAAGTGAACAGGCACGCTGTCCATCCAGCCACGGATACTTCTGTAGTGCCGCGGCCAGACCCTTCTGGAGATCCTCGAAGGGCCGGTCGCCCCAGTGCTGACTGATCGAATCGGTGAATGCCTGCCCGTAGCCGGGCGAGCCGTGGAAGTCGATGAAGACGACGCCGTAGCCGCGCGCCGCGAAAGTCTGCGCATTCCAGCGCCAGTTCCAGTGGTTCTGGAAGCTCACCTGTGGTCCGCCATGCACGAGGAACGCGATCGGATATTTCTTGCCCTTGTCGAAATCCGGTGGATTCACCAGGTATCCATAGACCGTTTCGCCATTCCAGCCCGGAAAGCTGAATTGCTCGAAGCTGCCGAGCGTGCGCTGCGCCAGGATGGCTTCGTTGGCGTTCGTGATCCGGCGCTGCCCTCCCTTTCCCTTGAGTAGATAGAGATCGGGAGGCGTCGCGAGGTCGTGCCACATCACCACGGTGCTGCGTGGCGCGGCGGAAAAGTCAGCGACGTATCCCGGCCCGGACAGCTGTGTGCGGCGCCCGCTCGAGACGTCGATCGAAAACAACGGTGTTTGCCCGAGGTCGCTGGTCGTGGCGAGCAGCGTGCGGCCGTCGCGGGCCACATCCAGTCGCAGGACCGAGCGATCCGATTGCGGTGCGACTTCGCGCGCAACGCCTTCGTGCATGAGCTTGATGCGGAACCGGTCGGCTTCAAACCCGGGCCGGCTCATCGCGAGCCAGGCGAGATCGCCGTTGCGCAGGAACACGGGTTGCGTGTCCCACGCCGGATTGTCCGCGGTCAGGTTCTTCGGCTGGCCGACGCCATCCGGAGCCATCTCATACAAATCGAAATTCGTCGACCAGGCCTCCTCACGCCCCGCCACGCGCGCGCTGAAAACCACGCGCGCACCTTCCGGATCGAACGTGAACTCCTCGTCGCCGCCGTCGGGTTTGGATGGCACATCCGCGTCGAGCGCCTTGCTGATATTCACCGGAACGCTGGCGCGACCATCCGCGTTCACCACCGCGACGAACAGGTTCGATCGCGTGCCATCGTTCCATTTGTCCCAGTGGCGCACGAACAGGCTGTCGAATCTGCGGCCCGACCCCTTGCTCTTGCCGGCGTTGTCGAGCCGATCGTGCGTGCACTTGAGGTCGGGACAGTCCCGATACACTTCCATGCTGAGCGCAATGCGCTCGCCGCCACGCGAGAAACGGAAGGTCCCCACGTCGAGCGGATAGTCGGTGATCTGCACCGCCTCGCCGCCGGTCAGCGGCAGGCGCCAGATCTGCTGCGAGCCGGTGCGCGACGAGAGGAAATAGATGCTGGTGCCGTCGATCGCCCAGCGCGGGTGCGTGTCGTTCGACGAGTGTTGCGTGAGGCGGCGCGGCTTCGCGGACGCGGTTTCGAGATCGACGAGCCACAGATCGGTGCGGCCGCGATTGCTTTCGAGATCGGTCTCGCGTTGCACGTACACGACGTAGCGCCCGTCGGGTGACACCTGCGGATCGCTGACGCGCGCCAGCGAGTTGAGATCGGTTGGGGTCAGTGCGTGCGCGGCGTCCGCGCCGCTCGCCCGCGCGTGAAGCCCTAAGCACAACGTGAGAGCGCCCGCGATGGGCAACCATGACTTCATGAAAATTCCCCTCTGGTCCTCTTGTACATCAACGATTCTCTTCAATCATTCTGGCGGCCGATTTCGGACGCATCGATTGTCCAGCTCTCGGCCGCCGCGCTGGTCAGCCAGTCGCGCATGTGCTGATCGGCGAGCACCGTAGCCACGTATGCCGCAGTCGACTCGCGTAACCGCGCGCCGTAAGTGCGCAGGCGCAGGACGATCGGCGCATACATCGCATCAGCCACGCTGTATTCACCGAACAGCCAAGGACCTGCGGCGCCGAAACGCGCGCGGCAGTCGTGCCACAGGTCTTCGATGCGCGCGATGTCCGCCGCGCGCTCCGGGTTCGCTGCCGTCTTGCGCCCTTCGGCGCGCGCGTTCATGGGCCATTGTGAGCGCAGAATCGAAAATCCAGAATGCATCTCGGCGCACACGGAGCGCGCTATGGCGCGGGCGCTGCGCTCCGCCGGCCAGCCGCGGCCCGCGAGCTCGCATGCGTACTCGCAGATGGCGAGCGAGTCCCAGATTAGCAACGCGCCGTGCTTCAGGATCGGCACGCGCTTCGTGGGGCTCAAGGTCACGACGTCGCGCGCGAACTCCGGCGTGTCGAGTGGAATGACGCGCTCGTGGAAATCGAGGCCGAGATTCTTCATCAGGATCCATGGGCGCAGTGACCAGGATGAGTAGTTCTTGTTACCCATGGTCAGCAGCAATTCGTTCACGGACGCTCTCCCCGGTAACATGCGCGCCATGAATCCAGGCGCGGTCCGCGCGATCTGCTTCGATCTCGACAACACGCTGTGGGAAATCGAGCCGGTGCTGATGCGCGCGGAACGCATTCTCGCCGATTGGCTGCGCGCGAGGTACCCAAAGATTCCGCAGGCGTTTTCCGCGGCCGCGGCGCTCGAAGTGCGCGCCGCGCTGTTGTGCGAGCAGCCGCACCAGGCGCACGACCTGACCTTCCTGCGACGCGAAACCATCGCGCGCATGGCCGCAGCGGTCGGCTACGAGCGCGCCATGGCCGAGGAGGCGTTTGCGCTGTGGCACGCGGCGCGCAACGCGGTGACACCGTATGGCGATGTGATCGCGGCGCTCGAGACGCTCAAAGCCCGATATCGGCTCGCGACCCTCAGCAACGGTAACGCCGATCTCGCACGCATCGGACTCGCGCACCATTTTGAAGTCAGCTTAAGCGCGGCTGCACTCGGATGCGCCAAACCCGATGCCCGCACCTACGCGCGGCTCGCCGATTCGCTGACGCTCAAACCTGCGGAAATCCTGTTTGTAGGCGATGAACCGCACGCAGACGTCGCGGGTCCCCGCTTCGCTGGCATGCAAACTGTATGGGTAAATCGAGGTCAGGTTGTTTGGCCCGATGCATTGCCTGCGGCGGACGCCTGCATCGCTGACCTCACGGAGCTCGTGGCACTGCTTCATCCGAAAGTGTGAACGGTGCACCGGTCTTGCTTATGTAGTTAGCAATGTGCGCCGACTGCTGCCAGCAGTGCGGGTTGCGGAAGCGTAAAACCGGTTCGTACGTCACGGAACCCACGCCCCCAACGCGCTCAACTGGCCGTGCATGGGCGCCGATACGGGAGTTGTACGCCTGACGATCGGGAGTGAATGATGACCATTCAGCCGGTTGCGAGTTTGAAAGAGTTTTTCCGCGACGCGTTGCACGACGCGCTGTCGCATCAACGCGTAGCGGTCGAAGGTGAGACCGAACACTACGTGGTGAACCTGCTTACCTTGTTCTCCGACGCTGACGCGCTCTTCGAGCGCAAGCCCAATGAGCCCACGCAGCGCGCGGGGCTCAAACCGCTGGCCCTGATGTTGGGCGAGGCGCTCGAGGCACCGACGAACGAAGCAAAATTCCGCGCCCTGCAGCGCTTGGGCGACGTATCGCTGTTCATCGCCGGATTCTTCTCCGCGGGTTTCGCGCGCAAGCTGGTCGACGTCGACTATCACATCGCGATGGGTGGCCGCGCGTACGGCACGCTTGCCGACAGCTGCCCGCCGGCGCGCGGCCGCACGCTGCGCCAGGTGTTCGCCGAGCTCGCGACGAAATTCGTTCCGGTGGTGGACGCTCTCAACGAGATCAGCGAGACCGCGTATCAACATTCCGATCGCGACCGTCTGCGGCTATACGAGCTCTGGGTGAAAACGGGCAGTGAGCGCTCGCGGCAGCTCTTGCGCAAGCTCGGCGTGGAACCCGCGCCGGCCGCGCGCAGCCTGCTGGCGCATTGAAATGAGCGCCGCGACGCTCGCATCGCTGCAGAGCGCGCTCGCCGAGATCTACGACCTGCCCGCGAGTCCTGACATCGGCGAGTACTTGCTGACGGATCGTGCGCAGCTCAACGGGTTCAGCGCGGCTCGCGACAGCGACGAGCAGTTGATCGTGGCGGAAGAGGGCGACACGCTGTCGCTCGCGCTGTACATCGACGCGGCGGTGCTCGAGCGCCTCGAGCGCCGCGATCCCTACGATGTGCTCAACGCCGAGAATCTCGCGGACTACCTGACGGCGGCGGAAGGCGTGAGCCACTTCATGTACGTGGCATGGAACGCCGGACACGACAAGCCGGTGACTCTGCTCGAACTCGAGCTGCAGGCCGAGGTCGACAAGTACGTGTTGTGCGCCTGGCTATTGCGCGCACAGGGCGCCGGACGCTTCCCGCGGGAACTGCACCGCACGTTGTTCGACCGGTTCCAGGTCGACCCGATCGCCGCGGGGGCCCGCGCCGGCCTGTACCGCACCGCGTCTAACTATGCCGGCCGCTTCTGCCGGCGCGTTGCCGCGCGGCTCGAACGGACGATCCGTGAGACGTCGCGGACGCACAGCGCCATGCGCGAGCTGCTCGCGGAGCTGCGGCGGTTCTATCGGTGGGGTAATGCGCGCAAACTCGCTCACATCGAGCGATTCGCCTAGAGAGTCGATTCGCGGAGTTCCGCGAGCGTTACTCTTCTTCGACCTCGGGTTCGCCTCGCGCCTTGCGCTCTTCCAGCTCGCGCTTCAATTTGATCCACTCACCAAGCTTGCGCAGGTCGCGCTTGCCGCCCGGCTGCTTCTTGGGCTCGGGAACGTGCGCCGCGCCGATGCGCTGGTACGGGTCGAAGCCGCTGGCGCGCTTGCGCTCGACTGTCAGCTTGCCGTTCTCTCCGCGAGCCGGTGTGGATTCGATGCTGAGTGGCGCGCGCTCGAGCGGCTCGCCGGCGTAACCCGCGTCGATCCATTCCACGCGGGCGTTACCACGATCATCGTGCACGATCTGAGAGACACGGCGCCGGTTGGCGGCGTGCGGCGGTTTTCTGCTTGAATCGTTATCAGCCACGCACCAAGTATGAACGAGGCGGGCTTTTCAATGTTTGACATAGCGAACATTCCGGGAACCAAAAATCCCGGCTTGTGAAGCGCTTCACGCAATTTTTTCGCGTGCTGCAGCTCGCAAAATCCCGATGATTGTTTTTCCGTCGGTGAGCTCCCCGCTGCGCGCCTGCGCCAGCGCCTTCTCCAGGGGCCACCACTCAACCTGGAACACCTCGCCGCGCTCGGGTGCGCCCTGCGCCGGGGACAGCTGCGTGGCGAGGTACAGGTGAATCACCTCGGTGAACACACCGGGTGAGCTGAAATAGGCGCCCAGAGGCTCCCAATGCGCGGCATGGACGGCGGCCTCCTCGACGAGTTCGCGCCTCACGGTGACGTCCGGAGCCTCGCCAGGCTCTAGCTTGCCGGCCGGGAGCTCGTAGATGTAGCCGCCGGCCGCGTGCCGGTACTGACGGAGCAGACAGATGCGTTTCTGCGCATCGATCGCGACAGCGGCGGCGCCTCCCGGATGGCGCACGATCTCGAGTGGCAGCCGTACTCCGTTCGGCAGGTCCACCGTATCGACGCTCACCTGAATGACGCGACCTTCGTAAATCATCTTGCGATCGAACAGCATCGCGCGAGTGTACCCGGGAGATCCCGGCTTGCAGCCCCGCCGCATCGCCGACACTGCCGAAAGTAGTAAGGCGGATTCCCACAGGTTGTTTGCTGCGCTCGATGGGTGCGTGCAACAGCGACCCGGATGCTTGTCTCGCGCGCATCCCGGCGCTCAAAATCGCGCCCCGCGGCACCGGTTACTTACCGGGTCCGAAATCCAGATCAAAAAGGCGTCACATTCCGGCACATACGCGCGTGACGGCCGTCACGGCTCGCGGGGAGACAGAGCCTGTTTGAGTCCACCTTTCGTATATTGTTGTATCGATGTCTACGGCCGAAAAACTCGGAAGTCTTAACGCTCCGCAACGCAAGGCGGTGACGTACGGTGAGGTGCTTCCCGGTGGGAAGGGCGTCCGTGCCGGCCCGTTGCTGATCGTTGCCGGCGCGGGCACGGGCAAGACCAATACGCTCGCGCATCGCGTTGCCCATCTTGCGATCAGCGGCGTTGATCCCGCGCGCATTCTCATGCTCACCTTTACGCGACGCGCGGCGCTCGAGATGAAGCGGCGCGCCAATGAAATCATGCGCGAAGTGCTCGACGACAAGCTCGGCGGCAAGGCATCGGCGATTTCTCAGCGACTGACCTGGGCCGGCACCTTTCACTCAGTCGGCAACCGGCTGTTGCGGCACTACGCGAAACACGTCGGCCTCGACCCGACCTTCAGCGTGCTCGATCGCTCGGATTCCGCCGATCTCGTCGACACGGTGCGCACGGAACTTGGATTTTCCGGCAAGGGTCAGCGCTTTCCGCGCAAGGACACCTGCCTCGCGATTTATTCGTATCGCGTCAACACGCAGAAGTCGCTCAAGGAGACGCTCGAGAGCCAGTACGCCTGGTGCGCGCACTTCGAGGAAGACATCGCGAAACTCCTGCGCGCCTATGTCGAGCGCAAGTCGCAATATCGCGTGCTCGATTTCGATGATCTGCTGCTCTACTGGCACGCGATGATGAGCGAAGACCGGATCGCGAAGTCCGTGTCTGCGCATTTCGATCATGTGCTCGTCGACGAGTACCAGGACACCAACAAGCTGCAGGGCGACATCCTGAGCGCGCTCAAGCCCGACGGCCAGGGCGTGACCGTGGTCGGGGACGACGCGCAGGCTATCTACTCGTTCCGCGCCGCCGCGGTCGAGAACATCCTCGGATTTCCGGATCGCTTCCGGCCCAAGGCCGAAGTGATCACGCTCGCGCAGAACTTCCGCTCCAGCCAGAGTGTTCTCGACGCGGCGAACGCGCTCATGGCCGATGCGCCGCGGCAGTATCGCAAGCACTTGTTGTCGATGCGCGGGCAGGGTCCGCGACCCAAGCTCGTGACCGTCGACGATCTGCCTACGCAGGCGGAGTTCGTCTGCACCCGGATTCTCGCGTCGCGTGAAGCCGGCGTACCTCTCAAGCGCCAGGCGGTGCTGTTCCGTTCGGGTTCGCACAGCGACGTACTCGAGATCGAGCTCGCGAAGCGCAAGATTCCGTTCGTGAAGTACGGCGGTCTCAGGTTCCTCGAGGCCGCGCACGTGAAGGACCTGTTGTCAGTGCTGCGCTGGGCGGACAATCCGCGCAACCAGCTCGCCGCGTTCCGCGTGTTGCAGTTCATGCCCGGCATGGGCCCGGCGAATGCGAAGCGCGCGCTCGATCACTTCGTCGAGAACAACCACCTGTGGGCTTCGTTCGAGAGCTTCGAGCCACCGACCGATGCGCGCGTCGCGTGGCGGAAATTCAACGAGCTGTTCGCTGCGCTCGGCGAGCCGAACCGCGAATGGCGCGGCCAGATCAACTTGATTCGCGAGTGGTACAAGCCGCACATGGAGCGCCTCTACGATCACGTGCACACGCGCATCGGCGATCTGGATCAGCTCGAGCTGTTGTCGTCGCAGTACCAGACGCGCGAGCGCTTCATCACCGAGCTCACGCTCGATCCGCCGAATTCAACCAGTGACCTCGCGGGTCAGCCGATGACGGATGAGGACTACCTGGTCATTTCGACCATCCATTCCGCCAAGGGCATGGAATGGGATCAGGTCTACATCCTCAATGTCGTCGACGGCAGCTTTCCTTCCGAGTTCGCGACGGGCAAGGCCGAGCTAATCGAAGAAGAGCGCCGGCTGCTGTATGTCGCGATGACCCGCGCGCGCAACGATCTCACCTGCGTCGTACCGCTGCGCTTCCAGATCACGAGCCAGCCCAAGACCTCGGATGGGCACGTCTACGGCGGCCGTAGCCGCTTCATGACGGAGAAGCTCATGAAGTGCTTCGACGAGCAGACCTTCCAGGGAACGAACGTCGACGTGAAGATCGAAGATACCGCCGCCGAATCCGGCACTATCGACGTGGCGTCGCGCCTGAAGCAGATGTGGTAGGAAGCGGCGTGGAAATGGGGTCAGACCCCTTTTTCACGAACTTCAGCGTAAGCGATCGCTCTCGCCAATCGCCTGGTACTTCGCGCGCTCGCGGTTTCCGAGTCGATAGTCAGGCGGCAGCGTCCAGACACCCTGCGGATAGTCCTTCGTGTCGGCGGGGTTGGCGTTGATCTCCGAGCGTGCCACGAGCGTGAATCCCGCCGCCTCGATGAGCTTGATCGCATACTGCTCGTTCACGTAACCGCTGGCGGCAAGCGGGTCCTGCGCCCGGTCGGCGCCGCCGCGATGCTCCTCCACCCCGAGAATGCCGCCCGGCTTGAGGGCGCGATACATCGCGGCGAATGCCTCGGGAGCAATCTGCAGGTTCATCCAGTTGTGAACGTTGCGAAACGTCACGACCATGTCGGCGCTGCCCGGCGGCGCGATCTCATATGAGCCGGCGCCGAGCTCCGTGACCTCGACCTTGCCGTAGATGTCCGGACTCGTCGCGAGTTTCGCGGCGAAGCTCGCGCGATTGGCCGCGACGAACGGATTGTCCGGCGCGGGTGCGAATTGCGCTGCATAGAGCTTGCCGCGTTCCGCGAGCAGCGGCGCGAGGATCTCGGTGTACCAGCCGCCGGCACCGGGCCACACTTCCACCACCGTCATTTCCGGCTTGATTCCGAAGAACAACAGAGTATCGAGCGGATGCCGATACGCGTCGCGTGCGCGATTTTCGGTGGAGCGATGTTCGCCCGCGAGAATGTGTTCGATCGCGCCCGCGGTCAGCTCGTCGCGCGGCGGTGGTGGTGGCGCAATGGCTTCCGGAGTCGCGGTGCACGCGGCCAGCAACGCGGCCACGCCTAACAAGATCAGTGTTCGAACGCGCGACGACATCGCCGGGACTCCGCCAACAAAAACCTGCCCGGACAGCGCGTGCAGCCGTCGCGGAAGAATTCGAACCCCGCGCGCGGCGGAGTTCAGGTCAACATTGAACCGTGATTGGGTCCAGCGTCGGATCAGCGGCGGAACGGACCGCCACCACCCTGGCGCGGACGCGGCGGACGCTCCTGCGCCTCGTTGACGCGCAATGGACGGCCGTTCATCTGGTAGCCGTTGAGTCCCTGGATGGCGGCTTGCGCTTCACCAGAACCCATTTCAACGAAGCCGAAGCCACGGGGCTTGCCCGTCTCGCGGTCGTTGATCAGCTTTACGGAATCAACCTTGCCATGGCGCTCGAAGAGCACCTTGATGTCTTGCTCGGTCGCGGAGAAGGGCAGATTGCCCACATAGATCGTCGTCATTCCGGACTTCTCGCTCAAAAAGCGGACAGCGGCAGCGGATGCGGTCCCCTGCATGTACCGCGGACAAATAAAAAACAGGTCAATCGGCCTGCACCGTCGTTCGTGCACTTCACGGCGTAAACCACTAGGTGCATCGAACGCGGACGATGCTACTCCTCGATTTGAGAAGCTGTAAACAACGCGGGGGCGAATCACCGCGAAGGCAGTGCAATTGAGGCAAATGCAGGGATTTACGCGAGTTTCTGCGTGCCGCGACGCTCGCTGGTAGCGCTCCCTTACGGGGCGCTGCCACTCATTCTAGATAGGCGTAGCCGTTGAGCTCGCCTTCGTAGAAGCGCTTGATGCCCTGTGACTCCGCCACCGACATGCGGCCCTCGCGCACGGCGCGTTCGCAGTCGCGCGCGAGCGCGGGATGCAGATCGGCGACGTCGTACTCCATGTACTCGAGCACCTTGTTGGCGGTGTCACCCTTTACGATCTCTTCGATCCACCAGCCGCCGTCATCGTGGAAGCGCACGTGCACCACGTGCGTGTCGCCGAACAGGTTGTGCAGATCGCCGAGCGTTTCCTGGTAGGCGCCCACCAGGAACGCGGCCAGGTAGTACTCATCCTGCGCGGTGATCGCATGCAGCTCGAGCGTCTTCTTCACGTCGCGCTGGCTCACGAAGCGGTCGATTTTTCCGTCCGAGTCGCAGGTGATGTCGGCGAGCACGGCCTTGCGGGTCGGGCGTTCGTTGAGCCGGTGGATAGGCATGATGGGGAACAGCTGGTCGATGGCCCAGCTGTCGGGCAGCGACTGGAACACCGAGAAATTGCAGAAGTAGGTGTCGGCGAGCTGGCGCTCCAGCCCCTCGAGCTCCTCCGGCACCTCCTTGAGCGTGCCCGCGATC
>Ga0137437_1000651_pt1 | contig 11230 bp, 12 predicted proteins | sample EasRivERMGT138_2_FD_102332 | JGI IMG/M metagenome (GOLD analysis project Ga0137437, IMG submission 102332) | Soil microbial communities from meander-bound floodplain in the East River, Colorado, USA - East River MetaG ERMGT138_2 | ecosystem: Environmental > Terrestrial > Soil > Floodplain ...
AGGATCTTGAGGATGTTCGTCTTGTTTTCACCCAGGGCGTGTGAGATGAGCACGAACCGTGCACCGAGGCGCGACCGCCGCTTTACTGATCGCGTGGTTGCAGCACCCGAGCGCCGCCGAGCCCGTCGCTCTGGATCCACCGCACCATGATCCGATTGCCGCACCTACGCCGTGGATCGATCTAGGGACGTCCCCCATAGTCCCGGCCCCTGAGGAGGACGGACCCCACGGTCACAAGCTCGCGGCGGCGCTGACGCTGGGCGGGCTCTACGCCGGGTTTACAACGTGGACGTATTTCGCGTGGTACCGCAAACACAAGCCGCTGTCCGAGTTCCGGTGGGGCGGCGACGGCGGGTTTGGCTCGAAGACGTACGCCGGCGGTGCCGACAAGCTCGGGCACGCGTGGGCGACGATGAGCCTGGCTCGTGTCGGGACGGAGATGCTGCGCCAGTGGGGTGGCTACGACCGGTGGACGTCGACGCTCGTGGCCACGGCGCTCAGTGAGCTGTTGTTCCTGGGTGTCGAGGTCAAGGACGGCTTCTATTACGAGCTCTCGTTCGGCGACGCGGCCGGCGACACGGCCGGGGCGCTGGCGGCCTTCGCGCTGTCGATGTCGCCCCGGCTCGACGAGCTGTTCGACTTTCGCGTCGAGTACTGGCCGAGCCACGAGTATCGCCACCAGTTCGACGGCGGCAACGTCAACGTCGCGGAGGACTACAGCGGCGAGACCTACCTGCTCGCGTTCCACCTCGGCGGGCTGCACGGGCTGCGCGACGCCAGGTGGGGCAGCTGGAGCCGGTTCGTCGACGTCGCGGTCGGCTTCGGGACCCGGGGCTACAAGCCGGACCCGCCGGGCGGGGAGCCCGACTACAAGCACCACCAGGAGCTCTCGATCGGCCTCTCGCTCAACCTGCAGGGCCTGTCCGACTGGTTGTTCGAGGGCCGGTCTCGGCCGGCCCGGACGATCGGCCACGGCATGTTCGAGGTGTTCAACGCGCCGTTCGGCTTTGTCCCGGTGCTGCAGGACTCGCGGACGCCAACCGGCATGGTCTCGTCCGGCGGTGCCTGAGCCGGTCGCGATGCCCGGCGCCGCGGTGTGACGGTCGGGGATCTTACGTGGGATGCTGGCCCGCGGATGGCGCCGCGAAGTCCGAGGGCGGTCTGGATCGCCACCGCCGCGCTCGTCGTGGCGGCCACCGCCGCGTTCGCCGACGGCGAGGACGAATGGGGTCGCTCGCTGCGCGAGCCATCGGCCGACGCCGCGTACTACTACGCGTACCTGCCGTCGCTGGTGCTCGACCGCGACCTCGACTTCACGAACCAGTACCGGGTCACGCAGAACTGGTACCGGCTGGGCCCCACGCCGCTCGGCCGCCCGGGCAACGTGTTCGGGATCGGGCCGGCGGTGTTCGCGCTGCCGGCGTTCCTCGCCGGACACGGGCTCGCGGCGATCTTCGGTGCGCGCGGCGACGGGTTCTCGCGGTGGGAGACCGCCCTCGTCCTGTGGACCTCGATCCCGTTCGCGCTCGGCGCGATGCTCCTGGCGGTGCGCCTCGCGCGGCGGCGGGTCGGCTCGCTGGCGGCCGGGTATGCCGGCGCCGTCGTCGCGGCGGTCGCCGGTCCGATGCTCTACTACGCGGTCCGGCAGCCGGGCTATGCCCACCCGTGCGCGGCGCTGTTCGCGACGCTCCTGATCGAGCGCTGGGATGCCTCGTACGACGCGGCCCCGCGCTCGCGGCGGACCTGGATCGTGCTCGGCGCCGCGGCCGGCGCGGCGGCGCTCGCGCGCCCGCAGCTCGCGGTCTGGGCGCTGCTGCTCCCGGTCGCGGCGCTCGATGATCTGCGTCGGCGCGGTGCGGCCTCGCTGGGCCGGCTCGTGTCGCGCTGGGCGCTGGGCGCTGCCGCGGGGGCGCTGGTGTTCCTGCCGCAGCTGCTCGCGTGGAAGGCGCTGTACGGGGTGTGGTACGTGGTGCCGCAGGGGCCGGGCTTCTTGCGCTGGGACGCGCCGGCGTGGAGCGAGACGCTGTTCTCGTCGCGCAACGGGCTGTTTCCGTGGGCCCCGCTGTACGTGCCGATGGCGATCGGCGTGGTCGTTTTGGCCAGGCGGGGCGTGCGCCTGCCGCTCGCGCTGCTCCTGGGGCTGTTCGGCCAGGCGCTGGTCAACGGCGCCGCCTGGGACTGGTGGGCCGGTGGCTCGTTCGGCGGCCGGCGGTTCGACTCGTGCTACGCCGTGTTCGCCGTCGGGGGCGCGGCCTTGATCGCGGAGGGCGCGCGGGTGGTCGCGCAGCGCCGGCTCGTTGCCGGGGTGCTGGTCCGCCTCGGGTTTGTCGCGGCCCTCCTGGTCGCGCTCGCCACCATGGAGCTCGCGGCGGCGACCTCGGTGACCAACGCCCGGACCGGCGGCGGCGAGCCGGCGGCCGCGGTGTGGCGCAGAAAGATCGGCGGCGTGCGCGGCTGGCTCGTCACGTGGCTGTCCGCCGCGGCGAACGCGCCGGTGCGCGCGGTGTTCGCGTGGCGCTACGCGGTCGACCTCGGCGCCTATGATCGCCGGGTCGGCGTGCACGTGCTCGGCGAGACCTACCCGGGCCTCAACAGCTACCCCGACAAGCTGCAGGGCACGATCCCGGCGCCGGGCCGGATGACCGCGCCGCGCGTGCGCGTGCTCGTCGGGCTGAACCGCCGCGGCACGATCGCGCTGCGCGTGCCGGTCGAGGTGACGGCGCAGGTCGCGGTCACGTGGAACGACGAGGTCAGCGTCACGCGCGACATCGCAGGGACCGGCATCGTCGAGCTGGCGTCGCTCGTGCCGCGGCGCGGGATCAACACGCTCGAGATCCGCGCGCCCGTCGGCACCGTGATCGCGCCGATCGCGGTCATCGCCGCGCCTGATGCCGAGCCGGGTATGCGACAATGACTGCATGGTGACCGCGGCGGTGACCACATCGGCGCGTGCGGCTCGTGCCTGGTTCGTCGGTTGCGCGATCGCTGCGGTCGCCGCCGGCGTGGTCCTCGCCGGCCTGCGCTCCTGGATGTGCGACGACGCGTTCATCACGTTCCGCTACGCCGACAACCTCGTGCGGGGCCACGGCCTCGTGTTCAACGCCGGCGAGCGCGTCGAGGGCTACACGAACTTCTCGTGGACGCTGTGGACCGCGCTCGGGCTACGGCTCGGCGCGTCCGCGGAGGCGTGGGCGGGCGTGTCGGGGATCGCGTGCTTCGGGGCGACGCTCGTGCTGCTCGCGCGTCGCGGCTGGTCGATCGCGCGCGCGTCGGGGCTGGCGTGGCCGCTGCCCGCCGCCGCCGTGCTCGCAGCGGTGCACCACGAGTGGACGGCGTTCGCGACCAGCGGCCTCGAGACCAGCGCGTTCACGCTGCTGGTGTTCGCCGGCTATGTCCTGGTGAGCCCGGTGGGCGACCCGGCCAGCGCCCCCGCCGGCGGCCGCCCGCGCGGCGCCGGGCTTGGCCGGCTCACCGCCGCCGGCGTGGTGCTCGCGCTCGCGTCGGTGACGCGGCCCGACGGCGTGCTGTTCGCGGTCGTGTGCGGCGCCTGGATCCTCGCGGGCCGCGATCTCCGCGGCGCGCTCGCGTTCGCCGCCGGCTTCGCCGTGCTGTGGCAGCCGGTGACGATCTGGCGGATCGCGTACTACGGCAACCTGTTCCCGAACACGTACTACGCGAAGTCCGCGTCGGTCCCGTGGTGGTCGCAGGGCTGGTTCTACGCGCAGATCTACTTCGCGCGCTACTGGCCGCTCCTGCTCGCGCTGCCGTGCGCCGGGTTCGTGAGGCCGCGCCGGCCGGTCGCGCTCGAGCTGGCGCTGGCGGTGGTCTACACGCTCTACGTCATGCGCGTCGGCGGCGACTTCATGTTCGGCCGCCTGCTGCTGCCGGTCACGCCGTTCCTGCTGATCATCCTCGAGCGCGGGCTCGGCGCGCTCGCCGGTGGACGCCCGCTGGTTCGCGCCGTCGCCGTCGCCGGGCTCGTCGTGGCGCTGGTCGTCACGCCCGCGGCCGTCGACGGGCACAAGCGGCCGCGCGGGATCGCCGACGAGCGCGACGCCTACACCGTGGTGCTCGCCGGGTGGGCCGAGCGCGCCGACACCAACGGCGCCGCGCTCGCGACCTTGTTCGACGGCCTGCCGATCTCGGTCTGCTTCTTCGGCGCGCAGGCGCGCCTCGTCTATCGCAGCCGCGTCGCCACCGCGATCGAGTGCGAGACCGGGCTGACCGACGCCCAGATCGCCCACCAGCCGCTCCTGGCGCGCGGCCGGATCGGCCACGAGAAGCACGCGCAGCTGCCCTACCTGATCGCGCGCCACGTCGACTTCGTGCTCACGCGCGACTGGGCGAACGAGGTGCTCGGCCTCGACAAGCAGCTGCCCGACGTGCCGATCGAGCTCGGCCGGATCCGCGGTCGCGTGATCACCTGGGACCCCGCAATCATGGACGCGCTGCGCGCGCGGGGCGTGCGGACCCCCGACGTGCCGGGCCAGATCGACCGCTACACCGCCGAGATGGCCGGCTTGGCCGACCAGGCGGTGCGCTCGGACTGGGAGCGGTTCCGCCGGCTGTACTTCGACCGCGTCCCCGACCCCGTGCGTGAGGCACCATTCCGCGCGCGGCTCGGCCTCAACTGATGGTAAGCAGTGCGCGTGGCTCTCGTCCCTGAAGATGCCCGTGCCCCGACCGCATCCCCCGAGGCCGCTCCGGCGAACGCCGCCGCGGAGCTCGACCGCTGGATCTACGCGTATCTCCAGCACGCGCCGCTCTCGCTCACGCTGCGCGAGATCAACCGGCTGATCGCGATCGAGGCGGTGTCGACCGGCCATGGGCCCGTGCTCGACGTCGGCTGTGGCGACGGGTTCTGGTGGACGCTGCGCGGCGCCGACAACCGCGAGATCTACGGCATCGACATCTCGGCGCGCGAGATCGCGCAGGCCAAGACGCGGATCACCGCGGCGCTCACCGACGTGTCGGCGGAGCAGGCGTTCCCGGGCACCAGGTTCGCCGAGATCATCGGCAACTGCTCGCTCGAGCACGTCCCGGACATCGATGCGGCGCTGTCCAACCTGCGCAAGTCCGCGGCCCCGAACGCGCGGCTCCTGATGTTCGTGCCGACCCCGCGCTGGGCGTACCAGGGCCGGCTGCAGTCGTGGCTCCTGGCGCGCGCGCCGCGGCTCGCGATGACCCTCGCGGGCGCGATGAACGGGTTCTTCCAGCACTGGCACCTGTACGACGCCAAGGTGTGGACGCGGCTCCTGGCGCAGAACGGCTGGCGGGTACGCCAGACCCACGGCCTGGGATCGGCGCGCTCGGAGTTCTTGTTCCGGGCGTTCATGCCGCCGGCGTTCGTCGAGTTCCTCGCCAAGAAGATCACGGGGTTCTATCCGTCGAAGCTCGCACGGTTTCTGCCGCGTGCCATGCTTGCCCCGGCCGTGCGGCTCGTGCGCTGGGCCGTCTCGGATCCGCTGGTCCCGGTCGACTCCCCCACGGCCTACGAGTACTTGATCGTCGCGGAGGCCGCCGAGCTGCCCGTCGAGCTCCCCAAGACCAAGCGATGACCAACACCACCGATTACTTCGCCAACCACGCGCGGGCCCGGCAGTTCCCGTGGACCTTGTACCACCAGCCGCTCGAGCGCGACCTCGGCAGGTTCTTGCGCCAGGTCGCCACCGAGCACCCCATCGGCGAGGTGCTGGTCGTCGGCTGCGGGCTCCTGCATGAGCTCGATGCGGCGCCGAGCGGCCTCCAGTTTCACGTCGCGGACATCGATGCCCGTGCGGTGTTCGCCGTGCTCGCGCGCGGCGACCTGCGGATCACCGGCGGCACGGTCGTCTCGGCCGAGGCCCCGATCGAGCTGGGCCGCCGGTTCGCCGCGATCTACGCCAAGGAAGTCATCGAGCACGTGCGGGCGTGGCCGGCCTGGCTCGTCGGGCTGCGCCGCGCGCTGGTGCCGAGCGGTCGGCTGTGGCTGTCGACGCCGAACTACGGCGAGCCGTGGTTGCCCGCGCTCGAATCGACCGTGCTCGAGCTCGTTGCCCGGCGCTCGGGGTTCTCGCGGCGCGAGCTTCATCCGACGCGGTTCTCCCGCGGATCGCTGGTGCGCGGCCTTGGCGCCGCCGGCTTCGAGCAAGTCGAGGTCAAGCCGACGCCGACGCGGCTCGCGCTGACGTCATGGTCGCGCGCACCGCGATGATCGTCCGGGCCACGCCACGCGCCGCGCTGCAGATCGTGGGGATCGACGACGCGCAGATCCGCGAGATCCACTACCTGAACGCGTCGTCGCGCGGCAGCACCGATGTCGAGCGCCTCCCGGTCGCGCGCGGCACGCTCGCCGCCCCGCTCGCCGGCGAGCTCGATGCGCTGATCGTGTGCAGCGATCTCCAGGGCGTGGTGCCGGGGCCGGGGGGGCGCTCCGAGCTGCTCGGCGTGCAGGTCGCCGTAGCGCTCGAGGGGCTCGCGGAGGGTGGCGTGATCCCACCCGCGGCGCGCACCGGCGTGATCCTCGCCGGCGATCTCTACAGCGTTCCGGCCGCGAACAAGCGCGGCGGCTACGGCGACGTGGTGGACGTGTGGGTCGCGTTCGTCGAGAGATTCGCCTGGGTCGCCGGGGTCGCCGGCAACCACGACGATGTCTCGGGCGTCGCCAAGCTCGGCGCCCGCGTCCACCTGCTCGACGGCGAGCTCGCCGAGCCCGACGGCCTCCGGATCGGCGGGGTCGGCGGCATCATCGGCAATCCGCGCAAGCCGGGCCGGCGCAGCGAGGCCGACCAGCTGCGCGCGATCGACCGCGCGATCGGCCACGACCTGGACATCCTCGTCCTGCACGAAGGCCCGCACGGCGGCGACAAGCAGCCCGGCAATGACGCGATCCGCCAGGCGATCGAAGCCGGCGCGGTCGGCCTCACGATCTGCGGTCACGATCACTGGCGGGTGCCGCTCGCCGCGCACCCCTACGGGCAGATCCTCAACGTCGATGCGCGCGTGGTGGTGCTCGTCGCGCCCCAGCGCTAGCGACGCGACCCGCCGGGCTCACTCCGACGCGGAGGTGGTGCGGTCGAAGCGCTCCTGGTAGATGCGCAGGATGTCGGCGGCGGTCTCCTCGATCGCGCGATTGGTGACGTCGATGACCGGCCAGTTTGCGTGCTTGCGGAAGATCTCGCGCGAGTACGAGATCTCGTTGTCGATGTGCGCGCGCTGGCCGTAGCTCGAGTCGTGCGGCATGCCGAGGTGCGAGAGCCGCGCCTGGCGGATCCGCATGAGCATGTCGGGCTGGACGATCAAGCCGAACACCTTGCGATCGTCGACCTGCGACAGCTCCTCGGGCGGATCGACGCCGAGCACGAGCGGCACGTTGGCGACCTTGAGCCCGCGCTGCGCGAGGTAGGTCGACAGCGGCGTCTTCGAGGTCCGCGAGATGCCGACCAGCACCAGGTCGGCCTTGGGCAGGTTGCGCGGCTCGGCGCCGTCGTCGTTCTTGACCGCGAACTCGACCGCCTCGATCCGGCGGAAGTAGTCGTCGGTGATCGAGTGCAAGAGGCCGGGGACGCCCGCGGGCGCCGATCCGAGGAACATCGCGAGCTTGCTGATCAAGGCGCCGATCAGATCGACCGTCTCGATATTGTAGCGCTCGACCAGCTTGCCGATCAGGTCGCGCTCCTCGGCGTTGACCACCGTGAACACCACCAACGCGCGAAGCTCCGATGCTTTCTCGAGAATCTGCTCGAGCTCGCTCTCCAGGCGGACGCGCGAGAACAGCCGAATGTGCACCGGCTCGCTGAACTGCAGCGTCGCCGCGCGAACCATGCGCTCGGCGGTCTCGCCGGTGGCGTCGCTGATGATCATGACCGTCTTCATCGGCGCCTCTATATCACGCGGCGGATCACCCTGCTAACGGCCCCGGAACGCCTCGACGAACCGCCGGTATTCACCGGCATCCAGCCAGACGCCGTGGGTCTCGCAGTGATCGAACCTGACCTCTTCGCGGATCCGGACCTGCATCGGACGGCGGCAGATCGGGCACGGCGCGTGGCCCCACGGCCAGCCGGCCATGTCATCGAGCTTGGCCCGGGCGAGCTCCACCGCGGTGGCCAGCGTATCGAGCGCGTACCATTCGCCGCAGCCGGTCGGGCACACCAGCTGGGTGTTGTCGCCGGCACCTGCGATCGATCCGCGGCAGCGCGGGCACGTCGCGGTCAGCGAGCTCGCGCTGCGGTAGGGGCTATCGTCGTCCACCGCCCCATCCTACGCCAGCCGTGCGCCGGCGCGCGGGCTCGCCGGGTCGCTCCCGATGTGGACCTCGCCACGTGGGCCTTGAGCGGGTCACGAAGCTCGCGGAGAACGCGAACACGCGCGCTGGCGCCGCGGGTCTGGGTCCCAACCTCGTCTGTCAACCGCCGTATCACGATGACCGTCGGTGCCATCCCCGCGACCGGCCGGCGATCCACCACCCGGCCTGGGAATTTATCTCGGTTGGTGACCCAGCCCGCGGCGCTGCGCGGCGCGTTGGCGTGCTGCGCCCGGTGGGTGGAGCCCGCCGCTTTCTGACCCATCGTGGTGCCCCGTCCCGTTGTTCACCCATCGGTCAAGCTCACGGCCGCAAGCTGCTAGACGACGGGCAAGTGGACGCGGTGGGTCGGATCGGCGGCCCGATGATCGACGACGCGCGGGCACTCGGGATCGGGCGCGGACGGATCGCCGGCCGCGTGCGCGCTGACCACCTTGCAGCCGCCGCGGCACAGCGCGTGGTAGGCGCAGCTCGCGCACGGCTCGCGCGCGTTGCTCCACGTGCGGAACGCGCCGAACGCACCGGGCGCGTCCCAGTAGCTGCGCAGCTCGGTGACTCGCGGGCGATCGGCCCCGGGCGCCGGCGGCGGTGGCGGCGCGGCGAAGCTGCACGCGGTGAGCTGGCCGCCGGGCTTGGCGCCGACGAGGAAGTCGCCTCCGGTGCAGCCGTAGACCGCCAGCTCGGCGAGCAGCGCGCGATCGGGCCGGTGGTGCGCGAGCATCGGCGTGTACGAGCAGTCGACCTTGACGCGCACGGCGTGGCGCTTCGCGGCCGCCAGGATCGCCGGCAGGAACGCCCGGTGCTGCGCGTCGCTGCAGCGCAGCTCGCCGTACGCGCGGGCGCCGCGGCCCGACGGCTTGAACCGCAGGAGCTCGATCTCGGACAGCCGGCGCTGCGCGGCGTAGGCGAACAGCCCATCGAGCTCGTCGAAGTTCTGGCGCGTCACTACCACGTTGATGCCGACCTCGCGCTTCACCGCGCGCAGCGCGCGGATCGCCGCATCGGCGCGCGCGAAGCCGTCGAACCCGCGGACCCGCGCGTAGGTGGGCCCGAGCCCGTCGAGCGAGACGTTGATCTGGCCGAACCGATCGCAGATCGCGACCAGCCGATCGAGCCCGGCGAGGCCCGACGTGGTCAGGTTGGGGACGATGCCGCGGCGCCGCGCGTGGTCCGCGAGCTCGCCGAGCCACGGCAAGACCGCGCTCTCGCCGCCGCCGAGCGCGACGTGAAACACGCCGGCCTCCGCGAGGTGATCGATCGCGCGCGTCCACTCGGCGAGGCCCCACTCGTTCGGTGCGCCGTCGGGCGACGCGCCGGTGTAGCAGCCCTGGCACCCGGCGTCGCACCGGTTGGTGAGCTGGAGGTGGGCCTCGAGCGGCGCGCTGAGCGGCGCGTCGCCCAGCGCGGTCTCGACGCCGGCCCAGATCGCCGGGCGGACGACCCCGTTCCCGTTCTCGCTCTCGCTCTGGATCGCGAGCACGCGGCGCGCGAACGCGCGATCGACGAACACGAGCGCGCGCGGCACCGTGAGCTGCAGGATCGCGCCGAACCGCTCGAGCCGGGCGCGCCGCGGCGGATGCCGGTGCGCCTGCCGCGCGCGCTCGACCACCGCGAGCGCGGTATCGAACCCACGGGCGGCGAGTCGGCCGAGCGTGGTACCGAGCTTCACGCGGCCGACTGTAGCAGCTACCGCGGCGGCGCGGTCGCGCCGGCTCGCCGGACGCGGCTACGCGGGGGGCGCTGGGTCGGTCGTGGCGCTGGGCGTGTCGACCGGCACGCGCCGCCGCCAGCGCAGCAAGGCGCCGATCATCGGCGTCACCGCCGCGAGCACGGTCGCGCCGACGAGCAGGAACGTCACGTCGACGCCGAGGCTCGACGAGTTGGGGTTCATCCCCCACTTGATCGCGAGGATCCGTCCGCGGCGCACGCGGCGACTATAGCAGCTGCGTCACGCAGCGAGGTAAGGATGGATTCCTCTCAGGTGGCCGGGCGGGATCACGTGGTGCTGCAGCCTCTGAGGATCGCAGTAGTAAGGGACGGCAGGATTCTGCATCGCGGGGTCAACCACGATCTCTACAGCGACCCGAGGCTTTCCATCCGAACCCCGTGCCGGAACGTAGGCGCAGGTCAACGCGACCATGGTCTGTTCGGCGCTCTGCGCCGGATCCAGGAAGCGGATCCGAAGCAGCCGCTGCGGATCGACGAGAACCTCGTAACTTGTCACGCGGCTGCCTCGTAGGGTGGTTGGGCAATACTGGGGTCGGGCACAAGCTCGGTGGAGGCGTCCTCCGGGCCACCGGCAGCTTGCGAGAGCTCTGTGGTCGGGCACGGCCACGAGAGCAACAACTCGAGCACTTCGTACGGAATACCTTCCGGACCGGTCCAGCGCTCGACGGTGATGCTCGGTAGCACGATGCCCGCAAAGCAGCGCTCGATCCATGCTTGCAGTCCTGCACGAACGCCTTCCATGCTGAGCTGTTCGCCTGGCAAGATCTGCAAGGCAAAACCTTCCACGATCGGCGACGAATGCTCGAGCATGTCCCGCAGCCGCGCGCCGCTCACGAGAACGCAGGCGAACGTCAGCTCGTCGGTGCCGTCCGCCCGCAAGAAGACCTGGAGGACATCGCGGTGTCCGAGGGTGGGGTAGGCAACGGCCCTGAGGTTCGCCTGGGAAACAATGCTTCGCAGCACGGGTTCACGTGCTTGGTCGTCATCATCCCAGTAGCGAGCTCCGGCCACGGTGTCGGCGATCCCGGGATCCGGTGGCAGTGTTCGGAAGAACACGCGCGTGCGGCGTCGATCGGCGATCTGCGACTCCATGGTGATCATCACGGTCGGCCTTCGCGTACCTTCGGGTTGCCGAGGCACATGGGCCGACCATGAAACGCCCGCGCGATCTCTCCGCCAGCGCACTCGACAAAGGACAGCGTCGCGTCCTGGCCCAGG
>Ga0137437_1000652_pt1 | contig 11225 bp, 7 predicted proteins | sample EasRivERMGT138_2_FD_102332 | JGI IMG/M metagenome (GOLD analysis project Ga0137437, IMG submission 102332) | Soil microbial communities from meander-bound floodplain in the East River, Colorado, USA - East River MetaG ERMGT138_2 | ecosystem: Environmental > Terrestrial > Soil > Floodplain ...
CCCTTGCCCGCGATCAGCACGACGTCGCCGCGGCGGGCGTCGGCGAGCGCGTGCTCGATGGCGACGCGGCGGTCGAGCTCGACCTCGACGCAGCAGCCCGCCGGGATCCCGGCCAGCACGTCGCGCGCGATGGCGGCCGGGTCCTCGCTGCGCGGGTTGTCGCTCGTGAGGAAGACGCGGTCGGAGAGGCGCGCGGCGACGTTGCCCATGCGCGGGCGCTTGGTGCGGTCGCGGTCGCCGCCGCACCCGAACACGGTGAAGACGCGCCCCGTCGCGAGCGGCTTGAGCAGCCGCAGCACCTTCTCGAGCGCGTCGTCGGTGTGGGCGTAGTCGACGAGAACGTCGAACTCCTGGCCGGCGCGCACCGCCTCGAGGCGGCCGGGCACCGCGGCGAGCGCCGCGACGCCGCGCGCGATCGTGTCGCCGTCGATCCCGAGCGCGAGGCCGACCGCGCACGCGCCGAGCACGTTCATCAGGTTGTGGCGGCCGACGAGGCGCGACGCGACGGCGAAGCGGCCGCCGACGTGTCGGACGACCATCGAGAGACCGCCGGTGCCGAGCTCGACCGCGTCGGCGCGCACGTGCGCGCCGGGGACCTGGCCGTAGACGAGCAGCCGCGCGCGCGAGCGCGCCACGAGCTCGTGCGAGACGGCGTCCTCGCCGTTCACGACGGCCACCGCGTCGCCGTCGAGCCCCTCGAAGAGCTTCGCCTTGGCGTCGCGATAGGCGGCGACGTCGGGGTGGTAGTCGAGGTGCTCGCGCGCGAGCTGGGTGAAGAGCGCGGCGCGGAAGCGGACGCCGGTCGCGCGCTCCTGGTCGAGCGCGTGCGAGGAGACCTCCATCACGGCGCTCCGGCCGCCGGCGGCGCGCGCCTGTGCGAGCAGCGCCGCGAGGCGCAGCGCGTCGGGCGTCGTGTGCTCGGAGGGTCGCGACGTGCCGCCCCACACGCGCTCCTCGATCGTCCCGATCAACGTCGGGGAGCGCGCGGCGGCGAGCAGGATCGAGTGGATCAGCGTCGCGCTGGTGGTCTTGCCCTTGGTGCCGGTGACGCCGACGCAGGCGACGTCGCGCGAAGGGTCGCCGTGGAAGGCGTGCGCCGCGACCGCCTTCGCGCGGCGCACGTTCTCGACCTCGATCCAGGGGACGCCGCCCGCCCCCCGCGCGGCGGCGCCGCGCGGGTTGACGGCCGCCGCGCTGCCGCGGGGAGCGACGATCGCGATCGCGCCGCGCGCGAGCGCATCGGCGACGAAGCCGAGCCCGTCGCGCGCCGCGCCGGGAACGGCGAAGAAGAGGTCGCCGGGCTCGACGGCGCGGCTGTCGGTCTGGAGCGAGCGCACCGCGAGCGAGCGCGCTCCAGCGGGCGGCGGCGCGCCGAGCGCGACCGCCAGTTCCGCGAGCGTCCTCCCCGGACGGACCGTCGTTGACGAATGCGCCGCCGCGCCGCTCATCGCCCCTCCCCCGCCGCGGGGTCGGAGATTAGCGCCGGAGAGGCGCGAAGGCGCGGACGAGCCGGAGGCAGCGCGCGCGCGCCGCGGGCGAGCGCCGCCTCGCGCGCGAGCTCGGCGACGAGCTCTTCGGGCCGGTCGGCCGGCACCTCGAAGCGGCGCAGCAGCGAGCCCATGATCCCGCCCGCGACCTTGGCCGCGTTGTCGGCGGCGAAGCGCCCCTGCTTGGGATCGTAGAGGACGACCAGCACGAGGTAGCGCGGGTCGGCGACGGGAGCGAAGCACCAGTAGGACGAGATCGAGATCTCGTGGTGCTTCTCGTTCTGCGCCGTGCCGGTCTTCCCCCCCATCGACCAGCCGCGCGGGCGCCACTTCCCGGTCCCGCCCTCCTCGACGACCTTGGCCAGCATCGTCTTGAGCGTCGCGTTGGTCGCCGGCGTGAAGACGCGGTGCTCGCGGGCGGGGTCGGAGGTGACCTCGACCATCTCGCCGTCGGCGCCCTCGACCGCGTGCACGAAGCGGGGAGCCCGCCACGTCCCGCCGTTCGCGATCGCGGCGGCGGCGGTCGCCACCTGCAGCGCGGTCGTCGCGATCTCCTGCCCGTAGGCGAGCGAGGCGAGCGACCAGTTGAGCGTCATGTCGCGCAGGCGCGGGAGCAGTCCGTCTTCCTCATAAGGAAGCGAGGAGATGCGCGACTTGAAGCCGAGGTTCTTGATGTGGTCGAGGATCGGCTGGAAGGCCCGGTCGCCCTTCTTGATGTTCGACGGCACCAGCTTCTGGACCAGCTTGGTCATGCCGATGTTGGACGAGTGGACCAGCACGTCGGTCGCGGTGAGCACGCCTTTGGGGTGGACGTCGCCGATCCGTCGCGATCCGAAGAATGCATGGCCGTTCGAGCAGTCGACGGTCGTCTCCGGCGTCGCCGCGCCGCTCTCGAGCACCAGCCCGAGCATGAACGGCTTGAACGACGAGCCGGGCGGGTAGAGGACCTGGGTCGCGTAGAGCTTGTGGTTCTTCGCGTCCTCGGCGTCGCGCGGGCGCGGCGAGCTCGGCGTCGGACGCTGCGCGAGCGCCTTCACCTCGCCGTCGCGCGGGTCGATCACGATCGCCTGCGCCCAGTCGGGGCGGAACTCGGCGAGCGCGGCGTCGAGCGCCTCCTCGACGACGTCCTGCGCGAGCGGCTCGATGGTGAGTTCGACGGCGCGGCCGGTGAGCGCCGCCGTCTCCTCGAGCGCCGGGTCGATCATCTCGCGCCGGCGGCCGTCGCGGCGCACCGGGCGGCGGCCGTCGGCGGGCGCGAGCGCGCGCTCGCACGCGAGCTCGATGCCGAAGGTGCCGCGGAACTCGCCGTCGGCGTCGTAGCGATCGTCGCCCTCGGGGTAGGCCGACGCCTGCCAGCCGACCCAGCCGACGAGCGGCGCGAGGAAGGCGTCGCGCGGGTAGACCCGCTCGAAGCGCTCCTCGATGGAGAGCGGCCGGAAGCGCGGCAGGAGCGTCAGCTTGCGCAGCTCGGCGACGACCACGGGGTTGCGGATGCCCTCGACCAGGCGCACCCATCTCTTGGTGCCGTTCAGCGCCTTCTCGACCGCGCCCGGCTCGGCGCCGGTGATGCGGGCGAGCTCGAGCGCGACGATGCGGGCCGGGTCCTCGCCCGCCCGGCGCTTGCGCAGCAGCTCGGTCGTGTAGCCCCACACCTCCCAGGTGCGGCGGCTGGAGGCGAGGAGGCCGCCGCGCCGGTCGACGATGTCGCCGCGCTGCCCGCGCTCGACGTGGTGCTCGACGAGGTACATCGGCGAGCGCTCGGGCGGCCGCGCGCGCAGGACCTGCAGGACGAAGAGGCGCACTTCGACGGCGCCGAAGAGGAAGACCGCGAAGACGAGCAGGAAGACCGCGCGATAGCGGGCCCGACGCAGCATCGTGCGCATCGCCGCCTTCCCCTTCCCGCTGCCGTGCTCAGAGCTGGGCGGCCGTCCTCGCTGCCGCAGCGAGACGCTCCGCCCGCGCCCGCCGCAGGATCGTCGCCAGCCGGTGCACCCGCTCGGGCGTCCAGAGCGCGGCGACGCGCAGCCGCCTCGCCTCGCACGCCTCGTCCAGGTGGACGAGCTCCCCCCGTGCGCGCGCGAGCTCGTAGCCGCGCAGATGGGCGCGGATGTGAAGGTGGACCGTCACGCCCGCGACGACCAGCGTCGTGAGCAGCGACAGTCCGAGAATCGCCTTGTGCATCCCGCCTTCCGCGGCCATCCGCTCGCGCGAAGAGTTCGGGCCGCGGGCGCGGTCCGACGGTCGAGGGCGATCCAGACTTCCGCCGTCCGCAATTCGGAGGTCCGGTTCGACCGGGTCCGCGCCCGCTCCCGAAACTCTCTTTGGTTCTTGGTTCTTCGCTCAGGTCCGTCGCGCTGCGCGCAGCTTCGCGCTGCGCGAGCGCGGGTTGGCCTCCACCTCGGCGGGGCCGGGCTCCACGATCTTCCGCGTCAGGACCTCGAGCTCCCCGCTCGCGGCCCGCTCCCGGAAGAACCGCTTCACCACCCGGTCTTCGCCGCTGTGGAAGGCGATCACGACGATCCGCGCTCCCCTCGCGAGCCACCGAACCGCCTTCGGCAGCACGCGCTCGAGCGCGCCGATCTCGTCGTTCACCGCGATTCGCAGCGCCTGGAACGTCCGCGTCGCCGGATGGATCCGCGCGCCGCGCCGCCCGCCGAGCGCACGCTCGACGAGGTCGGCGAGCTCCCGCGTCCGACGCACCGGCGCATGCCGACGGCGCTCGACGAGCGCGCGCGCGATCGCTCGCGAGCGCTTCTCGTCGCCGAAGCGGAACAGGAGGTCCGCGAGCTCCTGCTCAGAGATCCGGCGGAGCAGCTCCGCCGCGGTCTCGCCGACGCTTCGGTCCATCCGCATGTCCAGGTCGCCGTCCGCGTCGAAGCTCATCCCCCGCGACGCGTCGTCCAGCTGCAGCGACGAGATCCCCAGATCGAGCAGGATCCCGTCGAACGATCCGGACGCGATCGTCGCGTCCGCCTCGTCCGCGCGATCGAACCGGGCGTGCACCGTCCGGAGCCGATCGCCGAACACCGCCAACTCCCTCGCCGTGCGCGCGAGCGTCGCACCGTCCTGGTCGACGCCCGTCACCCGGCTCCCCGTCACACGCTCGAGGATCTTCCGCGCGTGGCCTCCCCCGCCGAGAGTCAGGTCCAGGGCTCGCCCGCCCGGCCTCAGATCGAGAAGCCCCAGCACTTCTTCGATCAGGACCGGTACGTGGCAGGACTCACCCACCCCGGCCTCACTCTCTCCCGCGATCGCCGCCAGGCGACCCGTTCACGCGCGGAAGATCCCCTTCGCGTGCTCTTCGTAGTTCGCTTCGTGCTGCCCCGCCTGCCTCTCCCATCGCGCAGGCGCCCACAACTCGATCCGCGTGTCCATGCCGACGAACCTCGCCTCGTTGCCGATGCCGCCGAACTCCTTCAGCTCCTTCGGGAGGAGGATCCGGCCGGCGGCGTCGACGTCGAGCTCGCGCGTCGAGCCGAAGAACCGGCGGGAGAACGCGCGCGCCTCCTCGCTTCCGAGCGAGCTGCTGCGGACCTGGGCCACCACCGCGTCGAACTGGTCCCGAAGGAACAGCCAGACGCAGCCGTCGAGACCCTGCGTGGCGAAGAGGACCCGGGCATCGTCCGCGCGGAAGTGGTCGAGGAACTTCCGGGGCACGTTGACGCGCCCCTTGGTGTCGATGGCATGCGTGTACGAGCCGACGAACACCGGTCCATCCCCCCTGCCTCCCCACGGCGTTGCTCGAGTGGGAGGATCGTAACCCACTTCGACCCACCTGCAACCATTTTCTCACTTTTTCTGCTTCTTTCTCCGCCGTCTCTCGTTCCGCCCCCCACTTCGCGAAGTCGGATCGGAGTGTCGCGCGCACACGTTCGACGACCGTAAGCGAACGAAATACGGCGCCGCGACGACGACGGTGCGGGACACGTCGCGCGACGACACGCAGCTCGCGCGAGCGCGCGACTCAGCCGGCAGCGCTGCTCGCGGACGAGGGGTCGGCCGACGCCGGCATCTCTTCCTCGTCCAGGTCGCCGTCGATCAGCTCTTCGAGCTTCGCGCGCAGCGGCGGCAGGTCGGCGACCGTGAGCAGCGGCGCAGGCGCGAGGTACCACAGCTCGGTCGGGCCGGGCCGGCGCAGCCGCAGGAACTCGACGCCCCCTTCGTTCACCAGGCCGACCATGCGCAGGTAGCGCTTGCGCACGAGCAGCAGCGTGATGAGGTAGAGCAGCGCCTCCTGCCCGGGCGGCGGGCTCTTCTGCCAGACCTCGAAGATCCGCAGCAGCCGGTCGAAGTCGACGCGCTTTCGCTTCGGCGCCTGCGCCTGGAAGCGCGTCTCCCACCAGATGACGTCGGGCGGCGCCTGCTTCGGCGCGCACTTCTCGCAGAGGTCGCGGCGCGCGATCTTCGCGGCGTCGGCCTCGATGACCGAGACGACGCGCTGGTCGTGGGCGAAGGCGGCGGCGCACTGCAGACACCGCTCGCGGATCCGGTCGATGCGCCAGTCCATGGTTATCCGTCCGATCCGCCCGACTTCGCGCGGATCAGCCGGCGCCAGCCGTCGGGGTTGGTGAGGTCCTTCTTCGGCGGTTCCTTGCCCACGCTCGCGCGCAGGTCCACGAGCAGCGAGTAGACCAGGTGGTCCTGGTGCTGGGCGATCCCCCGCTCGAGCGCGTCGACCATCGCGAGCTGGACGCGCGAATCGGGCTGGTTCACGAGCGAGTGCGCCGCCTTCTCGACCACGCCCGGATCGGAATCGCGGAGCGCGCGGACGAGCGCCGCGCTCACGGCCGGATCGGCGGCCGGCAGCGCGAGCGCCTCGGCCGCCCCGCCGCGCGCGACCGGGTCGCCGTCCTCGCCCAACATCCGGACCACGCGCGCCAGCGACTGCGCGTCGCGTGTCTCCTCCTTCATCAGGCGCAGCGACGGCATGATCGCGTTCGCCGCGTGGGCGCGCACCGTCGCGTCGCGGTCGTCGAGCGCCTTCGCCAGCGCGACGCGCACGCGGTCGTCGAGCGCCTTGCGCTTGAGCACGTCGGCCGCGGCCGCGCGCACCTCGAAGGCGGGGTCGGCGGCGAGCCGTTCGATCAGCGCGTCGACGGCCGCGTCGTCGGGCACGTCGCCGAGCGCGCGCAGCGCGGCGAGCCGCACCGGCATCCCCTCCTTGGCGTCGGCCGCGAGCGCCGCGAGCTCGTGGATCGCGCGCAGCTGCGCCAGCGCCGCGGCGACCCGGTCCTGCGCGGGGGTGTAGAGCGGCCGCGTGCGCCCGAGCTCGCGCAGCGCGTCGGCGAGGAACGCGGTCGCCGCCGAGCCGAGCCAGGAGAGCTCCCGCTGCGCCCGCTCGGAGCGGATCGCCTCGGGCGACCCCGCCTTCCCGGTGCGCAGCAGTACGACGAAGAGGTTTTCGAGCAGCACGCGCTGGTCGGCCTCGCTGCCCGACAGCCACTGCTCCCGCGCCTTCGGCCAGCCGGGGTCGTCGGCGAGGTAAAGGCGCCACCACCCCTCGAGCTGTTTGCTGTGCGGGTCGTTCGCGCGCGCGGCGGCCTTGGGGTCGGCCCCCTTGCCCTCGTTCGCGCCGCCCTCGGTGCCGCAGCCGGCGGTGGCCGGGAGCGCGAGCGCGACGAGCGAGAGGGCGGCGACGGCGGTGCGCGCCGTCCGGCGCACGGGTTCCACGGGTGCGACCATCCCCCCCTTCTCTCCGATCGGCGGGGCTCGGGCAAGAGGCGCGGCACATTGGCGCGCGGGCGACGCGTTGATCGCGCGACGCATCGCGACTAAAGCTTGCGCCGCGCGTCGGCTCCGGGGCGATCGGGACCGACGGAGGGGAGAACACCTTGGGTGCGCCGGTCCGCTGCGTCCACCTCCACGTCCACAGCCACTTCTCGCTGCTGGACGGCAATCCGACGGTGCCGGGGCTGGTGAAGGCGGCGAAAGACGCGGGCATGGAGGCGCTCGCCCTCACCGACCACGGCAACCTCTACGGCGCCGTCGAGTTCATGCGCGAGGCCAAGGCGGCCGGGATCAAGCCGATCCCCGGCATGGAGGCCTACATCGCGCGCAAGAGCCGGCTCGAGAAGAGCGGCGCCGACGCGGGCAACTTCACCGACCACATCACGCTGCTGGCCGCGACCGCCGAGGGGTGGCAGAACCTGATGAAGCTCACCAGCCGGAGCTTCATCGAGGGCTTCTACCGCAAGCCGCGCATCGACAAGGAGCTCCTCGCCGCCCACAGCAAGGGGCTGATCGGCCTGTCGGGCTGCCTCTCGGGCGAGGTCGCGCGCTCGCTGCTGCACGGCGACCGGAAGGACGCGACGCGCGCGGCGCTCGGGCTGCGCGACCTCTTCGAGAAGGACGCCTTCTACCTCGAGGTGATGAACAACGGCCTCGAGAAGCAGGACGTCGTGCGCAGCGCGCTGAAGGAGGTCGCGGCCGAGTCGGGCATCCCGCTGGTCGGCACGAGCGACGTGCACTACCTGCGCCGCGACGACGCGCGCGCGCAGGAGGTGATGCTCGCGATCAACACCGGCAACACGATGCAGGACGCCGACCGGATGCGGATGGAGAGCGACCAGTTCTTCTTCCGGACCGGCGAGGAGATGGCGCGCGCGTTCGACGACACGCCGGGGGCGCTGGAGCGGACGGTCGAGATCGCGAGCCGTTGCGGCTTCGTGCTCTCGCTCGGCGAGATGCACCTGCCGACCTTCGTCACCCCCGACGGCTCGACGCCCGACGCCTACTTCCGGCGGCTGTGCGAGGAGGGCGTGCGCCGCCGCTACGCCGAGGTCGACGCGAAGGTGCGCGCGCGCCTCGAGCGCGAGATCGCCGTGATCGGGCAGATGGGCTTCGTCTCCTACTTCCTGATCGTGGCCGACTTCATCCGCTTCGCGCGCGAGAACGACGTTCCGGTCGGGCCGGGGCGCGGCTCGGCGGCCGGCAGCATCGTCGCCTACTGCCTCGGCATCACCAACGTCGACCCGCTCAAGTACGACCTGCTGTTCGAGCGCTTCCTCAATTCGTCGCGCATCTCGATGCCGGACATCGACGTCGACTTCTGCCGCGACGGGCGCGCCAAGGTGATCGAGTACGTGCGCGAGCGCTACGGCGCCGAGCGCGTGTCGCAGATCGTCACGTTCGGGACGATGGCGGCGAAGGCGGCGATCCGCGACGCCGGGCGCGTGCTCGGCGTCGAGCTGCGCGACGTCGACCGCATCGCGAAGAAGATCCCGAGCACGCCCGGCACCGAGCTCGAGAAGGCGCTCGAGGACCCCGAGCTGCAGGCGATTCGCGCCGAGGGCGGGCCGTTCGGCGAGCTCTTCGACGTCGCGCTCCGGATCGAGGGGTTGAACCGCCACGCCTCGACCCACGCCGCCGGCGTCGTGATCGGCGACCGGCCGCTCATGGAGATCGTCCCGCTCTGCACGGTGCAGGGCGAAGTGAACACGCAGTTCACGATGAACGACCTCGAGTCGCTCGGCCTGCTGAAGATGGACTTCCTCGGGCTGAAGACGCTGACGATCCTCGACCACGCGCGCCGGCTGGTCGGGACGAACCACGGGCGCAAGCTCGTCTACGACGAGGTGCCGCTCGACGACAAGAAGACCTTCGAGCTGCTGCAGCGCGGCGACACGAGCGCCGTCTTCCAGCTGGAGTCCAGCGGGATGAAGGAGCTGCTCTCGAAGATGCGGCCCGACGTCTTCGAGGACATCATCGCGATCCTCGCGCTCTACCGGCCGGGCCCGCTCGGGTCGGGGATGGTCGACTCCTACGTGAACCGCAAGCGCGGCGTCGAGCCGGTGCGCTACGCCGACCCGCGCCTCGAGCCGATCCTGCGCGAGACCTACGGGATCATGGTGTACCAGGAACAGGTGATGCGCATCACCAACGTCCTGGCCGGCTTCAACCTCGACGAGGCCGACACGCTGCGCAAGGCGATGAGCAAGAAGAAGCTCGAGGAGATGACGAAGTACCGCAACAAGTTCGTCGACGGGGCCGAGAAGAACGGCTGCGCGCGCGACGTCGCGACGCAGATCTGGGAGCAGATGGAGTTCTTCGCCGGCTACGGCTTCAACAAGAGCCACTCGACCGCGTACGGCCTCGTCACCTGGTGGACGGCGTGGGTGAAGGCGAACTACCCGCGGGAGTTCTGGGCCGCGGTCATCACCTGCGACTCCGACAACACCGACAAGGTCGCGGCCTACGTCGGCGAGTGCCGCCGCGTCGGCCACGAGGTGCTCCCCCCCGACCTGCTCGCCTCGGAGCTCGCCGCCACGACCGACGCCCGCGGGATCCGCCTCGGGCTCGGCAACGTGAAGGGGATCGGCCCGAAGGCGATCGAGGAGCTGATCGCCGCGCGCCGGGCGCTGCGCGGCGCGCCCGACCTCGGCGCGATCATCGAGGGCGTCCCGGCGCAGACGGTGAACCGCGCCGCGCTCGAGGCGCTGGCGCACGGCGGCGCGCTCGACTGGACCGGGCACACGCGCGCCGCGCTCGTCGCCGCGCTCGACACGCTGCTGCAGGAGGCCGCCGCCGCGCAGCGCGACCGGCGCTCGGGGCAGAAGCAGCTCTTCGCGGCCGCCGGCGCGACGTCACGCGGTGGAGCCGCGGGCGGGCCCGCCGCCGCCCCCGCGCGCAGCCGCATCGCCGCCGCGCCCGAGTACCCCGAGCGCGAGAAGCTGCGCCTCGAGAAGGAGGCGCTCGGCTTCTTCCTCTCGAGCAACCCGCTCGCGCGCTACTCCGACGTCCTCCTGCGCCACTGCACGGCGCGCATCGACGACCTCGACGCGGTGCCCGACGGCGCCACCGTCACGGTCGGCGGCATCGCCGGCAAGCCGCGCATCACCGTCGCGAAGCGCGGCCGCTCGGCCGGGAAGAAGATGGCGATCGTCGAGGTGGCCGGGCTCGCCGGCGCCGTGACGGCGGTGATCTTCCCCGAGACCTACGAGCGGGCGCGCGACGTCGTGGCCGAGGACCGCATCCTCCTGCTCACCGGCCAGCTCGACCGCTCGTCGGACCGGCCGACGATCAAAGCGTCGGACGTGCGCGCGCTCGACGGCGCGCTGGCCGGCGCGGCGGGCGGCCACCTCGTGGTCGACCTGCCGGCGACCGCGGCCGATCCGGCCGGCGCGCTCGCGCGGGTCCAGGCGATCCTCGGCCGCCATTCGGGCGGGAGCCCCGTCTTCTTCCGGCTGCAGGCCGCCGGCCGCCCGCCGCTGGTGCACCGCGTCGACCCGCGCTGGTTCGTCCGCATCAGCGACGACCTCGTCGAGGAGCTCGAGCGCGAGCTCGGTCCGGGGGCCGCCACCCTCAAGTGAGGCGCGCCGCGGGCGCGAAAAAGCGTCCCGGTCCGCCCCCCGGCCAGCGTCTTCCTTCGCGCATTGGCCCTCGGCATCATGCGCCGCGCCCAGGGGGAATCGAGGATCCCAGCGCGATGATGCGCCAGACCGTCCTGCTCTTCGGCCCGCCGGGCGCCGGCAAGGGAACCCAGGCGAAGCGGCTGTCCCAGTTCCTGCGCTCCCCGCACGTCTCGACGGGCGACATGTTCCGCGACCACCAGGGGCGGCGCAGCGACCTCGGGCTCAAGGTCGAGCAGGTCCTCGCGAGCGGCGCCCTCGTCCCCGACTCGCTCACGAACGAGATGGTGCGCGAGCGGCTGCTCCGCCCCGACAGTGCGCTCGGCGTCATCCTGGACGGCTTCCCGCGCAACGTGGCGCAGGCGCGCTGGCTGACGCTCTTCCTCCAGAA
>Ga0137437_1000655_pt1 | contig 11207 bp, 10 predicted proteins | sample EasRivERMGT138_2_FD_102332 | JGI IMG/M metagenome (GOLD analysis project Ga0137437, IMG submission 102332) | Soil microbial communities from meander-bound floodplain in the East River, Colorado, USA - East River MetaG ERMGT138_2 | ecosystem: Environmental > Terrestrial > Soil > Floodplain ...
ACATCTCGTGGACGAAAGGATCCACGCTGGTGCTCGACCGCTCGAAGTTCTTCTGGTTTGGCAGCCAGCTCTTTCAGGTCATCGCGATGTGCGCCATCGCGCTGGCCCTCGCGATGGCCGCATTCGCAACCTGGCCGCGCAAGCCCCGGCCGCAACCCCTGCCCCACGCCGACTGACCGCAGGCACCCCGCATGCCGAAAGTCCGCGCAGTCCTTTTCGCCTGAATTGCCTTCGCGTTGACCGGTTAGGCCGGGCGTGGTGAAGTCCACGGCGATGGATTTCGTGCTGTTCACTGCGCTTTTTGCCGTCGCCATGTTTGGCGGCATGCTGCTGTTCTCCGAGGTCGGGCGGCGCGCCGGCATCGCGCAGCTTGCCCGCAACGCCGGTGCACTCACCCAAGGCGCGGGGGCGGCGGAAGCCGCGGTCTTTGCCTTGTTAGGTCTGCTACTGGCGTTCACATTCTCGGGCGCCGCGTCGCGCTTCGAGGATCGCCGGCATCTCATTGCCCAGGAAGCCAACGCGATCGGCACGGCCTACCTGCGCCTCGATCTACTTGCGGCTGATGCTCAGCCCGAACTGCGGCAACTGTTTCGCGACTACGTGGACAATCGCGCATCGGTGTATTCCGACACGCGCGACCTCGACGAGGTGCGCGCCAAGCTCGCGGCGGGCGCGGCCTTGCAACAGCAGATCTGGACCCGGTCTCTGCGAGCCACGCAGCAGCCCGGTGCCGCTTCGCAGGCCGGGATTCTCCTCCTGCCCGCGTTGAACGACATGATCGACATCACCACCACGCGCGCGGCGGCCACGCAAAATCATCCGCCCATCATCGTGTTCCTGCTGCTCGCGGTGCTCGGCTTGATCGGCGCGATGCTGGTTGGATACAGCACGTCTGTGAACAAACGGCGTGGCTGGCTGCACACGCTGGTTTTCGCGACCATCCTGTCGCTGACTGCATATGTCATCGTCGACCTCGAATATCCGCGCCTCGGCCTGATTCGCGTGGATTCCGCCGACCAGTTGTTGCACGACCTGCGCGCGAGCATGCGCTGACCCGCAACGGGGCGTCGGTACGCCTGCGCGTTGACTGGTTAGGGTTTGCGTGTTGAAGTCGCGCCACAACAAAAATGGTCCGCGGTGCTCTGCTTGGGCGAGGACTCACATGTCAATAGGACTCCTGGGCGCATGGTGGTGTGCGCGTTGATTTCGCTTTACCTGGCATTTGGGTGCGCGGTCGCTTCGGCGGCGCTCGGCGGAGAGGTGCTGGGCGGGTTGGCCGGGCTATTCGGCCTCATCTGGCTGCCGCTGCTCGGCCTCGCAATTCTCGTACAGCTCGTCGACGGCAAGCCCGCACGCAAGCCGTCACAATGAACACCCCGCAGGAGGTCTACGCCACGGTCAAACCGGACCTCGCCGCCCTCGCCCGGCCATTGTTCGCGCACTCCGAAAAGCTGTTGCGCGAACGCGGGGACTTCCTGCCGCACGCCGCGGTGCTTACGCCCGACGGCAAGGTGTCGCTCGTCGGCGCAATGCTTGCCAGTAGAGAAGGGTTCGCGAATTCCTGGCACATCCTGCCCCTGCTCCACAACGGACTGCGCTCCATGGCCAGCGAGCGGGACCTCGTCGCCATCGGCGTTGCCGAAAACGTCGAATCTGTTCCGGGCGGCGGCGGCGTCAGCGGCCGGCGCGCCGTCAAGGTGCAGCTTGAGCACTGCCAGGGTCTCACCATCGCCTTTTACATGCCGTTCTGGCAGGAGTCGCCGGGCGAATACGCGTTCGAAAAGACGTTCACGATATTCACCGAATCCGAAATCAACGCCTGGCAGCGCGGGCCGCAAGTTCGCTGAAGCGCCCATGAGAATCAGAATCCTCTTCGCGTTGCTCGCGGCGCTGCCGACCGCGCACGCGACCAGCGTCGCCATCGTTGCCGAAAACTCCCCGCAGGCCGCCTACGCCACGCGCAAACTCGGTGATGCGCTCCTCGAGCGCGGCTACACGCTGGCCCACCAGGCCGCTGGCGCGGACGCCTCGATCACACTGACCGTCGACGCAAAGCACGTTTCTGCTGAAGGGTTTCGAATCGAGGCGCAAGGCCGCGCCATCCGCATCAGCGGCGGCGACAATCGCGGCTTGATCTACGGCGCACTCGCGCTGCGTGAACAATTGCGCAGCGGCACGCCGCTCGAAAATGTCACGCTCACGCGGCAGAAGCCTCATCTTGAATTTCGCGGCATCAAGTTCAACACGCCGTGGGATACGTACCGGCCCAGTTCCGCGCTTGATCAGCACTACGACACCGTGCGCGATCTCAAGTACTGGGAAGCCTTCCTCGACATGATGGTCGAGAACCGCTTCAACGCGATCAGCCTGTGGACGATGCACCCGTTCACATACATGGTGCGGCCGAAGAATTTCCCCGAGGCCAGCAAGTGGACGGATGCGGAGTTCGCCGATTGGCAGCACCTGTACCGCGAAATCTTCCGGATGGCGAAGGAGCGCGGGCTCGACACCTATGTCGTGTTCTGGAGCATCTTCGTGAGCGAAGAGTTCGAGAAAGCCCACAACCCGGCGAGCCAGAACTTCTATCCGCATTACTACGTAAATGGCGACACGTCGGAAATCACGAAGCGTTACCTGCGCGAAAGCGTGACGCAGATGCTCGAGGAGTACCCGGACCTCGATGGCATCGGTCTTTCACACGGCGAAGGCATGGGCGGCATGACGCCGCTCGAGCGACAGCAGTTCGTCGACGAGGTGTACATCGCCGGTGCGCTCAATGCCAAGCGTGTGCAACCCGTAAAACTCATTCATCGCGTGCCATTCTCGTCTGGACTTTCTTCAGGTCCCGGCGTCAGCACGAGTGTGGAGCAGATCACGCGCGCCGCGATGGAGAAGCTCGACCACAAGTTCGCAGCGCCGATCTGGGTCGAGATGAAATTCAACTGGTCGCACGGGCATTCGACGCCGCAACTCGTGAAGGTGCACGGCGGCGCGCTCGGCGACACGTACTTCAAGCCGCTGCCGACCAACTACAAGATCGTCTGGCAGGTGCGCAACGAGGACTTCTTCGCGCTGCGCTGGGGCGTCCCGGAATTCATCCGCGCGCACATCGATATGAACGGAAGCGCGCCCTACGTCGGCGGATATTTCATCGGCTCGGAAACCTATATCCCCGCGCTGGACTACTTCACCGCCAGCACCGAGCCGGTCAACTGGAAGTGGGCATTCGAGCGGCATTGGCTGTTCTACAAGCTCTGGGGCCGACTACTTTACGACCCAACGACACGCGACTCAGTCTTCCAGGCGGAGTTCACGCGCCGCTACGGGCCGCAGACTAACCACCTGCTGCGCGCCTATATGCTCTCTTCCAGCACGCAGCTCATGCTCGCCTCGCTTTACGATTCGAAATGGGACTTCACGCTGTACAGCGAGGGTTTCCTCGCGCTGCAGGGCGAGTACACGAAGTACATCGGCGTCGACGCGCTGATCAATCAACCGACAATGGATCCGAGCTACGAGTCGGTCCGCGACTACGTGCAGAAGATGCAGGCCGGCGGGGAGCCCTTCAGCAAGAAGGTGCCGCCGCACGGGCTCGCGCGCCAGCTGCAACGCAACTGCACCGAAGCACTGCGACTCGTGAACCGCATCGACACAACGAATAATGCCTCGCTGATGTATGAAGTGGCGGACGTGAAGATCTGGGCCAACCTCGGCCTGCACCTCGCCGAGAAGCTATACGGCGCGATCGAACTCGAAACTTTCCGCGTCGCCGGCGGGGCTGAGCACCAACAGCAGGCGATATCGCACCTCACGAAGGCACTGGCCTATTGGGATGAAGTCATCCGCATCTCACGTCCTATCTACAAGGACATGAAGCTCACGCACTACAACAACAACTCGTTCGATGCGAACCCCGACAACCTGTTCCACTGGGCGCTGATCCGCGCTGAAGTTGCCGCCGATATTGACGTGGCGCGCCAGGCAACGGGCCCGCGGGTCGCTCCATGACCCGCGAGCCCTTCCTCTGCCCTGGACGCTTCTGCTGCGTTCAGAGCGAGTCAAGGAACTTCAACAGCACGTTCTTCTCGGCCGCACTGAGAGCCGCGGCGTTGTTACGCGCCCGGCTCGCCTGCCCCGCGTGCCGCGTGATCGCCTCTTCCTTGGTGAATGACAGGCCGTCGTGCATCAGGCGATTGCGCGTGCGCAGCCCCCAAAGCGGCGCCGTACGCAGCTGATTCGCGGTGCCCGCGAATGCAGCGCCCGGCAGCACCGGGATGCCATCCCCCGTGCCGATGTCATGCAACAGGAAGTCGCTGTAGGGATGGATGGTCTTGCTCCCCAACGCCGCGTTCACGGTCATTGCGCCGCCATTGATCAAGGTGCCGGCGGGTGCAGTGCGAATCGACGCCACATGGCAGCCCGAACAACCGATGCGCTGGAACACCTGTTCGCCCATGAGCACGTCCGAGGTGATCGTGCCGCGCGGCGGAGCCTTCGTTGAGCGCATGAAGTTGGCGAAGGCTATGACATCCACGCCGTCATCCTCAGGATCCGCCACTGGGTCGTACTCCGTCCCATATCCCACGAATACCCCCAGCGAGGTGTTCTCGACCGGCAGCAATGGAGAAGTGATCCCCATCTCGTTGAGATATGCATCGGCGGCGAACGACTGGAGACTCGCATGCTGGTTCTTCCAGCCGAACCGCCCATAGCGCGGTACGTTGTTAGCCTCGAGGACCGCGACCGGCAGCAGCGTGCCGCGAATGCCCTGCGGTTGGTTGTTGCGGATATCCGCCAGCGTGTCGTTGGCAATCGCCTCCACGAAGCCCGCTCCGAGCGTATTCGTCGAGATGCGGAACGTCCGGATGTTGTCCTGGAACTGCACTCGTTCGAAGACATTCGGATGTGTCGCACGCGACTGGATCAGCGACCCGCCGGCCGATTCCACGAAGCGATTGAGCTCCGCGCGCCCGGTGCGGTGCTCGGCAATCTGACTCGCACCGCCAATGACGATGTTCTGGTGACATTCGCGGCAGCTTTGCGCGTTGTAGGTGGGCCCGAGTCCGTCATCAGCCCCCTCCACTTCACTGAAGATGAACAGGTTGTCGTTGAACGAACGCAGCGGCACGACGTTGTCTTCCTCGAGGGTGTCGAAATCCGGTCCTTGCGGATCGAACCCGTTGGTCAGGCCGTCGAAACCCGTGGGCGCCTCGGTGAATGCGACGACGGCTGCGCGCGCCGCCGTGTCGGTCGCGGCCTCCGATGCCACAGAGCCTTTCGGCGTGAATCGATTGTTGTCTGGCGCGGTTTGCGCGCTGACAAAACCGCCCGCCACTACCGCGGCGCAGCATGTCGCGCGTGCGACAGTAGTTAGGTACCGATTAAATGATTGCATGATGCCCCCAATCCTTTGGTGGTCTCTCCATGTGGGCGCGTGCCAGAACGGCGTCGCGCCCTCCCTTTACAAGCAAGCGCGTGGACCATCCCCCCGTAGGAGGATTCTTTCAACGTGACGCCATTACGGGACGCCGCCGAAACGCAACAGTGACGCGTTCAGGCCACGTGTTTTGTTGCCGCGAGCGCAGCGATGCCGCGCCGCGATGCGAAATGCCGGTAGCTCTCGAGCAGGAAATCGCGCAGTTCGCGCTCGCTCAGGCCCTTCGACATATCGAGCGCGATCCAGCCGTTGTGTCCGAGATACGGCGGAATCCTGAAACGCGAATCCATTTCGAGCGGGCCCTGGCGTTCGATGCCGACCCAGAACGACGCCGTGAGTCCCTTGCCGAAGTCGTACAGCGAAGCGAAGCCGCGCTTGCCCGCGCGCCAGGTAACAAATCCGGATGAGAGCGATTCGACGGACTCGGGCAATGCGAGACAGATCTTGCGCAGCAGCGCCAGCGCCTTGAGTGCCCGCGGCGCCTTGAGCCGGTCGATCTCGGCGGGCGTCATCTTCGCCGTGGGCGCCGCCACGGCGGGCGGCTTGCCGCCGCGCTCGAGAAGCTGCGCGACCAGCTTCGGCGGCGAGCTGTTCACGTACGCAGCTTGCGCAAGTTCGCACACCCGCTTCCAGGAGAAGCCGCGATTGAGCTCGACACCGATCCAGCCCGAGGGCCCGAGGTACGGCGGCTTGAAGATTTGCTTCGGCGCGGACTCGATCAACCGCGACTGCTCGAGCGCCGGCGTATTGAGCCACAGGGCGACATGACCGTCGCCGTGATGATTCAGCGCCCAGATGGCGAAGACTTTGCCCTTGCGCGCGCCCAGCACGGCGCGATAGTTAGGCGAACCATGCGATTCGAATTCCTCGACGCCAGGAAACGCGAGGCACAGCTCGCGCACGGCCACAGGAATTGTCCGCCGCTTGCTACCCATCACAGCCTTTGAGCTGCTTTTCGCTGTAGCCCGGCCCGAAATTGAAGACGAACACGGGTCCAAGTTCGATGATCTGCTCGGCGGTCGCCAGGTGAATGCTGACGTTGCCCTTTTTCGCCGGCACTTCAATGCTCGCGATGCGATGCGCGCAATAGCTCTTCCATTCAGTGGAGATCGGCGTGGAGAAGTCCATCGTCGATGTGTACGGCGCGGCGGAAAGCTGGATGCGCAGGCTGAGATTGCTGCCGCCCTCGGCGGGCTGTTCCGCGCGCGCGTAGACCATGAGCATGACCACGTCGCCCGGATTGATCGGGCCGCCATTGATCGGCGAGCTCGCCTGCACATCCCAGGGATTGCGGCCCTTGTTGGCCTTGACCCGCATCGCCATGTCGCCGGGGATCCCCGGCGCTTTCACCATTTTGGACTTTGGCTTGTCGGGCTGGACGTTCCAGACGCCGTTTGTGTCGTTGTTGATCGTCTTGGTCCAGATATCTTCTTCGGCAAACGCCAGCGACGCGAATGCCAGGCCTGCAAGCAGGCCAATGCGCACTTTCATGAGAAACCCCCCGGTTATGCGCTTCCCTGCGTGAGTCGTCCGGGTGCTATGTTTTCAAATAAGTGTCGAAGAAATCAATGGTCCGGCTCCACGCGAGCTTCGCGGCGGCTTCGTTGTAGCGCGCCGCGCTCGAATCGTTGTGGAAGCCGTGCTGGGTGCCGGGGTACATGTTGAGGCTGTAGGGCACGCCTTGTGCATCAAGCGCCGCGCGAAAATCGGCGATCCCGGCATTCACGCGCGCGTCGTCCCCGGCGTAATGCAGCATCACCGGCACCTTGAGCCGTTTCGTGTTTTCCGCCGAAAGCTGACTGCCATAGAAGGCCACGGCGGCATCGACACCCACCGCCTCCACCGCCGCGCGCAGCGCCATGCCGCCGCCGTAACAGAAGCCGACCGCACCGATCTTCCCATTGCTGCTCGCATCCGCCGCGAGGTATGGCACCGCCGCCAGGATGTCGCTCGCGATGCGAGCGCCGTCGGTCTTGGCGAACAGGTCGCGCGCGGCTTCCTGGTCGGCAGGCGCCCCACCGGCCACCGATAGGCCATCCGGCGCAATGGCGAAGTAGCCCGCGAGCGCGGTGCGCCGCGCGACGTCCTCGATGTGCTCGTTGAGGCCGCGGTTCTCGTGAATCACCAGGACGCCGGGCAGCTTCTCGCGTTTGCCGAGCTTGCGCGGCATGGCGGTGTACGCCTTCACCGGACCATTGGGACCCGCGAATTCGATCTTCTCGGTCTTCAAGCGCTTGTCGTCGGGCTCGATCTGCCGCGCCTGTGCGTAGTTAGGCTCGATGAACGGCAACACGGCGAGCGCCGCGGCGCTGCCGCCGGCGATCTGCGCGAGGCGCGTCAGGAACTCCCGCCGCGGCAACGTCGTGTGCACGTACTCGTTGTAGAGATCGATGATGCGACGATCGACGGTCATGACGCGGCTCCTTGGCGAAACTGACTATTCCCAGTAAACGGGTTTCTTCATCTGCGCGAGTGGCACGCAGCCGTGATAGATCGTGGGCACGGCTTCGTAATCCATGTTCTCGGTGATGCCCGCCTGCGAGGTGAAGAACCCGAGCAGCGTGAGCTCGCGCGTCATCAGGATGAACGGCTTGCCGTCTTGCTTGGCGCCGAGCGCCTGCTCCAGCGCCTGCTTCACGAACTCCGTGCGCTGCCCGCGATTCTGCTCGAGAAAGGGTTTGCCGGAGGCGGCCAGCGCCGCGCCGGCGGCGAATTGGGCGAATCCCGAGCTGAAGCGATCCTGCGCCGCCTTGTCGTAAACGTCCGCGAGCATGAGATCGATGAAGGCCGGCACACCGGCATCCTGCGCGCCGCTGGTATCCGTTTTCGGGATCATGATGTCGGCGATTTCCGCAACCACGTCCAATTGCGCGGGACTCAGGAACTTGAGATCGGGCGCCGCCGCGGTAACCGGCGTCTGCTTCGCCGAGCAGCCTTGCAATATGGCGAGCGCCGCCGGCGCGGAAACCGCGCCACCCAACATCCAGGCCGCACGCCGCAGTATTGCGCGACGCTCCAGCATTTCCGGGCTCGTGTCGTCGTGCGCGTCGCTCATAGGTTGCCCTTCTTGAGTTCCGCGACCGCGTGATCCGCGGCGCGCGCCGTGAACGCCATATAAGAGAGCGAGGGATTCTGGCAACCAAATGAGGGCATGAACGAACCGTCGGTGACGAACACGTTCTTGCAGGCGTGCACCTGGTTGAATTTGTTCAACACTGATTTCTTCGGATCCGCGCCCATGCGCGCCGTGCCGCTCTCGTGGATGCTGTTGCCGACATTGTACGAGTCGCTCTTCACGGTGACGTTCTTGAAGCCCGCGGCTTCGAGCATCTCCGCCGCGTCGTTCTTCATGTCCACTTCCATCTTCCGCTCGTTCTCGCGCACGACGGCGTTGACCACCAGCAGCGGCAGGCCGTGCTTGTCCTTCTTGTCGCGATCGAGCCGCATGTGGTTGTCGTGATGCGGCAGGATTTCGCCGAAGGCGGTCATGCTGACATTCCACGGGCCCGGCTCCTGCACCGCCTGCTTGAGCTCGGCACCGATGAGCGCGTTGTCGTTGAAGCGGCTGAAGGTCGCGCGCTGCGCGCGGCCCTGGTAGCCGAATCCGCGTAGATAGTCGCGCTTGTCCTTGCCGACGTTGCGATAGCGCGGAATGTAGAAACCGTTCGGCCGGCGCCCGGTATAGGCGACGTCGAGGTAACCCTCGACGCTGGCGTTGGAATTGCCCGGCTTGTTGTGATCCATGATGTTGTGGCCGAGCTCGCCCGAATCGTTGCCGAACCCATTGGGAAAGCGGCTCGAGGTGGAGTTCAGCATGATGTACGCCGAACCCATGGCGGAGGCGCACAGGAACACGATCTTGGCGAAGTAATCCGTTTGCTTGCCGGTTTCCGCGTCCAGCACGCGCACGCCGGTCGCACGACCCTTGTCGTTGTCGTAGATGAGTTCGTACACGATCTGGTTCGGCTTGAGCGTCATGTTGCCGGTGCGTTCGGCGGACGGCAGCGTGGACGAGACGCTGCTGAAGTAACCGCCGTACGGACAGCCGCGAATGCACATGTTCCGCGCCTGACAGGTGCCGCGCTGCGGACTCTCACTGTGCGTGAGCGGCGCGGTGAGATTGGCGCAGCGTCCGATGATGAGCTTGCGGCCGAGTTTTTCATCGAGCCGTTTCTTGAAGTCCACTTCGACGCAGTTGAGATCGTGCGGCGGCAGAAATTTTCCGTCGGGCAACTGGTACAGGCCTTCGACGCTGCCGCTGATGCCGGCGAAGGTTTCCACCTTGTCGTACCAGGGCGCGATCTCGTCGTAGGTCACGGGCCACGGCACGCCCACGCCTTCCTTCGCATTCGCCTCGAAGTCGAGCGGACCGAATCGATAACTCTGGCGCGCCCACATCAGCGAGCGGCCGCCGACGTGATAGCCGCGCAGCCAGTCGAAGGGCTGCTCCTCGACGTAGGGATTGTCGATGTCGTCGACGAACCAATGCTGGTTAGCAGGCGTGGGATAGCCGGTGCGCGTCTGGACCGGTTTGCGCCGGCGGGTTTCCTGCGTGATGCGGTTGCCGTACGGCAGGTCCCAGGGATCCTTGGTGGCCGTGGGATATTCGCCGTGCCTGACCATGCGCCCGCGTTCGAGCACCAGTGTCTTCAGGCCTTTTTCGGTGAGCTCTTTTGCGGCCCAGCCGCCGCTCATTCCGGACCCGACCACGATCGCATCAAACGAATTCGTTTCCATGCTTTACCAGTACCCCCGGGGACTGATTTATTTGTCGACGATATCGAGCCGCATCGCTCGCGAACTCGTTGCGCAGGGGATATCGTCGACAAATAAATCTGTCCCCTCTTGCGGTCATTATGGACTACTTGCGCGTTCTACTGGTTCCGTTCAGCCCGACCTGCCTCCTCATGGTGGGGATCTTCTCGGCGCTGCTGACCGTCTTCGGGTTCGGCGGAATCTACGGGTTGATCGGCACGTTCTTCATCCAGGTCTGGATGTTCAAATACTGTTACGTGCTCATCGAGCACCTTGCCGACGGCGCACGCGAACCTCCGGTCCTATCCCAGGACATGCTGAGCCCGCTCGAGATCCGCCCGTATGTGCAGGTATTCCTGATCGTCGCCGGCGGCTACGCCTGTTATCTGCTCGGCGGCCGCGCCGCCATCGTGCTGGCAATATTCCTCCTCGCGCTGTTCCCGGCAACGGTGGCGATCCTGGGCTTCGGCGAGCGACCTTGGCAGACCGTGAATCCGGTGGCGCTGTATCGGGTGATTCGTGGCCTTGGGCCGTTGTATCTCGTGCTGCTTGCGGCGCTCTTTGTCATCGTTCCCTTGATGTGGCTCGCCGCCGTGAAGCTGCCGCTGCACATCGTCGGTCACGCGATTCGGCTGCTGCTCGAATTGTCGTTCTTCAGTCTCATCGGTGGCGCCCTGTATCTGCGCCGCGAACAGCTCGGGTTCGAGCCGAGCCGCAGTCCGGAGCGCTCGGCCGCGCGTGAAGAAAACGAACGCATCAAGCTGCGCGCCAAGATGGTCGACGACGTCTTTCAACTGGTGCGCCTCGGCAAGAATGTCGATGCCACCGCACCGCTGGCGCGCTGGCTGCGCGATGCCGACGGTGAGCTGGCCGCGCGCGATTCGTTCTATGTGGCGGAGCAGGCGGTGCGCTGGGACTACACGGCGGCGCTGAATCCGATCGGCAGCACGCTGATTCGCCACCTGATGCGCGCCGGACGCCCGGACGCAGCGCTGGCGGTGTTCGAGGTCCTGCG
>Ga0137437_1000656_pt1 | contig 11198 bp, 7 predicted proteins | sample EasRivERMGT138_2_FD_102332 | JGI IMG/M metagenome (GOLD analysis project Ga0137437, IMG submission 102332) | Soil microbial communities from meander-bound floodplain in the East River, Colorado, USA - East River MetaG ERMGT138_2 | ecosystem: Environmental > Terrestrial > Soil > Floodplain ...
CGAACAATGAGAACGACGATTGCCGGCGCCTTTCTGGTAGGGGCGCTCTCCAGCAGCACCATTGCCAGCGCGGCTGAGCCAGTCCCCGCACATATCGAAGCCTGCGTTTCATTGCGCCGGGATTCGGAGCGCCTCGCCTGCTACGACAAGGCGGTCGCGATCATGCGGGCGGGCGGTGAAACGGCGCCGCCTCCCTCGGCCGAGAATATGTTCGGCGCAAACAGCGAAAACGCCCAAGCGGATGGCTCGCATGCCGAGGCCAAACGGGAAGAACTCCAGCAGATTAGTGGATTGGTCACTTCCCTGCGCCACTTGGACGATGGGATGATCCAGCTTGAGCTCGATAACGGGCAGGTGTGGCGCCAGCAGGACGCAGACGTGCGACTGATGGTCAACACCGGTGACAAAATCACCGTCGTGCGGGCGTCCATGGGTACCTTCCGCATCGCCGACAAAACTGGACGTTTTTCGCGCTTCAAGCGTGTGCGCTGATAGAGATAGGAGAGTTATGACTTTCAGGAACTTGTTCGTTTCCCTGGCCGTTGGCGCCAGCACCGTGATCATCGCGGCCTGCGCGACTGAGCCGACGGTATCCCAGCCGGCGATTGCCCCTGCAGCGGCGGCCGCCCCGGCGCCCGCAGTGGCAGCCGCACCAGCGGTTGCGCCAATTGCCGCCGCGGCGCCGAGTGACGCTGCAGCCGCCGAGTCGGTCGCAGCTACCGCCCTGGAAAAGAGATTTCGCGACGCCGCGCGCAGCTACAAGATGGTCCAGCGCGATGGCAAGACGATGTACTGCAAGCGCGAGAAGCTGATCAGCAGCACGATTCCGACCTTGCAGTGCCTCACGGAAGCGCAGCTGCGCTTACAGGTGGAAAACACCGAAGAGCTCAAGCGGCGCATGAACCGCGGCGGCGGCCCTTGCGTGCAGACTGGCGGTTGCGGCGGCGGCTGATCCCGGGCGCCGGTTTCTAACCCGCCGGACGATGGCCGGTGAGGGAGTGACTCAGGGCATCCAACAAACGGGCCCGGTCACTTGGCTTCGCGACCTGCGCCGCATGGTTCGTGGCCTGCGCCTCCACTGCCCCTGTTCCGTAAGACCCCTCCTCTGATGCCCCGGCAGCGGTGACATCGGCTGACAAGCCGCCTGCGCCGTTAAGGACCGGGGTCAAGGAGGCGGAAGTCGCCGCATCCCTCGAAAAACGATTTCAGGAGGCGGCGCGCGGCTTCGTGAAATTGAAGAAGGACGGCGTGATGATGTTCTGCAAGCGCTACCAGATCATTGGCAGCAACATCGCAACCATCCAGTGCATCACCGAGCACGGATGACTATCGCGATCGCATGCGCACGGCGGCCAAGTGTCCCCAGGGCAGACCGGGGTGCGTCTCGCCGTGAATCTCAGCCGGGCGGCGGCGTATCGTCTTTCAGCGAGAACCAGCAATTGAAGGCGACCGTGATCCGCTCGCCATCACCTTCGAAGGGTTTGACGTCGTGCAGGATCCACGACGGAAACAACACGAGCTGACCGGGCTCGAATTTCACATGCCGAATTCCATTGCCGAACGGCCCGCGCATGCTGGCGTTCGCGGCATCCACATGGAGCGCACTCATCGTGGCCGGGTTCACGAAGCTCAGGAGACCGCTGTCGGGCTTGTCGGCGTCGTGCTCGCCCGGGCTCACGCAATAGACCCCGGACCAGCTCGCATTCGGATGATTGTGCAGGCCGAAGTATCCGCCGCGGCGGGTGACGTGGAACCACGAATCGGAGTACACGAGCAATCGTCGCATCGTCGGCTCGTCGTATTTGTTCAGCTCGGCGACCATGCCGAGCAGGCTGCTCCAGCAGAACTGCTTGAGCTGCTGCACGGCCGGCTCGGACGCGCGGAATAGCTGGAACTCGCTCTCGAATACCTGCCCGTTGCGCTGCGTGAGCGGGCGTGGGTTGGCGTACCTGGCGCCTTCCGAGGCGCGTTGCAGGAACAGCGCGCGCAGTTCGCCATTCAGCTTTGCGCAATTCTCCAACTGCGCGAAGCCGAAAGGCACCGCAAAAAAAGGTTGAACCTGGATCATCCTGCGTCGGCAAAGATCGCGCACCGCGCGCGCCGCTGTCCACCAAAAGTCATCGCCAAAAAGAAAACGGCGGGCCCGAGGGCCCGCCGTTCTTATCAAGCAACCGATCTTTCGATCAGAAGTCGATGGTCAGCGTCGCGAACACCTGGCGACCGAGGGCGTCGTAAACCTGCGCCCAGGTATTGCCATTGCAAGGACCGGTCGGGCAGTCGGCCACACCGCCCGAATGGACGATCGGAGGCGACTTGTCGAGGATGTTGTTCGCGCCCACACGGAACGTGAACTTCTCGGCAAACGTCATGCTCGCCGTGAGGTCCAGGTAGTTGTAGGCGGGAATTTCCCTGCCAATGCCGTTGACGTTCACAGCACCGTTCAACTGCGGGTTGTCGCTCAGACGCTCGGTCTTGACCGCGCCGAAGTAACGCCACGTGGCTGCCACATCGAGGCCATTCCACGGCGTACGCCAGTTGGTACGCAGAGAATGGCGCCACTCGGGTGCCGGCACACCGCAGGTGTTGCCATAGAAGCCCACGCAGTCGTAGGAATCGCCACCCGGCAGCGGAGCGTTGCTCAGCGTGTCGAGGAGCGTGCCCACGAGGTTGAAGCCCAGGCGGTGCTCGCCGAGGTTCAGCGTGTAGCTGCCCTGCAGGTCGATGCCCTTCGTCTGCAACGTGCCCAGGTTCAGGCTCGTGTCGGTGACGAAGCCACCAGGGGTCAACCACAGGGAGCCCAGGCCGTCACGATGGATCAGATCGCAGAACGCCGGGTCACCGCTGTCGATACAGCTCTGCACGTACGTATCGGCGTTGCCACCGGCCGTGCTGCTGATCGTGTCTTCGATCTTGATGTCGAAGTAGTCGATTGCGATCGACAGATCGCCGACATCGGGACGGAACACCAGGCCGAACGACACGGTGTCTGAGGTCTCCGGCAGGAGGTTAGGATTGCCACCGAGGAAGCCGTTGTACTGACCGGCCGGGTTCGGCGGCGAGAACGCGAGGTACTGCGCAGCCGTCATGCCGGTGAGCAAGCACTGCGCCTGGGTCGCCTCTGGTGGCTCGGCCGGGGTGCCCGTGCAAGGATCGAGAGCGCCGTCGAGCGCCACCGACTGCGACGAGAACAGCTCGCCGACGTTCGGCGCGCGGACCGCACGCTGGTAGCTCCCGCGGAACCGCAGCATGTCGACCGGAGCCCAGTCGAGACCCGCCTTGTACGTGTCGGTGCTGAAGCCCGTGCTGTAGTCGGAGAACCGGTAGCCCATTTCGACCGACATGGCCTTGGCGCCACTCTTTCCCTCGATGAGGGGCAGACGCGCTTCCATGAACAGTTCGGATACGTCGAAGCGACCCGTCACCGGCAGCGTCGCACCGCCCTGACCGGCGAGGTCGCCGCTCTGGAACGCGATGTCGCTTTGGAAGTTCGTCTTCTCGTCGCGGTACTCGCCACCGAAGTTCACCACCAGGCCCGTCTCAGTGCCGGGCAGCTTCACATTGCTCGTGAAGTCCGCCGTCATGTCGACGTGGACGATTTCCTGGCGCGCGCTGGCCCGAATGAATCCAGGTGTCTGCAGGTAATTCAGCGCTTCAGGAGTCACGCCACCGTTCTGCCAGATGTTCCATGGCACGCAATTCGGATCGTCGTTGGCCGGATCCGCATCCGCATTTACGGAGCAGGTCGGCACGCCGCCCACGTTCACGACGTTCAACGCAAGACCCGTGCGACGGGCCGAGAAGTCGTTGAGGTACGTGCTGTTGCGCTTGGTCTCGCCGTGCTGGAAGTACGCGTCGTAGCTCAGGATGTCATTGAGCTCGCCACGGACACCCGTGATGAAGCGATACGACTGGTGACCGATGTCATCCTGGCGTCCGCCACCTTCCGCGTTACGGCGACCGACCAGCAGGTCGGCCGAATCCGTAGCCGTGAGGCCGAACTGGGTGCAGAACTCGTTGAGCATCTGCGGCGTCCACAGCGGGTTCGAGCAGCTGACCGCATGTTCGCCGAAGAACGAACCCGAGGGCGCGATCTGCGAGACGGAGCGGTCGTCCATGAACATGAGCTCGCCGTACACGTCAGCCTTTTCGCTCATCTTGAAGTTCGCGAAAGCGCCGGCCGTGTAGCGCTCATCCGGGCGCTGGTAGTAGTTGGTCGGGCCGAAGTTGAACGCGTCCGTGGCCGCGGTGAAGGGCCGCAGCTGACCATTCGCACCGATGATGCAACCGGTCGACGGGCAGGTTGCGGTGCTCGAGATCGCGCCCATCGGCGTGACGATGAAGAAGCCCGCCGGGTTGGACGTCTGCGAACCACCGCAGGTGTAGTTCGTGCCGCCAGCCGAGAGGTTCAGCGTACAGGCGCTGTAGTCGAACTCCGCCTGGAGGATCGGATCCACTTCGCGATATCCAGCATAGAACGTGGCGTGACCGCGGCCTTCCGCACCGCCGATACCGACGGCGATCGAGAAGTCCTTGGTGTAACCCACGTTGACCGTGCTCTCGGGCATCGCAAAGTTGCGCGCTTCGGGAACCGCAGCGACCGCATGGTCGTTCTTGTGGTTGTAGAAGCTGTAGTTAGAGTCGATGCGTACGCCTTCGAACTCCGTGTCCATCACGAAGTTGACGACGCCCGCGACGGCGTCGGCGCCGTACACGGAGGACGCACCGCCGGTGAGCACGTCGACGCGCTTCACCAGGGACAAGGGGATCTGGTTCAAGTCAGCCGCGCTGCCGCCATCCGGGTCGCCGGGCATCAGGCGCCGGCCGTTGACGAGGACGAGGGTGCGCTGCGTGCCGAGGCCGCGCAGGTCAACCGACGCGGTACCGTCTGAAGCGTTGGAAATGTTCGAGCCCTGCGCGGCAAATGCCTGCGGGAGCTGGTTGAGAACGTCTTCGATGCGCGTCTTGCCCGCGATGTTCAGCTCTTCCGCGCCGATCGCAGTGATCGGGCTGATGCTTTGCAGATTCGGGGAAACGATGCGCGAACCGGTGACGACGACTTCGTCCATGGAATCGCTTGCGTCTTGTTCCTGTGCGAACGCGGTCGGTGACAGAAGCACCGCCGGCGTTGCACTCATGAACAGAGCAAGTCGAACGGCCTGCCGCACTGATAGGTGTTTAGCCATGACTTATCCCTTATAGGTTTAGAAATTAGTACGCCCACCCATCAACAGGTGAGCAACAGGAACCTTCTCCGAATCAAAGGCGTCTTCCGACTCGATCAGGCTACTTCAGCCCAATACGGCCTACGTATATGACTTACGCTTTGTTTCGGCTTCGACCCCTGCAGTGCGGCGAAGCCTACTACAGCGTTCGCGCAACAAACAACACCGAATGCGACGAGCCGTTTCAGGCCTACAAACGAAAAAACAGGCCTTTAGGATCAATAGGTTAAATTTTGCGCCCTAAGACAGGGCCCCAAAACGTTGTACCTAGACCACAGCGTGATCCATATCGAGGCAATGGTTTCCGGGTGCCGGGCCCCTTTCGGGCCGACTTTCGCTGTTGCGCAGATATGCTAGCGGCCGCCCGGGGAGTGCATCTGTTGAAGATGAAGACAAAGATCGCGCGACACGCCGCCGCTCACGCGAACACAAACGCCGATGCCCGTCTGCGCGCGCTGACCGAACATGCGCTCGAAATCATCACCATTCAGGATGCAACCGGAACGTTCACCTACGCAAACGAAGCGGTGATCCGCCAGCTCGGTTACACCGTGCAAGAGTTGTTAGGACGGAACGCGCTCGAATTTTTACATCCCGACGACGCGCCCGCGATGCGCGAACGCTTTCGCGGCTTCCTGACCACGCCCGAAGCGCAGCCGGAGCTGAGTCGCTTCGAATACCGTTTTCGCCACCGCGACGGCAGCTGGTGCTGGCTCGAGAGCGTCGCGGTCAATGCGCTCGCAAATCCGGCCGTGCTCGGAATCATCGCCCACTCTCGGGACATCAACCGCCGCAAGGCCAACGAACGCATCATGTCGTTGAACCACGCGCGCTACCGAACCGTCGCGGACCTGACCGAAGGCGCGGTGCACGAATACCTGATGAATGCCCAGGGCGTGTACGAACTCGAATGGACGTTGGGCGCGGAGCGTGTGTACGGCTGCAGTGAAGAGGAGTACCGGCGCCGCGGCTGGCAGAGCTTTCTGGTGGGCGATGGCTGGCAAGCCGAGAGCCTCGCGCGCACGCAACGCTATCTCGCCGGCGAGACCGTCGAGTTCAGCGCGCAGATCCGCCGCCCGGATGGCTACGTTCGTTGGGTTGAAGTGCGCAACCGGCCGATCGCGGACCCGACGACGGGAAAATTTTCGCGCCTGGTCGGCGTAGCGGTCGACATCACCGAACGCAAGATGGCCGCCGACGCATTGCGCGAAAGCGAGTTTCGGTATCGCACCGTCGCCGAGCTCACGTCCGGCTTCGTCTACGAGGCAACGGCCGACGAGCAGGGTGAAACACGAATCATCTGGGCCAGCCCGGGCTTCGCGAAATTCTTCGGCGCTTCGTTCGAAGAACTCAATCGCATCGGCTGGCGGCACTTTTTTCTGGCCGCCGACATCCCGGGTGCGATTGACCGCCGGCAGCGACTGCGCCGCGGTGAACGCACCGAGATGGAGATGGCGCTGAAGACGGTGACTGGTACGACGCGCTGGGTGCACCTCGCGAATCAGCCGGTGATCGCGGCCGACGGCAACGTATCGCGCTTCATCGGAGTCGTGCACGACATCACCGATCGCAAGGCCAGCGAAGAGGTGCTGCGCAGCCAGGCGCTTGCGATCGAGGTGATGCACGAGGGCGTCGTGCTTTCCGATAGCGGCGGCATCATCCGCATGACCAACCCCGCTTTCGACCGGATGTTCCGGCTCGAGGCGGGTGCCACCATCGGCAGGCACCTCGACCAGCTGCCCTGCGACCCGCCGCTCGACCGACGCATCGCGGAATTCGCCGACGAAGCCGGAACGCGCGCCGGCGCGCCACTCGTGAGTGAACTCACGGTGCACGGCGCAAAAGACGGCGGCAGTGCATTGTTCGTCGAGGCGGCGATCACCTCGCTGGTCCTGCGCGGCGAGCGCTTCTGGCTGACCATGCTGCAGGATGCGACCGCGCGCCGGCAGCTCGAGCGCGAAGTCCTCGAGGTCAGTAACCGCGAGCAGCAGCGCATCGGCAACGATCTGCACGATGGACTCGGCCAGGAACTGACCGGCATCGCGCTGCTGCTGCGCGGCCTGGAAAATCGCGCGGAGCGTGAAGCACCCGAGCTGTCGCCCGCGATCGAGGAAGTGGCGCTATTGGTGAACGACGCCATTTTCACCACGCGCGCGCTGGCGCGCGGCTTGTCACCGGTCACGTTCGACCGCGGCGGACTCGCGTTCGCGCTCGAAGAGCTGGCGCGCCGGCTCTCGGCGATGTTCCACATCGACGTACGTTGCGAGGCGGATCACAACCTCGAGCGCGCGATCGAAGCGGCGAACGCCCTGCACCTCTATCGCATCGCCCAGGAGGCGGTGACCAACGCCGCGCAACACGGCAACGCCGGGAATGTGCAGATCGCCCTGCGCTGCGATGGCGAGCGCGGGCAGTTGCGCATCGACGACGACGGCAACGGCTTCAACCCGGCGATGCAACAGGCGAAGGGGCTGGGCCTCAGGATCATGCATTACCGTGCGCAGATGATGGCGGGCAGCTTGCGCATCGAAAGCGGCCGCGCGCGCGGCACGATCGTGACCTGCTGGTTCCCGCGCGACGAACTGCACGGCATACCCGAGGGTAGTTAGCCGGAGCTAGCGCGCCCTGACGGCGATCCCGGCGGCGATCTTCCGGCTCCATTCCGCGGGCCCCGTCTGGTGCACCGACGTACCCGCCGCATCCACCGCGACCGTCACCGGCATGTCTTCCACAGTGAACTCGTAGATCGCTTCCATGCCGAGATCCTCGAATGCCACGACGCGCGAACCCTTGATTGCCTTCGAGACCAGGTAGGCCGCGCCACCGACCGCCATGAGATAGGCCGCGCGATGTTTGGCGATTGCTTCGATCGCGACCGGGCCGCGCTCCGCCTTGCCGACCATGGCGATGAGGCCGGTCTTGTCGAGCATCATTTCGGTGAATTTATCCATGCGCGTCGCGGTGGTTGGTCCCGCGGGTCCGACCACCTCACCGCGCACCGGGTCGACCGGGCCGACGTAGTAGATGACGCGATTGCGGAAGTCGACGCCGGGCGGCAGTGCCTCACCGCGCGTCAGCAGATCCGCGATGCGTTTGTGCGCGGCATCGCGGCCCGTGAGCATGCGGCCGCTCAGCAACAGCGCTTCGCCCGGCTTCCAGCTCGCGACTTCCGCACGCGTGAGCGCGTCGAGATTCACGCGGCGTGCGCCCGGCGACGGCGCCCAATCGACCTTCGGCCAGTCGCTGAGTTTCGGCGGCACGAGCTGCGCGGGCCCGCTGCCGTCGAGAGTGAAGTGCACGTGCCGGGTGGCCGCGCAGTTGGGAATCATCCCGACCGGCTTTGACGCCGCGTGCGTCGGGTACTCGAATATCTTCACGTCGAGGACGGTCGAAAGACCTCCCAGGCCCTGGGCACCGATGCCGAGCGCGTTCACCTTGTCGTAGAGCTCGATGCGCAGCTCTTCAGTCTTGTTAGCCGGTCCGCGCGCCTTGAGCTCCGTCATGTCGATGGGCTCCATCAGCGATTCCTTCGCGAGCAACATCGCCTTTTCCGCGGAGCCTCCGATGCCGATCCCCAACATTCCGGGCGGGCACCAGCCGGCGCCCATGAGAGGCACGGTTTTCAAGACCCAGTCGACGAGCGAGTCCGACGGGTTGAGCATCACGAACTTCGATTTGTTTTCGGAGCCGCCGCCCTTGGCGGCGACCGTGATCTCGAGTTCGTCGCCCGGAACGAGCTGCGTGTGGATCACCGCCGGCGTGTTGTCCTTCGTGTTCTTGCGCGAAAAATTCGGGTCCGCGACGATGGACGCGCGCAGCTTGTTGTCCGGATGTAGATAGGCGCGGCGCACGCCTTCGTTGATCATGTCCTCAAAACTCATCTGCGCGTTCCAGCGCACGTTCATGCCGACCTTGGCGAACACCATGACGATGCCGGTGTCCTGGCAGATCGGGCGCCGGCCTTCCGCGCACATGCGTGAATTACTCAGGATCTGCGCGATCGCATCGCGCGCCGGCTCCGACTGCTCGAGTTCATAGGCCCGGGCCAGGGCGCGGATGTAGTCCGGCGGATGAAAGTACGAGATGTACTGCAACGCGTCGGCGACGCTCGCGATGAGATCCTGCTGGTCGATTTCTTTCATGAAGCTTTCAAGATTCTTTGGCTCGAAGTCGCAAACATTTTAGCGCGACGGACTGCGCACGTTTCGGTTAACTTTTCCGCCTATGCCGCAAACAACACAAGTCGTGGTGATCGGCGGAGGTTTCGCCGGCCTGTGGGCGGTGCGTCGCCTGCGCAAGGCGCCAGTTGCGATCACGCTCATCGATCGCTGCAACCATCACCTGTTCCAGCCGTTGCTTTACCAGGTTGCGACCGCCGGTCTCGCGGCGCCGTCGATCGCGGCGCCGCTGCGCCACATCCTGCGCGATCAGGACAACGTGACGGTGCTCATGGGCGAAGTGCAGCGCATCGATCCCGATGCCCGCACCGTCATGCTGCAGGATCGCGTTCTGCCGTACGACTATCTGCTGGTCGCGAGCGGCGCGACCCATGCCTACTTCGGCCGCAACGAGTGGGAGCGTTTCGCGCCGGGACTCAAGACACTCGACGATGCGTTCGTGATCCGGCGCCGCATCCTCGCCGCATTCGAACGCGCCGAAGCCGCGACGGACATCGCCGATCGCAACGCCTGTCTCACTTTCGCGGTGATCGGCGCCGGCCCCACCGGCGTCGAGCTTGCGGGCACGCTCGCCGAAATCGCGCGGCACACGCTGAAGCACGAGTTCCGGAACATCGATCCGCGCAAGTCGCGGGTGCTGCTCATCGAGGCCGGGCCGCGCGTCCTTGCCACGTTTGACGAAACCCTCTCTAACAAGGCGCGCGCGCAACTCGAGAAGCTGGGTGTCGAGGTGCGCACCGGCGCGCCGGTGACGAACATCGGCGATGGCTTCCTGCAGTTCGGCGCTGAACGCGTCGCGGCGCGCACCATCCTGTGGGCGGCCGGGGTCGCCGCATCGTCTCTCGGCCGGCAACTCGGCGCAGAGTTCGATCGCGCCGGCCGCGTGCGCGTCGCGGCGGATTTGTCGCTGCATCTGCGCCCGGAAGTGTTCGTCGCGGGCGACCTCGCCTGCATCGAACAGGATGGCAAGCCCGTGCCCGCTGTCGCACCGGCCGCCAAGCAGATGGGCGCGCAGGTCGCGCGCAACATACTCGCGCGCATCGCGGGCACGCCGACTGAGCCCTTTCATTACCGCGACTTCGGCGCCCTCGCGACCATCGGCCGCCATTCGGCGATCGCGCAGTTGCCGAACCTGCGCTTCTCCGGCCTGTTGGCCTGGTGGTTCTGGCTCACGCTCCACATCTATTTCCTGATCGGATTTCGCAGCCGGCTCATCGTGCTCATCAACTGGGCCTGGGCCTATTTCACGTACGCGCGCGGAGCGCGCATCATCCTCGGCAACACCGGCGAGGTAGCAGACAATGGCCGCAAAGAAGAAAGCTAAGGCGAAGAAGCGCTCGATCAAACTCGCGCCGAACGCGGTGAAGCGCGGACTGGGCGCCGCCGAAGTCGCGCTGGCGCTCGAACATCCCGACATCGCGGCCGTCGTGGAACTCGTGCGCAAGGCGGGCGGCGCGCCGCTCGGCGCCTACCGCGAGCCGCTCGGCGGCCGGCCGCTGCTGCTTGCCTCACTACCGTTCAGCGCGGTGCAGCCAACTCCCTTTCAGCGCGACCTGTCGCCGACGCACGCCAAGCGCCTCGCGGGCGCCATCGAGGCCACCGCGGCATTTCTCGATCCGCTCATCGTCGTGCGCGGCGAGGACGGCCGCTTCTGGACGCCGAACGGCCGGCATCGCCTGGCCGCCGCGAAGATGCTCGGCCTCAAGCAGATCACGGTGCTCATTTCGCCCGACGAATCACTCTCGTACCGCATCCTCGCGTTGAACACCGAAAAGGCGCACAACCTCAAAGACAAGAG
>Ga0137437_1000657_pt1 | contig 11194 bp, 10 predicted proteins | sample EasRivERMGT138_2_FD_102332 | JGI IMG/M metagenome (GOLD analysis project Ga0137437, IMG submission 102332) | Soil microbial communities from meander-bound floodplain in the East River, Colorado, USA - East River MetaG ERMGT138_2 | ecosystem: Environmental > Terrestrial > Soil > Floodplain ...
GACCAGCGTCGGCCCGCCGCCGCCCGACTCGCGCCAGCGCGCCCCGAAGTCGGGCATCGAGCGGATCCGGCCGCCGAGCGTGCGACGCGTCTCGCGCGGGAGCGGCTGCGGGCTCGCGCGCGCGAGGTCGACGAGGACGTCGCGGGCGCGCGCGTAGCGGTCCTTCCTCTCCTTCGCGAGGAGACGCTGGACGATGCGCGGCAGCGCCGCCGGCAGGCCGAGCTCCTCGCGACGCCCCTCGTCGAACTCGGCGGCGCGCGTGCGGTGGCTGCGCGCCCACTCGACCGGCGTGTCGGCGGGATAGGGGTGGCGTCCGTTCCAGAGCTCGAAGAGGACGATGCCGAGCGCGTAGAGGTCGCTCTCGTGGCTGGCCGGCTCGCCGGCGAAGAGCTCGGGGGCGAGCCACGGCAGCGAGCCGCCGAGCTCGCGCGTCGCGCCGACCACCGCGAGCCCGAAGTCGATCAGTACGACGCGCGGTGCGGCGCCTCCCGCCTCGACGACGAGGTTCGCGGGCTTCAAGTCGCGGTGGACGACGCCGCGCTCGGCGAGCAGGTCGAGCGTGCGGAGGAGGTCGGCGATCGCGGCGAGCTGGCGCTCGAGCGGCGCGCGCTCGAGCGCGCTCAGGAAGTCGACGCCGCGCACCGCCTCCGACGTGAAGAAGAGCGAGCCGTCGGCCGGGTCGAGGCCGAGCTCGAGCGCGCGCGGGATGCCGGCGTGGTGGAACGCGCGCAGGCGGCGGAACTCGTCGCGCGCGAGGTCGCCGCGGCCGGCGGGGACGCGCTTGAGCGCGACGGGCGTCCCGCCGAGGACCCGGTCGCGCACCAGCAGGACCGCCGAGGTCACGCCCTCACCGAGGACGGAACACGGCTCGTACCGCCCGGCAATCCACTGAACCATCCCGCGGGCCACCTGACAGGGTCGGAAACGTCGCGATCGGGCGGGAGATTCTAGCCCGGGTTATTCACGAGCCCTGTCGCGAGGCGACGGGATGTTCGGCCAGGACGAGGAGGGAACGCGCGGCTCCGACGATGCGGGTCTGAAGACCCGCTGAGGAAGGAACGCGTATTTCCGACGATGGCATGGGCGAACAGACCGAGCCGCAGTAGGGGCTCGTGAATGATCCGGGCTGACCCGGTTCGGCAGCCCGGCTCACTGCAGCGGGACGAGCGACTTCATGAGCGAGTGGAAGCGGTCCGAGGCGACGCGCGACTCGACCACCACCTGCGTCCCGTCGTGGACGAGCGTCGCGATCGAGAGCGTGCCGAACGTCTGCAGCATCACGAGGTCGTTCGCGCCCGCCTTCTTGTAGGTGTCGGGGATCGCGTCGACCGGAAGGTGCTCGACGATGTCGATGCGCTCGACGCCGTCGCTGTAGACGAAGCGGAACATCTCGGTCCGCTCGAGCAGGCCGCGCGCGTTGGCAGTCGAAGTGAAGGTGACTTGCTCGACCTTCGCGAGCTGGAAGCCGTAGGGCAGCATGCCCTGCTTGGGGAGCAGCAGCGTGACGCCGGCCAGGCGCGCGCGGTCGCGCGCCTGGAAGAGCGAGGAGAGCGCGACGCGCGCCGCGATCGGCTGCTGCCGCGGCTCGACCGGCCCGCCGCTGTCGCCCCACTTGATCGCGCTCACGATCCGCATGTCGCTCACCAGCACGGGGCCGGTGGGCGAGTAGGCGTACTCCTGGCACTCGAGCGGGAAGCCCTCGTGGTCGACGGTCGTGCTGACGGTGAGGACGTAGAACGGCCGGTCCTGCACGCGCGGCTCGATCTTGAACGTGAGCGACGGCTCGCCGCCCGGACGGATCGGCTCGCGGCCCGCCTCGAGCAGCGTGATGAAGTAGTTCGACGCCATGCGGTCGATCGAGTCGATCTGAGGATCCCGCTGGAAGACGGCGCGCGCGCCGCCGCCCGCGGCGAGCGTGTCGGCGAAGTCGAGGAAGGCCTGCTTCTCGGCCGGGTCGGTGATCTGCGCGAGCTTCTTGCCGTTCATCGAGACGAGCTCGACGACGATGTTCTTGCCGTCGCCGGCCGAGCGCACCCTCTCGACGTACTCGACGTGCACGCCTTCGAGGTCGCTCTTGAACTCGCGCAGGCAGCTGAACTCGCGCGACGAGAGGTCGAAGACGACGCTCTGCGCATGGCGGCGCAGGTCCTTGTCGTCGCAGCCGGTGGCGGCGAGCAGGCCGGCGAGGCCGAGCACGAGCACGGCGCGCATGCGACGCATCACGGCCCCCCTCGGTTCTTGGGGGGACGCGCGGCAGGAATCGGCTCGAGGCGCGGCGCGCCGCCGCGTCCGAGCGAGCGCACGCCGGCCGCCGCCGCGGCGCCCGGCTCGGCCGCGACGATCTCGACGCCGAGCGGCTCGCCGCGGGTGAGCAGCGCCGCCTCGGCCTCGAGGCCTCCTCCGCGGGAATTCGCATCGTCCGCGGCGCCCGGCGCGCCCGCGCGGGCGAGCAGCGCCGCGGCGACGACGCCGGCGGCGGCCGCGAGCGCGGCGGAATGGCGGACGAGCCGCCGGACACGCGCCTCCCGCAGGAGGCGCGGCGCCGAGGTGAACGCGGCGAGCGTCGCCGCCGCGGCTGCGGCGGGCATCGGCGAGCGCGGAAGCGGTGCGACGAGCGGCCGCCAGCGCGCCTCGGCGCGCACAAGCTCCGCATCGAGCCGGTCGTCGACCGCCGCCATCACGAGTCCGAAGTCGAGCGCTCCGCGCGGCGCCGCGACGCGGGAGCGCGTCAAGTCGTGCAGCTCGCGCGCGATCAAGGCGCGCGCGCGCAGGAGAGAGGCGCAGGTCGCGCAACCGGCGACGTGAGCGGCGAGATCCCCCTCCGGCCCCGAATTCCCGGGTCCGGGGAGGAGCTCATCCAGGGAAGGGCAGCCGTTGCGGCCGCCGCTTCGATCGTCGCTCTCGTTTCCCACGGTTTCCTTCACGCTGTCGTCGGCCGGGCGCCTTCCGCAACCCTCCGCGTCCTACCGCCTCTTCCCCCCTCGACTCCTGAGCGTTCCGGAATCGATCCTCGAATCAGGGAATGCCGCTCAGCCCCTCTCCCTCTCCGCGATCGGCTTGAGGACGTCCTGGAGGAAGTGGTGGGCTCGCGACAACCGCGACTTCACCGTTCCCACCGAGCAGCCCAGGACGTCGGCGATCTCCCCGTACTGCAGGTCCTCCATGTACCGGAGGACGATCGCGACGCGCAGGGGCTCGCTGAGCCGCCGCAGCGCATTCTCGACGGCTCGCGCCCGACTCTCGCCTTCCGACACCTGCTCGGAAGGGGTCGGCGCCGGGTCCGCGATCCGGGCGAGAAGAGAGTCTGCGCTCTCGTTCGTCGATGCCGGCAGCGGACCGCCCGGAGCTCTCCTCCGCTGGTCCATGCACAAGTTGTAGACGACCCGATAGAGCCACGTGTAGAAGCGCGAAGAGAACCGGAACTCGTGGATCTTCTTGAAGACCGTGATGAAAGCCTCCTGGCTCACATCCGCGGCGTCGGCCTGGTTCCCGAGCAGGCGAACCGCCAAGTTGAAGACCCGATCCTGATAGTTCTCGAAGAGCTTTCGAAACGCGTCGTCTCGAGCCGCCCCTGATTCGGTCTGGCACCTCCTGACGAATTCGAAGTCCGGATCCGTCTGCATGCTCTCAGTCAGGCCGCGCGTTGGACGGGGAGGTCGTCCAAGGAAGTTCCCATGAAACTCCCCGGGAGACGGACGACGGAAGGCTTCGCCAAGAGCCTTCGCGGGTTCCGCAAGACATTGCGAAACAAGGAGATGGAGAGGAACTCCATTCCAGGTACAGCCCCCCTCCGGCTCGCGACTGCGACGCCGGCCCCCTCGACGGACGTCCCGCTACTCGCCCGCCTTCGACTGCAGGAAGCCGTAGTCGATCATCATCATCTTCTGTCCCTGCAGCGACGTGCAGTCGACGCCGACACAGAAGAGCAGCCCGTCGGGCTGGCAGGACGCCGAGGTGACGGAGTATTCGACCGAGCCGACCCCTACGGGCGTCCCCCCGTCGAAGCCGAGCGAACAGTACTCGGGGTCATCGCCCCCGCCGCCGCCGCCACCCGACGGATCGAGCGGCTGGATGGCGTAGCTCGGCTGTCCCGCCGCGGTGGCCGGACCGTTCGTGAGGACGAGGTTCGTCGAGCCCTGCACCGTGAGCGTGATCTCGTCGGCGCAGTCGACGTCGGCGATGCGCGACGCGAAGCCGATGCTCACCGGGACGTTTTGCAGCAGCAGATCCCGGTCGAAGTCGAACGAGAAACCGACCAGGTCGAGCCCGAGGTTCTGTGCCAGCGTGTAGGAGTGGGCGGCCGACGCGAGGAACGGCGTGATCTCGAAGATCCCGACGCCCTTGCCCGGGTCGCCTTCGGGCGCGCAGGTGAAATCCTGGCTGCCGACGACGCAGTGGAACGTGCTCACCATGTCGAGATTCGCCGGATAGACCGCGCAAAACACGCGAATCCGGCCTGCCGCCTCGAACGCGCAGGTGCGCGTCGACGGCTTCGGCTTGGGCGTCGACGTCGGGTCGTCGACCTTCGAACCGCACACGAATTCGAGCGCGTCGCTCGACCCGTCGCCGTCGGTGTCGGTGAGGAGCGGCGAGCCGCCGACCAGCAGCTCGACCTCGTCGGGCAGGCCGTCGAGGTCGCTGTCGAACCCCCAGTCGACGTCGGCGCGCGCCGTCGGCGGGCCGAAGGACGAGGTTCCGCCGCGCTCCCCGGAGCCGGCGTCGCGCTCCGTGCTCGCGACGCCGACGAAGAAGAGGGCAAACGGAGCGATCCGGCGGACATGCCGCCAAAGCGGTCTCAAGTTGCCGCGCCGTTCATCGGACATGGCGCAACCTCATCGCGGCGGGGGGTCGCACGGCCGAGCCGTGCCTCACGCGGGGGACAACGGGGAATCGTAGGTCGCCAATCGATAGCCGCAAGGCTTCCCCGTGCATGAACGGTTTTTTTGCGGACTCCGGCGAGAGCTCTCCCCGATGGCGGAGGCGCGCCGATCAGATCAAACGGCGGCGACGCGTGCCCCGAGCGACCCGAGCGCCTTCCTCAGTACGGCGCGCGTCGCCTCCTCCGCCGCCACCAGCGGAAGTCGAACCTCCCCGCTGCAGCGGCCGAGGAGCTCGAGGCACGCCTTCACCGGCACCGGGTTGCTCTCGACAAAGAGCGCCCTGAAGAGGGGCAGGAGCTGGTAGTGGCGGCGGCGCGCCGCCTCGTAGTCGCCCTTCGCGGCGTCGCGGACCAGCGCCGCCATCTCCTCCGGGACGACGTTGGCCGCGACCGAGACGATCCCTTTCGCCCCCATCGCCATCCAGGGCAGCGTGAGCGCGTCGTCTCCCGCGAGCACCGTGAGCTGCGGAGCGAGCTCGATCACGTCCTGGCAGTCGGCCGGCGTCCCGGTCGCGTCCTTCAGCGCCGCGATCCGCGGGTGGAGCGCGAGCTCGCCGAGCAGCGTCGGCGGGATGCGCGTCCCGGTGCGTCCCGGGATGTTGTAGACGATCAGCGGAATCGGCGACGCGTCGGCGACCGCCAGGAAGTGGGCCTTCAGACCGCGCGGCGTCGGTTTGTTGTAGTAGGGCGTGACGACCATCGCCCCGGCACAGCCGGCGGCGGCGCACTCCTTCGTGCGGCGGATCGTCTCGGCAGTGGCGTAGGTGCCGGTGCCTGCGACGACCGGCAGTCGGCCCTTGGCGCGCTCCACCGTGAACTTCACGACTTCGGAGAACTCGTCCTCCGTGAGCGTCGGCGCCTCGCCCGTCGTCCCGCACGCGACGAGCGCGCGCGTGCCGGCGCGCACGTGCCACTCGATCAGGTCCGCGTACGCGTCGCGGTCGAAGCGGCCGTTGCGGAACGGCGTCACGAGCGCGACGATCGACCCTTCGAACACCACCGATGCCATGCGGAGCACTCCCATCCTTCGTCGAATCGGGGCTGACGTTTTAGGCCGCGCCGCCCAACTCTCAAGGGCGCCGGGCCGCCCGCGCGCGCCCGCGCGCTGAGCCGGACGGCACCGTGGGCCGCCCCGACCGGGACCGCGCGCCGCGCGTCCTCGCCGGCCGTTTCCGCGGCCGCGCGCTGCTCGTGCCCGAGGGGCTCGTCACGCGGCCGGTGCGCGCGCTCGTGCGCCGTTCGCTGTTCGACTCGCTGCAGGGCGAGATCGCCGGGTCGAGCTGGCTCGACCTCTTCGCCGGCTCCGGCTCGTTCGGCATCGAGGCGCTCTCTCGCGACGCCGCGCACGCGACCTTCGTCGAGTCGGGTCGCGAGGGGATCCGCTGCCTGCGCGAGAACCTCGCGCGCCTCGGCCTCGAGCCGCCGCACGCGCTCCTCCTGCCCGAACGGCTTCCCGACCGGCTGCACGCTCCGCGGCCGGAGGGCGCCGGCCCCTACGACTTCGTCGCGCTCGACCCGCCGTTCCCGCTGATGCGTGACGGCGAGCAGCGCGCGCGCCTCGTCGCCGGCCTGGAAGCCGCCGGCCGCCTCGGCTGGTTCCGGGCCGGTTGCGAATTGCTGTGGGAGGAGCCGGCCGATTCGGCCGATCCGATTCCGGCCGGTTTTGCCCTCGAGAGCCGGCGGGAGCACGGCGTCTCGCGCGTGCGGCGCATGCGTTTCTCGGGCTGACGCGCCCGCTCCCCGCGTACTCCGACTCTTTTTCCCGAACGCCGCCTTTTTGCCCTCAAGCCCCCCGTCCGGGGCGCCCGATGGTGAGGCCAAGGCCGGAGGAGAGCGCAGTGATTTTCACACCTCGGATTTGCACCCGCGGAGCCCTCCACCGTGCCGGAAAGCAGCATCGACGAGTTCTTGTTCGACCTGCCGCGTCAGAAGCTCGTGCGCGAAGAGCGGCTGCGACTGATCAAGCAGGCGATTGAAGACGGGGACGGAGTGACACAGGAGCACCTCGACCGCGTGATGAGCCGCATGCTCGAAGAGCTGCAACGCAAGGACTGATCGCGCGATCCGGGGAAGAGGGAAGGAGAGGGCCGTAGCGATGACGAACCGTACGCGGTTCCTGGCGGTCGCTTTCGCGGTGCTGTGCACCGCGCAGGCACGCGCGGGTGACGACGAGCCGACCGACCAGGTCAAGCTCTCCGCCACCCTCGCGGAGGTGACGAGTTTCCCGGAGACGTATCGACGGGTCCCGTTCGAGCTCGAGCTGCTCTATCACGGGCCGCGCGAACTCTACAACCCGTACTACACGCTCTTCGAGCCGGCGACGTACATGAACTTCGCCGCCTGGTCGGCCGACAAGGCGATCTGGACGCGCGACGGCTACGTCGACGACTACCCGCTCTTCTACGTCGATCGCAAGACCGGCGTGCTCGAGCACCAGGTGGTCGCGCTCAAGCCGTTCACGTGGTTCACGGCGAAGTGCATCGTGAAGAGCACGGCGCAGGGCCGCGCGTGGATCGAGGTCCTCTCGATCACGACCACGAACACGACGCTCGACCGCACCGACCTGCGCCACCTGGTGAAGGCGAACGTGCTGGCGAGCGGCGGCGAGTTCGAGCGCGCGCTGCTCGAGTTCAGCATGGCCAAGATGACCGACGCTCCGGCGCGCTTCGTCGCGCGCTACCACGTCGACCAGGGCCGCGTCGCGCTGGCCGCGAACCAGCCCGGCCGCGCCATGGCGGAGCTGCAGGCCGCGCTGCCCGCGCTGCCCGACGACAAGGAGCTGATCGCGCTGCTCGACCGCGCCACCGGCAACACGACGGCGCCGATCGCGCAGCCGCAGGTCGCGAGCGCTCCGACCAGCGTCCCGCCGCCGCTCAACCTGAACGGCGGCGCCCGTCCGGCCCAGAAGCCGAACGAGCCGAAGCGCAACGACGCGCCGGCCATCGACCCGAACGCCCCGAAGAGCGAGCCGGCCAAGACGGCGGCGCCCTCGGCGATCGACCCGATGCCGGCGGACGCGCCGAAGGGCGACGCCGCCCCCGCCGCGAAGCCGCAGCCCGCTCCGAAGAGCGACGCGACCGACGCTCCGAAGACGGAGCGGACGCCCGCCGCGAAGACGGAGACGCCGAAGGTCGAGTCGAAGCCCGAAGCGAAGCCGCAGGACCCGAGCGGTGAGAAGCCCGCTCCGTCCGGCGACGGCGCGAAGCCGGTCGAGACGCCCGCGCCGAAGGGCGAGGCGCCTGCTCCGGCTCCGAAGCCGGCCGATGCGCCCGAGGCGAAGAAGGACGAAGCGCCCGCGCCGAGCGAGCCCAAGCCGGCCGACACGCCGGAAGGCAAGCCGGGCGACGCACCGGCCGAGAAGCCGGAGAACGCGCCGGAAGAGAAGCCGGCCGAGCCGCCGGCCGACAAGCCCAAGCCCGACAACGGCGGTTGATTCGCGCTCCGTCCACGCTCCTGTCCCCAGTTCGCTCCTCGTCGCGCGGCCGAAACCTCCGGGTTTCGGCCGCGCGCGTTTCCGCCGGCGCGCGTCCGCTTCTGGCATGATCTCCCGCTTATGTCCGGACGACCGACGCCTCCGCTCGTCTGCCGTCCCCTCCCGGTCGCGCGCCCGTGGGGTGGCTCGGCGGCGGCGGCGCACGCCGACCTCCCGGCGGCGCCCGGCGCACGCATCGGCGAGTGGTGGCTCCTCTCGACGCGCGCCGATCAGGCGACGCTCGTCGCCAACGCGCCGTTCGCCGGACGGCCGCTCGCCGAGGTGGTCGCGAGCGACCCCGAGCGCATCCTGGGCGCCCGCTTCGCCCGCGCCGACCGCTTCCCCCTCCTCCTCAAGATCCTCGACACCGCCGAGCCGCTCTCCGTCCAGGTCCACCCGTCGGCGCCGGCAACGGCACGCGCGGAGGGTGGTGCGCGCAGCGATTGCAAGACCGAGACGTGGTACCTGCTCGACGCCGCGCCCGGCGCGACCCACTGGGTCGGGCTCGCCGACGGGGTGACGGTCGAGGGCTTCTTCGCCGCGGTGCGACGCGGCGACGACCCGCTCCCGCTGCTCGCGATGCGGACGGCGCATCGCGGCGCCGTCGTCCACCTCCACCCCGGCGTGATCCACGCGCTCGGCGGCGGGATCGTCGCGCTCGAGGTGCAGACCAACGCCGACACGACCTACCGCATCTTCGACTTCGGCCGCAAGCCCGAGCGCGCGCTGCAGCTCGACCTCGCGCAGGCCGCGGCCGCCGCCGACCAGCGCGCCGAGCTGCCCGAGCCGCAGCCCCTCTCCCCCGCCTCGCCCGCGCGCGAGCTGCTGGTCCGCTGCAGCGATTACCGCATCGAGCGGCTGCGCCTCACGGCGCCGTCGCAGTTCGCGGTCGACCGCGAACGCTTCGAGGTCCTCGTCCCGCTCGGCGCGGGGATGCGCGTCGCCGGCGAGCACGGCGTCGCCGACGTCCCGCGCGGCCACGCCGTCCTCGTCCCGGCCCACACCGCCGAGTTCATGATCTCGCCGGCAGCGCCGCTCGAGCTCCTGCGCGTCATTCCGTCCGGTGAAGGGGTCCCATGAGCGAGATGCGGCTGCAGAAGTACCTGGCGATGCAGGGCGTGGCGTCGCGCCGCCGCTGCGAGGAGCTGATCGTCGGCGGCCGCGTCGACGTGAACGGCAAACCGGTCCTCGTACTCGGGACGAAGATCGACCCGGAGCGCGACACGGTCGCCGTCGACGGCGAGCGGCTGCGGGCGACGCGCCGCTTCTACGTCGCGCTCCACAAGCCGAAGGGCGTGGTCTGCACCGCGCAGGACCCGGCCGGGCGGCCGCGCGCGATCGACCTGGTCGCCGACGTCCCGGCGCGCCTCTACCCGATCGGCCGCCTCGACGCCGACATCGAGGGGCTGCTGCTGCTCACCAACGACGGCGACTTCGCGCAACGCGTCGCCCATCCGCGCTTCGCGGTCGAGAAGACCTACCGCATCACCGTGAAGGGCGAGCCCGACGGCGACGCGCTCGAGAAGCTGCGCCAGGGCGTCTGGCTCGCGGAGGGGAAGACGACGGCCGCCCGCATCCACGTCCTGCGCAAGACGCGCGAGGCGACGACCTTCACGCTCACGATCCCCGAAGGGAAGAACCGCGAGGTGCACCGCATGCTCGCGCGCGTCGGACTGCCGGTGACGCGCCTGCTGCGCGACCAGATCGGCGCGGTGCGCCTCGGCACGCTCAAGCGCGGCGAGTGGCGCTTCCTGTCGGCCAACGAGGTCGAGGCGCTGCGGCGCGGCCCTCCGGCGGCGCCCCCCCACCGCGCCGAGCCGCCGCGCGAACGCGACCGCGGCCCCGAGCGCCGCCCCGACGACCATCGCGGCCACCCGCGCGGCCCCGACCGCGGCCCGCAGCGCGGTCCCGGCCGCGGCCCACCGCGTGGTCCCGGCCGCGGCCCACAACGCGGCCCCGACCGCGGCCGGGACCGCCGCACGCCGCGCCACGCCGGTCGGGAGCGCGGCCGGCCGTAGCCGGCGCGGCGTTCACTTCGGCGGGAAGACCTTCGGCGGCGGGATCGCGGTCGGCGGCGGGCTGAGCCCTTGGAGGCCCTCGATCAGCGCGCCGAGCTCCTTGCGGCGCGCGCCGAGCGGCCGCGCCGGGTCGTCGCGCCCGATCGCGTCGGCGTAGCCGTCGACGCGGCGGATCGCGAGGCGGTGCGCCTCGTCGCGCTCGAGCAGCCAGAAGAGCATGTCGGCGCCCGCGTCGGACTCCCCCTCGTCGGCGGAGGGCGGCACGCCGAAGAGCGCGAGCACGAGCGGTGCGATGAACGACGGCCGCGCCGCGTCCTTGCCGAGCGGCGGCAGCCGCTGCGCCAGCGCCTCGCCGTGGCCGCCGGGAAACGCCGCCATCAGGACGCCGATCTCGGCGTGCTTCGCCGACGCGCGGCGCGGCGGGAAGAGGGCGTTGAGCACGACGTCGCCGCCCGGCAGCTTGACCTTCGTGTCGGGCGAGAATCCGGGATAGACGGAGAACGCGACGTCCCACGGCAGCACGCGGTCCTCGATGAAGAGCGTGTCGCGTTCGACGCTCGAGCGCGGCACCTTCCAGCGGCGGTCGACCTTGATCGCGAGGAGCTGGTCGCGGATCTCCCGCCACGCGGCCGCGCGCTCGCCCACCGTGTCGCCCTTCACCCAGCCCTGCGGCCAGTCCTTCTCGAAGTTGATCGAGAGGATGCGCTCCCAGTTGGGCGGCCACCCCGGACGGTCGAAGCAGCGCGTCTTCGTCCAGTCGACCGCGCCGCTCGCGTCGCGCACGAGGAGGCCGAGCCGCTCGAGCAGCGGGTCGAGGTCGTAGTC
>Ga0137437_1000658_pt1 | contig 11184 bp, 13 predicted proteins | sample EasRivERMGT138_2_FD_102332 | JGI IMG/M metagenome (GOLD analysis project Ga0137437, IMG submission 102332) | Soil microbial communities from meander-bound floodplain in the East River, Colorado, USA - East River MetaG ERMGT138_2 | ecosystem: Environmental > Terrestrial > Soil > Floodplain ...
ACCGTGATGTAGTCGACGTAATTGTTGATCTGCGTGTATTCGACGTCGAGAACGCCCCGCCCCATGCGGAAGCCGAGGCCGATGCCGGCGGAAAGGCTGGTGTCGTGATCGTTATCGTCGTCCCAGTAGGCCACGCCGAGTTTTGCCTTCACGTGAATGTCGCCATCGGTGCGATACACGGCGTAACCGGCAACAGAAGTGATGCTCCAGTCGTTATTCGTGCCGAGCTCGCCGTCGATGAGGGTGAGATTGAAGTCGGCCTCCCAGGAGACATTGCCTTGGATCTGTTTGCCGAGCCGCCCTCCGATGATCGTGGCCGAATCGTTGTCCGAACCATGCGGCTTGGCAAAGCCGGCGGTGCCGCCGAACATCAGGCCGGACGTGCTCTGTGCCATGGCTGTGCAGGAGAGCATCGCAGCGATAAGTCCAAATGCCATCAGGATTTTCTTCATGTGGTTTCCTCTCTATTGATTGTTCCGGTATGTGCGAGCATCGGAACGCGCTCACGCCGTGAGTCGGATTATGGCAGGAATAGTTCTTCGTCAAGAATCCTTGCCGGCCTGCGTGGGCAGGATTGTCGTTTTACGACGACAGTCATGCAGATCGAAGAGAATGAGGCGGGAGACACAGTTGTTTTCTTGCCAGGTCGCCGAGGTTGGCAACCGCCTCCTGGACGCGCCGCGACCACGGCTCCGCGCATCCCATGCGAATGCAATTGCGGTAGCGGTCGGTTGCCGAAAACAGCGTGCCGGGACCGAGCGAAATCTTGTTGCGCAGCGCCTGACGGAACAATTCCTCGTTGCCCGGCGGCAGCACATATTGCGTCAGCGATAGGGGCTTGCGACGCGCAATCGGCGAGATCGTGCGCTGCAATCTGGCGGTCGGCATGTGATCGGGGCCGGGACAGGCGGCGCCGAAGGACACCACGTCGGGCCGACGGGAATCCAGAATGTCCTGAACCAGTGCGCTGATGCCTACGAGTTGCGCCCCGGCCAGATCGAACGGCTGCGAGACGCGTCCGGCGTCCGGCTCATTTGCCGCGGGGGAATGGTGTGGATCACGCAGGAAGGTCTGCCGCGCGACGATTTCCTCTCGGCCGGCATGTCCCTCGAACTCATCGCCGCGGGCTTGACGCTGATCGAAGGCGTTGGCCAGACAGGCGCGAGCCTGTCGATCGAAACAACCCGATGCGACGGCGCAGTCGAGGATGCGGCGGACCAGCCGCCGCGGGCGCTCGCTTAAGCTGCTAGTGATGAGTACTGCGACGGACTTGGACGCCCGCGCGATTCTTCAGGTCCGGAACCAGCCGCGTGCCGAGACCCGGGCCATTGAGCGGATGGATGTACCCGTCGCGCACCTGCGGCAGGTCGGTGAGGACGTCCTTGTACCAGGTCGAGTAGTAGGCACGCACCACCTCCATGATCAGTGCATTGGGAATGTGAGCCATGAAATGGATCGATGCCACCCACACCACCGGACCGTTGCAGTCGTGTGGCGCCACAGGGCGCTGCCAGGCCTCGGCGAGCGCGGCGATCTTGCACGCTTCGGTGAGGCCGCCGCACCAGCCCACGTCGAGCATCACGATATCGGCGGCCTGATTGGCCAGAACGTCGCGGAACGGGTACAGGCCACCGAGGGTTTCACTTGCGCATACGGGTATCGACGTCGATCGCGCGTACTCCTTAAGCGAATCGACATCGCACATCCTGATCGGATCCTCCGACCAGTAGGGGCGAAAGGGCTCCAGCGCCTTCGCGATCTGCTTGGCCTGCTGCAGATTCCACAGCGAATGAAACTCGGCCATGATTTCGATGCGATCACCGACCGCATTGCGGATCTTGCGCCAGGGTTCCAGCGCGAGGTCGAGATCGCAGCTGGATATGAATGATCCGCCGTTGTCTTCGGCATAGGGGTCGAACGGCCAGATCTTCATGCCGCTGAAACCTTCTTCCAGCAGACTTTGCGCCAATTCGTCGGCGCGGTGGACGAAGGCGATCTGATCGTCGTACGGTCCTTCGGACGCGGGCGCCTCGTCGCCGACGCGCATCGAACGCCGCGCTGTGCTGCGGGTGTTGTAGTGGTAGCCGGCGCAGGTGTTATAGGCGCGGATGCGGTCGCGGCTCATGCCGCCCAGCACCGTATGGATCGGTTGATTCAGCGCCTGCCCGAATATGTCCCACAGCGCGATATCGATGACTGAAGCGGCGCGTACCTCCACGCTGCTGGCGGAAAAACCGAGGTAGGAATTCATCAGTTGCCGGCTGTGCCTCGCGATCTCCAGGGGGTTCTTTCCGAGCAGATAGGGCGCGACCAGTTCGTGCAACTGCGCTTCGACCGCTTGCGCACCGCGCGAGGTTTCGCCCAGGCCGATCAACCCCTCGTCGGTGTGAACCTGCGCCAGCAGCAGGTTCGGACGTTCGGGCAGGCGAATAGTCTCGATCGCGGTGACTTTCAATTCAAAACTCCGTCATTTCAGTTCTTCGACCCGGATGCTGCGCGCTGCCGATTCGGTGCCGATATTGCCACCGGCCCCGGGACATCTACTTATAGATCATTACCGGCACTTTGGAGTGCGCAAGAACTTTCGCGGCCTGGCTGCCCATCAGCAGCCCCGATATTCCGGTGCGGCCGTGCGAAGCCATGAAAATAAGATCGCATTTCTTCTTGTTCGCGGCATCGACAATTGCTTCCCAGGGCGCTACGCCGTCGAGGAAAAAGCCGCTGTACTCTACCCCAGCGCTTTTTGCTTCCTTTTCGATCGCGGCGAGAAAGCGCGCGGCGGTTTTCTTCGAGCGATTATCCCATTCCGCGCGCGACATCAGGTCCGGAGGAAAGTATTCGCCGTAAGCCAGGATCTCGTATTTTTCCGGCGAATAGAAGCCGGTCACTCTGGCGCCGACTGCCCGGGCCAGCATCACACCCGACTTGATGGCCTTTCTTGACAGGGCAGAACCATCGGTTGGAATCAGAATATTCCTGAACATGAGGCACTCCTGGTTGCGTGACGTCCGACGTCAATGTATTCGCCGCCGCGGCGGTTCACTGCGACGGTGCTCACTGCCATGGCTTTGCCGTGACGCGTCGGCCCGGCACGCTTGCGGTATAGTGCAGACCAACACCTCCACATATTCTAACCACTTTGACTCCGCATACGTTTGAAGTTCTCCGCCTTCTGGAAGATGGAGAATTTCATTCCGGCGAGACGCTGGGAAGGACTTTGGGAATCACCCGCGGTTCGGTGTCGAACGCCCTTGCCGATGTCGATGCGCTCGGGCTTACCGTCCACAAAGTGCATGGTCGGGGCTACCGGCTGGTGACGCCGGTGCAATGGCTTTCGCGCGAGAGCATCGTCCGTCATCTCGGCAGGCAGGCTGCCCGGTTCGAAATTCACGTGCTCGACCAGACCGGCTCGACCAATACCGATCTGCTCGATCTCGCCGTGCAAGGAGCCCGCTCCGGCAGCGTGCTCGCAGCCGAATCGCAGACGCACGGCCGGGGCCGGCGTGGGCGCGACTGGCATTCGAGCCCGGGCGGCGCGCTGACCTTCTCCATCCTGTGGCGCTTCGACCAAGGGGCCGGATTCTTGAGCGGACTGAGCCTGGTGGTTGGCATCTCTCTTGTGCGCGTGCTGAAGAAGCACGGTGCCGCGGACGTCATGCTGAAATGGCCGAACGATCTGCTTTGGCGGCATCTCAAGCTGGCCGGCATCCTGATCGAGCTTGCGGGCGACGTAATGGGCCCGACCGTCGCGGTAATCGGGATCGGGATCAATTTGCGCCTGCCAGATTCCGTGAAGGCGCGCATCGACCAGCCTGTCGTGGACCTCGCAAGAATCGGGGTCGCGGAGGATCGCAATCTGCTGTTCGCCGAGATCCTCGACGAACTGGGCAATATGTTGCGGAAATTCTCTGCGGAGGGATTTGCGCCGTTTCGCCAAGAGTGGGACCGATTGCACGCCTACCAAGATAAAATGGTGCGCGTACGGATGCCGGACAAATCCGAAATAGAAGGCCGCGTGCAAGGGGTAGGCGACGATGGCGCATTGCTGCTGCATACGCGCTCCGGACAGCGCAAATTTTACGGCGGGGAATTGAGCCTGCGCGGCACTGCGTGATATTCCTTGTGGAAATCGATCGAGCCAACCTTGATTCTTGCGGTCGACGCCGGCAATAGCCGGGTGAAATGGGCGCTGCATGACGGCCGCGGGTTCGTGCGCGATGGCTGGGTCATGAATGCCGAAATCGATGCGCTCGATGCCCAGTGGTCGTCGTTGCCGGCGCCGTCAGCGATTGTGATCGCCAACGTGGCCGGCGATGTCATGGGCCAGAGGTTGCGGAAATCTTGCGAACGCTGGAAGACTGCGCCGCGCTGGGCTTCCAGCACCCGTTCGCAGGCGGGGGTATCCAACCACTACGACGAACCATCGCAGCTTGGCATCGACCGCTGGGCGGCTTTGATCGGCGCGCGCAGATTTTTTTCCGATCCGTGCGTGGTGGTGAATGCCGGTACCGCGATGACGGTCGATGCGCTGACTGCAGAAGGGGAATTCCTTGGCGGCATCATCGTTCCGGGTTTCGACTTGATGCACGAAGCGCTTGCGGCCCATACCGCGCGGCTATCCGCAGAGCGGGGTAATTTCATGCCCTTTCCCCGCACGACCCGCGACGCCATTACCAGTGGAGCAATTCAAGCCTTGTGCGGAGCGATCGAGCGAATGCGCGAAGCGATGCTGGCAGCAGGGCATCAGGACCCGGTGCTGATATTCGGCGGCGGTGCAGCCGAACTTGTCGCGCGCCACATGGGCAGGTCGTTACGCATTGTCGACAAACTCGTACTGGAGGGACTCGTGCAGATCGCGCTGGAGCCGCAATGAAGTGGGTATTCTTTGCGCTGCTTGCCGCAAATCTGGGCCTGGCGGCCTTTGTTTATATCAGGGATCGGTTGCCGAATCCGGATGCGCAAATCCTCAGGCAGCAGATTAATGCCGATCAGATCCGGATCATTGCGCCAAGACCAACCCCGCGGCCTGCTCCGGTTGCAACGGCGCCGGTTTCGGGCGTGTGCTTGGAGTGGGGCAGTTTCGGCGCCGCCGAGCTGCCCAAGGCGCAGTCCGCGCTGAACGTGCTTGCGCTCGCCGAGCGCGTCCGCAGAATCGAGGTGGGTGTATCGACACGTTATTGGGTTTATGTTCCGCCGCTCAAATCGAAGTCGGACATGGACAGGAAGACGATCCAGTTGAAGGAACGTGGAGTGACCGGCTATTCGCCGATACTGGAAGACGGCCGCTGGCGCTACGCGATTTCTCTGGGTGTTTTTCGCGATGAAGATGGCGCAAAAAAGCACCTTGCATCGCTGCGGGGAAAAGGCGTGCGCTCGGCACAGATCGGCGAGCGCGAACAACGGGTGCTCCAAACAGCATTTATTGTGAAGGATCCAACCGAAACGCAGTCGGCGCAACTGGAGATGCTGAAGACCGCATATCCCGGCTCCGACTTGCGGGCAGTGGACTGCCCGCCATCCTGAACACGGGCGCTAAGCTGGAGTCAGCACCCGCGATCCATCGCTGCCTTTCAGTTCCAGCAGGCGTGTATGGAATTCGCGCAGCGTCGAGCGATGACCGATGCTGATTATGGTAGTCTGCGGGAGTTTTTCTTTCAGCATCCGGTAGAGGTGCTGCTCGGCGTTCTCATCGAGTGAGGATGTCGCTTCATCGAGGAACAGCCAGGCCGGTTGCTGCAACACTACGCGGGCGAATGCTACGCGCTGTTGTTCGCCGGGTGAAAGCTGCAGCGACCAGTTCTGTTGCTCGGTCAGGCGCGCATTCAAATGCTGAAGTCCCACGGCGGTCAGCGCGTCGCTGACATTCTTATCGGAGAAGTCGCCGTCCAGCATGGGATAAGCAATTACTTCACGAAGGGTGCCTATTGGCAGGTAAGGGCGTTGCGGCAAGAACAAACTGCGACGATTGAGCGGCAACCGGACCTGCCCGGCACCGAACGGCCAGATTCCGGCGATAGCGCGAAACAGCGTGCTCTTGCCGGCGCCCGACGGGCCTCGGATCAGCACGCTTTCGCCTGGCTTGATGACTGTGCTGGAAGCGGCCATCAGCGGCAAGCCGTTGGGCAGAGTCAGCGAGACATTGTCGATCACCAGGTCGGATTCGGTCTCCTGCGATTGTTGGACGCCGGATTTGCTGCGCATTTCCGCGCGCGCATTCTCGATCGCGTATTGGAATCCCAGCAAACGATCTGCCGTGGCTTTCCAGTTGGCGAAAGTGTTGTACGCGCCGATGAACCAGGACAGCGATCCCTGCACGTGTCCGAACGCGCTGGAAATCTGCATCAGTCCGCCGAGCTGGATGGTTCCCGCAAAATAGCGGTTGCCCGCGACGGCGAACGGAAAAATGATGGCCGCCTGGCTGTAACCGATGGTGAACGTATTCAGGATTTTCTGGCGCCTCATGATCTGCCACCAGTTGCCCACTACACTGCCGAACCGTGCGCGGAAGCTGCGCATTTCGTCCCGCTCGCCGTTGTAAAGCGCAACTCCTTCAGTGTTCTCGCGGAAACGCACCAGTCCGAAGCGAAAGTCCGCCTCAAAACGCTGCTGGTTGAAATTCAACCCGATCAGTTTTTTGCCTATTTTGTGGGTGAGCCAGGTGCCAACGACCGCATAGAGCAACGCTGACCAGACCATGTATCCGGGTACGACAATGTGGCCGCCGTTGTAGGGAATCTCGAGCGGTCCGGACAGGCCCCATAAAATGCCGACGAACGAACCCAGTGTAACCACTGCGTTCAGGAATCCGAGTGCAAGATCGAGCGACTGGTCGACGAAAAGCTTCATGTCTTCCGCAATGCGCTGATCCGGGTTGTCGGCGGGATTCCCGCTCAGTTGCAACCGGTAATAGGCGCGGTCGCTCAACCACTGGTCGAGATAGCTGTCCGTCAGCCAGCGGCGCCAGCGAATCTGCAGCATCTGGTTCAGGTAAAACGCGTATACGGCCATGGCGATATAGATTGCCGCCAGCATCGTGAAGCGGCCCATCAGCCTCCAGAAAGAGGCCTTGTCCTTTTCCTGAAGCGCGTTGTAGAAATCGTTATTCCAGTAATTGAACAGCACGTTCATGTAGACCATGGCGAGCGTCAGGGCGATGACCGCGCCGAGCAGCAGCCATGCGATGAAGCGTTCTTCCGACGTCCAGTACGGCTTGATCAGGCGCCAGGTATCACGCAGGAATTTGGATCTAGAAGGCATGAAGGTTCCTTACGGAAAAACTCAGGATTTTCGAATGCGGGACAGCAGAGCCGTGGTCGAGCGCTCGAACTGAAAGGGGATCGATTTCACCCTCCCGCCCCAGTTCATGACCTCGTGCGCCCCGACGATCTGGTCCACGGGCCAGTCTCCCCCTTTAACCAATACGTCCGGCCGGCAAATCAGGATGAGGCAGAGCGGCGTATCTTCTTCGAACCAGGTGACGAGGCTCACGCTCTCCAGCGCTGCCACCACCGCCAGGCGGTCTGAGAGTGGATTGACTGGCCGGTCGGAGCCCTTGCCGAGCCTTTTGACAGATGAATCCGAATTCAATGCGACAATGAGGCTTGCCCCGAGCGCCCGCGATTCGGCCAGATACGTGACATGACCGCGATGCAGCACATCGAAGACGCCGTTGGTGAAGACCAGGGGTCGGCTCTGTGAACCCGACCGCCCGGATAGCTTTTCGGGCGGTACGATCTTGTTTTCGAAGGTGGGGCGGTGGCTCATGGCGATGGCCGCCATGATACAGGCGCGCAGATGCGCCGTGGAAGATGACGGTTGATGAACAGCACGCTGCGGGAGTTGCAGTCGGCAAAAATTACCCGGCACCGATCGTGGACCACGCGGCCGCGCGCACAAGGACGCTGGAAATCTGCGGAGCAGTCAGGAAGAAGTGACCGTCTGCCGATCGTGGCCCGCCGGAAACGAAAAAAGCCCCATCAGGGGCTTTATTGCAGCAGCGCCTCGTTAATCAGTCGAGATACTCGAAAACCTTGACGACCCGTTGCGCTCCGCTCGTCGTTGCAGCAGTTTGCGACGCGGTTTCGGCTTCCGCGCGTGTCACCAGACCCATCAGGAATACCGTTCCGTTTTCCGAGACGACCTTGACATTATTGGCGCTTACGTCCTTGTTTTGTGTTAGCCGGCCCTTGACCTGGCTCGTGAGCAGCGCATCGCTGGCGTGAGAAGTCGTCGAGCTGATGCCGCCGACGACGATCTCGCTCTGGACATTGCGCACGTTCGGCACCTCGAGAACGAGGACCGGCAGATCCTGCTTGATCTCATCGGTCGGGGCCTGCCCGGTCAGCAGCACGTATCGGTTGAAGCTGGTAACGCTGATGTTGACCTGCTCCCCATACTTCTCCGTGATTCGATTCTTGGCCTTGATTTCGATGGTCTGGTCTTCCAGCACGGTTCCGCTCGTGCGCCGGTCCTCGGCCATCATGATGCCGGTGCCAACGCCGGCGCCGACGACCAACGGAACGCACGATTGAACAATGGGCACAAAGGCAACGAGTACCGCTACGAGACGAATAGTTGATTTCATTCATTCCACTCCTAACAACAGACAATCGATAGCATCGCACATGCAATGCAGGCAAAGCAGATGAACTTCCTGGATACGCGCGGTCCTGTCTGCCGGCACACAGATATGCACGTCGTTCGGGCCGAGCAATGATGCGATTTTCCCGCCTTTCTTTCCAGTTAGCGCAATAACGTCCATCTGACGGTCATGCGCAGCATGTATGGCTTGCATCACATTCGGCGAATTACCACTAGTCGATATCGCCAGCAGGAGATCGCCCGGCTGGCCGAGCGCCCGCACCTGCTTGGAAAACACGTCGCTGAAGTCGTAGTCATTTGCTATCGACGTGAGGGTGGAGGTGTCGGTGCTCAGAGCCATGGCCGCCAGCGGCGGGCGCTCCATTTCGAAGCGGTTAAGCAGCTCCGCTGCGAAGTGCTGCGCGTCTGCGGCAGATCCGCCGTTCCCGCAAGACAGGATCTTGCCTTCCTTCATCAGGCACTGGACCATGCGCTCGGAGGCGCTGGCAAGCGGCCCTGCGAGCAATCCCATCGCCTGCAGCTTGAGATTGGCGCTATCAGTGAAGTGCTGATTGATTCTGCGAATGAGGTCCATCGGTGAAGGTTGTAAACGTAACGGGAGAATTATTGCACAAAGGCTCCCCCGCATTTGTCCAGTAATCGTTCATTCGCCGAACGCGTTTTCGATCCATTCGAGCTCTTCGGTGTCGCCATTGAGCAACACGGCGTCGAAACGGCATGCCGGGAACCCCTTTCTCGCGGCCATGTAGTGCCGGGCGGCACGAAGCAGTTTCTCGCGCTTGGCGCCGGTTATGCTTTCAACCGCGCCGCCGAAGGATTTGTTGCGTCTATAACGTACCTCGACGAAAACAAGCGTGTGCCCTTCACTCATGATCAGATCGATCTCGCCGAAGCGGCAACGGTAGTTTCGCTCCAGCAGCCGGAGCCCGCAACCGGTAAGAAAATCCGCGGCTGCCTCCTCGGCCAGTGCGCCGCGCCCGCTCATCGAGCCTGTGATCCTTCCAGTGCCCTGGCGCTGCCCTGAGAAAACTGCGCAGGTACCAGAGCGCGGATGAACTGGTGGGTGTTGTTGAGGGTGATCGTTCCGGTCACGCCGTCCAGCGGCTCCATGGTCTCGTAAGGGCGCAGTATTTCCTGTACAAGGCGGTAGGCATCGATTCCCAGCGCATAAAAGCGTTCCTGATCGAACCCTGGACGCTGCGCATTCGGGCGCGTATAGCTTATGACCGCGGGGTGATCCGGCTGCAGCAGCCAAGGCATATCGAGGAAGCGCACGCCGTCCAGATCGAAATTTGCAAGTGCGTCTGCATTTGACGTGAATACCATCGAAGTTGCGTAGATCGGGATGGATGCGCCCAGATAGGAGCGTATGAACCTGGCGCGCGCAGCGTCGAGCGACATGAATACGATGTCGGCTCTAGAATTCGCGACTTGCTCACGCAGCCTCGCCAGGGTCGTTGAGTCGGTCGTGTAGTTGAACTGCCCGGTTACTTCCGCGCCCAGTTTTTTCCATTCCTCGGAGAACGCTTGCGCAATGCGCCCTCCTAGAGACGTTTCGCCCACGATCACGAAGGCTTTGGTGCCGCCATGGCGTGACGCGAATTGCGCGGTCTGGCGGGTTTCAGCTTCGATTTGCAGACCAAATATATAGAGGTCACGTGGCAGTGGCATTTCTCCCTCGGGTATATTCAGCGCGAGTGTCGGGACGCTCACGATGCTGCTTTGCGCAAGCGACGTCACGCCATTTCGTGTCAAGGGTCCTATAACCGCGCTGGCTCCCAAGGACGTGGCGCGCTGATAGGCGGCCAGAATCTGCTGGGGATCTTCGCTGGTCGCATAGATTCTTACCTTGAGGCCGCCTCGCTGCCCATTTGCAGCCGCGGTCAGGATGCCCAGCCGCACGGATTCGGCGTGTTTGCCGTAGGAATTGGACTGCAACGGAAGAATCACCGCAAGATGCGGCTCGGTAACCGCAATGTTGTTGCCGGCGTCCTCGGTGGCCGCCAAGCTGGTGGATAAGGCGAAGAGCGCCCAGTATAGTAATGACCACACCAACAAAGTAAAGGCCGGGCGAATTTGCATAGCGAAAGCACGGTAGTGGCCGAGCCGACATTATATGTGGTGGCTACCCCGATCGGAAATCTTCGCGATATCACTTTGCGCGCTCTCGATACACTGAAGTCGGTGGATGCGATAGCCGCAGAGGACACTCGGGTTTCGAGAAAGTTGCTGGCTCATTTTGGAATACAGGCGAGCCTGATTCCAACGCATGAACACAACGAACGCGAGGCTGCACAGCGGCTGGTGGCATTGTTGTCGCAGGGAAAGTCGGTCGCGCTGATATCCGACGCTGGCACCCCGGCCATCAGTGATCCCGGCGCAATCGCTGTTTCGCAGGCGAGGGCGGCCGGGTTTCGTGTGGTTTCAGTCCCGGGCGCCAGCGCGATTACGACTGCGATAGCAGCAGCGGGATTGCAGTCTGCGGCGTTCTGTTTTCATGGTTTTCTTCCTGCCCGCAAGGGCGAGCGTGAGAAAATGCTGGCCGCGCTGAAGGCGCAGCGCGAGCTTCACGTGTTCTACGAG
>Ga0137437_1000660_pt1 | contig 11163 bp, 8 predicted proteins | sample EasRivERMGT138_2_FD_102332 | JGI IMG/M metagenome (GOLD analysis project Ga0137437, IMG submission 102332) | Soil microbial communities from meander-bound floodplain in the East River, Colorado, USA - East River MetaG ERMGT138_2 | ecosystem: Environmental > Terrestrial > Soil > Floodplain ...
GATCAACTGCTCCTTGTCCCCGATCAATTCCGGCAGGCTCGGATCGAAGTCGCGCACGATGCGGATGCCGGTGGAGAACTCGGCCAGCACCAGGCTGCATACGCGCTCCAGCACCTCGTGGATAACGAGCGCGGCGATGCGCGGCGCGCGGTGCGGAGTCAGCAGGCGGTCCATCAGCGACTGCAGCCGGTCCGCCTCCTTGATGATCACCTGGGTGTATTCGCGCAATTCGGCGCGATCAAGCTCGCGCTCGAGCAGTTGCGCCGAGCCGCGCAGGCCGCCGAGCGGGTTCTTGATCTCGTGCGCCAGGTTGCGGATCAGCTCGCGATTCGCCTGCTGCTCGCCGATCAGCCGCTCCTCGCGAGCGAGGCGCAGCTGCTGCTCGATCGGCCGCAGCTCGACGAGGAGCGGGGTCTCCGCTACGTCGATTTGCGTCAGCGTGCAAGACAGCGTCAGCGGCTCGCGCCCGGGGCGAACGTAGCTCACGTTCTGCGCCGAATAATCCCAGTGGGTGACCAGCGCTTCGGCCAGGGCCTTCTCGAGCGCCGCCTCCTCGGAAAAAAGGGGAACGAAGGCCTGGCCGATGAGGCTCTTGGCCGCAGTGCCGAGCAGATTCTCCGCGGCCTGGTTGGCGTACCGCACGACGAACCGCTCGTCGAGGACCACCACGGCGGTGGCCAGGAACTCCAAGCCCGCAAAAGTGGCGGCCATGGGTCAGGCCGGCGCGCTCACCGGTTCAGGTTGGCCAGCTCGCGCCTGAGCGAATCGATGTTCTTCTCGTGGACTTCCACCGCGTCCTTGTACTTCTGCAGCCGCTCGAGGACCTTGGCGTAGTTGCGCTCGTCGCCGTAGCGCACAGCTTCCTGCTCGGCGAGCTCCTTGCGCGCCCGGCCGAGCGCATCCTCCTCCTGCGCCAGTTCTCGCTCGAGGATCTCGCGCTGGCGCGACTTGGCCGAGGCGCGCGCCTTCGCGTCCTCACGGGGAAACGCGGTGGGCGGACTGCCCTCGGTCTTGCCCGATTGGACCGGGGCCGGCACCACTTGCACCCGCGTCTGCTGCACAACCTTGCAGTTCTTGCCCACCGTGTCGTCCCTGAGGTTGGTCACGTGGGTTCGCCCATCCTTGTCCTTGCAGCTCCAGATCGTAATGTCCTGCTGCGCCCGCCCCAGTGCGGGCGCAAGCGCCAGCGCGAACCCCAGAAATATTAAAAATCGACGCATGATCAATAACCTAACAGAAAAAAGAAAGGGACGGGCGAACCCGTCCCCCACTAACGCAGGACCATGCCATTGCGCTTACGACGAGTAGTACATGTCGAACTCTACCGGGTGGGTTGTCATGCGGAAGCGCGTCAGCTCCTCCTCCTTGAGGCCCACGTAGGACTCGAGGAAATCTTCCGAAAACACGCCGCCCTTGGTCAGGAATGCGTGGTCCTTGTCGAGGTTGGCCAGCGCCTCCTCGAGCGATGAACACACGTGCGGCACCTTGGCGGCTTCCTCCGGTGGCAGGTCGTACATGTTCTTGTCAATCGGGTCGCCCGGGTGGATCTTGTTCTGCACGCCGTCCAGCCCCGCCATCAGCATCGCGGCGAACGCGAGGTAGGAATTGGCCGTCGGGTCCGGGAAGCGCACTTCGACGCGGCGCGCTTTCGGGTTCGACACATACGGGATGCGGCAGGACGCGGAGCGGTTCTTGGCCGAGTAAGCGAGGTTGATCGGCGCCTCGAAGCCCGGCACCAGGCGCTTGTAGCTGTTGGTGCCCGGGTTGGTGATGGCGTTCAGCGCCTTGGCGTGCTTGATGATGCCGCCGATGTAGAAGAGCGCGAAATCGGACAGTCCCGAGTAGCCGTTGCCGGCGAACAGGTTCTGGCCGCCTTTCCACACCGACTGGTGCACGTGCATGCCCGAGCCGTTGTCGCCCACGATCGGCTTGGGCATGAAGGTCGCCGTCTTGCCGTAGGACGCGGCAACGTTCCACACCGTGTATTTGAGGATCTGCATCCAGTCGGCGCGCTTCACCAGGCTCTCGAACTTGGTGCCGATCTCGCACTGGCCCATGGCGCCCACTTCGTGATGGTGCACCTCGACCTCCACGCCCTGCTGCTCGAGCGCCAGCGCCATGGCGTTGCGGATGTCCATCAGGGAATCCTGCGGCGGCACCGGGAAGTAACCGCCTTTCACCGGCGCGCGATGGGCCATGTTGCCCGACTCATAATCGATGCCGGTGGACCAGGGAGCCTCTTCGGACTTGATCTTGACGAAGCAGCCGGACATGCCCACGTCCCAGGTGACGCCGTCGAAGATGAAGAACTCGGGTTCGGGCCCGAAGTAGGCGACGTCGCCCAGGCCGCTCGACTTGAGGTAGGCCTCGGCGCGCCGGGCGATGCCGCGCGGGCAGCGGTCGTAAGGCTTGCCGTCGGTCGGCTCGATCACGTCGCAGTTGATGTTGAGCATCGTCTCGTCCGCGAAGGGGTCCATGCGCGCCGTGTTCGGATCGGGCATCAGCAGCATGTCGGAGGCCTGGATTCCCTTCCAGCCGGCGATCGACGAGCCGTCGAAGGCGTGGCCGGCCTCGAATTTCTCCTTCGTGAAGTGCCGGATCGGCACCTGGACGTGCTGTTCCTTGCCGCGGGTGTCGGTGAAGCGGAAGTCGACGAACTTGACCTCCTTGTCCGTCGCCATTTTCAAGACGTCATCAGCCGTCATGGCCATCTTCAATTCTCCTGAGTGGGTGCAATAGGAAGCGGCCGCGCGAGACGGCCGGACGCTTGGAAAGCAGCAGATTCCATGCCACGAGGCGGCCTCCCCGCTTCCGCCTCTAGCGCGTCAAACTGCGCGAATTCTAATTCAACGAATGGCACAATGTTGGTGCATTTTGGTCGTTCCAGCACCATGTCGGTGCCGCAAATGCACTGACTCGGCCTGCCTATAATGCCAAGCAGCAATGAATGCTCCCCTGGACATAGCGGCGATCAAGCTGTCAGCAGCGGATAGGGCCCGGCAGCTCGGGCTCCCCTATGCCGGTGCCCTTACGCCGACAGAGGCCTACACCCTCATGCAGGCGGGTGCGAAGCTGGTGGATGTGCGTACCAAGCCGGAATTGATTTACGTCGGCCGCGTGCCGGGCAGCCTACTGGTGGAGTGGCAGACCTATCCCGGCAACCAGCTGAATGCGGATTTCCTCGATCAACTCGCGCAGGTCGCCGAGCCGCAAGACACGCTGATGTTCATCTGCCGCTCCGGAGCGCGCTCGCACAGCACCGCGGCGGCGGCCACGCAGGCGGGCTGGAGCGAGTGTTACAACGTGCTCGAAGGCTTCGAGGGCGACAGGGACCCCGCGCAGCACCGCGGCACGCTGGGCGGCTGGCGCAAGGCCGGCCTGCCCTGGGTGCAGGGCTAGGGCGCGCTCCAGCGCACCCAGCCGGCGTAAGCGGTCGCCAGGACGACGACGCCGAATGCGATGCGGTACCACGCGAAGGGCCGGAAGTCGTGCGTGGCGACGTAACGCACCAGCCAGCGGATCACGATGAAGGCGGAGACGAAGGAGGCTGCCAGCCCCACCGCAAACATCCCCAGGTCGTCCGCGGAGAACAGGCTGCGGTTTTTCCACAGGTCGTAGGCGCCTGCGGCGACCAGCGTCGGCACCGCGAGGAAGAAAGAAAACTCGGTCGCCGCCGGACGCGACAGGCCGAACAGCATGCCGCCGATGATGGTGGCCCCCGAGCGCGAGGTGCCGGGAATCAGCGCGAAGCATTGCGCCACGCCCACCTTGAGAGCGTCGAGCCAGGTCATCGCCTGCGTGTTCTCGACACGGACTGCGCGTGCGCCACGCTCCACCAGCAGGATGATGATGCCCCCCGCGATGAAGGCGATCGCCACCGGCACGGGTCCGAACAGCTGCGCCTTGATGAAACCGCCGAAGAGCAGCCCCAGCACCGCCGCCGGGAGAAATGCGACGAGCAGGTTGCGCCAGAGCTGCAGGTCGACTCTGAAGAACCGCGTGCGGTACTCCCACACCACCGCCAGCATCGCGCCAGTCTGGATCGCAACGAAGAACACGCCGGCGCGTTCCCCGCGCAAGCCGAGCAGGTCGCCCGCCAGGATCAGGTGCCCGGTGCTGGAGACCGGCAGGAACTCGGTAAGGCCCTCGACAATGCCGAGGATCAGCGCGTGCAGCAGGCCCGAATCCATGCTGCCTAATTTACCTTTTGCGCCAGAAACCCGCGGATCGACGGCCAGAACACCGGATGAGCGTCGGTGGTGTTGTGGCCGGCGTCCTCAAGGAGGATCTTGCGCTTGATGCCACCCCAGGCCTCGAACAGCCGCTCGCCGTGCACCGGCGGTATTACTTCATCGCGCGCGGAGATCAGGCAGAGCAAAGGTTGCTTCAGGTTCGGCGCCAGCGCGATCGAATCGAAACGGTGCTTGAGCATCAAGTCCACCGGCAGATACCAGTAATAGCGCTTGGCCACTGCGGCGAGGCTGTCGAAAGGCGTGGCGAGGATCACCCCCGCGAGCGGCCGTTCGGCCGCGAGCGCCACCGCGACGCCGCTGCCCAGGCTGCGGCCGAAGACGTAGATGCCCTTTGCGTCCGTGCCGGGGAGCTGCACCGCGTGGTCGTAGAGCGAAAGGGCGTCCGCAACGAGGGCCTTCTCCGACGGCGCGCCGTCGCTCTGCCCGTAGCCGCGATAGTCCATCAGCAGCCAGGACGCGCCGGGCGCATTGGTTCGCGCCGCCTCGATCATCCAGGACACTTCCTCCGCGTTGCCGCCGAAATACAGCACCAGCGGTTCCCCGGACTTGACGTGCCAGGCGTGGACGCGGGTGCCGTCCGGGGCGGTGAACCAGAGGTCCGAAACCGCGGCATGCAGACGGGCGATTTCCGCCCGCCTGCCCTCGGCGATCGGTTGGCGATAGAAGATCAGCGCGTCCTGCGCGAGATAGACGATGAGCGGTAGACCGACCGCGACGGCGAGACCGACCTTGAGGATCGAGGCGATCAGGTCTTGTGGTATAGCTCGCCGCCTTTTTGCACGAACTCCACCGATTTCTCCTGCATGCCCTTCTCGACGTAATCGCGCACGTCCTGCGTGATCTTCATCGAGCAGAAGTGCGGCCCGCACATGGAGCAGAAGTGCGCCACCTTCATGCTGTCCTTTGGCAGGGTCTCGTCGTGGAAATCCTTGGCGGTATCCGGGTCGAGCCCCAGGTTGAACTGGTCCTCCCAGCGGAATTCGAACCTCGCCTTGGAAACGGCGTTGTCGCGGATCTGCGCGCCCGGATGGCCCTTGGCGAGGTCGGCCGCGTGCGCGGCGATCTTGTAGGCCATGATGCCGTCCTTCACGTCCTTCTTGTTCGGCAGCCCGAGGTGCTCCTTCGGCGTGACGTAACAAAGCATCGCGGTGCCGTACCAGCCGATCTGCGCCGCGCCGATGGCGCTGGTGATGTGGTCGTAGCCCGGCGCGATGTCGGTGGTGAGCGGCCCCAGCGTGTAGAAGGGCGCCTCGTGGCACTCCTTCAGCTGGATGTCCATGTTCTCCTTGATCAGCTGCATGGGCACGTGCCCGGGGCCTTCGATCATCACCTGCACGTCGTGCTTCCAGGCGATCTGCGTCAGCTCACCCAAGGTGCGCAGCTCGCTCAGCTGCGCCTCGTCATTGGCGTCGTAGCCCGAACCGGGGCGCAAGCCATCGCCGAGGCTGAAGCTCACGTCGTACGCCTTCATGATCTCGCAGATGTCTTCGAAGTGCGTGTAAAGGAAGCTCTCCTTGTGGTGCGAGAGGCACCACTTGGCCATGATCGAACCGCCGCGCGAGACGATGCCGGTCATGCGCTTCGCCGTCATCGGCACGTAGCGCAGCAAGACGCCGGCGTGGATGGTGAAGTAATCCACACCCTGCTCGGCCTGCTCGATCAGCGTGTCGCGGTAGATCTCCCAGGTCAGCTCTTCGGCCTTGCCGTCGACTTTCTCGAGCGCCTGGTAGATCGGCACGGTGCCGATCGGCACCGGCGAGTTGCGCACGATCCACTCGCGCGTCTCGTGGATGTGCTTGCCGGTGGACAGGTCCATCACCGTGTCGCCGCCCCAGCGGATCGCCCAGGTCATCTTTTCCACTTCTTCGCCGATGCCCGAGGACACTGCCGAGTTGCCGATGTTGGCGTTCACCTTCACCAGGAAGTTGCGGCCGATGATCATCGGTTCGCTTTCCGGGTGGTTGATGTTGGCCGGGATGATGGCGCGGCCGCGCGCCACTTCCGAGCGCACGAATTCAGGCGTGATGACCTCGGGGATCGACGCACCGAAGTTCTCGCCCCTATGCTGTTTCAGCAGCAGCTCGAGCATCTTCGCGCCGGTCTTGCCGGTGGCCTTCAGGCTCTCGATGTAACGGCTGCGCTCGAGGTTCTCGCGGAGGGCGACGAATTCCATTTCGGGCGTGACCACGCCCTGGCGCGCGTAATGCATCTGCGACACGTTCATGCTGCGCCGCGCGCGGCGCGGCGCCCGCTTGAGATTGAAGCGCAGTTCCGCGAGCGTCGGATCGCTCAGGCGCTCGATGCCGTATTGCGACGAGGGGCCGGCGAGGACCTCGCTGTCCTTGCGTTCTTCGATCCACCTCTGGCGCAGCGGCGCGAGACCTGAGCGGATATCGATGCTTGCCGCCGGGTCGGTATACGGCCCCGAGCAGTCGTAGACGAATACCGGCGGGTTCTGCTCGCCGCCGAACATACCGGGCGTGTCGGCCTGGGTAACCTCGCGCATCGGCACGCGCATGTCCGGACGCGATCCCTCGACGTAGACCTTCTTCGAGTTGGGCAGCGGTCGGACCGCCGCGTCATCGACGTGCGCGGTGGCGGCAAGGAATTTGGGATTGGCGTTCATGAGCGCTTCCTTCGGCGGGATTACCCGCATCAGGTTCTAAGGGACTCTCTCACCCGCCCCGACCGGGACAGGACCCCTGCGTGGGTAATAGTTTGCCGCGCTTGACCTTTTCAAGTTGAAGTAATATATTACTGACCGTTCAGTTACTTTCTTTGACCATGTCTACGCCTGCCCACGCCAAGAACGAGCCCCGCTGGACGCGCCGCAAGGAGGCGCGTCCGGAGGAGATCACCGCCGCGGCGCTCGAACTGTTCGTCGAGCGCGGCTTCGCCGCCACCCGGCTCGAGGACGTCGCCGCGCGCGCAGGCGTTTCCAAAGGCACGGTGTACCTGTATTTCGCCAACAAGGAAGACCTGTTCAAGGCGGTGGTGCGCGAGGGCCTGGTCTCGCCGATCGCCGAAATGAAAGACTTTGCCGCGCAGTACCCGGGCAGCAGCTTCGCGCTGTTGCGCATGCTGATCCTCGGCTGGTGGGAGAAGGTCGGCGCGACGGGCATGTCCGGCATCCCCAAGCTGTTGCTCGGGGAGTCCGGGAATTTCCCCGAGCTGGTGCGCTTCTACCTCGCCGAAGTGGTCGAGCCCGGCCACGAGGTGATGATGGCGATCGTGAAGCGCGGCATTGCGCGCGGCGAGTTCCGCAAGGTGAACGCGGAAGATGCGGCGCTCCTGATTGCGGCACCGCTGCTGCAGATGATGCTGTGGCGCAGCGCCCTCGAGCCGCAATCGACGCGCAAGATGGATACCGCGCGCTACCTGGAAGCGCACATGGACATGCTCGAGCATGGCCTGCGCGCGCACCCGGCGTAAGCCCATGACCAACGGATCGAAAGCCCTGATCGCCGTCGCCGCGGCCTGCGCGATCGCGGCCGCGGGCTATGCCAGCATGAAGCGCAAGCCTGCCGATGCCGCGGCCGCGGCGCAGACCTTCGTCGAATTCACGCAGCAGGACCTGACCATCGTCGAGCCGCAGCCGCTGGATCACACGCTGCCGCTGACGGGCACCCTCTCGCCCTTCAACGAGGCCACCCTCAAGGCCAAGGTCGCGGGCGAGCTGATCCAGGTGGCGGTACGCGAAGGCCAGAGCGTCGAGCAGGGCGAGGTACTGGCACGCATCGACCAGACCGAGGTGCGGGCGCGTGTGGCGGCGCGCGAAGCGGACGTCGCAGCTGCGCGCGCGCAACTGGACTGGGCGAACAAGAACCGCTCGACGCAAAGCGCGCTGCTCGACAAGAAGTTCATTTCCCAGAACGCCTTCGACAACATCCAGAGCAACTACGACGTGGCGGTGGCCAAGCTGCGCTCTGCCGAGTCCGAGCTGGTGGTGGCGAGGAAGTCGCTCGGCGACTCGGTGCTGGTCGCGCCATTTTCCGGCATCGTCGCGCAACGGCACGTCCAGGCTGGCGAGCGGGTGGCGCTCGACGCGAAGGTGATCACCGTGGTGAACCTCTCCCGCCTGGAGCTGGAGGCGGCGGTGCCGGCGGTGGAGATCGGCAGGCTGCGCGTCGGCCAGCGGGTGACGTTTCGCATCGACGGCTTCGGCGCGCGCGTCTTCAGCGGCCGCATCGAGCGCATCAACCCGTCGACGCAGGCCGGTTCGCGCTCGATCAACGTCTACGCCGTCATCGACAACCCGGAAGGCGTGCTGCGCGGCGGGCTGTTCGCGCAAGGCGCCGTGACCCTCGAGCGCGTCGAGGGCGCGCTGGTGGTGCCCGCCTCGGCGGTGCGAGAGGAGATCGGCCAGACCTTCGTCTATGCGATCGAGGACGGCCTGGTGAAGCGCAAGAGTGTGACGGTCGGAGCGCCCGATGCCGGCGGCCGCGTGCAGGTGCTGCGGGGGCTTGCCGCGGGCGAGCGCATCGTGCGCGTCAACCTGGGTGCGTTGCGCGACGGCGCCGGCGCGAGGCTCGCGGGCCCCCAGCCCGCGGAAACGGCCAAGCAGTAGATGTGGTTCACGCGCATCAGCATCTCCAATCCGGTGTTCGCGACCATGATGATGGCCGCGCTGCTGGTGCTGGGGGTGTTCTCGTACTCGCGCCTCCCGGTGGAGCAGTTCCCCGACGTCAGCTTTCCGGTGGTTGTGGTGCAGACCGAGTACCCCGGCGCATCGCCCGAGAACGTCGAGGACGAAGTCACGCGCCGGGTCGAGGAATCGGTCAACACCATCAGCGGCATCAAGACGCTGTCGTCGCGCTCCTACGAGGGGGTGTCGGTGGTGATCATCGAGTTCGATTTGTCCATCGACCCGAAACTCGCCGCGCAGGACGTGCGCGAAAAGATCGCCCTGATCCGCTCGTCGTTCCGCGACGAAATCAAGGAGCCCAGGGTGAGCCGCTTCAACCCGGACGACTACCCGATCGCGTCCGTGGCGGTGACCTCCTCCACCAAGTCGCTGCGCGAGCTCACCTCGCTCGCCGACCAGGTGATCAAGAAGCGGCTCGAGAACGTCGGCGGCGTCGGCCAGGCGACGCTGGTGGGCGGCGTCAAGCGCGAGATCAAGGTTTACCTGCGGCTCGAGGAGATGGAGGCGCAGAAAATCGGCGCCGACCAGGTGATCAGGGCGCTGCAAAGCGAGAATCAGGAAATTCCCGCGGGCTCGATCGTCACGCCGAGCCAGGAAAAGATCGTGCAGCTGCGCGCGCGCCTCGCGGGTCCGCAGGACTTCCGCAGCCTGATCGTCGCGCGCCGCGGCGGCAAGGCGGTGACGCTCGGTGCGATCGCCGACATCGAGGACGGGCAGCAGGAAGAGGAAAACGCCGCGCTGATCAACGGCCAGCGCGCGCTGTCGATCGACATCATCAAGGCGCAGGGCGAAAACACCATTGCGGTGGTGGACGGCGTGCGCCGCGTCACCGGGGAGACGCCGGCCCTCCTGCCCGCGGACGTCAAGGTGGAAATCGTGCGCGACGCCTCGACCGGCATCCGCAATTCCGTCGCCGACGTCAAGACGACCCTGATCGAGGGCGCGCTGCTCACCGTCGCCATCGTGTTCCTGTTCCTCGCTTCCTGGCGCAGCACCGTCATCACCGGCCTGACGCTGCCGATCGCGCTGATCGGCACCTTCCTCTTCATCCACGCTTTCGGCTTCACGCTCAACGTGCTCACGCTGATGGCGTTGTCGCTGTCGGTGGGCCTGCTCATCGACGACGCCATCGTGGTGCGCGAGAACATCGTGCGCCACGTGGCGCTGGGTGCCGACCACCACCGCGCGGCCCTCGAAGCCACCAGGGAGATCGGCCTGGCAGTGCTGGCGACGACGTTCTCGATCGTCGCGGTGTTCCTGCCAGTGGGCTTCATGGGCGGCATCATCGGGCGTTTCTTCCACCAGTTCGGCCTCACCGTGGTGGCCGCGGTGCTGATCTCGATGTTCGTCAGCTTCACGCTCGACCCGATGCTCTCCTCGATCTGGCACGACCCGCAGGCCGAGGGCAAGTTCAGCTCCGGGCCGGTGGGCCGCCTGCTGGCCTGGTTCCACGCGCTGATGGAACGCGTCTCGAACGCCTACGAGCGCCTGCTGGCCTGGAGCCTCGCGCACCGCAAGAGCGTCGTGGCGATCGCGGTCACCGCCTTCCTCGCCAGCTTTCCGCTGATGACATTCGTCGGCTCCGAATTCGTGCCCGAGCCCGACCTGTCGGAACTGCAGGTGCAGTTCAAGACGCCGGTCGGCGCCTCGCTCGAGCTCACCACGCACAAGGCCGGCCAGGCGGAGGCCGCGTTGCGCGAGTTTCCCGAAGTGAAGTACACCTACGCGACGATCAACACCGGCTTCGTGCAGGGCAAGAACCGGGTCAACATCTTCGTGCAGCTCGTGCCACGCAAGCAGCGCAGCCGCTCGCAGGGCGAGCTGACCAGGCCGATGCGCGAAAGACTGTCGCGCATCGCCGGCATCGAGCTGCAGCAGATCGGCGCCTACAAGGCGGTCTCCAGCGGCAAGCCGCTGCAGGTTTCGATCCTCGGCCAGGACCGCAAGGTCCTGGGAGAACTCGCCGCGCAGGCGATGGGGGCGATGCGCGCGGTGCCGGGCGCGGTGGACGTGGAATCGAGCGACGAGGCCGCCAAGCCCCAGCTCGCCGTGGAGCTCAAGCGCGAGCTGGCGAGCGACCTGGGCATCAGCGTCGGCCAGGTCGCCGCCACGCTGCGGCCATTACTCGCCGGCCAGGCGGTAGGCAACTGGCGCGGGCCGGACGACCAGTACTACGACGTGCAGGTGCGGCTGTCGCGCGCCGACCGGGCGCGCGCCGAGGACCTGCAGCGCGTGCCGCTCGCCTCGAGCCAGCTCGACGCCAAC
>Ga0137437_1000661_pt1 | contig 11162 bp, 10 predicted proteins | sample EasRivERMGT138_2_FD_102332 | JGI IMG/M metagenome (GOLD analysis project Ga0137437, IMG submission 102332) | Soil microbial communities from meander-bound floodplain in the East River, Colorado, USA - East River MetaG ERMGT138_2 | ecosystem: Environmental > Terrestrial > Soil > Floodplain ...
CATCTCGAGCATCTTCGCGAACTTGGCGCCGGCTTTGGCGCTTCCGTAGATCGCGCATTCGTGGAGCGGTCCGGTGAAGCCGGCTTCCTTGCACAGCGCGCGGTGGAACTGGAACTGGAGGACCGCCGCGAGGAAGTAGCGCATGTACGCGACGTTGCCGGCGACGTGATACTTCGCGCCCGGATCGAAGTCCCGCTCGCTGCGCGCGACCGGCGGCGCGACGCCCTGATACTTGGCGCGCAAATCCCACCACGCCTTGTTGTACTCGGCCGGCTTGATGCGGCCGTCGAATACACCCCAGCGCCATTCGTCGATGAGCTTGCCGAAGGGCAGGAAGGCGATCTTGTCGAGCGCCATCTTCATCTGCTGGTTGATGACCGCTTCCTTGGACGGCACCACGTCGCCGACCAGGCCGATCTTGCGTAGATAGGCCGGAGTCACCGAGAGATTGACCGCGTCGCCGATGGCTTCGTGGAAGCCGTCGTGCGCGCCGTCCTGGAACAGCGCCGGCTGGTCCTTGTACCAGATGTAGTAATAGACGTGGCCGAGCTCGTGATAGACCGTGAACAGGTCCTCTTCAATCGGCTTGATGCACATCTTGATGCGCACGTCGTCCTTGTCGTCCATGTCCCACGCGCTCGCATGGCACACGACTTCGCGATCACGCGGGCGCGTCAGCATCGAGCGGTCCCAGAAAGTCTGCGGCAGGGCAGGGAAACCGATCGACGTGTAGAAGTTTTCCGCGGACTTGGTGATCTTCACCGCATCCCATTTCTGCTTCTGCAGCTGGCGATCGGCCGACTCGATGCTCGCCGCCGGGTAGGGCTTGAGCAGATCGTCGTAGACGCGGTTCCACTGCTGCGCCCACATGTTGCCTAACAAGTGCGCCGGGATCGGCTTGCCTTCCGGCACCATGTCGCGGCCATAGCGCTGGGCCAGGCGCTTGCTCGCGTAGCAATGCAGCGCCTTGTACAGCGGCTTCACCTGCTCATAGAGGCGGTCGGCTTCCTTCTCGAAATCCTTCGCGGGCATGTCGTAACGCGAACGCCACAGCACGCCCAGGTCTTTGAAGCCGAGCTCGCGGGCGCCTTCGTTCGCGAGCGCCACGAAGCGCTCATATTTCGGCCGCATCGGCTTGGAGATCGAGTGCCAGCCAACCCACGCCTCGGTCAGGTCGCCGTAGTTGCGACTGGTCGCGAGGGTTTCACCGAGGTCGTCGAGGTTCCTGCAGCCCGTACCCTTGCCATCCTTGTTGGTGCCGGGCGGGCAGTACTTGCCCTCGCCGTACATGGCTTCGAGCGACGTCGACAGCTCCGCGAGCTCCGCGCGCTTGGTGGCATCGGCCGGCGCCGGCGCACTCACACCAAGCTTGATGAGCATGAGTGAACGCGCGGTGGACGGGTCGAGATCCGCGCCTTCGAAGGCCTTCGCCTCGCCCGCCTTCCGGCTGAAATACTCGAGGTAGCGGTCGGTAGCCTGCGACGCGAGGTACTGCGTGTCGGCCGTGATGTACGTGGACTGCGTCCAGCCGGCGGCATTGAACTCGCGGAACAGCGGGACGAGGTCCTTGTTGACCTGCTCCACGAATTTCTGCGCCGCGACCTTGTCGGCTTTTGGTGGCGGAGTGGGCCCCTTCGGAGCGCACGAGGACAACAGGCAGAGCGTGGCGAACGCGGCCGTGCCGCGCAGGTAGTTAGACTGGTTCATTTGCGATCTCCAATCCAGCCGCGCAGCGGTCGCGACAGCAAGAGGATGAACACGCCGGCGCCGCCGCCGACCAACGCCATTTGCAGGAACTGGCCCGGCATGTCCGCAGCCGCGGAGGAACCCATATGACCGCCGAGCAGGCCGGCGATGAGATTGCCGATCGCGGAGCCAAGGAACCAGATACCCATCATCTGGCCCACGAACTTCGGCGGCGCCAGCTTGGTCACGTTGGAAAGGCCGACCGGCGACAGGCACAACTCGCCGAAGGTGTGAATCAGGTAGGCGAGCAGCAGCCAGCTCGGACCGACCTTGCCGTTGCTGGATACGACCAACTGCGCGGCCAGCATCATCACCAGGAAGCCGACGCCTAACAACACGAGGCCCAGGCCCATCTTGGCGGGCGCGGACGGATCGAGATTGCGCGCGCCGAGCGCTACCCAGGCCCAGGCGAAGAACGGTGCAAAAATGATGATGCAGAGCGGGTTGGCCGACTGGTACCACGAAGCCGGATGCACGTTATCGGGAAACCACGATCCCAGCGCCGATCGGTCGGTGAAATTCTGCGCGAACAGGTTGAACGTCGTCGCCTGCTGTTCGAAGCCGCCCCAGAAAAGCACCGCGCACAGAAAGAAGATCGCGATCACGCCCACGCGCTTGCGGGATGCCGCATCGAGCCCGGCAAACAACAGCACGTAACCGAAGAAGAACACGGCGAGCGCGAACATCGCGGTGCCGAACCATTGCGCGAGCTCCGAAATCGGCACCGGGCTGCCGCGGAAGAACATCCAGCCGACGATGCCGGCGAGTACGGCGAGCGAAATCCACACGATCTGCCAGCGGCGCTTCTGCACGCCGGCATCCGTTCCCACGGGCGGACGGCCCGCGTCGCCGAGCCACGCGCTGCTGAACCTGAACAGCACCGTGCCTAACAACATGAACAGGCCGCAGCAGAAGAACCCGCCGCGCCAGTTCCAGGTTTCACCGATGGTGCCGGCAACCAGCGGCGACACGAAAGCGCCGAGATTGATGCCCATGTAGAAGATGGAGAACCCGGCATCACGTCGCGCACCCGGCTGGCCTTCGTATAGCGCGCCCACCATTGCCGAGATATTCGGCTTCAGCAGCCCGACGCCCACAACAATAACCGCGAGTCCGAGGTAGAAAACCGGCGGCGTGGCCGGGATGGCCAGGATGAAATTTCCCGCTGCGATGATGACGCCACCCCAGAGCACGGCGTTGCGTTGACCGAGGAGCCGGTCGGCGATCCAGCCTCCGGGCACGCAGCCGAGATACACCGCACCGGTGTACAGGCCGTACACAGCGCCCGCGGTTGAGGCGTCCACACCGAAGCCCGGATTGGCGCCGGTGGTTGCCGCCACCAGGAACAACACCAGCAGCGCGCGCATGCCGTAGTAGGTGAATCGCTCGAAGAACTCGGTGCCAAACAAGCTCACCAGTCCGAGCGGATGTCCGAGAAAACGTCTGCCAGGGACGGGCGACACGATGGTCGTCGTGGTCGGGTCGTTCATCTTTCTTATGCCCCAGTTTTTTATGGGCGCTGCCGCGCCGCGTTGGCGCCGAGTCTGACTCAAGCGCACCGGCGCCAGCAAGAAAGGAATGCTGTCGGCGTACCCGCGACTAAACGCGCGATCAGCTCGCTTCGGCTTCTTCTTTCTCGGCGGCTTCGGCTGCCTCGCGGCGCATCTTCTGCATCACGCGTGCCATGACGAGCCCGCCCTCGTACAACACCCACATGGGCAGCGCCATGATGCATTGTGAAATCGCGTCGGGCGGCGTGAGGATGGCGGCCACCACGAAAATGCCGATGATCACGTAGCCGCGATTCTCGGAGAGCTTCTCCACTTTCACGAGCCCGGTGAGCACCAGCAGCACCACGACTACAGGCACTTCGAACGCGACGCCGAACGCGAAGAACATGGTGAGCACGAAATCGAGATAGCTCGCCATGTCGGGCATGTAGCTCACGCCGGACGGCGCGGTGCCGACGAGATAAGTGAACATCACCGGGAACACGGCGAAATACGCGAACACGACACCGCCGTAGAACAGGAACACCGACGACACGAGCAGCGGCACCGCGAAACGCTTTTCGCGCCGGTACAGTCCGGGCGCGACGAACGCCCAGATCTGGTACAGCACCACCGGCATCGAGGCAAACAAGCCGACAAAGAACGCAACCTTGAACGGCGTCATGAACGGTGACGTGACGCTGGTGGCGATCAGAGAGGTTCCCTTCGGCAGTTTTTCGATCAACGGCTGCGCGATGAGGGTGAAGAGCTCGTTGGCGAAGATCGCGCAAGGGATGAACAAGATGAGAATCGCCAGCACGCCCTTCATGAGCCGGTTGCGCAGCTCGAGCAGGTGCGACATCAGCGTGCCTTCGGCAAGCGTCTCGGCTTTCTTCTCGGCGCTCATGGCGACTTCGGAGTCGTCTCGTCGGGCGAACTAGTTAGGTCCATCTCGGACTGCGCTCCGGCCGCGTCCGTCGGCGCCGCCTGGTGCGACGGATGCATGTGATGATCCGGCGGATAGAAATCTTCCACCGGCTCGATGGGCGGTGCCGCGGGCGCGGGCGGTGTCGCATCGGGAGTTGCCGTTGATGCGGCCGGCGCCGGTTTCGGATTGAGCGAGGTGTCGATGCCGGGATCGATGTTCACCTTGGTCTCGAGATTCGCGGCTTCCTCTTCGAGCTGATCGCGGAACTGGCGCGCCATCGCGCGCGCGCGCCCGACCCAGCGGCCCACCTGCTGGGCGAGCTTGGGCAGCTTCTCCGGCCCGAGCACAATGAGTGCGAGCGCGAAGATCAGCAGCAGTTCGGTGAAGCCAACCTCAAACATGGAGAAAACTCACCGCCGACGGCGGTTGATGGTCAACGGCGCGCGCAGCGCCGCGAGTCAAACCTTGGGCTCGCTCTTTTCCGCGGTCTGGGACTTCGCGGTATCGGAAAACTCGGCATCGGCCTTGAGCTGTTTGACGGACTCTTCCTGGTCGCCCTCGTTCATCGACTTCTTGAAACCGCGCACGGCGGAACCGAGATCGGAACCGATCGTCTTGAGCTTCTTGGCGCCAAAGATGAGCAGGACGACGACCAAAATGACTACAAGTTCTTTAAAACCAATTGGGCCCATGACCCGCTCCTGAGGGGCTCTAAATACCCCCGATTACTGTCTGAACGAATGAGAAGGAATGATAAGTCAACAGAGACATCAAACCTAAGAAAGTTCGGCCGGGGCGAGACTCGCATCACGCAACCGCGAGGGTTGTTAAGTCCTTGTCATCATTGTTCTCTTTCCGGGGAAGTGCGCAGCCAGAAGGTCACCGGACCGTCGTTGACCAGTGACACCTGCATGTGCGCACCGAATTCGCCGGCGGCGACTTCCGGGTGACGGGTTTGTGCGAGTGTCACCAGCTCCGCGAACCGCGCGCGCGCGACCTCCGGGGCCTCAGCGCTGCTGAATCCGGGGCGCGTGCCCTTGTGCGTGTCGGCCGCGAGTGTGAACTGCGGAACGAGCAGGAGACCGCCGCCGATGTCGCGCAGGCTGAGATTCATCTTCCCGGCATCGTCTTCGAAGATCCGATAGGTGAGCACCCGCTCGAGCAGTCGTTCGCCGCGCGCCAGGTCGTCGCCGCGCTCGATGCCGATCAGAGCGAGGATGCCCCGGCCGATTTTGCCCACGGTGCGTGCATCGACCGTGACGGCGGCTCCGCTGACCCTTTGAATGAGCGTGATCAAACGAATCTCTCCTGCAAAACCCGCGATCCCGATTGTGCCCGGTGGCAATTGCGCGCCCAAGTCCTTAATATCGCGGCCTGTTTTTCCTGGGAGCTTCGGGCCAACCCGTACGTATGTACCTGCGCATTCCGGTCATTGCCTCTCTTTCGCTGCTCATCGCCGCTCTAGTGTCACCTGCCGCGGCGCGCGCACAGTCTCCCGGCGACGCCAAGCGCGGCGCGGAACTGGCCTACACCTGCAATGGCTGCCATGCCATTTCTAACTACAAGAACGTGTACCCGACGTATTCGGTGCCGAAGCTGCACAACCAGCGCCCCGAATACCTGGTCGCCGCGCTCAAGGCGTACAAGAGCGGCGAACGTTCGCACGGCACGATGCATTCCCAGGCGTCGTCGATGAACGAGCAGGACATGAAGGACATCGCCGCCTATCTGTCCGGACCGAGCGTGATCACGCAGTCGAAGAGCGACGTTCCGGCGACCGAACGCCCCAAGGCGACTGAAACCTGCCTCGCGTGTCACGGCACCAATGGCGTCGGCATCACCGCTGACTACCCGACGCTTGCCGGCCAGCACGCCGACTATCTCGAGCGCGCGCTCCACGACTACCAGAAGGGCGGCCGCAAGAACGCCATCATGGCGGGCATGGCGGCCACGCTCACCGCAGAAGATATCGCGGCGCTGTCGCACTACTACTCGACGCAATCACCCGCGCTCGAAGTGGTGCCGAAGAAGAACTTCTTCTTCTCTTCGAAGTAGCGCCGGCCCGCTACTTCGCGGCGAGCTGCCTCTCCAGGAACGAGACGATCGTCTTCTGGTAGAAGTCACGATTCGCCTTCTTGCGAAAGCCGTGCCCCTCGTCCTTCGCCGCGAGGTACCAGACCTCGCCGCCGCCCGCGCGGATCTTCGCCACCATCTGTTGGGACTCGCTCGCCGGAACGCGCGGGTCGTTGAGCCCCTGCACCACGAGCAATGGCTTCGCGATACGCGCCGCGTTGGTCAGAGGAGAAATTCGCTGTAGATAGGCGCGCATCCGCGGCACGCGCTCGTCGCCGTACTCGGGGCGCCGCCGGTCGCGCCGATACGCCGAGGTGCTCTCGAGAAACGTGACGAAGTTCGAGATGCCGACGACGTCGATGCCGCCGCTCAGCCGGTCGCTGAAATTCACCATCGATGCGAGCGACATGTAGCCGCCGTAAGAACCGCCGGAGACGAATACACGTTTCGCATCCAGGTCCTTCTGCAGCCCGATCCACACCAGCAACGCGCCGATGTCCTTCACCGCATCTTCCCGGTCCTCGCCGTTGTCGAGATTCAGATACGTCTTGCCGTAGCCGGATGATCCGCGCACGTTCGGCGTAACGACGACGAAGCCCATTTCACGCACCAGGAACTGGGTGAACGGGCTGAACACCGGAACCGCCTGGGCTTCAGGTCCCCCGTGAATGTCGATGAGCACCGGGCGCGGTCCGGGTGGGCTCCCGGCATTCGGGCGGTACACGAAAGCGGGCACCTGCCGGTATTTGCCGCGGTCGCGGTCGAAGGTGGGGTAGCGAATGAGCTCGGCGGGCACGAATTGCAGCGGGTCGATCGGACCCGCCTCGCTTTGGGTGTAGCGCACCACGGCGTTGCGCTCGAGCTCGAGCACGAACACATCGCGCGGCAATTGCGCGCTTTCGATGGACAGCGCGAGCTTCTTGCCCGCGCGATCGAAGCGCATGCGTCCGATGCGCCCATCGGGCAGGGGCGGCAGGATTTCGCTGCGATTCGCCATGTTGATGGCGGTGAGCCGGCTGATCCCGTCCACGTTCGCAATCCAGGCGAGGTAATGACCGTCATCGCTGCGATCGAAGCTCTCGATGTCCCAGGGAATGTGGGCGGTCAGAACTTCGGCCGCGCCGGTTGCGAGATCGACTCGCCGCAGCTGCTCGAATTCGCTGTCGCGATCCGTGACGAGATACACGCCTCGCCCGTCCGGCGTGAACCGCGCGCCGCTCACGCTCGCGGGATCCTCGCCCTCGCTCACCGGCGTCAGCGCGGCGGTCGCGACATCCATCACGTACAGATGTGATTCGTTCGCCGAAACGAAATTGTTGATGAGTAGTTTGGTGTCGTCGGGAGACCAGTCCTGCACCGACCAGTTCTTCTCGAAGCCGTTGTACACGAGGCGCGGCGCGGCCAGCTTGTTGGTCGGCTCCGCGATGAATAGGTCGTAGCTGACACCGTCGCGGCCCGTGCCGTGGAACGCCACGCGCCGGCCGTCGTGACTCCACACCAGTCCGCCATAGAGGCCCTTGCCATCGGTGAGCATGCGCACCGTGCGGGTCGCCACGTCGTAGTAGTGCACCTGCGTGTTTTCGTTACCGCCGGTGTCCTTGAGGAACACGAAGCCCTGCGCCACCGCCGATTGCGGCGAGCGCGCCACGGTGACCGGCTCGCGGTAGAAAGTGAGCTGCGTGCGTGAACCAAGTGGCATGGTGACGCGATGCAACTGCTCGACGTCACCGAAACGCGTGGCAATCAGCACGCCGCCGTCGGGTAGCCAGTCGACGAAACTCGCGCCGCGTCCATTCAGATAGTCGTCGAGCTTCGTGGTGAGCGGAGTTTCGGCGGACGGCACGTTGTCGAGCACCAGGTTGCCGCGCTCTTCCACCGCTCCGTATGACGAATAAGCCAATCCGGTCATGACCAGTGGGATGACAACCGTCAGCAGTATTTTTCGATTCATGCTGCTATGTTGCCGCAAGCCATGAATGCAGTCATGCCACGCCTGACGACATTCGCCGACGGGATCACCGCCGTCGACACCGAGTACGTGCGCCCGCAGATGGACGCCTCACACGTCGTGGTCGCGGGCGACCGCGCCGCCATTGTCGACACCGGCCCGAATACGGCCGTGCCGCTGATACTCGCGGCGCTCGAAAAACTGCAGATCGCACCCGACGCCGTCGAGTTCCTGTTCCTTACCCACGTGCATCTCGATCACGCCGGCGGCGCGGGGGCCCTCATGCGCGCCTTGCCGCGCGCCACCGCGGTCGTGCATCCGCGCGGCGCGCCGCACATGCTCGACCCGACCAAGCTCATCGCCGGCACCCGCGCGGTTTATGGCGATGAGCTGTACAACCAGCTCTACGGGGAAATCCTGCCTATCGCCGCCGAGCGGCTCTGCATTGCGCAGGAAGGGCAGCGCTTCGAGATGTCCGGGCGCCGCTTCGAATGCATACACACGCCGGGTCACGCGCTGCATCACATGGCCATCGTTGATCACGGTGCCACCAGTGTTTTCACCGGCGATACGTTCGGCCTTTCCTACCGCGAGTTCGACACGTCGCACGGCGCCTGGATCATGCCCACCACGACGCCGACACAGTTCGATCCCGGCCAGTTGAAGGCATCAGTCATCCGGATCATGCAGTTCCGGCCGCGCCGCATCTATCTCACGCACTACAGCGAGGTCAGCGAATGCGCGCGGCTCGCCAACGACATGGTCGACGCGATCGACGAATACGTGCAGATCGCGCGCGCCGCGGGGTTCGACCTGAACCGCATGCGCTTCGACCTGCGCCGGCTCGCGCACGAATCGTTGCGCGAGCATGGGTGCACGATGACGGACGCGCAGATCGACGCCATTCTGTCCAAGGACATCGAGCTCAACGCCGCCGGGCTCTCCGCCTGGCTCAAACGCGAGTCTAACTAGCATGTGGCAATACGTGATCCTCAAGTCCCTGCACATCGTGAGCGTGGTGCTGTTCCTCGGCAACATCATCACCGGCGTGTTCTGGAAACGTCACGGCGACCGGATCGGCACGCCGGTGGCGCGCGCGCAGGCACTGGCCGGCGTCATCGCGAGCGATCGCCTCTTCACCGTTCCGGGCGTCATCGCCATCATCGTGACCGGCGTACTGCTCGCGATGACGCGGCACCTACCGATCCTCGGCACGCTCTGGATCGCCTGGGGACTTGGCCTCTTCGGTCTCTCCGGCATCCTCTTCTCGATGCGCGTAGCACCACTGCAAAAGAAACTCCTCGCAATCGCACAAGCCGGCATTTCCGGCAACTGGGACGCGGCGGCGTACCGAAAACTCTCCCGCTCATGGGAGATCTGGGGAGCGATTGCGACGTTGCTTCCACTGGTAGTGGTTGTGTTGATGGTGTTGAAACCGACGTGAGGAAGGTGGGCGCCCGGGTGTGTGGTACCGCTCACTGAGCGCAAGGCACGGAGCCGCCTGTCCGCGACCGCTCAACGACCGACTTCCGCTACAGCACAACGTTGCCGAGGGTGGCGCTACAGGCGGCGGGATTGTTTACCCAAACAACACATTGCGACTGAAGCGAGGAACCGGTATGGCGTCGCGTGTCGTCCGCGCGCCCCTGCGCTGGGGCCACTTCCCCGTCTCCTATATGATTCGCCGCCATGCCCAGATTGCACGTACCTCAGCCCCCCACGCGGCCGGGTGACAAGCCCGACTTCAGCTATGTCGAGCTGTCGCCCGCGGGCGCCATAAACAAACCCGACGTCAACGCGCGCGCCCGCGACATGGAAGAAGTGTCGGTTGGACTGGTGCGGGTGCTCGACGACAAGCACGAAGCGGTCGGGCAATGGAACCCGCGGCTCGATGCCGAAGACCTGCAGGTCGGCTTACGCCACATGCTGCTCACGCGCATCTTCGACGATCGCATGCAGCGCACGCAGCGCCAGGGAAAGATCTCCTTCTATATGCGCTCCTTCGGCGAGGAAGCCGTCGCGGTCGCCCAGGCCATGGCGCTGCAACCGGGGGACATGCTGTTTCCCTCATATCGCCAGCAGGGCATCTACATGGTGCGCGGCAAGCCACTGGTCGATCTCATGTGCCAGCTGCTCTCGAACACCCGCGACATGTGCAAGGGACGCCAGCTGCCGGTCATGTATCACTGGAACGCCGGCCGCATCTTCTCGATCTCCGGCAATCTAACTACCCAGTTCCCGCAGGCGGTGGGCTGGGCCATGGCCGCCGCGATCCGCAACGAAGATCACATCGCCTGCACCTGGATCGGCGAAGGCTCGAGTGCCGAGGCCGACTTCCACCACGGCATCATTTTCGCGGCCGTGCACCAGGCGCCGGTCATCATGAACATCGTCAACAACCAGTGGGCGATCTCCACGTTCCAGGGCACGGCCGGTGGCGAGCAGCGCTCGTTCGCGGCGCGCGGCCCGGGCTATGGCATCGCCGGCGTGCGCGTCGACGGCAACGATTTCCTCGCGGTGTATTCGGTCACGCAGTGGGCCGCGCAGCGCGCCCGCATGGGCGGCGGACCCACGCTCATCGAGCTCGTCACCTATCGCGCGTCGGCGCACTCGACCAGCGACGATCCATCGCGCTATCGCCCGAAGGACGACTACGAACATTGGCCGCTCGGCGACCCCGTGGATCGCTTGAAGAATCACCTGATCGCGCGCGGCGAGTGGAGCGAGAAACAGCACAAGGATCTGCACGCCGAGCTCGACGCGCAGGTGGTCACCGCCTGGAAAGAAGCCGTGCAGTTCGGCGCGCTCAACGAAGGTCCGCGCCTCGACCGGCATCTCATGTTCGAGGACGTATATAAGGAGTTCCCGGAAAACCTGCGCCGGCAGAGCGAACAGCTCGCCGAGGAAATCAAGCTCAACGCCGAGCTCGGGCTCGCGGCGAAGACTGAATAACATGGCCCAGATGAACATGATCCAG
>Ga0137437_1000662_pt1 | contig 11161 bp, 10 predicted proteins | sample EasRivERMGT138_2_FD_102332 | JGI IMG/M metagenome (GOLD analysis project Ga0137437, IMG submission 102332) | Soil microbial communities from meander-bound floodplain in the East River, Colorado, USA - East River MetaG ERMGT138_2 | ecosystem: Environmental > Terrestrial > Soil > Floodplain ...
CGCATGCCGTGCTCGAGCGTCGGGTACGCGCGCGCCTGGTCCTCGTGCGCGATCTTGTCGCGGACAAGCGATCGGACCAGATCGGCGTAGCCGATCGCGGGGGCGCGGTGGCACGCGGCGCGCGGATCCCAGCGGCAGCCGACCGGCGCCGGGGCGTCGGCGGCAAGCCCGCGCAGCTCGAGCGTTCCGGCGACGAAGGTCAGCGACAACGGCATCGACGGCGCTAGAGAATCACGAGGCGCCGGCGGCGGCAACCGGCCTGCTCGCGAGCCTCGATCCTTGCGGGGGCGCCAATGACGCGCCAATGACGCGCCAATGACGCGCCAATGACGCGCTCGAACACCACCGCGATGGCGGTCGATCATGTCGGGTTGTCAAGACCGAAGAAAATTATGATGGGAGCGGTGGACTCGCATGATTTGCGATGGCGTGTCGTGGAAGCGCGTGTCGCGGCGCCTGACCGTCATCCCGATTCTCCCGCGCATAGCTCGGCCTCGATGTACCGGCGCAGCACGCGGAGCGCGCGCGCCACGCGTTGCTGGAGCGTGCCCGCGCGGTCGCCGGCGATCGCGGCTGCCTCGTCGTACGACAGCTCATGGTGATAGCGCAGCACGACGGCCTCGCGCGCCGCCGGCGCGAGCTTGGCGAGGCAGGTCGCGAGGATCCCTGCGAGCCGGTTCCGATCGATCTCGCGATCGGGCTCGCGGTCGTCGATCTCGATCTCGGCGGGCGGCGCGTTCTTGAACCGGTGGTCCCAGCGCCGGCGGGCCTTCGCCGCGTCGAGGCAACGGTGGCGCGCGATGCCGTACAGCCAGGTCTGCACCGACGAGCGGCCGGCGAACCGCCCGAGATCGCGATACGCCTCCACGAAGACCTGCTGGCGGACGTCATCCGCCGTGTGGTGATCGCCGGTCATCGCGAGCGCGAAACGATACACGCCCTCGCCATGACGGGCCATGAGGAGCGTCAAGGCGCGGCGCTTGTCTCCGATCGCGAGCGCCGCTTCGACCTCGTCCCCTTGGACCTGGGTTGCCTGCTTCAGATCCTCACCATGTGTCGTCACGCCCAACTCCGATATCTGTGTTCGCGATCCGCGCTGCACGTGGTGCGCCACGCGCGGGTGGAGGGGAATTCGCCGTAAATGTGTGCACAAGAGATCGGAATCTGATCGTGATCGAAGATTCGATTCACGAGACCGCGATTGACGCGTGTCGTGATAATGTCTGATCCCGGTGGGGGACCCGCATGTCGTCACAAGTCGTCGTGGAGGTGGCCGGACAATCGAGCGAGACGATCGAGCTTCGCGAGGGCGACGCGGTGCTGGTCGGGCGCGAACCCGAGGCGAGCCGGATCTTGGCGCTCGCCGGCGATCCGCGGGTGCGGGCGCTGACCGTATCTCAGCCGAACATCTCGGCGAATCACCTGCTGGTTCGCCGGGAAGCCGGGACCACGTCGTTGCTCGACACCGGGAGCCGCAACGGATCGTGGCTGCGCTTGCCTCCGGGAGACCGCGTCGAGATCCGCTCGGCCACGTCGCTACAGGTTCGACTGCCTTCGCCGCCGCCACTCCCGGAGGCCCAGGACGGCCCCAGAGAGGCCACCTGGATTCACCGCGGCGACTTCCATACGGGAGTGCTGTCGTCGATCACTGCCTGGTTCGAGGAGCTCGGGTCCAAGGTCCGGATTGCGATCGCCCGCAATGACCACCCGCCGTGCGATGATCGCCTGATCGGGCACTTGCCACTCGCGAACGGCTTTCGCCTGGAGGTGGTCCCGACCCGAACGGTCGATACGTCGTGGGACGAGACCCTGGCGGTGCTGTGGCGCTACGTGAACTCGCAGAATGCCATCTTCGCTTCCGAGGAGGAGACTCGCGACGAGGGGCTGATCCTGGCGTCGCCCGCGATCCGCCGCGCGCACCGCCAGGTCGTCACGGCCGCCCAGCGCGGGTTTCGCCTGCTGCTGATCGGACCTTCGGGATCCGGCAAGGACGGGCTGGCCCGGTGCTACCACCGGCACTCGCGCCGTGGCGGCGCGTTCGTGGCGAAGAACTGCTCGTTGCTGAGCCGCGAGCTCCTGCGTGCGGAGCTGTTCGGCGCCGAACAGGGCGCGTTCACGACCGCGGTGCGGCGCATCGTGGGCGCGGTCGAGGCGTGCCACGGCGGGACGCTGTTTCTCGACGAGATCGGCGACATGTCGAGCGATCTCCAGCCGTTCCTCCTGACGTTCCTCGACCGCGGCGAATACGAGCGGATGGGCGGCGGAGGAACCGTCCGGTCCGCGGACGTCCGGCTCGTGTGTGCGACGAACAAGGATCTGCGCGCGGCCACGGTCCGCGGCGAGTTTCGCGAGGATCTGTGGTACCGGATCGCCGGTCAGGTGGTCCACGTCCCTCCGCTCCGGGAGCGGCCCGAGGACATCGAGGCGTTTTTGCGGATGCAGCTCCTGGATAGCCGCGGTGACCAGTGGAGCGCGCTGGATGGCGCCGCGCAGCACCTGGTCCTGGGCCACGACTGGGACGGAAACTTCCGCGAGCTCACCATGTTCTCGATGCGGTTTCCGCGCGACGCGAAGCCACAGTCGCTCCACGCCGGCGACTGCCGCGCGCTGCTCCACGACGTCGCGCTCGCGCCGCGCGTGACTGCCTCGTCGCGTGCGGCTTCGGCGCCTCACGAGGCCCCGGCGGTGTCGCGGCTCGCCGGTGAGGCGGTGCGGCACTTTGTGGCAGATCACGGGCACGACCTGCGCCGGTGGGACGACGTGAAGGAGTGCCTCGAGCGCTACCTGAAGCCGCTGTTGTTTGCCGAGATGAGCGGCGCGGGCTTGCTCGCCCGGCGCGAGGACGCGGCGATTCCCGCGCTCGCCGGCGCGATCGACGCCGATCGCGGAACGGTCATCAAGCACCTGAACCGGTACTTCGAACGCTTCAAGAAGTAGCGGATGAGATCGCAATCTCAGATCCGGATCGCGGTCGGTGGCCGCTCCGGTCCGCGACGGCATGGTCAGCGCCGGACGAGCGGCGGCACGAGGCGTGCAATAGGGGCACCGCGGACCAAGACCGTGACCCACCAGGAGGAAGCAACGGATCCGGACGCGTCCGGACTCATCGATCGGTTCTGCGCCTCGTGCAAGGAGGCCGTGCTGGCCGAGCTTCGCCACATCCTTCGGGCCCACCGCTGGAACCACGACGCGCTGGAGGATCTCGTCCTCGACTACCCGCTCCGGCCCGCCAAGGGGCTTCGCCCGGCGCTGTGCATCGCCACGTCGAGAGCGCTCGGCGTCGCCGAGGATGCCGTGACCACGACGGCGGCGGTGATCGAGCTCTTGCACAACGCGTTCTTGATCCACGACGACGTCGAGGACGAATCGCTGCTCCGGCGCGGCGAGCCCACGCTGCAAGAGGCGCACGGCCTCCCGATCGCGGTGAACGTCGCCGACGGCATGTTCGCCCTGGCGATGCTCGCGTTGCTCGACAACCTGGAGCTGCTCGGGCTCCGGGCGTCGCTGGAGATCTTCCGGCAGATCGTGGACATGCTGTGGACGACTGTCGGGGGCCAGGCGATCGAGCTCGGCTGGATCCGCGCCAACACCTGGCGGTTTGCCGACTATCGCGCCGCCTACGAAGACCTGGTCATTCGCAAGACCGCCACCTACAGCTTCATCGTCCCGATCCAGGTCGCGTGTATCGCGGCGCCAGCCTCACCGGAGCTCCGCGTGGGGCTCGCGGCGTTCGGCAGGCACGTCGGCATCGCGTTCCAGATCGCGGACGACCTGCTCAACCTGCGCGACGACGCCGAGGGCTACGGCAAGGAGGTGCGGGGCGACCTGTGGGAAGGCAAGCGCACGCTCATGCTGCTCCACGCCCTGCATCAGGAGACCGATGAGGCGGTCGCGGGAGCTGCCGCGGCGATCCTCGCGCGGCGCCGGCCGGGGTCCGACGAGCTGCACACCGAGCTCCGGCAGGTCGCCGCCGTCGTCGACGATCTGCACGCCAGCGGCCACGTCGATGGCGTGGGCCGTGCGAGCGTGTTGGTCGCGCTGCGCCGCGCCTGGGCCGCTCGCCGGGATGCGGATGCCAAGACCGTGGCGGACGTCCGCGCGCTGTCCGAGCTCATCGAGCGCCACGGCGGCGTCGCGTATGCGCACGCGGCCGCCCTCGAGCACGTCCGCTGGGCGGAGCGCGCGCTGGGCCGCTGCGCGCCCGAGCTGGCGCCCGGCGAAGCACGAGACTTCCTGTTCGCGTTACCCGCCTACGTGCTCGGCCGCTTGAAGTAGCAGCGAGGCTCACCATGGACCTGGGAGAGGAAGCGACGAGGAAGGCACGCCAGATCGCCGAGCAGCTGCTCGCGTTTGGCGCCGGAGAGCCGCGACCTGCGCCGCCGCCGGCCGGCGAGCCGCCGGTGGTCGACTACCCGCGGCTCCAGCACCACCTGCGATGGTTCGATGGCGTGCTGAAGCTGTATCGCGCGGCGGCGCTCGCGGTCGCCGATCAGGTCGCCCTCGACGACCCAGGCGACGGCGTCGAAGACGAATCGGATCGGCTGATGGGCTTCGTGCGACGGGCGCATCGCATCTTGCTCGAGCACCCGGTCGCAGCGAAGGTCGGCTATGCCGCACTCGCGAGCGAAGGCCGTGCCTACGCCGCCACGCCCGAGGGCGCGGCGCTCCGCGATCGCTTGCTGCGATCTCGCCGCGTCCGCCGCGCGAGCCTGGTGTGGCGCTCGCTCACGATGGGCATGCTCGACGAGGACGACACCGCCGAGCTGCCCTCGACGTACCTCGACAACCTGCTGCGTGCGGTCGACCGCGCGGATCTCGAGCGCCTGCTGGGCCGCCTGCAGCTCCGGAGCACGGCGCCATGATCCCGCCGCGGCGGGCCGGCACCGCGGCCGACCCCGACGTGCCCGAGGTGATCGTCGGCCTGCTCGGCGCGATGGCCGTGCTCGACGAGCTCGGCGACCTCATCGGCGAGCTCGCGGCCGATGTCGACGGCCCGGCGCCGGCGAGCTCCGAGGTGGTCGACGTGCTGCTGGGGCTGGCCGCGCTCGGCGCGACGGCCGCGCGCCGGCTGCCGCAGGCGATGCCCGAGCCGGCGCAAGCCGCACCGGTCGAGCCGGTCGCGCTGACCCTGCGGGGCCTGCTCCGATGACGCGCGCACCGGCGATGCCCGATCCGGTACGCGAAGACTTCTGGCGGGTCCGGCCGTCCGCGGAGGGCGCGGCACCGTTCAAGGAGTGGCAGCACTTCGTCGTGCTCGCCCCCGGGCTCGATGTGCTCGTCAACTTCAGCCTGGGCAGCTCGCCGGGGTCGACGGACGACGGCGAGCGGCTGGGCCGCGTCATCGTGCTCGTGCGGACGGCTCGCTGGACGGGCTTGGTGGACACCGCCGGCAGGCTCGCGCTGTCTCGCGATGGCGCTCGCGGGCAGTTCGGCGATCACCGGGTCGAGATCCGCGAGGCGGGGTATCGGGTCGTCGTCGACGCGCCCGCCGACGGCGTGGTCATCGACGTGACGATGCGGCCGGTGACCGTGCCCGTCACGGCGCGCCGCCAGCGGCTCGCGCCGGGGTGTCACCTCGACTGGAGCCTCACCGCGCGGCTCGCCGTCGACGGCCGCATCGAGGTCGGCGGCCAAACGTATCCTCTCGCCGGCGCGGTCGGCTACCACGATCACAACTGGGGCCAGTTCGCGTGGGGCGACGACTTCACCTGGGAGTGGGGCTGCGTGCTCCCGATCGACCGCGGTGCCGACTGGGCCGTCGTCTACAGCAGCCTCTTGAACGGCGCGCGGACGCAGCTGGCGCTCGAGCAGGTGTTCGTGTGGCGCGGCGGGCTGAACGTCCTCGCGGCCGGCGGGGTCGACGTGACCGCGCGCGGACGCGGCCGCTACCGTGCGCGGCCCGAGCTCCGGCTGCCGCGGCCGATGGCGCTGGTGCAGCCCAGGCTCGACGCCGACGTGCCGCACCGGCTCGAGGTGACCGCGCGCAGCGCCGGCGACGAGCTCACGCTGCGGTTCACGCCGGAGTCGACCGCACAGCTGCTCGTGCCGAGCGAGCGGTCGCCGCGCGGCGTGGTCACGATCAACGAGTGCGTCGGTCCCGTGGAGCTCGAGGGCCGGCTCGACGGGCAGCCGATCCACTGGGAGGGCCGCGGTGTCTTCGAGCTCGTGCGGCGCTGACCGCCCGGCGCGGCGGCTCCTGGTCGCCGCGTTCGACCTGCTCGGCGCGGAGGCGAGGGTGCACCACGGCCTCCTGTGCGCGGTGCTCGAGACGCTCCCCGTGGACCTCCACGTCGGGCCCGAGCGCCTCCGGCCCCGGGTGCACGCTGCCCGGCTGATCGTCGTCGAGCCGGACGGCCCCGCCCGGGTCACGGTCCGGACCGACCTCGCGACGGTGGACGCGCTGCTCGATGCGCGCCGCACCGTCCTCGACGCGGTGACGCGCGGCGAGCTCTTTGTTCGCGGCGCCGCGGACGCCCTGGACGCCGCCGCGGAGGCGTTCTCGATCTGCCTGCACGGCCTCGTGCGCTGTCGCTCCGGACCAGCGTTGCTCGACGACCTGCGTCGTCACGTCTCGAACCCAAGGTGATCAATGACGGACTCATCCCCACCGGCCCCACCGGCCACGGCGCAGTACCGGATCCACAACCACACCGCGCAGTCCCTGATCGTCGAGACGTTCGACGACAAGGAGCAGTTTCACCTCCCGGCGGGGTGTGTCTCGCCGAGCTCCGCCCGGCCGTGGCGCGTCTGGGCCGCGGCAGACATCCGGATCGATGGACAGCGGATGTGGGAGCTCGTGCCCGGCTTCGATGTTCACATCACCGAAGGCGGCCCGGGACAGGCCAGGCCGAAGCTCCACATCTCCGGCCTGGGCGTCCGGCGCACCGAGGCCGAGCCCGAGACCAAGCGCGAGGGCGTTGGGGTCTGGTTACTCCGCGAAGGCGAGATCTGGGTGACCGTGCTCGGCGCCGGGATCACGGGGCTGACCGCCGCCCACGAGCTGGTGACGCGCGGGTTTCGCGTACAGGTCATCGAGAAAGCGCACGGCTCGCCCGCCGACGAGGTCGACGGCGACACCGGCGTGCAGCGGTTCAAGCGCGGGCTCACCGCCCCGGACGTCGGTGGGATCGCCCGCACGCAATGGACGACCCAGCCGCTTCGGCTGGGGGCTCCGGATAGCGCGGCGCCCGAGGTCCGCGCGCCATCGTCATCCGCATCGCCGGCGTTCGAAGCGATGCGCTCGGTTCACGGCGACTGCCTCTGGTTCGGCGCGCAGAGCACCGGAGAGCTGAGCTTTGGCGACTACTCGGCGTTTGGCGTCCCGTGGTCACACAACGGCCTGGATACGACCGTGGCGGGCGACCTGCTGGCGTGGCTGCAAAATCGCAGCGTGGTCAAGCGGCGTTCGGTGGCCGCGGTGCAGCTCGTCCTCGTGGTGTACGAAGCTTCGGCCAGGCCGGACGTGGCCAGCGGCTACGCGCGCTTGCACGAGTTTCTGACGTACCTCGAGAGCAAACACGACGGCGTCCCCGCCTTGCGCGAGGCGCTCGATCACCTCGAGGTGCTTCCGACCGCGCGGATCGATGTCAACGACCAGCCGCCGGCGGACGGCTTCGTCGGGTTGCTCGTGCGAATTCATGAAAACCTGGGCCTGGTGGCCGGGGAGCACGGCTTTCGGTTCTTTCCCGGTTTCTACCGTCACCTCCGGGACACGATGCGGCGCACGCCGATCTTCGATCCGCAGACCAGGACCTTCACACCGCGAACCACCCACGACAACCTCACCGAGGTGAACTGGCAGGTGGTCGCCGATCCGGCGCGGCCCTACCCCGCGTCGCTGTCACGCAGGCCGCTCACGGCGATCGGCGGCATGGTCGATCAGTATCGCCGGATCCGTCAGGATCTTGGCTATCGGCCGATCGATCTGCTGCGGTTCCTGCTGCGGATGCTGCGCTAAATGACGAGCTCGACGAACCGGCGCAAGACGTACTACGAGGGCATGTCATGGTGGGACTTCGTCTCGCTGCGTCGGTTCGACGATCCCCACCACGCCAGGTTCAAGTTCGGGGCGCGGTTCGAAGACGCGCTGCTTCACGCTCCCAAGGCGCTCATCGCGATGCAGGCCGACTACGCGGATACGCGGACCTACGGCAACGTCTCCGTGCAGCTGTTCATGGACCAGTTCGATCTTCACGAGCAAAGTGATTCGACGCTGTCCGGGCCCACGAGCTCGAGCTGGCTCACGCACTGGCGAACCTACCTGGAAGAGCAGGGTGTGCGGTTCTTCCTGGGAGAGGTCACGGAGATCAAACAGGACAAGGGAGGTCGAGCGAGCGTCGCGATCGCGTTTCCGGGTGCGCCCCCCGACGACTATCTCGATGGCGAGGCCGCGCGCAAGCACAGGGACATCGCCGACCACTATTATGTCTCGGCGATGGATATCGTCGGCCTGGCGCGAACCACCCGCTCGTTTCGCGACCCGGCTGGCCCGGGCGACCGCGCGCGTTACGGCGTCTTGAGCGAGCTCGCGAAGCTGGTGTGCAAAACCGAGAACAACGGGACGCTCGGACCGGAGCGCGATCTCGAGGACATCGCGCAGATCGGGCGAACGGGTGATCACGGGGGCCCCGACGATCGATTTCAGACGCTGACCGGAATCCAGTTCTATTATCGCTCGCATATCGCCTTCGCGAACGGACACATCTACTTCGCGGCGTCCCCGTGGGGGCTGTCCGCGGTCTCGCAGATCCAGTTCTGGGGGCCGTTCGGCAGCGGTCACCGCGGCCGGCTCGCCGGCAACCTCAGCGTCGACATCGGCTCGTGGCGCGCGGGTGGCAAGGACTTCCCCGATCCGAACGGTCTGCCGCGCGATCAGATCGCCGCCAAGGTTCAGGAGCAGATCCAGAAATCCACGCACCATGGAGAGGATAAGCCGGTGCGCGGTCCGACGTACTACCACCTCGATGACTACCTCGGGTTCGGGGCGGCTGATGGGACGAGCCCGTCCGGCGTCTCGAGACCGGATCGCGAGATCGAGCTCGTGCCGAGACGGAACCACGCGCCGTTCCTCATCAACGTGAAGGGCGACTGGAAGAACCGGCCGACCGGTGAACCGTGGAGCCCGAACGATATCATCACCCGCGGCCGGATCCCGGGATCGGGGACCGACCGGGGCGGTGTCTGGTATCCCCAGCGCGGAGGATATCCGGTCCATTTCGGGAACCTGGTGGTCGCGGGGACCCACATGCGCACGTTTACCCGGCTGGGCACGATGGAGGCGGCGAACGAGTCCGCCAGGCACGCGGTCAACACGATCCTCGACCACGCGACCTCGCTGCTCTCGGCGACCGAGACCTCGGCACGCGCGGGTGCGGCGGCGGCGGCGACGGCGGCGACGGCGGCGACGGCGGCCCCGGAGCGCGCGACGCCCGTGGCCTCGCTCCTGGCAGCGCTCGCGGCGAGACCCAGCCCGCTCAGGGAGCCACAGCGGCCGGGCATGAATATCGACAGGTCGACGACTCCCTATGGTGATTATTGCGATATCTGGAATCCGGAGATGTACGAGTTCCAGGATCTCGAATTCCTGCGCCTGATCGATAGTCACTTGATGACGGCCGCCGCCGGCACCAACGACGACGCACCGAAAGGCGCGAAGCGGGTCGCGCCGCACCTGTTCGATATCCTCCGGATCGACGATCTGCCGGAGTGGCTCGACGACGATGGCGACGCGCTCGGTACGCTCGAGGTGATCGGCAACACGCTCAAGGCGTTCGACGGGGCATCGCTGCACGATCTGCCGAGCGTGCTCGCGGTCGTCGATCAGGTCCGCAAGAAGCTCGCCCACCTGTTCGAGCGGCCCTAGCCCGGCGCGGGTGCGAAGACCTGGATGATCTGACGTGGACGGACGACGCCCGCGGCGGACAGCTGGTCGCACGCCAGGTCGCGCAGCCGGTCGCCCTCGGTCCCACCAACGAGCTCGCCGAGGCGGAACCGCGCCGCCGCGGCGTGCGCCGCCATCGCGAGCCGGTCGAAGCCGAGCGCCGCGTCCTCGAGCAGCGTCGGGGCCTGGCGCAAGAGGCCTGCCAGGAGCGCGTGATACGGCGGCGCGGCGGCGTTGGGGTCGCGCTTGATGCGTGCCAGCTCGTGCTCGGCGATCGCAGCCGCCCGGTGGCGGGTCCGGCCGGCCGGCGCCGCGTAGCTCGCCGCCAGGGCGCACCGCGCACGCAGGAACCGCAGGTCGACGCCGACGAACTGGATGCGCAGCAAGAGCGCGCGCCGGATGAACGGCCACGCCGCCTCGATCCGCGCGTGGGCCTCGGCGGCCTCCCCGGCGTAGAGCTCGAGGTGCGTATCGGCGAGCAGCGCGTGGTAGTCGGGCGTTCCGAAGCTGTGCTCCGGCCAGCGGCGCGCGGCCGCCCGGCCGTGAGGCTGCCAGTGGGACGCACCGACCATGGTCGCGCGTTCGTGGCGCGCCGCGGCCAGGTCATCGCGAAACAGCCACACGAGCGACGTGTAGCCGGAGCGACAGTGGCTCTCGGCCAGCTGATCGCGGCGCGCGAGCGCGTCCTCGAGGGCGATCCGGCGGCGGTCCTCGAGCCCGGCGGTGCGGCCGGTCAGCGCGAGCGCGAACAGCCAGTACGCGTGCGTGATCGCGCGCTCCCAGGCGATCCCGATGCCGTGGCGCTGGAGGTGGAGCTCGGCGGCTTCGGCGTGCGCGATGGTCGCGTTCCAGTCGGCGCGAAAGAACCCGACCGCGGCGCACGACGCGTGATACCAGCCGGTGTGGTAGTCGTCGCCGTGGGTCGCGAGCAAGCCCTCGGCCACAGTCATCAGCGCGTCGGCCCGGCGATCGAAGTAGCGGCTCCCGAGCGTGGCCTCCGCCGCCGCTTCGTAGGTCAACGAGCGCAGGATGCGCGACGGCTCGCCGGCCGACAGCGCGGCACGGACATGGTGCAGCAGCAACACGTCGGCGAGCGGATAGCTGATGTGGGCCAGGCTCGTCGAGGCCATCCACAGCGCGTCCATCCGCAGGCTGTCGTCGGGGCTGGCCGCGGCGCGTGGCTCGAAGCCGGGCCCTCGCAGGATCACCCGCGCGCGCAGGATCCCCGAGGGCTACCAGATCATGCGAGAGGAGCTGTCAGCGCTCGGCGTCAAGCTCCCC
>Ga0137437_1000665_pt1 | contig 11148 bp, 16 predicted proteins | sample EasRivERMGT138_2_FD_102332 | JGI IMG/M metagenome (GOLD analysis project Ga0137437, IMG submission 102332) | Soil microbial communities from meander-bound floodplain in the East River, Colorado, USA - East River MetaG ERMGT138_2 | ecosystem: Environmental > Terrestrial > Soil > Floodplain ...
CCCCCGAGACTTCAAAGCTGGAAAAACTGTTGTGCTTGTCGCGCACAAGAGAGCTATTGCCAACCTCTGCCCCACTTGTGAGGGAGCCGGAAAGCTCTACCTACCCCCCTTAAAATTAGATGACACCGAACTCCAAGGCGAAGGCCAGTGGATCGATTGTCCGGACAAGAAATGTGAGAAGGGTTTTGTCTTCTCCCCTGGAATCTTTTCAGCATTCGTCCCAACCGCCGTAGAATACATCACGAAGGGCGACGAAACTGCCGAGCAGATTGAAGCCTTCGAGAAGAGGGGCATCACGCCGGTCAAGATAACGCAGGAGGGGGAATGAGGACTCAGTACGATTGGGGTTACGATGACGGGTACAAGAAAGGCTACGAGGATGGCCTGAGAAAGAACCTGGTCTACACCTGTAAGCTCGAAGAGTGTGTGTGCGTAGCTTGGGACTACTTGAAAGGGCATTACGATTTAAAATCGTGCCCCCTTCGAGACATCGGCAAAGTGGTTCGTAAAATTCTAGCGAGGGACAAACGAAATGGAATACAAAGGTCAAAGTAAAGATCGGCGCAGACAGGAAGGCGAAGAGCGCAATGAAGCATGGCGCAAGCTTACGCCGTTGCAGCAGCTTCAGGTCTTAGACAACCGACCTGGTGAATGCAAACGCCAGCGCGGAAAGATCCAGCAGCTTTTAGGTTTCGAGAAACCGAAGTTGTCTGCCAAGCAGGCCGTTGCCATACTGGCAGCGGTTGCAGTCAGTTTACCCAGTCCCTTACTGGATCAATTGATACCCAACATCGAGGTTGACATTTGAATCGATTTGTGCTCTAATAAAAACAATCTTACGAGGAGAGACAAAATGGAATTCACAGATAAAGAACTAAAAGCACTTCGAACTGAGTACGCATCGAATGCGACTGATGCCCAGTTCGATTTATGGATTGAGACTTGCAAGCGCCGGAACCTGGTGCCGGTCGAGGACATCGTTCTTCAGCTTCGCTCGGTGAAGGAATACGACGAGACCGCGAAGGCGAAGATCTACAAGTTCAAGGTCGTCTTCATTACTACGATCCGCGCCCTGCTTAAGCTGGCCGAGCGCACAAAGAAGTACAAAGGATTCGTTCCCGCTGAGTACATCTACCTGGAGCCCGAGACGGGACTACCCAAGGTAATTTCCGAGATCCCGCTACCCGACTTCCAGAAGAAAGACAAACCGATGACCCCTTGGGCGGCTCGCGTTGGAGTCAAGAGAGAAGGCTTCGAAGATCCCCAATTTACAGTTGCCCGATTCGGCGCGTATGCCCAGAGTTACAAGGATGCCGATGGCAACAAACATTTGAATGAGACTTGGGCAAATCGTGGTCCCGAGCAGCTAGTCAAATGCGCGAAGGCAGCAGCCCTGCGTGAAGCATTTCCCGAAGAGCTTGGCGGTTTGTTCCTGAAGGAAGAATTTCAGGACGACGAAGAGACCCCGAAGGCAGCACCGGCCACAACTCCGGAACCTGCCGCACCTCCAACCGTTGCACCTCCTGCAACAGTTGCTCCGCCTGTCAATCAGGTACCGGCTGAAGGTAAGATTTCTCCTCGTCCTGGTGAGAAGAAAGAATCCACCATCGAGGAGAAGCTAGGATCGGATGACACGGTATCGAAGCCGGTGACCGTGGTAACGCCCGAAGAGTACGACAAGGTAGTTGCCGCAGAACAAGCGGCTAAAGAAACGGACAAAAAGGCGGACGTGAAGGGTAGCGGTAAGCGGCCTAAGACTAAGAGAAGTCAGACACCTATAGCTCCTACAGAACCGGCCACAGAACCGGCCACGAAGGCTCCGGAATCTCCGGAAGGTTCGAAGAAGGAAGAGCCGAAGGTAAACATCCTGGATGCAAACCGGCCACCTACGAAGGCAGAATTCTCCGAGGTACTGACCAAGATCGTGAAGTTCAGAGATCGAGTCGGCGGAGCCGGAAGCGAAGGCAGTCAGCACTTGAGAACGTACATCTTGACAAAGAGTAAGAAAGCTGATACAAAGGACGTGCTGGTACAGGAGTGGATCGACATATTCAAGACCTTGGAAGCAGCCGTAGACGACAAGGACTTGTTGGAGATCCTTTCGAAGTAGTTCATTTCAAATCAATATTCCAAGAGGAGAGTAACATCATGGCAAGCGTAAACAAAGTAATCCTGTTAGGACGGCTGGGACAAGATCCTGAACTGAAATACACCCAGGCTGGAAAGGCCGTGGCGAAGTTCAGTCTGGCAACCGACGAAACCTGGAAGGACAAGCAGGGAGAGAAGCAACAGAAGACGACCTGGCATACAGTCATTGCCTGGGAAAAGCTGGCTGAGATCATCGGTCAGTACGTGAAGAAAGGTAGCCAAGTCTACATCGAAGGGAAGATCCAAGTTCGCAATTACGAAACGAACGAGGGCGAAAAACGGTACGTCACTGAGATTGTAGCCAACAACCTGGTGATGCTTGGCGACAAGAAGGATTCGAACGGGGAAGAGAAGCCGAAAAGCAAACCGTCGCCAAAGCCGAAAGGCAAAGACGATTCAGAGATCAACGACGATGATGTCCCATTTTAGCGAGCCAGCGGTCTAAACGTACACAGACCAGTATGAGGCAGATCCGTAGCTCACTTAATCGGTGGCCGAGGAACAGTACATTAAATGCGTGCGTGACAGACGGGAGAGAAGCCGTCTTAAATTTTCGGAGAAACACAGTGAAAATCTTAACCCAAAATAAACTTGAGAGGTTAGTCATGGCCTGCCGAGCACAGATTCAACAGCACGTTTCCTACATCATGGAAGCACGAGACAAGATGCGCGAGGCTGAAGACCCGTTGCTTAAAAAACTCCGACGCCTCGAACTTTTATATGAGGCGACCGAGTTGATTAACAAGACCATCGAGGGCCTGGGGCCGTTGTCAAATTTGCTCTTACTACGGGACGAAGTTCATATCCAGTTTTTGGAGGTGTGCAAATAACATGCCTTACATTCCCAAGGAAGACCGCCCACCACTGGACGAAATCGTTCGAGCCCTCGTGCAAGCAGAGGCCGGTACCTCGGGGAGGTTGAACTACATCCTTTTCAAATTCTGTTTGAGTACAGTGAAGCCGAGCTATACCGGCTACCGAAATTTCATCGGAGAACTTGCGGAGTCCGCTGCGGAGATCCGGCGTAGGCTCCTCTCTCCCTACGAAGATCAAAAGATTCGAGAGAACGGAGACGTACACGCTGAAGGATCGAAACGAATCCTCGCGTTTGGTGAGCGTCCAGAAAGTTTAGAATAGGAGATCACAATGACCCATCTACTGGAAGAAACAAACAGCTTGAACGAAGAACAAATCGCCGCGATCAATACGGGCTCCGGAACCTTCAAGGTTTTGGCCGGTCCTGGTAGTGGAAAAACCGCCGTACTGGTGGCGCGACACAACAGGCTCAAGCAGCAAGGACATAATCCGCTTTGCCTGACCTTCACGAAGGCCGCAGCCAACGAAATGAAGCAGCGTTCCGGTGGTGGAAACTTCCGGACGATTCATAGCCAAGCATATAAGATTCTAAAAGACAATGCAGACTACGCGGAAGGTGGATTCATTGCTCCCCCGCTCGATGAACTGATACCACAGGCCACCGAAATTCTTGTTCGTCACCCCTACCTTTTCCGATTCCTTCTGGTGGACGAAGCGCAGGATTGCAGCAACACCGATTGGGATTTCATATCGCGTCTGTCCCACAACATCTTTGCTGTCGGCGATGCCATGCAATGTCTGTACGGTTTCCGGAATTCAAAGCCGGATCTATTCCTCCACATGGAGAATATGTTTCACGACACTAAGACCCTCTACCTGGGACAGAACTATCGTTCGACTCAGAGGATCGTGGAATTCTGTAAGAGTGTGGCCCCGATACGCGGAGCCCTGCTAGAAAAGATTTGCACACACAACGAGATTGGTGATCCGGTCACACACATAGGCTTTCAGCACAACGTAGAAGAAGCGGAGTACGTCATTGACTGTGTTCGCCGGTTAGAACAGGACGGCGATAAGGACTCGGTTGTTCTGGCTCGAACCAACAAACAGCTTGAGGTATTCCTTAAGCTCCACGCTCCGGAACACCTTGAGCTAAGAACCATTCACGCCGCCAAAGGCGCGGAGTGGGATAACGTTTTTGTAGTGGGCACCCAACAGGGTCTCATACCTTTCAAGGATGGGGACGTTGATGAAGAGAGCCGGATCTTATTTGTCGCCGCGAGTCGAGCAAAGAAGCGTCTGACCTTAACTCGATACGGAACCCCGTCGAGATTTCTCTTAGCCCCAGGGAGGTAAACATGGACTGTCAGTTATGCCGATCATTCTATGATGAAGACAACCAATCACCCGTATGTCCGCACCTGAAGCTCGATCCCCCTCTGGGCAGACTCGGAGGACCCAGGCTTCGGCCCGAGATTCAACGCGAGATTGATGAAGCTTACGCCCTGAAGAACATTTATACGTTGACCGGATGGTTGGACTCCCTCAACTTTGCGGCTCGCTACTATGCCCAGTCTAAAATAAACCTTCTAAAAGAACAGGAGCAATATGGGAAACAAACTTTATCTGAACTTCAAGAACCGTCCAGTAACTAGCCATTCCTACTCAGGTGGCACGACCTTTCGGTTTTGCAAACGTCGCTACTTCCTTGAACGTATCAAAGGATGGAAGCAGAAAGAGAACAACGCCTCTACCCATTTCGGTGACTGCGTGGAGACTGCGGTAATTTATCACGTCAACAATAAGAACAGCGGCGGTATCGAGCACTTCGTTCTTCAATGGAACAAGTTCAAAGACAATAAGGAACTGACCTACACCGACAAGGAAGGAAGTTGGGAAGACTTGTTGAGAATGGGGAAACACATGATCCGGCTCTTTGAAATTTGGTGGCCGACTTCCGGCATCACCAATCCAAAGTTCCAGCTTCAGTATAAGAAGGAAGTTTTTCCTGGTGCCTCGAAGTACCAGGGACTTGAGTTTACTTCTTACGTGGACGTTCGAGCCGACTACAAAAACAAACCCTTAGTGGTTGATATCAAGACGGCGAGTCTGGCTCTTCCCGACAACCCCGTCATGTTGAAGCTCGATGCTCAATTACCCGATTACGCATGGGTGACGGGAATTCCTGACGTAGCCTTTCTGAACTTTGTGAAAGGTGGAGACGAACTAAAGAAGGGCAATCGTGTAACCTCCCTGGAAGACGGTAAGGAATTTATTGTTGCCTTCGCCACAAAAGAGGCAACCGCTCTCCTCCTCTCCGAGGAAGTTTATGCGAAGTACGACAAGGAAGTTGACGGCATAAAAGGGAAGGCCCTCGAAGAGATCAAGGTTCGCTACACAAATCCATGTCTCGGGGGAACAATGACCCCCGTGGAAGACATTACAAAATGTCGATTGCAGTTCTTGACAACCACGATCCCCGATGATATGATTGCTGAAGCCGGTCAAGATGAAGGTCAGAAGATGGTCGAGATTGTAGACTGCCACGAGAGAAACCACTGGCCCCAGGATGGAAAGGGCATCCGTTTTCCGAACAACAAATGTACGTTCTGTCCTATGCGGGGAATCTGCATGGGTGATGATAAGCTCCGCGATGAAATGTTGATTAACCTAGCCGCACCCGTGGCCCTTGTTAAACCCGAGCCGACATTGCAAGATCCAGTCAACATAGCCGAGGAAGATTGGTTAGACAAATTGGTGGAGGGATAATGGCTGCTAAAAAGATGAAGAAAGAGATTCAAAAAATCTGTAGGCAGTACAACAAAACCGAGCCCCATGACTTCGATAGTAGCTGGGAAGGGTTGGATTTGCTTCAGCCGCCTTTCACCTCGCACCAGGTTAAAGAGGCGTTCGAAAAGTTCATGGCGGATAACAGGTATAGCTCAGTCGATAGGCCCCTCGCCGCATTTGTAAAAGCTTCCCGTCAGTATCTTAAGGAAGAGTTTGAAGAAGGGACTGGTGCCCCAGCAACCTTTCAGCAAATCAATGATGACGCGGAAGTCGATGCACTGTGCGCCGACCTGTGCTTGATCGGAAACGGGAATCCTTTCACAGGCAAGTGGAGAGCGATGGTCGCCAACCTGAGAAAGTCTGCCACCGACGAAGAGATTAAAGCGGCCTTCACTGAATTTACTTTTGAGTACGAGGACAAGGATTTGAAGTTCGCGGTAATGAAGTTTGCCGAGGGTGGTGGTAAGGACATCATCGCGGTTATTCGAAAACGAACTCAGCTACTTAAGGAACAAGCAGAACTCCAAGCGAAGTTGACCGAGGATTTTGTAAAGCAACGGGCTGCGGAAGTGGCCGCTGCGGATTTAGATGAGGACGACGTGACAGAGATCATACTGCCAGGAGCACCGAATGCAAAATGATTTGGACGAACTGAAGAAAAACCCAGTCGTTCTCCGCCTCTACAAAGAGCGCGTCAAACTTGAGCACAACGGTCCACGATTTCGAGGCCGCTGTCCGCTTGGCACCCACAAAGATACTACGCCGAGCTTCGATGTTTTTCTCCACGAGGGAGTCTACATTTACAATTGCATGGGTTGTGGAAACAAAGGAAACATCTTTCAATTCATTTCTAAAGCAGATGGGATACCGATGAACGAAGCCATCAAATTGGTGCGGAACTTTGTTCATGGCTCTCCGGAGTACGGAGCCGAGGAAGTGGATCGGGTGTTCAGACAACCCTTGAAAGACGACAAACCAAAGATCAGCCTGCCGCTCGATGCCGTCGCTTACTTAGAAACTGCGTTAGCGAACAACGAATCAGCGCGAGCTTGGTTGTTAAACGAGCGCGGGATTCACTACGAAACGGCCAAGCGATTGCACATGGGATTTATCCAGGATATCGGCTCGTTGATTGGAAAGGACGACCACGATGTTCAAGACAAAGGATGGATTGCTTTCCCTTGTATCGAGGGAGAGAGGATACGAGCTATTAAATTTAGGTCAATGACGCGAAAAGTTTTTCGGAAACAGACAGGAATGGCTTCCGATGTGCTCTACAACGCAGACACAATCGATCCGCTGGAACCTGTTTTTCTAACCGAGGGCGAATTCGATACGGCGGTTTTAGAACAAGCGGGATTCCATGCGGTGTCTCTACCGAATGCTACAAGCAATACCACTGGCCCTATGCAGGACAAGCTCCTTCAGTCTGACCTAATCATCCTGGCCGGAGATAACGATGCTGCCGTAGGTACAGAGAAGATGAAAAGTCTGTGGACTTCCTTTGAGAATCGATCCACCTTTTTAGAGTGGCCTGCTGGATGCAAAGATGCTAACGAGACTTTCCTGACCGTAAGCAAGGGAGATATCGAGGACTTCAAGAAGCGAGTAAATGAAGCGGTGCTCTCTGCGAAAGCCGTCGTCATGCAAGGCATCTATTCCTTGACCGAAAGCATGGAGGCTCACAATCAAAGTGACCTGGCAAACCATCCAAAACGTTTTCATTTCCCCTGGAAGAACGTCGATGAAATGGCGATCATTCTTCCTGGTGACGTGGTTGCAGTTCTTGCCACAAGTACGAAGCTCGGCAAAACTTGCTGGATGATGAATGCCACCCTATCCGCTGCTAGAGATAAGGAACACAAAGAGATCGTGCTAAACTATCAGTGCGAACTTGACGTTGATCGGTTCAACACAATGGTTGCGGCGTATGTACTCGGTAAGGATCGAAATCATCTATCAGAAGATGACCACAAGAAAGCTGCCGCTATGCTTCGAAAAGATGGGGTTAAGTATTATGTTGGATCGGAGCCAGCTTACAACACGGTAACACCCGTTCTGAAGTTGATCGAGAACGCCATCAAAAGACTCCGCCCAACGGTCGTTGTGCTCGATCACATTCACTTCATCTGTCGGAATGAGAAGGACGAGATCAAGGCCCAGGCCGACGCCTCACAATGGATTGCTCGAATGTCGAAGCTTCACAAAGTTAAGTTCTTCATGATTGAGCAGCCAAGGAAAGCAAACCAGGCGAGTCGCGGTAAGCGCCTGCAAATTTCGGACGGCAAGGGTAGCGAGGCTTTGCATAGTGACGCCGCCGCGATCTTTGCCATACATCGGGACTTGATAAAACAAACCGATCCACCTCCTCCGGATGCGTACAGTCCCATAACCAGCATCCATTTGCTGGGTGGAGCGCGGTCGAAAGGTGACGGCGCGTCGGAAGGCCGATTGATGTTCAACGGAAAACATGCTCTGTTCACAGAGATAGCGCGGAGCCCCGAACCAGGGGAAGCGCCTGGACTAGGAGAATAGGATGTCAAAAATCTACACACTGACCGTACCCAATGAGGTCTTTATGAAAAATGCCGTGGACGTAAACAGCGAAATCGTACATCTAATTTCCAACATTCACAGCGGGGAGCTTGCCCTCGCCACCGGCTACGTCGCCCTCGGCTCGAAGCTTCTGGCCGTGAAGGAAAACAAATACTGGCTCGCCCTGGGATTCAAAAACTTCGGCGAGTACATCGCCTCGATCAAGGATAAGATTCAAGTTGGCCGCACACAGCTTTACCTCTACATCGCCACGGTAGAGAAGTTGCTTCCCTCGATTACAGAGAAAGAACTTTTCAACATCGGCATCAGCAAGGCAATGGAATTGAAACGAGTGGTCAGCCAAACAGGAGAGCAGCCGCCCCAAGAACTGATCGACCTGGCCCTCGATCCGAACACAACTCAGGCAGTCCTGAAGGGAGAAGTCTACAAGCACCTTCACCTGACTCCGGAAGACAAAGGAATCTATTTCGACTTTGGATTCTATGTCACCGAAGAAGAGAAGGCGGAGATCGAACGTGGTCTTGACGTAGCTGCACGAGTCGATCCTCCTGTAGGAAATGACTGGCAGGAGAACGCTCGCAAAAAAGAAATCATGTTCCGGTTTGTTCGAGAATTTCTGGCAACCTACGAGGCTACCGTGAATCCAGTTGAGGACGTGAAATGGTAAGACAAGTGTGCGTGGAACTCGATTGTCACAGGAATAAAGCCATTCGAATTTTCAGAGGCTTTCCGAAAGCTTCCGATGCTGGCTGTCATTGGACGCAGATGGACCGAGCCGAAGCGGTTGCAGCAATTCGGAAACAAGTCTTTGTGAGAGCAAAGGGTATGTGCGATTACTGCGGGGGAAACCTGGGTCAAGGGGGACACATGCACGAGAAAAAATCAAGGGGACGCGGCGGAGAAATTTCCTTAGCGAACTGCGTGGCAATATGCGCCGGTTGCCACAGATCAGAACATCCTGGAATAGGAGGGGCAGAATGAATGCAAAGGTAGTGACCCGAAGAACTGAGATCATTGCGGAGTTTATCAAGGACTATGCTCCGCGTTTGCATCGTGACGAAAAGGAAGATCTCACACAAGAAATTTTTCTGACGCTGCTTCAAGATGACCCCAATCTCACTCAGCGAAAGGTGAGAATTATTGTAATCGCCAAAAGAGTCTTGGAAAAACATAGAGGTGAGCAGTACGAACAGTTCATCCCCAAACATGATCCGGATACTAAGATCGACCACACTGCGCCCGACTTGGAAATGCGCCTGACGATCCAAAAGGCTTTGACCAGTCTTCCGAAAGAACTACAAGGCCCTGCTGAAGATTTCTTTTACAGGGACATGAGCCAAGTATCTGTAGCACAGAAGTACCACAAGTCGGCAGCTTGGGCATCAGCAACGAAAGCCAAAATTCAAAAGTTGTTATCTAAATCACTATAGGAGGCATCATGCCAGTAACGATTGCAAAAAGCGTCCATATTAAGGACAAGGAAGGACACATAATTACCTTGACCGAGAACGATCAGATCTCCGAGAACACCGACATCACCATGAAGTGCGACAGCCAACGATGCGCGAGTCGCCATGATGGAAAACACACCGAGATATCCTGGAACGTCGAGGCTATCAAAGCAGATGCCAACGCTCTGAGCGACGACTTCTATCGGATCATCAGCCTGGTCCTTGACCCTGGAAATCAGAAGCCGACACAGCTAACCTTCTGTAGCCCTGGGTGCGTTCGAGATTTTCTGCAATACGAATATGTTGCACCACAGAGTCCACGGGAGCAAGCTCTTCTTATGGCCCAGAATCGACAGGCCGAGATTGCTAAGAATAAGCCCCCCGTCAATGTGATACCGTTCCGTCCTCAGCCGGAACCAGGAACCGAGACGCCACCTACGCCTGAAGTCGCGCCGACCTACCAAGATCCCGCGAAGGACTACAACGAAGGAATGTGTGGGTACGAAAACTCGGATCTTAAAACTGAGGAACCGGCTCCCGCGTGTGTTGGAGAGCAACCGGCATGTGACCACTGTAATGAGCCGTTGCCGGAACTGCCGAGCGACGTAACCCCCTACGATCCTGACGAGGTACCATTCTAATGATCGGATCAGACTTCGAAAAAGCAATCGTAGCCCTGGCAGCATGGCGAGAAATGCGGGGGGAAGGGGTCAATGCCATGCTGTCTGTTGTGTTCGTTTTCCGGACAAGGGCGAAGCGAGGTTGGCACCACGGGAGTATTTACCAGAACGTTGTAGCTCGCAACCAGGTATCTTCGATGACGGTGGTAGGCGATCAGAATACCGACGAGTACCCCGACATTCGAGATCCCAATTTTCAAACCGTCCTCTTCAAGATCGAGGATATCTATAACGATTGTCCGGACAATTTAACAGGCGGAGCTTCGTACTATGCCAACCTCACGATTGCTACTTCGCCCTGGTTTCAAAAGACCATCGTGGAAGATCCCGTGAACCATCCACGAGTCGCACAGTTAGCACAGACAACCTTTTTCAAATAGGAGATCCCAATGGTGGACATGAACAAAGTGTATAATTGGTTTGGAGGCAAGAGCGTCGCATTCGCTTTGTGGTTTTTTGTTGTTGCCAGTATCCTCGCTTTTGTCAACAAGCTGACGGCGAACTACGTTGCGGTAGCCGGAGCCCTGCAAGCTCTGATTGCCGCTCGATCAGTTGCAAGTGATTACCATGAACGAGCCCTCAACGGAAACGGCAATGGCTTCGGACATGTGAAAAATGGAGAGGAGGAGAAGAAATGAATATCGACGAAGCGAGATTCAGAGTCTTAGAACAGAACATTCAGACCCTTACGCAGGCAGTCTATAAGA
>Ga0137437_1000666_pt1 | contig 11141 bp, 8 predicted proteins | sample EasRivERMGT138_2_FD_102332 | JGI IMG/M metagenome (GOLD analysis project Ga0137437, IMG submission 102332) | Soil microbial communities from meander-bound floodplain in the East River, Colorado, USA - East River MetaG ERMGT138_2 | ecosystem: Environmental > Terrestrial > Soil > Floodplain ...
CGGACGACCGTCCGATCGACGGCGTGGACCAGTCGAGTTTCTTCCTGGGCAAGACGGAGAAGAAACTCGACGGGTCCACGCCGTCGATCGGACGGTCGTCCGGCACTGCGGCGCTGGCGATGCTCGCGAGTGTCGGGAAGAGGTCGACAGCGTGGACGATTTCGTCGCTCACCCGCCCCGCATGCACCTTGCCCGGCCAGCGGATCAGGAACGGCACGCGAATGCCGCCTTCCAGCGCGGTGAAGTACTGTCCGCGCCAAGGACCTGCCCACCCGTCCCAGGGCTTGATGAACTCCGGTCCGTTGTCGCTCGCGAAGATCACGATCGTGTTGTCGCGAATTTTCAGCCGATCTACGGCGTCGAGCATCTGGCCGACGTTGTGGTCCATCTCGGCGAGCATGTCCGCCCAGTCGCCGTTGCCGGTTCTGCCGACAAAAGCTGGATTGGGAAGCGTCGGCAAGTGCGGTTGCGTGAGATTGGCGTAGGCGAAGAAAGGTTTCTTCGCTTTTGCCTGGCGCTCCATGAATGCGATCGCGCGCCGTGTGATCCCGGCGTCGATCAGCCGGCGCTGCTCCAGGTCGTACACCTTCAGCGCGCGACTCTTTTCGCCTTTGCGTCCTTCCATGATCTGCTCGGGTGGCATGATGTTCGTGGAGTAGCCGGCGGAGGAAGGCCAAAGCGCCTCGTCTGTGGTGCGCGGAATTCCGTACCACTCGTCAAAACCCTGATCGTTGGGCAAGCGTCCGTCCTGGCTGCCTAGGTGCCACTTGCCGTGCAGCGCCGTCGCATAGCCCGCATCCGACAGTGATTCGGCCATCGTCACTTCCCATTGTGTAAGGCCGTCTGTGACGCCACCGAACGGCACGGAGTGCGTACCCGATCGGATCGCGTAGCGCCCGGTCAGGATGGCCGAGCGGCTGGGCGTGCATTGCGTTTCCATGTTCATGTTCGTGAGGCGCAGTCCCTCGGTTGCAAGCTTGTCGATACGCGGCGTCGGCGCGCCGCGCGTTAGCCCGCCGCCATAGACACCCAGCTCTCCGTACCCGAGGTTGTCAACCAGGACAAATAGGATGTTGGGCTTTTCCGCGGCAAGAGCCTGCGGCATGGCCGCAAGCGAGACCGTTGCGAGCAATGCAACGAAAATGTGCCTCATGGCCGTGTGTCCGAAGCTTCCACCCTTGCATTCAAAATCCAATAACCTTGAAGCCGACCTCGAACGCCAGGTCAAGGGTACTCTGCCCGCATAGGGAAGACCGAGCGCCGCGGTTAAGCGGATGAGCCTGCTTTTCATGGCTTCGCCTCCTTTACAAAGCAGCTATCACACTTCCCCTTTGCAGATAATCATGCCGCTGAAGTATGACTTGATCAAGACCATGCCCGACGCATGTGCGGAACGGCATGGATGGGAGAAAATCCATGACGGATGGTCGCTACTTGCCGCTTACTGCCGGCCGGACAGTAGGCACGATGCGCACATCGTAAGCATTTCATATTGATGATGCGATCGACGAAGTCTGTGCGGGGCAGGACCAGTCCTATGTAGCTCCGCAGCGCCGAAAACATCTTCTCAGCGTTTGCAAGAACTCTCGTCGACAACACTTTGCACCAAAACCAGCACACCTCTCACTCGGTCTGGTGTCGGTGCGCAGGTTCGCGCCTGTGCTTTCCCCATCGCACCGCCGCTATGCCCCCTGTACCCACCAGCGCAGCCATCGTCCAGAACATCGCCGCGGCTCCCAACACCGAGCCGAAGGCACCGAACACGAGCGGCAGCACCACCTGGCTGGTATGTATGATCATCGAACGCAAACCCAGCGCCTCGCCTACCCGGCCCGGCGGCGAGTGCGAATGCACCAGCGACATGACGTTCGGCTGCGCCGCACCCAACCCCAAGCCGAGCAGAAAAGCAACTGCCATCATCGGCACGCGGGACGAGAAGAGCGGGAACAGGGCGAACGCGAGCGTGGCGCAGAACAACGTGTAGGTCAGAACCTGCCATTCGGTAACCCGCCGGGACAGCCAAGGCATGGCAAGTCGGATTGTGAAGGTCGCCAGCGCGAAGCATCCGAGCACGAAACCGATTTCGGAAGCTGACAAGCCCACGCGCGTGCCGTGCACCGGAATCACGAAGGTCTGCAAGTCCCAGGACATGGAGATCAACGCGGTCGCGATCAGGACGTGCCGCAGCTCGGTGTGCTTCAGCAGCTTGAGCGGGCGCAACGGCTCCGGTCCGCTCATCCTGCCCTCGTGCGCGGGCAGCAGCCCACGATTGACCCATACCAGCGCCAGCGCGAGTAGCACGACACCCACCAACACGCCGAAGGTGGCGCGATGACCAAACGAGTCGATGAGCAACCCGCTCAAGACCGGCCCGGTGAAACCGGAGATCGAGGCGCCCAGCGCCAGCCAGGAGAATGCCGCCGCCCGGCGGTTCGGGTCGGCTCGATCGCCGACGACTTTCTGGATCGAGAGCATCGTCAGCATGGCGCCAGTCCCGATCAGTGCAGCCGCGACCAACAGAGGCGCCAGGTCGGCCGCTGCATAGGAGAAAGCCGCTGGCAGCAGCACGCCCCCAAGTATGAACAGCGTTCCGATCAGGATCGGTCGGCGCGGCCCTGTCGCGTCGAGCCAGCGGCCGGCGCGCAGCGCGATCAGCATCGGCACCAGAGAGAACAGTGCCAAGATCACACCGACGGTGAAGGTCGACGCGTTGTTCGCCAGCGCGTAGAGCGAAGCGGTCATGCGCGCGGCCACGAACGCCATGTGTGTCAGCACCGCGATGGCGATAATGCGAGCCAGGGTCATTATTTTTCCCGGTCCAGCCTTCTTTTCGTCCCCTGGTTTCTAGTGCTCTCGATTCGGAGCCGCATCAGGTCCGGGAAACAGGGGTATTTTATTCAGGCAGGTGAAACCAAGATCGAGCGCAGCTTTCCCCTCTACTCCGACCTTTCGCCTTTTTCCTGTCCTCATGGCGCCGGTCGTGCCTCGATCAAACTCCAGGGCGTGCCGGTCGGAACAACGCGCTCCACTTTGAAGCCCGCCGCTGCCAGGAGCCCGCGATATTCTTTCTCCGTGCGCTCCCGGCCGCCGTGGTTGGTCATCATCATGTGCAGATCGATCAGCTTCGCGGAGGAAGGTTCGTTGCCCTCGGGTACGATGCGCTCGCAGATCAGCAACCTCTCCTTGTCGCCGATCGCGTTTCGGCAGGCAGCCAGAATCTTTGCGCATTCGGCATCACCCCAGTCGTGAAGAATGTGTTTAATGAAGTACGCGCCCGCGCCGGACGGGACAGCGTCGAAGAAGCTGCCGCCGACGAATTCGCAACGATCCGCCAGGCCCTGCGACGCGATAAACGCCCGCGCGCGCTCGCCGACATGCGGCAGGTCGAACACGATGCCGCGCAGTCCGGGCGTGGCGCCCAGGATGCTGCACAGCGCGGAACCGATGCCACCGGCGACGTCGACCAGGGTTCCCAGACCGCAGAAGTCATAGGCCTCGATCACAGCGGCGTTGGTGGTCGACGACGCACTCGCCATGGCGCGATCGAACATCGCCGCGGTGTCGGGATGGCCTTGCAGATAATCGAAGAATTTCTCGCCGTATACATGCTCGAACGGTGCTTCGCCGGTGCGCACCGCATGCAGGATGCCTTCCCACGAACGCCAGGAAGTCTCGTCACCGAACAGCAGCACCAGGTCACGCAACGATCCGGGCACGTCGGCGCGCAGCAGGTCCGACAGCGGCGTGTTCGAGATGCGCCCGTCGCCGCCTTCCGCGAAAATTCCGGAGGACACCAGCACCCGCAGCACACGATACAGCGACCGTGCGTGGGTGCCGGTTGCGCACGCCAGTTCGTCGATGTTCATGGCTCCGCCGGCCAATGCGCCGGCAATATCCAATGCGGCCGCCGCGTACAGCGCGCGGGAAGAGAAATACTGCGTGATGATGCCCCGCAGCTTTGCGATGTCTTCGGCCGGGATACCCGCAGTGGTGGTCATCGTCTCTTATCTCTCAAGAGTTGACGATTTTGGCGAAAATTTGTCGATTCATCATTGCGAAATCCGTACCACTAAACTGAAAACCAATTAACCGCAGAGGCGCGAAGGCGCAGAGAAAATCGCGCGGAGGAATTCGAAACCTCGCATAGATTCCGCAGTTTCCGTTAGCTCCATTGCCAATCGGCCCATCGCCCAAGTTTTACTTTGGTTTTCTCTGCGTAACCTCTGCGCCTTTGCGCCTCTGCGGTGAGAATTGGCTATCGTTTTTGATCAATCATGTTTAGTTCCGGCTTGGCCGGCTCGGGACAGCGACCAATAGACCGCCGTCTCGAAATCGAGGAACAGCGGCAGCGACTTCACGTCGGCGAATGGCAGGATCTGCGTCATGTAAACGCCGCCGATGCCGGCGGCGGGATCGATCCAGAAATAGCAGTTCGACAGACCGGCCCAGCTCAGGCTGCCTGCGCACCGCCCGGTCGGCGCCTTGTCGTGATTGATCATGAAGCCCAGGCCCCAACTCTTCGCCAGGCCCGGAAAGAATTCGGCATCGTTCGAGCGCAGCGCATTGACGGTGCGCAATGGCACGACGCGCAGCTCGCCCATCTGGTTGCGCGACATCAGGTCGACGGTTTCGGCCTTGAGCACGCGGTTGCCGTTGCCCAAGCCCTTCTTCAGGATCATGCGCACGAAGGCGAGGTAGTCGGCCGCGGTCGAGTACAGGCCGCCGCCCCCGATTTCGAATTCCGGCTCCTGCGGCACTTCGAAATCGCCCGCCGTCAGCACGCCGTCCGCGCCGCGCTCGTGCAATCGCGCCATGCGTTTGCGCATCGACGGCGTAATGCGGAAGCCGGTGCTGTCCATGCCGAGCGGGTCGAACAGGTTTTCCTTGAGATACGCTCCCAGTTTCTTGCCGCTGACCGCTTCGATGACCTTGCCAACCAGTTCGATATTGATGCCGTAGTTCCAGCGCTCGCCCGGATCGAACAGCAGCGGCAGGCGCAGCGCGGCGTTCTCGCAGCTCGAAGTCGCAGGCACTCCCGTCACCTCCATGTAGCGTGCGATCGGCTCATTCCACATTCCGTAGCCGTAACCCGAGGTGTGCGTCAGCAGGTGTCGCAGCGTGATCGGCCGTTTCGGCGCACGCAAACGCGGCGCACCCGCGGCATCGAAACCTTCCAGCACCTGCACCGACGCCAGCTCCGGCACCCAGCGGCCCACGGCATCGTCGAGCCCTAGCCTGCTCTGTTCGACCAACTGCATTACGCCGGCGGATGTGACCGGCTTCGTCATCGACGCGATCCAGACCACGGAGTCGGTCGCCATCGGCTTGTTCACGCCGAGTCTTCGGCTACCGAAGGCGCCCTCGTAGAGTGTCGCATCGCGGCTGCACGCCATCGCGGCGACGCCTGGTATATCGCCAGCCTCGACGGCCCGATGCAGCATGGCGTCCACAGGTGACTTCAGAGTCCGGTGCATCAAAATTTTCAGTGGGTAAAGACAAGCACGTGAGGGGTAATGCTCAATAAGCGCTCACCGCAGAGGACGCGGAGGACGCAGAGGAAAAATGACAAAAGCCAAGTTTCGGCGGGAAGCGCCATGCCGACTGGTTTAGACGCACTGGAAGCGCCTTCCGTATTCTGCCTCCCTTTGGACCTTCCTCTGCGTCCTCTGCGGTGAGTGTTTTTCCTTGTAAGCGCGCCCTATTTTCCCTTGAAGTCGGGCACGCGCTTTTCCATGAAGGCGCGGCGACCTTCGACATAGTCTTCGCTCTTCATGCAGCGCGCGACCGCCGCTTCCGCATCGGAAAAATCGCCGTTCGGCTCGGCCAGTGCATTGATGACCGCCTTCGACGCAGCGATGGTCATCGGCGCATTGGCCGCCAGCTCCACCGCGATTTTCTGCACGTACGCATCCAGTTCGACATCAGGCAGCACGCGATTGACCAGCCCCATTGCGAGGGCTTCATCGGCGTTGTAGCGACGCGCGCTGAACATGATCTCGCGCGCGGCCGCATGGCCGACGGTCGCGACCAGCCGGCCGGTGCCGTGCACGCCATAACCGAGGCCCAGGCGCGCAGCGGGAATCGCGAATCGGCTCGACGCATCCGCGTAGCGCAGGTCGCAGGAGAGCGCCACCGCCAGCCCGCCGCCGACGCAGAAACCGTGGATCAGCGCGATCACCGGCTTGGGCGAGGATTCGATGGCGTGATGCGCAGCCGAGGTGGCGGCTTCGTATGCCTCCACGTCGCCTTCGCTGGAGCGGTTCTTCTCGAATTCGGAAATGTCGGCGCCCGCCGCGAAAGCCTGCGTTCCTTCGCCGCGGATCACGATGCAACGCATCGATGCGTCCGCGTTGAATCCGGCTATCGCCGGCGCGATGGCCCGCCACATGTCGGCGCCGATCGCATTGCGCCGTTCCGGATTGTCCAGTACCAGGCGGCCAACCGGCCCGTCGCGCTCGACGCGAAGTCTGCCCTTGCTCATGCGTTTACCTCCGAATGACGGTATTCCCCCCACAACGGGCGAAAATCTCACCACGACAGCTTCCCTCAGATCGGATTCCGACCTCCACATTAGATGACATTGGCGCTGCGCAGGGCGGCGATGTCCGCATCGCTGTAGCCCAGCTCGCGCAGAATCTCATCGTTGTGCTCCCCTGCCGGGCCCGCGGTGCGCTTCATGCGCGCCGGGGTGCGGGATAGCGTGATGGGTTGACCCACTAGCGACAAGCTGCCGCCGTTCGGCGTCGGCACCGGCACCGCCATGCCGATATGCCGCACCTGCGGATCGGAGAAAACCTCGTCCATCCTGTATATCGGTCCACAGGGCACGCCCGCATCCGCCAGCAGCGCGATCAGAGTCATCGAATCGTAGCGCCGGGATTGCTCACTGATGGCCTCATTCAACGCAACCCGGTTCTGCGAGCGCAGCTTCGCGTTGGCGAAATCCGGATGCTTCGCCAGTTCCGGTACTCCAAATGCCCCGCACATGCGGGCGAAGATCGGATTGCCGGAGGCCGCGATGTTTACGTAGCCATCGGCTGTCGGATACACACTGGTCGGCATCGAGGTCGGATGGTCGTTGCCCGCCTGCCCCGGCACTTCGCCCTCGACCAGCCAGCGCGCGGCCTGGAAATCCATCATCGCGACCATCGACGAAAGCAGCGAACTCTGCACCCACTGTCCTTTGCCTGAACGGCTGCGCTCCTGCAGGGCAATCAGGATGCCGAGAGCGGCGAACAATCCTGCGCTCAGGTCCGCAACCGGAATGCCGGCGCGAACCGGTCCCTGCCCTGGCAATCCCGTTACCCACATCATCCCGCCCATGCCTTGCGCGACCTGGTCGAACCCGGCGCGGTCACGGTACGGGCCGTCCTGGCCGAAGCCGGAAATGCTTGCGTAAACCAGGCGCGGGTTTTCGGCAGCGAGCGTTTCGTAATCGATGCCGAGCTTGTGCTTCACGTCGGGGCGGTAGTTTTCCACCAGCACGTCGGCGGTTTTCGCCAGGCGCTTGAGCACTTCCACGCCGCGCGGGTCTTTCAGGTTCAGCGTGACGGAACGCTTGTTGCGGTGCAGATTCTGAAAGTCGGAACCGTGGCGTTCGCCGAGCATGTCTTCGCCGTCCGGCAGTTCAATCTTGATGACGTCCGCGCCCCAGTCGGCGAACTGCTTGACGCAGGTCGGCCCGGCGCGCACTCGCGTCAGGTCGATCACGCGCAGATGGGATAAGGCTTCCATTTCACTGCCTTTGGGGCCAGCGGCCGGCTTCGACCTGATGGAAGAAATCTTCCAGCAGGCGATTGAACAACGCCGGGTCTTCCAGGTTGGTCATGTGTCCGCTCTTCGGCAGCACGACGAGCCCCGCCGTTGGAATGCTGCGCTTCATCAGCAGGGAAGGATCGAGCACGGCATCGTCTTCATCACCCGCTACGATCAGCGTCGGCGCCGTGATGCGCGCCATGTCGGCAGTCAGGTCGTACAGGGACGGTCGCCTTGCCTGGTAGCCGAGCATGGTATTGGCCGAGCCCTGCGCGGAATGTTCGGAGAAGTGGCGGACGAACTCGGCGAATCCACGCGGATCCTTCTCCTTGAGCTGCAGGCGCGACGGGCCGTGACCGTAAGTGGCCGCAACGTGCGCCATGCCCTGGTCGAGCATCGACTTGGCCAACTCCCGGGATTGCGCCTGGAATTGCGCATACTGCGACGGATGCGCGCCGTAGCCGCAGCCGGCAACGACCAGCGACAGGGCGCGCGGCGAATAGGCCATGCCGAAATGGAGTGTGGCAAACCCGCCCATGGAGTTGCCGACGATATGCGCGCGCCGGATGCCGAGCGCGTCGAGCACGCCGAGGATGTCGTCCCGCGCGCGTTGCTGGGAATACCTCTCGACATCTGCGGGCACATCCGACGGCGGGTAGCCTCGCGCGTTATAGGCGATACAGCGATAGCGGCGCGAGAAATGGCGAAGCTGCGGCTCCCAGGTGCGCCAGTCCCCGGCGAATTCGTGCACGAAGACGATCGGCGTGCCGGAGCCGCTCTCCTCGTAGTGCAGCGTTAAGCCGTCATCGGTTTTGAGGGTTGGCACGTCGGTTGCTCGATATGAAAAGGCAGGACCGGATTGGCGTTATGCGGCCGGCACGTCCGTCTTTTCGGAGCACATTATCAGATAATCCGCCGCGAGACCGCTCACGATGGCAACATGACGATTGCTGAAGACGGGCGAATCGGCGGCGCACAGTTCAATTCAATGGAGATGCAGTGGCAAAGGTAGATCGCGCCGTCCTCGAACAGGACGGCGTGCGCAAGGCGGTGCGCGATTCAGGTTACGGACATCTGCTCATGTCCGATGAGGACGTGGCGCGCTCTCTCGCGGACACCATGGCTGGGCATCGCAAAGGCGATCCGGTGTGGATATTCGGGTACGGGTCGCTGATCTGGAATCCGCTGATGGAATTCGCCGAGCGCCGTCCGGCGCGCATCCACGGCTACCATCGCGGCTTTTATCTGTGGTCGAAGGTCAACCGGGGATCGCCGGAAGTGCCCGGGCTGGTGCTTGGCCTGGATGCCGGCGGGTCCTGCCACGGCGTCGGCTACCGTCTGCATGACGAAAAACTGATGGTAGAACTCGGTCTGCTCTGGCGCAGGGAAATGGTGATGGGGACTTACATGCCACGCTGGGTCAAAGCCGACGTCGCCGGGCAGGTGGTGCGCGCGATCGCCTTTGTCGTCAATCGCAGGAAGCCCGGCTACACCGGCCGACTGGATGATCGGCAAATCGTATCGATCGCGTTGCGGGCGCGCGGCCACTACGGTACTTGCGCCGACTACCTCATCAATACCGCAACCAGTCTCGAACTCGCGGGCATCGCCGATCCGCGCCTGTCGCGGCTGGCGAGCATGCTGGAGCGTAAGACAAAGCCGCCGTGAGGTCGTCGCCGACGTTTCAGGGCAAGTCGCGGTCGTCGGGCTCGATCTGGTTCATGTGAACGTGGATACGGTCGCCGATCTTGAGACCGGTTACATCCTGCAGTTCGATCCGCTGCCAGCGATTGTCGTCGAAACGCACTACCACTACGTAATAGTGTTCCATCATTGCTTCGCGCATCGAACGGCTGCCCGTCACATCCACGTGCGGCTGGCGGTCGGCCTTGTCGCCCAGCGTGAAGCGGATCATCGGCCCGACCAGCGCGGGATTCTGCGGCTCGTTGCGCGCCGATTCCCGCTCGCGCTTGACCTCGCGAATATCGAAGATGACCCCGCACTCAGGACAAGGCAGGCCCACCGAGGGATCGTCGCGTTCGCTAATTACCTGCGCCACGCAAACGGTGCCTGGCAGCAACGCAGCCGCGGCGACGAGGACCGAAACCAGTCGGAGAATCTTGTGCATGGGATGTAACCGGCAATGCGCCGGGGAGTCGAGTTGGTCGCTACCCTCAGGATAAGAGACTGCCCTGACGAATGCCAGTCCTAAAACGGCTAAGTCGAGGTTGGGGTTTTCGCATCAACGGTACAGGTGATGCGCCGCCATCGTTCGCCTGGCGGCTAGTGGCAAATCAATTGCCGCTACCTCATAATATTCAACACCGACGGCCCGGACGTGCGCCTCCCGAAATCGGAAAATCCAGAATTTCTTAAGTGAAAGATTCTGGGCAATTGTATTCGGGCCTGATGCTGGTTTTAGAGGAATTCCATGAACGCTCCGTTACGCGGCTACACGCTGGGTTTCATCCAGAGCATGCTGACCGATCAATCCGGAAGAGCGTCCGGGTGGTACCAGGATCTGGAACTCAAATCCGTATTTCAACCCGCCTTCTGCCTGCCCCAGAGGCACACCGTGGGATTCGAAGCGAGCCTGCGGGCGGTCGATCCGAAAGGCAATCCGGTTTCCCCCGAAACCCTGTTCGGACCGGTGGAGAACTACGCTGAGACGGCGATGCTGGACATGTTGTCGACGACGATACACGTCCACAATTTCTTCTCGCAGCGCCCGTCGCTTGGCATGCTCTTCGTCAACCTGCATCCCGAAGTCTTCCTGGATTTCGGCAACAGCGCCGAGTTCCTGACCTCCCTGTTCAGCCACTACGAAGTCGCACCGCAGAAGGTGATGATCGACATCCCCGGCTCGGTGCTGGAGGACGAACGTCTCGACGATGCCATTGTCCGTTATCGCGATCTCGGCTGCCTGATCTCGGTGGACGATTTCGGCGTGGACAATGCCAACCTCGACTCCATCTGGCACACGGCGCCGGCCATCGTGAAAATCGCACCTTCGGTGGTCGCGGAGGCAATGAAAGAACAGCGCACGCGCCAGATCCTGCCGCGCGCGGTTTCCCTGCTGCACGAGATGGGAACGCTCGTGCTGATGGAAGGCATCGAGTCCGAGAAACAGGCTCTGCTGGCGATTGACGCGGACGCGGATTTCGGCAGCGGCTACTTCTTTGGCCCGCACGTCGATAGCGTCACCGACTTTCCGCAACCGGACGACCTGCTGAACAGGCTGTGGAACGACTACAGAGAACAGCACGTTTCAGTCCGGCTGGACGAGGGAAGGACGCGGGTCTCCCTGGAGAACGAGACGCTGCACTCATCGCAAGTGAATGGACAGCGCAAAGCGTCGCCCGCCGATATCGCTCGCTATCGCGAGC
>Ga0137437_1000668_pt1 | contig 11136 bp, 10 predicted proteins | sample EasRivERMGT138_2_FD_102332 | JGI IMG/M metagenome (GOLD analysis project Ga0137437, IMG submission 102332) | Soil microbial communities from meander-bound floodplain in the East River, Colorado, USA - East River MetaG ERMGT138_2 | ecosystem: Environmental > Terrestrial > Soil > Floodplain ...
ATGCAGTCATCGTAAACTTTGCCGGTGGCCGGAAACGCCATCTGGCAGTGCATCGCTAAGGTGAGCATCTTTGGCTCCGTCGCTGACTCTTCGTAGAGCAGATCGAATTCGTCTTTGAACGAATTGAATACATCGCGCGCCGTAATGCCGCGTCGGTACATGCCGGTATCGTTCAGGCCGCTGACCGCATTCTTGTACGGCACGATGATCATCGTCTTGCCGTTGACGGTTGCGGCATAGGGATTGTCGTCGTTCACCGCGTCGCCATGCCAAGCGAACCCTTCCTCGGCGAGAATTCCTAGTGTCCGTTCTGTGTGGCGCATGCCAGATGTCAGCCAACCGGTTGGACGCACACCGGTAAAGTCCTCGAACATCTTCGCGCAAGTACGAATCTCATCGCGCTCCTGCTCGGCCGTCAACTGCGTAAGCTGAATGTCTTCGGCGTAGGAATGGCCGACGATCTCATGCCCGCGTTCATGCACGGCCCTCACCGCCTCGGGATATCGATGAATGCACAGCGCATTGGTATTGAACGACGCCTTGACGCCGTACTTGTCGAGAATTCGAAGTATACGCCACACGCCGGTCCGGCCGCCGTAATCGTTCTCGCTCGCCGTTCGGCAATCGTACTGCGACACGACGTCATCTTCCTTGATCGGATTCGACCCGCCGACATGATGCGTGCGCCGGTGCTTGGCGTTAGGAATCTCGGTCCAAGCTTCTAAATTGCCGGCCAAAGCGATCGCCATCCGCGCGCCATGAGGCCATTTGATCTTGAGCTTCTTCGCTTTCGAATAAATATCGTAAAAATTATCATGCTGCGGCATCATAATTGAAAACCCTCCCCGATCTGCGCGCAAAATTGCGCTTACCGCTTGGGTATAAGTAAATCGGCACTCACTGTCAAACAACAATCAAAGCCGGCATAGGAAGATCGCCGGCGATCTTCCTTTACAGATCAATCCGATTGCTATAGAACGCCGCAAAGCATCAATACCCAGAGAAAACCACTGGTGGCTAATCGCTACTACCGCCGGAGAACCAGGCTTTTGATCGCGCTGATCGCGGTCGCGGCGGTGTATAATTTTTGGTTTCAGCAGCGCCACAGGCTGACGGGCAACTCCACAGTCGATGGCACTGTCAGCGTGCTCCTAGGTCTTTACATCTGCTCGCGACCTGCGGGAAATGCCATCGACCTGTTTTTTTACGAACACAATTCTTTTCATCGCGTCGTGACGGAATGGTCGAGCATCATATGGCTAGCGCTCAATATTCTGACCTTGCTAGCGGGATGGTCCGTGATTTTTTTGGGAACAACGCATCTGACGAGCCAGGCCGATTGAGACGTGACTAACCGGTTGCTATCTCACAACTGAAACTGGAGTTGAGGGTTCGGGGTCGTACCTTGATACCTAAACAATCTCCCGCGGTCCTAATATTTCACATCCACCAAATATAACCCATGCGCCGGCGCGGTATCCCCTGCTTTGGCTCGATCGCGAAGCTCCAGCAATTCCTGAAATGATTCCGGCGTGCGCTCGCCGCAGCCAACTTCGACCAGCGTGCCAACAATATTTCGCACCATGTGGCGCAGAAACGCCGTGGCCTCGATCGTGTAGACCAGCAGCTCGCCGCGCTGTTGAAGAGAGTTTTGAAATACTCTGCGAATCGGATGCGCGGCGTCGCAGTCGGTCGCGCGGAAGGACGAGAAGTCATGCTCACCGAGCAAACACGAACTCGCCGTGCGCATCGCTTCGACATTCAGCGGCTGGTGCAAATGCCAGGCGCGCTTCAGATAGAATGGCGACGGCGTCGGTCGATTGATGATATGGTACTCGTAGACTCGGCTGCGGGCGTCGCGTCGGGGGTCAAACGAGTCGGCAACAATCTCGACTTCCTTGACGGTGATGTCTGGCGGTGTCAGGGCGTTAAGCGCGCGTCTGATTCGATGCGCCGTTAGATCTTTGTCCGTGGAAAAACTAACCACCTGGCCGAGCGCATGAACACCGGCATCGGTACGGCCGGAACCGATGACCCGCATCGGCGTTCTCAGGAATGTCGAAAGGGCGCGCTCTAAAACCGCTTGAATCGAATCGCTATTGGCCTGAAACTGCCAGCCATGGTAATTGGTTCCGTCGTATTCAACGGTGAGTTTGATGTTCACGAAAGAGCGGTTTCGAGTCTCGGGGTTTGAGTTTCGCGTTCAAAACCATGATCGCGTCTGCTGCCCGTCAAACGGCATTGTGATTTACAGGTGATCGCGGATCAGAATCTCGGCGATCTGCACGGCGTTGAGCGCGGCGCCTTTGCGCAGGTTGTCGGCGACCACCCAGAGGTTGAGACCATTGGCGACCGAATGGTCTTCGCGAATTCGCCCGACGTAGGTCGCGTCCTTACCGGTGGCTTCGATGGCCAAGGGGTAGATATTGTTCTCCGGTTCGTCGGCGACGATTACGCCGGGGGCTTCGCGCAAAATTTTTCTCGCTTCGTCGGCCGATAGTTTGACCACTGTCTCGACGTTCACCGACTCCGAGTGGCTGCAAAACACCGGCACGCGCACGGTGGTCGCGGTAACCGGCAGATTGGGCTCGCCAAAAATCTTGCGCGTCTCGTTGATCAGCTTCCACTCTTCTTTGGTGTAGCCGCCTTCCATGAAATCATCGATATGCGGAATACAGTTGAAAGCGATCTGGTGCGGAAATTTTTGCTTGCGGATCTCGTGGCCGCTGAAGAGCGCGGTTACCTGCTGGCTCAACTCATCCATCGCCAGTCGGCCGGCGCCGGAAACCGATTGATAGGTGGACACGACCACGCGTTTGAGCCGCGCCGCGTCGTGAATCGGTTTCAGCGCGACGACCAATTGAATCGTCGAGCAATTCGGATTGGCGACGATGCCGCGCGATTTGTAGTGGGCGATCTCTTTGGCGTTCACTTCGGGAACAACCAATGGGACGTCCGGTTCCATGCGAAAACAAGCTGTATTATCGACGACCACCGCACCGGCGGCGACCGCTAAGGGCGCAAACTTCGCGCTGACGCTGCCGCCGGCGGAGAATAAACCGATGTCGATATTTTTAAACGAATCTTCTTTGAGAACTTCGACAAGCAACTGGCGGCCTTGAAACGGTAGGTACTGCCCAGCGGAGCGCTCCGAGGCGAGCAGGCGCAACTCGCCGACGGGAAACTCGCGCTCTTCCAAGACCTCGCGCATCTGCTCGCCGACGGCGCCAGTGGCGCCGACCACCGCGACGTTGTATTTTTCCTTTTTCATGACCTTCTCGACTTCGTCTGACTCTGCCGCCAACCGACCGATAAATTCGATGATCGAGGATGGAGAATAGAGGATCGCGAATCTCGGACCCCCGATCCTCCATCCTTTATTCTTGATCCTCGATCTTCTCCCTGACCAGCCGGCCCATCTGCTTGCAGCCCACCAGCTTGCAGCCGGGCTCTTGAATATCCGCGGTGCGGTAACCTTCGTTCAACACGTCTTCGACAGCTTTATAGATCCGATCGGCCGGTGCGCCTTGCTCGAGGGAGTGGCGCAACATCATCGCCACACTGAGAATCGTCGCCAGCGGATTCGCCTTATCCTGACCGGCGATGTCCGGCGCGCTGCCGTGCACCGGCTCATACATGCCGACCTTGCCGCCCAAGCTGGCTGACGGGAGCATGCCGATGGAACCCGTCAGCATGGCGGCTTCGTCGCTTAAAATATCGCCGAACATGTTGGTCGTCACCAGCACGTCGAATTGGCGCGGATTGCGAATCAGCTGCATGGCGCAGTTGTCGACCAGAATATGTTCGAGCTCGATGCCGGCGTAGCCTTCGTTTTTGTGAATGCGCGTCACCACCTTGCGCCAAAGCTCGGTGACTTCGAGCACGTTGGCCTTGTCCACCGAAGTTACTTTTTTACGGCGCTTTAGCGCCGCTTGAAACGCCACGTGAGCGATTCGTTCAATCTCCGGCGTGGTGTAGACTTCAGTATTCACACCGCGCTCGGTACCGTCAGGAAGTTTCGTGATGCCCTTTGGCTGGCCGAAGTAAATGCCGCCGGTGAGTTCGCGCACGACCAATAAATCCACGCCCTCGACCACTTCGCGTTTTAGAGTTGACGCCGAAGCGAGCGCGGAAAACAATTTCACCGGGCGCAAATTGGCGAACAAACCCAGTTCCAGACGCAGCGCCAGAAGGGCGCGCTCGGGACGAATCGAATAGTCGAGGCCGTCCCACTTGGGGCCGCCCATGGCGCCGAGTAATACCGCATCGCTCTGCTTGGCTAAATTTAAAACCGCATCGGTAAGCGGCTTACCATGGGCATCGATCGACGCACCGCCGACGATGCCATATTCCAGTTGAACATCGAAGCCGTAAAGCTTCGCGACCTGATTTAGCACCTGGGTGCCCTCGCCCATCACTTCAGGCCCGATGCCGTCGCCGGGTAAAACCGCGATCTTGTAGTTCATGGCCCCTCTTTCTCCACCACCTGCCGATAGTGTTTTCGATCCTCCAATTTGTTGAGCGCGTTGATATAGGCCAACGCGCTCGCCATGATCACATCCGTGTGCGAGCTCTGCCCCGACACGCGGATGCCGTCGTCTTCGATCAGGCACGACACCTCGCCTTGGGCGTCCGCGCCGGCGGTAATGGCGTTGACTGAATAGCGCACCAGTTGCGACTGCGAGTTGGCGATCTTGGTAATCACTTTATAACAAGCATCGACCACGCCATCGCCCGAGGCATGATCCATCTTCTCGCCGCCGTCAATGCGCATCTTGATAGTCGCCGTCGGGATGCCGTCGGTGCTCGAGTTGACGTTCATGTACAGCAGCTCGAACTTATCCGGCCGGCCGGGCACGCGGAGTATCTCGGCGGCGACGATCGCTTCGATATCCTCGTCATAAACATTTTTCTTTTTGTCCGCCAATTCCTTAAAGCGGACGAAGACGCGGTTCATGTCTTCTTTGTTCAAATTGAATCCCAGGTGCTTCAACCGCTCGTCGAAGGCGTGGCGCCCCGAATGTTTGCCCATCACCAGCCGATTGCCGGGAATGCCGATCGACTCCGGCGTCATGATCTCATAGGTCTGCTTGTGCTTGAGCACGCCGTCTTGGTGGATCCCCGCTTCGTGGGCGAAGGCATTGTCGCCGACGATCGGCTTGTTGATCGGAATCGCGATGCCGGTCACCTGCGACAGCAAGCGCGAGCTCGGATAGAGCTGCTCGCTGATCACATGGGTATCGAGATCGAGATAGTTCTTGCGCGTGCGCAGCGCCATCACCACTTCTTCCAGAGAAGTATTGCCGGCACGCTCGCCGATGCCGTTGATCGTGCACTCGATCTGGCGCGCGCCGTTGTGCACCGCGGCGAGCGAATTGGCCACCGCCAAGCCGAGATCGTTGTGACAATGGGCGCTCCAGATCACCCGGTCGCCGCCGGCGGTGCGCTCGATCAAGTTGGCGATCAAAGCGCCGAACTCCGATGGAATCGCGTAACCGGTCGTGTCGGGCACGTTGATCGTCTTGGCGCCGGCGCGGATCACTTCGCGAAATATTTGCATCAAGAATTCCGGATCGCTGCGCGAGGCGTCCTCGGCGGAGAATTCTATGTAGTCGATAAACTGCTTCGCATAGGATACCGCCTTGACCGCGGCTTCGATCACCTGCTCCCGCGACATGCGCAGCTTATGCTTGAGATGAATATCGGAAGTGGCAATGAAGGTATGAATGCCCGGCTGCTTGGCGCCCTCGACCGCTTTCAATGCGCGGTTGATATCGCCCTCTTGAGCACGCGCCAAGCTCAACACTCGCGGCCGTTTAAGCTCATTGGCGACGCGCCGCACCGATTCGAAATCGCCGTCGGACGAAGCAGCGAAACCGGCTTCGATCACGTCGACGCCAAGCTTTTCCAACTGGCGCGCGATCACGACTTTTTGCTCCACGGTCATGCTCGCGCCCGGCGATTGCTCGCCGTCGCGCAGCGTGGTATCGAAAATTTGTACGACATTGTCTTGGTTCATCGATGACATTTTACCGTCTCCTCTAGGGTTATCCGTTGGCCCGACCCAGAAATGAAAACTCCCGCGGCAGGGCCAACGGGAGTTTAAGATAGCCTTCTACTTGAGCCGGGAACCTACGGCACTACTTTCGCCGCCTCCCGTCTCAACTCCCGCCGGTGCTTGTTCGCCGTTAAGCACCATAACAAGGGTCCGGATAACGTATACAATAAGACAATGGTGAAAAACATAATCTGCCGCTGGGCAATGATCAATGTAATCAAAATCAGACCGGAAACCAACATCCAATCCGGATGGCGTTTTCTCATGTCGTTATTCTTAAGGCTAAAATAAGGGATATTGCTCACCATCAAAGCCGCCAAGCCGTATATCACCAGGAGAAAAATCAGATGCCGGCTGGGCGCCCCAGCACCGTCCAAATAGTTATACAAAATCACCGACGATGTGATCATCTGCGCCGCGGCCGGTATCGGCAAACCGACAAAATGGTTCTTCGCGACGCCCTGGGCTTGCACGTTGAAGCGCGACAGCCGAAGCGCGCCGCAAACGACATAGGTCGAAGCCGCTAGCCAACCCCAAGTTCCCCAGGGCACCAAGGCCCAAAAATAGACTAAAATCGCCGGCGCAACTCCAAAGGCGACCACGTCTGCCAAAGAATCGAACTCGACGCCAAACTGGCTTGTGGTTCGAGTCAATCGGGCAACATAGCCATCGACCCCGTCAAAGACATTCGCCAGCAGGATCAGCAGCGCAGCATTTACGTATTCACCGTGAAAGGTCGAAATGATCGAGAAAAAGCCGCACATCAGGTTGGCCGCGGTGAACAGGCTCGGGATCAAATAAACGCCCTTTTTAAACTGTTCCGAACGCATGCGCTGGCGCAGCGTCACCCGCGGCCGGCCACGCCGGCGTAGCAAACGCACCTTGCCCGAGCCGGGGAACTGTTCGGGCTCTTGAGCATTCATCGCGCTCATAGGAACCTCCCGAGTATGGTTTCGCCGCCTTTGACTCTCTGACCTTCGATCACGTCCACCGAACATCCCTTCGGCAAATAAGTATCCGTGCGCGAGCCAAACATGATCAAACCGAAACGCGCGCCGCGGGCGAGCTTGTCGCCCTGCTTAACCCGGCAAACGATGCGTCGCGCCAACACGCCGGCGATCTGCACGACGCCGATCGAGTGGCTGGCGCCGTTGATGATCTTGAGCGCGTTTCGCTCGTTGCGTTCCGAGGCCTCGGCGTTATAGGCCGCCAGAAAGCTGCCCCGTTTATAATTCACTTCCGCGATCTGTCCCGCCACCGGCATACGATTGATGTGAACGTCGAGCGGCGAGAGAAAAATACTGATCCGCGTCGCCGCGCCCTTGAATAGCCCATCTTCGCTTGCCGGCGCGATGCTCACCACCTTGCCGTCCGCCGGTGCCAGAACCAAATTTTCTCCGGCGGGAATGATCCGTTCGGGATCGCGGAAGAAAGCCGCCACGGCCAGCGTGACCAGCACGAGTATTATACCGAGCAACATCCAGCCCAAAGTCAACGCAACTAGCGCCAGAGCACCGGACGAAAGAATCAGAGGATAGCCCTCGCGCGCGATACTCATGCTCCGTCGAACCGCTTAATTCCCAGAAAACTAATTTCTGCTCTTATCGACCAAGCGATTCTGCGCCAGCCACGGCATCATCGCGCGCAGGCCCGCGCCGACCTTTTCCAACGGATGGTTGCCGGCTTCTTTGCGCAGTTCGGTAAAGTGCGGCATGCCGCACTTATATTCGTTGATCCACTCCTCGGCGAACTTGCCCGACTGGATGTCTTTGAGCACTCGTTGCATCGCCTCGCGCACTTCCGGGCCAATAATTTTTTTGCCCCGCGTCAAATCACCATACTCCGCAGTATTGCTGATCGAGTAGCGCATGTTGGTCAGGCCGCCTTCGTAGATTAGGTCAACGATAAGCTTGACCTCATGAACGCACTCGAAATACGCCATCTCCGGCGGATATCCCGCGTTAACCAATGTCTCATAGCCGGCTTGGATCAGCTCGCACAAGCCGCCACATAGCACCGACTGCTCGCCGAACAAATCGGTTTCGGTTTCGTCTTTGAACGTCGTCTCGATCACCGCCGCGCGCGCGCCGCCGATGGCGCTGGCGTAGGCGAGACCAACTTTTGTCGTGTCCTTGGACGGATCTTGATGCACCGCGAGCAAGCAAGGCACGCCGCGCCCTTTCTGATACTCGCTTCGAACCAGATGGCCGGGCCCCTTCGGCGCAACCATAAAAACATTTACCCCGACCGGTGGTACCACGCGTTTGAAATGGATATTGAATCCATGGCCGAAAGCCAAATAATTGCCGTCCTTAAGCCCTGGCTTTATCTCTTTCTCATAAGCGTCACCCTGAAGCTCGTCGGGCAAAAGAATCATCACAATATCGGCGACCGCCGCCGCCTCGGCAGTCTCGGCGACTTTCAAACCGGCAGCTTCAGCCTTGGGCCAAGAACTGCTGCCGCGTTTCAAGCCAACAATAACGTCGACCCCCGAGTCGCGCAGGTTGTTGGCATGGGCGTGGCCCTGACTGCCGTAGCCAAGAACGGCAACTTTCTTACCCTTGAGATTGCTCAGGTCCGCATCGCGGTCATAATAAACTTGCATATACTTCTCCTGTGAAATTAACAGGCTATACTATGCCGGGTGGATCTTGCTAAGTCAACGGCAAGTGTCCGTAAGACAAAGACTATTGCGGATCGGATCGGCGATCGATGGGAACCTGATAAGCGGACCGCGACAGGGCTAATTCCAACCGATAGGCTCGTAACCTTTTTCACGCAAGCAACGATTGACGAAATTCTTGTAAACCGCCGAGGGACTTTGTTTGCGCACCAGACCGTGGATCAGCTCCCGGGTTGCACCGGCGGCAGCGCCCCCAGCCGCTCCAACCGCCGCCCCGGTTCCTGCTCGTCCCACGATCGAGCCACCGGCAGCACCCGCCGCGGCCCCGACCGCCGCGCTGGTTCCAGATTCGGCCGCCACATCCTTCGCGGTTTCGGCGGCTCGGCCATATGACGAGACGTAACTTTCTGCCTGATGCATGCAATCGTCGATGTCGCGATTGGCCACACTCGAGCCACCCCGATTTAGCTGCTGGTTGGGATAGAGCACCGGGCGTTGGGTCGCGCAGCTGGCAAGCGCGAGCACAAAGAACATTAAAGTTATAATTTTTTGCATCGACGCGTCGCTAGGACGATCAGCTAACCAGCGAAAACTGGCTCTATTGGTTAGACGCACGAAGGCGCGGGGTTTATTACCGTCGACCGATTATTTTGCTTTTTTGCCGACCGATTGGAGACGGTTGCCGCAAGCACGTAGCCTCGATGAAGTTGCTGCGGAATGCATGGGAAAGCCGGCCAAATTCTGCCGGGTTCCATCAAGGTTACCTTCTCTCCTAAAGCTTTACCGATACAGCATCACTGAATCCCGCTCCTCACTCCACGACTTTTCGTCCGTCATCGCCAGCTTGTCGAGATCGTTGGGCATAGCGGCTGGGTCGTCGACCCATTGGCGCAAGATCTCGCTGCCGTTGATCAGATCTATGGCAAGTCGATCACGCTCATACTCATAAGGAAAATCACGCCAGAGAGCGTAACTTGGATTTAATAACCGAATCGCCTTGAAAGCCAGCGCCATCAAGCGCCACGGCTTGAAATTTTCATGATCGTAGGCTGGATCATCGACGTGAATCTGGATTCCGGCGCAGAGTTTGCCGGCGTATTTGTGAAAAGTCGGTTCGAACCAGCACTCGCGCAGACGGCAGCCAGTCAACCACTCGGGCGCAAGCGATTCCATCTTTGTCAAAAGAGCACGCGGGTCGATCTCCGGCGCGCCAAATAATTCGAGTGGCCGTGTCGTACCGCGCCCTTCGGACAGCGTCGTGCCTTCGAGCGTGACAGTTCCAGCGTAACAACGCGCCATCGATAGGCTGGGCGCATTGGGACTCGAGTTGACCCAGCTTCTTTCGCCGAGCGGCCAGCCAAAGCCGGGCGCGCTAGCCGGGTTCCACCCTTCCATCGGGATGACTGCGCACTCCACATCGAGATTCGAAGCGCGCACAAACCAATTTGCCAATTCACCTAAGGTCAATCCGTGGCGCATCGGCAACGGTCCGGCACCGACGAAGCTTTCCCAGCCAGGTCGCAAGCTCAATCCTTCCACCGGTCGACCCACTGGATTCGGCCGATCGAGCACCCAAACGCTTTTCTTAAATTGCGCCGCCGCCTCGATCACATAGCGCAGTGTCGTAATGAACGTATAGATTCGGCAGCCCACATCCTGCAGATCGACCAGCAGCACATCAAAGCTATCCATCATCGCCGCCGTCGGCCGGCGCACTTCGCCGTAGAGACTGAAAATTGGGATGCCGTGCACAGGGTCATGAAAGTCCGCCGATTCGACCATGTTGTCTTGCTTGTCGCCACGTAGCCCATGCTGCGGACCAAAGGCCGCGGTGAGCTTGATTTCCTTCAGCGCTGCCAACGCGTCGAGCGAATGCATCAAGTCGCGCGTCACCGATGCGGGATGCGCAAGCAAAGCGACACGCTTCCCGGTCAACGGCTTTCGCAACGCCGGCTCGTCGATCAATCGGTCGATTCCGAATTTCATGGTAACTCTATTTAAATCGCGAGCGGGGTTTGAACCCCACTCGCGACCAAAGGGGATACTCGTCCCCTTTGGAAACCCCATTTAACTGTGCCCGCCTCAAGCGGCGGGATTAGATGGAATCTATCTTAAGCGCTCTCTCCCGCAAGTGCGAGTTCCAAAGTGAAAGAATCAGCTTGATGAAAGTCCGACTTATTAGCGGCATGTTTCAAAGCCCAATAGGAAAGCGAACCGTCGGTCGCTTCGATCACCGCCGACAATCCGATCCGCAGAGTCGCCCGGGGTCGAATCATTTGCAAATGGCCTAATCGTACCGTTGCCGTAAGCCCCAGCCGATCGGCTGCCTGCTCAACAGAAATATTAGGCGCAAGCGCCTCGTTATCGAGCGACTCGCCATCACGATACGCGCGAAATCGATAGGCCGCCCACTCACCCGACGGTGAGAAATTAAACTCGTAGTAGGCGGCACTGC
>Ga0137437_1000669_pt1 | contig 11136 bp, 5 predicted proteins | sample EasRivERMGT138_2_FD_102332 | JGI IMG/M metagenome (GOLD analysis project Ga0137437, IMG submission 102332) | Soil microbial communities from meander-bound floodplain in the East River, Colorado, USA - East River MetaG ERMGT138_2 | ecosystem: Environmental > Terrestrial > Soil > Floodplain ...
AAGCCGCGCCAGGCGTCGAGCAGGTACATCGGCAGCGGCGCGGCGGCGGTGCCCAAATTAAATAGCAGCACATGTTGAAACTGACTTAAGTCCAAATAGAGCGCGGCGCTCACTTGCGCGGTCAAAATCGCCGGTATGTAGCCGACAGATTGCCAGCCAATCCAACCCTTGCTGCTGTTAAGACTCCACATGATCGTACCCAGTTGTGCGATTGATCCGGCGCCGACCACCCAGACGCATTCACGCGCCAAGCCGTGGTATTGTCCGCCTAACAGCCAGAGAAACGGTTCCGGCCACAGCCAAACCAAAAGAAACAACGGTAGCAGCATCAAAAGCGATGCGCCGACAAGCGTGAGGTAGAGGCTTTTCAGCGTCGCGCGGTCTTGGCAACGGGCGAAGCGGGGCGCGAAGAGCGTGGTGGTAATCGCGGAGAATACTGTGAACAGCATCGTCAGCCGGCTCAAGGCGGTGAGATCGGCGATGTTAGTCGAGCTACCGAATAGGGAAAGAATCACCAGCGTCACCTGACCCTGAAAGCAGAAAAAAATAACGTTGGGCAACCACTGGATGGAAAAGCCGATCAATTCGCGGCGCTGGTCGGTATTCAAATTCGCTTGCGGGTCGGCGTGTTGATAGGCCCACCGGCGAAAAAAAATCGCTTGCAACCAATTGCCCAACACGCCGACCATGACCGCGAGCAGCGCGTTGAGTTTGCTCATGGCCAGGGCGCCGATGAGCAGAGCTCTGAGCGCGCCGGTGCCTAGATCGAGGCGTTGAATGCGCCGGTATTCACCATGCAATTGCGCACTGATGCCATGCACCGAAGAGCTCAGCAGGGGCACTACGCCGGCGATCAGCGCAAGCGTAAAACCGGCGATTTGCCAGGTGTTGGCGCCACTCCGCCAAAGCATCCAGCCGGCAATCGGTAGGCTGACCGCGAAGGAGATCGCCGCCAACGAATGGCGCAAGCTTAGCGCGGTGGCGAGCAGCTCGCCGAAGCGGCGGCGATCGTTCCAGACCCGGCCGCCGATGGCGCGCAGACCGATGCCGATGCCGCAGTCGGCCAGCAAGTTGCAGGTGGTTTGCATCGAGTTGGCGATGGCGAATAGCGCGTATTCGGATTTCGACAATGAACGCACGATCAGCAATCCCGCCAGCGCGCCGAGTAATTGCACCGCCGCCTGGACGGCGCCAAATTCAATTATAACCAGCCCCCAGCGAGTCAGCCGGGCGCGCAGCGGCGTTGGCTCGATCACGCCAATTGAGATTGTGCTCGACGGGTCGTTCATTGGCGCTCGCAGCTAGCTCGGATTATTTGCGGTAAAACTGCGATCGAGGTGCAACCCTTCCGGAGCGAAGGCGATAGGCCTGTGCCTTGAAGAGGCGATAAGGCGTGTTACCTGTGCGGTTTGCTGTGAAAAGGTCAGGCATAGTGCCAACGAGCAAGATGACGATGAAACATTTGTCCCGGGTGCCTTCGCTCCTCCAGGATTACACCTCGATCGACACGCTGTCATCCGTTTTCCACGTAGGATGAATCATCCGGGTTAACGATCAAACTATCATTTCCCGTTGGCGCTTAGAGCGGCGCCGAGTTTTTGCTTGAATTCATCGCGCCGGTCTTGGAACCATTTCTGATCCGGCGCCAGCTCCGCGGCTCGGCTGTAGGCGGCATCGGCGGCGCTATAGCTGTAACGTGCTTCCTCGGCTTGAGCGAGATGAAAGAACGCATCCGGCGATCGCGGCCTGAGCACGGTGAGGCGTCGAAAGACATGGGTGGCGCGATCGTACTGTCCGGCGCGCAGATAAACCTTGCCTAAGCGGCTCAAAGTTTCCGCCGCGGCGGGTTTGTCATCTGCGGCTTTCTCCAAGGCGATCCGTTCGTCATCGAGGGCGCCGACTTTGTTCGCGCTGTCCGCCAGATCGAGAAAAAGCGCCGTTGGCTTTTCGCCACGCGCAGCCGCGTTGTTGATAAATGCCTTGGCTTGGCGCAGCGCGGCATTGACCTCTTCGACCGCGCCGGCGCGCTGCATCGATTGGGCTAAGACTAGATAGAGCGGAAATGGTTGGGCGGCATTAGCTATGCCTTCGGCGATCACCTCGGCGATCCGCTCGCGTTGGCCTTGGGGCGCATAAATCGATAATGCCAATGCCTGATAGGCGCGGGCGTCATTTGGCTGCAGCGCTATAGCATGCCGTAGGACTCGTTCTGCTTCGGCGGTTACCCGCGTGGCGACCAGACTTTGCGCTGCTTTCAAAGTCAGTTCCAATTTCCTTTGCCGGTCCGTCGACTGCGCTGCGGCATCGCCGAAGAGTTTCGCCTGGGCCAAAGTTTGGCCGGTTCGTTCATAGAATAATGCCAAATTCTCCAGCGCGGCGAGATCGTCACGTGCAAGAGCTTGCCGGAAGCCGGCTTCGATGGCGGCCCGTTCACCGGCGCCGAGCCAGGGCAAGATTCTGTCGTTGAGATAAAAGTGGCGCGTCATCGCTGGCAGCATGGCGACCGATTCGGTAATTTCCTTGAGTCCCGGCTCGCGCCGGCCTGCGCGCAGCAACGCGCTCGCGTACATGTCGCGTAGGTTGGGTTCGCTTGGGTTGAGCCATGCGGCGGTGGCGTACAGTTGGGTTTGCCGAGTCACCGGAGCTTGGTGCGCGATCAAGCGCGCGAGGATAACGTGGCCGGCCGCTTGGGCTGGATGGGCGGTAATACGTTCGCCGGCTTCAGCCACGCTGTTGGGCGTGCGCAAATTATAGGGAAAGGGCGTGAGATCTTGGCTGAACGCAAGGACTATCGATGCCACGGCAATTGCCAGGGCGCTGGCGGGAAGCCATGGCTTGAGATCACGATCGACGGGCCTTTGGCGGGGTAGTGTCATCGCCGCAAGCCGCACCGTGACGCCTAACATTACCGTGAACAGCACGGCATTGGCGGGAATCCTTAGGCTAAAGTCGCAGAGTTCATGGAGCAGCATGAGCGCCAGCGCGGCGCTGCTGGCGACCAACAGGGATCGCAAATTCACCGCCATTTGGTTGAACGCGCCAAGGACCATTCTAGCGCATTGAATAAGGCCTAGACCGAGCAGCATGAAACCGATCAGGCCGGTTTCGGCGAATAATTGGACATAGTCATTGTGCGCCTCTCGATAGAAAGTCTCGCTCGCCGATGGGCGCTGGTAGCGGGGAAAAAGATCGCTCCACGCGCCCAGGCCAACGCCGAGCAAGGGAAAATCACGGATCATTTTGAGCGAGTCCCGCCAAAGCGCGACGCGACTGCCGAGTCCACCGTCATCGCTCACCGATTCTGCCAGACGAAGGTCGATGGTTTGGCGTGCCTGCGGTCCGATAACCCAGACGCTGACAGCCAGTAACAACATCAGGACTCCCGAGGTGTAGGCGAAGGTGCGCGCATGGCGCCGGAAATGCTTGTCACCCGTTTGGCTGGTCTCCGCGCGCGGTATCGACCAAACGCCGACCGTAACCACAAGCAGTGCGGCGAACCATCCGAAGCGCGATAAACTCAGCAAGATCGCCAAGAATATTACCAGCGCGGTCACTGCCGCGGCGATTCGTAGACCGCGTTCGATCGACGGGGCGAACCACGGTGGCGGCCTGAGCGCGTAGACCAGCGCAATCGGGAAAATCAGCGCGAGATAGTTGGCGAAATGATCGGCATTGATAAACGGGCCGGAGGCCCGCTCGCGCAGGTTGGCAGTGAAAGATTGCCAATCGTAGGGGATGAAAAACCACAGCGCTTTGCCATTGTCAGTGAATTTTTGGATGATGCCGAGCAGCGCCACAATAAAACCGCAGGCGAGCAAGACTAGGAACAGGGCGCGGAGAAAACCTGCTTCAACTCTCTGGCCGCTTGCCGATGACCGCGCACCGGCCGGTTGAACCGCGCCGAAGGGATAAAGCGCGATCAGAAAAAATAGCGAACCGTAAGCGACCCATTTCAGCAGATCTGTCAGGGTAAGCTCTGGGGCGATCGACAGCGTGCGCCAAGAGCTCGGCAGTGCCTTGAATAATTTCCACTTAGCGATTTGGTCTGCGGTAAGGTTTCCCAAACTCGGTATATCGAAGGGCACGGTTACGCCCTGGCGCACTTGATCAGGAGTGGGCAGCAGTTGGGTTTGCATCGGCGCGCCCGGCCGAGCTTGCAATAGCTCCGCAAACGGCGCCTTCTCCGGCCAGCCTGGCAGAGTGGTTTGATAGAGTGTGTAGCCGTTGGGCGAGAGCCAGGAAAGCAGCGTCGGCGGGAGTGGAAATAGTTGCAAGCAAATCAGCGCGCTGAAGCACAAGAAGGGGATGGCGAGCCGGCTGCTCCATGGGCCGAGCGAGCCGGCCCAGCGGCCGAAATAGATCAATTTGATCATGGCGGCCGCGATCAACACGAAGATCGCGCTCTCCATGACAATGTAGGCCCAGGGATGGACGGCGCCGAAGGCGAGCGGAGTAAACAGCAGCAGAAAAAAAATCCCGCCCGAGACGATCAAGTCGCAAGCGCGGCTCATGCAGTGTTTTCGCCGGCGTCTTCGCTGTAGTAGTTCGTGTAGTGATTGTAGTATTGGCTGTAGCCGGCGCGCTGGGTGTCAACCCGATTGAGCACGACGCCGAGTACCTTGGCCTGAAAGTTTACCAGCTTCGAGCGCACTTCGCGGATTAAGTTTTTCGCGGTCCTTTGGCTGTCGACGACGAGCACCACGCCGTCCACCGCCTGCGCCAACAACACCGCGTCGGTCACCGGCATGACCGGCGGTGAATCGAAAATCACGCAATCAAAATCGCCGGTTAGTTGGTCGATGATCTCGCGCATTTTCGCCGAGCCCAAAAGCTCGGCCGGATTGGGCGGCAGAGAGCCGCTGCTGAGAAATGAGCAGTGGTCGGTGGTGGTCGGACGCACCACGTCGGCGAGGGCGACATGACCGGTGAGAACTTCAGTAAGACCGAAGTCCCGTTCGACCGAAAGCACTTTGTGACATCGGGGCCGGCGCAAATCGGCATCGACCAATACGGTTTTCAGACCCATCTGGGCGAACATGATGGCGGTATTGACCGCCGTTGCGGTCTTGCCTTCATCGCGTATGGCGCTGGTGAACAGTAGCGTGCGCGGCCGTTCGGCGGCGCGTGAGAGCAGCAGAGAAGTGCGCAGCGCGCGGTAGGATTCAGCGATGATCGACAGTGGATGATGCTCAAGAATCAATTCCTTGCCGCCGCCGTGGCTGGATTGAGCGGAGTCGTGATGGATCAGCCGGCGCACATGATGCGGCAGATAACTGCCTCGGTTATTGACCTTGAGGAAGTCGGGAATCACCGCCAAACTCGGCAAGTTGAGGTAAGTCTCGCTTTCCTCCGGCGTCTTTAAGGTGTTATCGAGACGATCGAGAAGAAACGCCAAACCGACGCCCCCGGCGAGACCAAACAGGAGACCGAGCGCCAAACCGCGCTGCTTGCGCGGATAGGACGGACTCGACGGCGCGTTGGCCTGCTCCATGACGTAAACATTGGAAGTGCGCACTTCGGCGGCGACGCTCATTTCTTTGAAGCGCTGCAGCACGCTGTCGTAGAGCTGGCGGTTGGTGTCGACTTCGCGCCCAAGTATCGCGTATTGGACACCGGCGTCCTTGAGATCCAAGGTGGTTCGTTTTTGATCTTGCAGGCGGTTGCGTAGTTCGTTCTCTTTAGCGCGCGCGCTTTGAAAAGCCGCTTCGATGCGGCGCGCTTCGGCGTTAATTTCACCGGTGAGCTGAGACTGGACGTTGTCCATCTGTGCCTTTACTTTATCGAGGCGCGGATAGCCGGACTTAAATTCCTTGGACAATTGACTGTATTCGGATTGCAGGCGGGAGAGTTCGCCCTTGAGCCCCTGCACCATGGCGCTGGCGGCGATCGCCGGCAACGAATCGGCGTCGCCTTTGCGAATCACGTGAATCTGGGTTTCGATGGCGATGCGTTCGGCTTCCGCTTCGGTGAGCCGGGTATTCAAATCAGTCAGACGGTCGATCACCAGGTTTTCCTTGTCGTCCAAGGAAATAATCCCTTTGTCTTTACGGTAGCGGTTGAGCGCGGCTTCCGACTTCTCGACTCGTTCCTTAAGATCAAGCAGCTTTTTCTGCAAAAAATCTAGCGCATGCTGATTTGCTCTGGCGCGCATCTCTATGCCGTAACGGGTGTAGGTGGCGGAGTGAAGGTTGGCCAAACGGGCCGACAGCTTTGGGTCGGGGGAGCTGAAGCCGATCCGCACCAAGCTGGTGCCTTGAACCGGTGTTACCGAGAGCATGGCGAGATAGGAGCCGATCAAACCAGCGTTGCTCTCCTCGGCAGCGTTGTTGGTCGGGCCGGGATCTTTACTGGTTCGCTCCGACTGCAGTTTGCTGAACAATCCCTTCCTGCCTTTTCCGGCATCGGAATTGCTTTTTCGCTCCTTGCCGATCAATTCGGCTTCGACTTCGCCGTCCTTGACCGCCATCGCCGCCAAGTCGCGGCTGCGCAAGAGCTCATATTGGGTTTTGTAGAACTCGCTTGCGCCGTAGTAATCGGGCTGAGTGGATTGGGTATCCTCTTGAGCTTTGAGCACGCGCGGTGCCTGGCGCTCGATTAAAAGAATCGCCTCGGCGGTATACATCGGTGTGCGAGTAAATGTAAAAACCAAGGCGGCAGTCAACGCCGCCAGAGCGACGCCGAGAATTAACCAGCGGTACTGTTGTAGGACGCGAAGATATTCGGCGAGCGAAAACAGCGGCTCGTCCATCACACCGTACGAATTGAGCATGATGACATCGTCGGGCCGAGCTTCGGTGCGGCGAAAAAAATAAGGTGAAGGTTGGTTGCTCATCGGATCGGTATGTTGGCGCCGACATTCAATACGGTAGTGAAAAAGCGGTACAGGCCGTAGAGCACCAGTTTGTCGTTGGCGGAGGTCACTTCCACCAGATCACCGCCTTGCAGCGGCAGGTCGGGCTCTTGGCCATTCTTGATTTTTTCTAGATCGCTGTATGAGATCAATTTTTTGCCGCCCCGTTCGGTGCGGATTATCTTAACCGCGCTGGCGTCGGCGGGATAAAGCAAACCACCGGCCGCCGCAACCACGCTGGCGACGGTCAGGCCCGGAGTTAGGTTGTAGGCGCCCGGTCGGGTGACCCACCCGTCAACGAGAATCTGTCCGCCGCCGGGGACCATGATCACGTCGCCGGGGCGCACGTTGAGTGTCAAATATTCCTGAAAGCCGCCGTAAACCAACTCTTGGAGATCGATGATGATGGGTTCGGTTTTCTTGAGCAACATCGTCGTTGCGGTGGCTCCGGCCGATTGCGCCGACAGTGCTCCGGCCAGTTTTTGGTATGCCTCACCGTCGGCCAGTTCGGCTGGAATGAAGTGAATTCGCGCATCTGCCCCTGGCCCGATGCCGCCGGCTTGGGCCAACAAATCGAGGATTGTGTCAGCGTCGCTGCGCAGACTATAGACACCCGGTTTCGCCACTGCGCCGAGCACGGCGACTTGCCGGTTTCGGTACTCTTTGACGAAGGTCATTACCCGCGGCTCGTGCATGTATTTGCGCAACTGTAATGCCATCGCCGAGCGCAATTCCTCTTCGGTCAAGCCGCTGGCGGTGAGCTTACCGACGAACGGCAAGGTAATGCTGCCGTCACCGGCGACGCGCACGGTCTGGCTGCGCAGTTCTTCCATGGCCGGCACGGCGATTTCGATAATATCGCCAGGACCGATTGGATAATCGCCGAATTGAGCGCTCTTGCTGCGCTGGAGCCAGAGCGTGCGCAGGCGTTCGACGTCATTGCCGTTGTGGCCGTTGTGCATTTTGGCTTGGGGCGCAGAAATGGTTACGGGTTCGCAGACTGGATATTCAGTCTGGGATTCGGCAGCGAGCAAGGCGGAATCGATATTGAAGTACCCAAAAATCATCAGGCAGAGCAGCAAACTTGGCGCACAGAGCGGATAACGACACTTCATGACGATGGTGGGGGCAGCTCAGAGAAGGGGCTATTGCGACGGCGAGGCAACCGGACCGCCTTTGCTACGGCTACCAACTGGTGTTCCGGCGGCTATGCCTAGTCCTGCCGCGATCGATCCGCCGGCGAGCATTTCATTGCTCACGACACCAAAGATTTTTTCCAGCAGCGTGTCACCGGCGAGAAATTGTGGACAGGCGTAGGCCTCACGAGGTGTGCTGGCCAAGGCGATGGCGGAATTACCGGCGACCCGCCAATCGATGTAAAGTCCTTCTGGCGGCAGCGATGTCACGACCGTTTGTCCGTCAAACGGAGCGCGTGCGGGATCTTGGCTGAGCATGTACTGTCCGGTTGCCAAGTCGGTGAGACAGTAACGGCCAATGGCGTTAGTGCGAAGCGTCCTGAGCAGATTTCCATTGACATCTTTGACGGCGACCTCCAAATTGGCCAATGGCCTGCCGGTTTGATCGACAATGCGGCCCAAGATATTGGCTCGGCTAACTCCACCTCGAGCGACGGAGTTGTTCGGAGCACTGAATCCTTGGCTCCAGAGCGGTCGGGGCATTGTCAAGACAATGAAAGCTAAGGCCACTACGGCGCAACCGACTGGCCGTGCCATTCGCCGCATAATTGCCCAACTCAACTCAGGCCGCGCCAATGCTTCCGCCCGATTTGCATCAGCCGGTCGCTCCTGTGCAAATTTGTGAAGTTTCGATAGTCGGTGGTGCATGAGAGAATGCTTGCCTGGCTCCGAATGACGGCAGTCGTAAACTCCCAGGGCATTGAACTATGCGATGTGTATGCCATGCTAAAGTTATTCCATTTCGTACCGATATAGGTAAAGAAGTGTCTATTTCCGCCGCTCCTCTCGAAACTTTTCGCCGCGCGCGTTCATTTTTGACAACCTTGCGCGAAGATTTGTTCAAAGCCAGTCAATCCCGATCATCGAGCCACCTCTTGAACACCGCTTGTGCATATTTTGCCGCTTCAAACAAAATGGCGTTGTGGCGCCAAGGCGCGCTCGCTTTGACTTGTACGACGTGAGATCGTTATTGTGGGTTAAATTAGCCACTAATTGCCAACACTAGAACGGAGATCACTTTCGTCAGTGCGAATCTTTTCAAGAAACCCGCAGAATGCTTTGGAGGCCTCGAACGAACGGCGGTTGCTGTGCGCGTGGTTGCGCGGCGAGCCGCTCTCTTGGTCCGCTGCGGATGATGCTGACGCCGGGCAATTTTTCTTCGAGAGCCGCTACCATGGCGTTACTGCTTTGCTCTACCAGCAAATCAATTTCGCGGCGAATAAAAATATTTGCCCCGCGCCGCTCCGTGAGGAGCTTAAACGCGCGACGGCTCGGGCGACGGCGCAGGAGCTGATCCGCCGCGGCGCGCTTGAGGAAGTGCTGGCTGGCTTGGCGCACGAGAATGTCGTTCCCTTGCTCCTGAAAGGAACGCCGCTCGCCTACACGCTCTATCCAACGCCGCCGCTGCGCAGCCGCAGTGACACCGATTTGTTGATTCAAAAAGAAGATTTTCAAGCCGCCGCCGACGTCTTTGCGCGGTTGGGCTATGAACGAGCCAATGCTGTCACCGGCGACCTCATCAGCTCACAGCTGTCCTATTATAAGGACGATGATTACGGCGTTTCGCATAGCTTCGACCTGCATTGGCGCATCAGCAACTCCTACGTTTTTGGCGAAACTTTCGCCTTCGATGAGCTATGGTCATCGTCGATCGCCATTCCTGCCCTCGGCTGCCACGCGCGCGGCTTAGGCGCGGAGCACGCGCTACTGCTGGCCTGCATGCACCGGCTGACGCACCGCCAAGCGCCCTATTACGTCGATGGAGTCGCTCATTACGATAGCGATCGGTTGATCTGGCTCTACGATATCCATCTTTTGGCGCGGGCGATGACCGCGAACCAATGGCAAAGAGTGATCGAAGTTGCGCTTCAAAAGGGGCTCCAGGAGATTTGTCTTGACGGCCTTCAAGCGGCGGCCAATTCGTTAGGATCGGGCGTGCCGGCGGACGCCGTGCGACGATTATCGCTTCGGGGAAGTCAGCGAATCAAAGCGGTGGCGAGTTTCAATGTGTCGCCTTGGCGCTGGGAGCTGAAGGGGCTTTGGGCGTCTCGAAGTTGGCATGCCGGGCTCAAGCTGCTCGCCGAACATCTCTATCCTCCAAGTTTTTATATGCTGTCGAAATATCAGCTCACCAATCCCAAGCTTTTGCCCTTATATTATTTGCGCCGTGCCGTCGAAGGCATCTGGAAACGTTTATAGCGGCCACCCGAAATTATCAAAATTGCATCATGCCGCTTGGGCTGCTAGCGGGCGTATTTTTGTGATAGCTCGCCGACTCGATCGAGTGCGGCATGCCAGGAAGAAAAGCGATTGGGAAATTGTCTGACAACTTCGTCGGCGATTTGTGCCAACGATCGGCGGCCTGCCATGCGCTCCAGCACGAACCGGTCAATCGCCCCATCGGCATCGAGCGTCGGCACGTAATCGGCCGAGCGTTTGAGAAATTTTTTAGGTGTCAACGGCGCGCTCAAAAAAGTTGACTGCTTGAGGTCAGCTTTGAGATTGTGTTCACGGCCTTGACCGAAGAGCCGCGCCTGCCAGCGCCAGATGTAATCGTCGCCAACCAGATTGGCCGCGAGGGTAACCACGATGCGGTCGCCAGCGTTAACAGCGATGGGAGCGCTCCAAGGGAAAAAAAGGCTCGCATAGACGACCGGCGCGAGCGCTTCCGATATCCCCGGAGCGTTGGACAGCTCAACGCCATCGGTCAAAGTTCGGTCGAACCAGCAACTGAGTCCGTGCGCGGTGCCGCTACTCGCCAGCGTCCAAGAAATTTCCGCATGAATGTCCGTACCGGCGACCGTGGCGTAATCCAAGGTTGCCCACTGCCGCGGCTCGGTCAAAAGATGCTCGGCAGTAACGCGGAATCTGCGCATGCAATTCAGTGCGATGCGCCGCGCCGCCGACATGTCGAGTCCAAAGAGTGCCGGATCCCAGCCGGCTGTATAGCGCGCGTAGAGCTCGGGCGCGTGCACGAGCGCGGCCCATGCGCGGTCTTGCTGTGGAATCAACCGGCCCTGTGTTGCTAACAGCCGTTGGCGCGCATCGATAATCGATGGGAGATGATGTTGGAACCAAGGCAGGAGGCCG
>Ga0137437_1000671_pt1 | contig 11121 bp, 7 predicted proteins | sample EasRivERMGT138_2_FD_102332 | JGI IMG/M metagenome (GOLD analysis project Ga0137437, IMG submission 102332) | Soil microbial communities from meander-bound floodplain in the East River, Colorado, USA - East River MetaG ERMGT138_2 | ecosystem: Environmental > Terrestrial > Soil > Floodplain ...
CGTGCTGGATCACGTACACCAACGAGCGCACGCACGCGATCATCCGCGACGGCCTGCCCAGGTCGCCGCTGTACCGCAAGGACATCCAGGGTACCGGGCCGCGCTACTGCCCGAGCATCGAGGACAAGGTCGTCCGGTTTGCGGACAAGGAGCGCCACCAGATCTTCCTCGAGCCCGAGGGCGTCGAGGTCGGCCTGGACGGGGCCGGAGAGGTCTACCCGAACGGGATCTCGACCTCGCTGCCGTTCGACATCCAGCTCGCGTTCCTGCGCACGATCCCGGGCCTCGAGCGCGCCGAGATGACGCGGCCGGGCTACGCCGTCGAGTACGACTTCATCGATCCGCGCGAGGTCCTGCCGACGCTCGAGACCCGCCGGGTGCAGGGCCTCTACCACGCCGGGCAGATCAACGGGACGTCGGGCTACGAGGAGGCGGCGGTGCAGGGCCTGCTCGCCGGCATCAACGCCGCGCTCGCGCTCGGCTTCGGGCCCGGCGATCGCGAGCCGCTGATCCTGCGCCGCGATCAGGCGTACGCGGGCGTGCTGGTCGACGATCTGACGACGCGCGGCACGACGGAGCCGTACCGGATGATGACGTCGCGCGCGGAGTTCCGCCTGCTGCTCCGTGAGGACAACACGGTCGATCGCCTGATGCCGATCGGCCGCCGGCTGGGCCTCGTCGACGACGTGCGCTGGCGCGCCTACGAGACCTGGTGCGTCGAGCTCGCCGCCGCCCACGACCGCGCGGCGCGCGCCTCGGTGCTCGGCACGGACGCGGTCAACGCGCAGCTGGCGAGCTTTGGATCGGCGCCGGTGGTCGGTCGCCGCGCGACCCTCGCGGAGCTGCTGCGCCGCCCCGAGCTCGACTGGCGCGCGGTCGAGCAGATCGCCTGTGCCGGCGGCGTCGCCGCGAGCGATGCGAGCCCCGCCGCGCTCGAGCGGCTCGAGATCGAGCTCGGCTACGAGGGCTACTTGCGGCGGCAGGAGGCCGACGCCGCCAGGCTCGCGCGCGCCGACAGCGTGCTGGTCCCGGCCACGCTCGACTTCCGCGAGGTTCCCGGGCTGTCGAACGAGGTGGTGGAGAAGCTCGCGGCGATCCGCCCGCGCTCGGTCGGCCAGGCGTCGCGGATCAGCGGGGTGACGCCGGCGGCCGTGGCGATCTTGTTGACCCACATTGCGCTGGTGGACCGTCGCAAGGCTGAGGTAGCGTCGCGAACGCCATGAAGCTGTCCCGCCTGATGTTGCTTGTCGGGACCGTCGGCACGCCGCAGCTCGCGGCGGCGGGCGGCTTGTTCTTGCCGGGTGCCGGAGCGGTCTCGACCTCACGCGCCGGTGCCGCGGTGGCATCGGCGGATGACGGCGAGGCGATCTCGCAGAACCCTGCGGGGATCGCGAAGGCGACCGGCAACACGATCACGGTCTCGGCTGCGATGCTCCAGTACGCGATGGAGTTCCAGCGCCGCGGCACCTACGACGCGGTCGCGATGGAGAGCTACCCGTACGCGGGCCAGCCGTTCGCGCGCGAGAAGAACGATGTTAGCCCGCCGCTCGGGATCGGCGCGGTCCAGCCGGTGCCGGTGATCGCGTTTCTCACCGATCTCGGCGGGCGGGTGCCCGGCCTTCACCTCGGCATCGGGCTCTACGCGCCGAACGCCTATCCGTTCCGCGACATGTGCACGCAGCTGTCGGGCGGCTGCCAGAAGTACGTGTTCAACGACGACTTCAACACGCCACCGCCGGGCGCGCGCTACGACATCATGAAGCAGGAGGCGGCGGTGATCTTGCCGTCGATCGCGGTGGCGTATCGCATCAAGGCCGGCCTCGACGTCGGCGTGCGGCTGTCGGCCGGCCAGGCGACGCTCAAGTCGACCACCGCGCTCTGGGGCGTTCCCGGCAACTACGTGGAGAACATCAAGCAGGACAGCGTGTTCACCGTCGACGCCAAGGACAGCTTCGTCCCCGCGTTCGGCCTCGGCGTGACCTACCGGCCGACCGCGCGCATCGAGCTCGGCGCCAACTACACCTCCGAGCTCGACATCCACGCGAGCGGAACCGCGATCTCGCAGAACGGCCCGTCGGTCCAGATCGGCGGCAACACGCCGGTGATCCAGCCGGTGGCCGACGAAGCGGCGCTGTGCGCCAAGGGTGGTACGCAGGGCCAGCTCAAGGCGTGCGTGGATCTCGCGCTGCCGATGACGGCGCAGCTCGGCGGGCGCTACAAGTTCCTCGATGCGAGCGGCAACGTGAGGGGCGACGTCGAGCTCGATCTCGACTGGGAGAACTGGGGCAAGCGCTGCGCGGGGCAGGACTTCGACAACGGCACCTGCACGGACCCGAGCGACTACCGCGTCGTGGTCGACGCCCAGGCCGTCATCAACAACAACGTCGACAACGGCATCCCGCTCAACCCCAGCGTCGTCCGGCACGGCCTCCGGGACACGTACGGCGTTCGCCTCGGCGGCAGCTACCACCTCGCGGTCGGTGCGGAGCGCGAGGACCATACGTCCAACGAGGTGATCGTCCGCGGCGGGGTCGGGTACGACACCGCGGCCGCGAAGACCGGCTGGCTGCGCGCGGACCTCGACGGCGCGGCGCGCACGACGCTGACCGCCGGCGCGGCGTTCCGCACCCGGCGGTTCGAGGTCAGCGTCGGTGGCGGCGCGATCCTCGAAGGCTCGCCGAGTAACCCCAACGTCGGCGGCGGCGCGGCGCCGTGCAACCCCACGAGCGTGCCGCCGAGCCCGGGCGCGGGGTGCTCCGGCACCGGCGCCGAAACGCCGGTGGCCGATCGCCAGGGGCCCGATCCGATCAACCCGATCTCGATCGCCGACAACCAGTTCCAGAGTCCCGTGAACCAGGGCGACTACAAGTCACACTACGTCGTGTTCATGCTCGGCGTCACCACGTGGTTTTGAGCTGGGCCGTGTCATAAACCAGCCATGAGCAAGGCGCTGGTCCGTACGCGTGGCCGCAAGTCCGATAACGTGGCGGGGCTCGTCCCCGCCGTGTGCAGCGCGTTCGTGCCGGGTGTCGGCCAGCTGCTCAACGGCGACATCGACAAGGCGATCGGGGTGTTCGTGGTGGCGGCGATCTCGGGCGCCAGCTTCTTCGGCGTGATCCCGTTGCTCGGCTCGGTCGCGAGCCTCATCTACGGCGCGACCGCGCTGTACGCTGCCGCCGACGGCTTCCTGCAGGGCCGCAAGAAGCGCTAGACGCAGTTTCCGTCAGCCCTGACCGTTTTCTGAAAAATGCGCTAAGGTCGGCTCAATGTCCGACGTCTTCGATCAGTTCCAGGGCACCGCCAGCTACATCGCGTCCGAGGAGCTACGCCACGCCGTCAACGTCGCCGTCGCGCTCGCCCGTCCGCTGCTCGTGCGCGGCGAGCCCGGCACCGGCAAGACCTTGCTCGCCGAGAACCTCGCGAGCGCGCTCGACCTGCCGCTGATCCGCTGGCACGTGAAATCGACGACCAAGGCCAAGGACGGCCTCTACGTCTACGACACGGTAGCGCGGCTGAACGACAGCCGGTTCGGCGGCGCCGACGGCAGCAACGTCCGCGACATCGCGAAGTACATCAAGCTCGGTCCGCTGGGCGAGGCGCTCGCGGCGCCGTCGCGCGTGGTGCTCCTGATCGACGAGATCGACAAGGCGGATCTCGAGTTCCCCAACGACCTGCTCCACGAGCTCGACGTGATGCGGTTCCGGATCGACGAGACCGGCAAGGAGATCGCCGCGATCGAGCGCCCGATCGTCGTCATCACGTCGAACAACGAGAAGGAGCTGCCCGACGCGTTCCTCCGCCGCTGCGTGTTCCACTACATCCAGTTCCCCAGCCGCGAGCTGATGACCGAGATCGTGCGCGTCCACCACCCCGACATCACCGATCGCGTGCTCGACAACGCGCTCGAGGTGTTCTTCGGCCTGCGCTCGACGCCACGCCTGCGCAAGAAGCCGTCGACCTCGGAGCTGATCGACTGGATCTGCGCGCTCAAGAAGGCCGGCGTCGACCTCGGCCGCGTCTCCGGCGGGATCCCGTTCCTGGGCACCTTGCTCAAGACCGAGCAGGACGTCGAGCTGGTCGGAAAACGGGCGAAGGCATAAGGCCGTGCTGGTCGACTTCCTGTTCGAGCTGCGCGCGCGCAAGCTGCCCGTGTCGACCCACGAGTGGATGGCGCTGATGGAGGGCATGGCGAAAGGGCTGCATGAGAGCTCGCTCGACGGCTTCTATCATCTGTGCCGCACGCTGTGCGTCAAGGACATCGCGCTGTACGACGCGTACGACGAGGCGTTCCTGGCGTACTTCAAGGACGTCCACACCGACGCGCTGCGGCTGACCGAGGAGCTGCGCGCGTGGCTGGCCAACCCGCGCGCGCTCGACGAGCTGACCGACGAGCAGCGCCAGGCGATGGCCGCGCTCGATCTCGAGAAGCTCCGCGAGCTGTTCGAGCAGCGGCTGAAGGAACAGAAAGGCCGCCACGACGGCGGCAACCGCTGGATCGGCACCGGCGGGACGTCGCCGTTCGGCACCGGCGGGCAGAACCCCAACGCGATGCGGGTCGGCGGCGGTGGGGGGCGCAGCGCGATGCAGGTCGCCGACGAGCGGAGGTTTCGCGAGTATCGCCGCGACGTCGTGCTCGACGTCCGGCAGATCGACGTCGCACTGCGCGGCCTGCGCCGGCTCGGCCGCGAGGGCGCCGAGGACGAGCTCGATCTCGACGAGACCGTCGACCAGACGTGCAAGAACGCCGGCGAGATCGAGGTCGTGTTCCGGCCGCCGCGCAGGAACCGCGTCAAGGTGGTGCTGCTGATGGACGTCGGCGGCTCGATGGATCCGCACGCCGAGCTGATGAGCCGGCTGTTCACCGCGGCGTCGCGCACCGGCCGGTTCGCCAAGTTCCGCAGCTACTACTTCCACAACTGCGTCTACGGCGCGGTCTACGAGGACGCCCAGTTTCGCAAGGCGGTGCCGGTCGCCGATCTGCTCGCGAACAGCGATCGCGACGAGAAGCTCGTGCTGGTCGGCGACGCGCTGATGCACCCCGCGGAGCTGCTCGATCCAGGCGGGGCGTCGTTTCTGTACTCGCAGAACCGCGCGTCCGGCCACGAGTGGCTGCGCCGGATCGCGGCCCACTTCCGCAGCGCCGCGTGGTGTAACCCGGAGCCCGAGCGGTTCTGGGCCGGCACCACGATCGAGGTCATCGCGAGCGTGTTCGCGATGTGGCCGCTGACGCTCGACGGCCTCGCCCACACCGTGCGCTACCTGGTGCGTGGCGGCGAGCGGCCCCGGATCGGCGATCCGAGCCGCTGGATGAAGGCGATGGCCGGCTGATCGGACGCTAGGGGGAGGGCTTGTTGAACGCGGGCTCCGGCTCCGCCGAGCCTGTCCCCGAGCTGGTCGCGGGTGGCGTCGGCGTCGCAGCCGAGCCACCGGTAGCCGAGCCCTGACCTGATCCGGCCGTGGGCGCCGCGGAGCCGTCCTGGGCCGAGCCGCCGGCATCGGAGCCGTCGTGCGCCGAGCCCTTCGCCGATCCCGCGCCCGACCCCGCGCGGATCGGGGTGTTGGCCGCGGTCTGTACCGTGAGCTTCTCGTCGAGCTTGGTGACCATCCGGGCGTCGTCTTCGGTGAGCTTGGCAAGCTCGACGACGCGGTCGATCGTGAGATAGCCGGTCTTGCGGAGCTTCACGCGCACCGTCTTCTTCGCCGCCTGCGCTTCGGTGAGCTCGATGTCGAACGGCGTGGTGTGACCGGTCGCGCCGCTGTCGAGGAAGACCAGCGCGCCGGGCGGGTTGCTGTCGACCGAGATCACCCGCGGCTTGGCCATGAGCTTGGCGATCTGCTTGTCGTCGCCACCCTTGATGTCCAGCGTGACCGCCACGAAGGTGGGTGCCGCGACCCGCACCTTGTACGGCTTGCCCTTCTCGAGCTTCGCGTTGAACGGCGCCGGGCCCGCTTGCTCGGTGCCGGCGATCTCGACGGTGGCGTGCTCGACGTTGGCGCCGATCGAGGTCTCGACGATCTCGGCCTTGGGCGTGTCGCTGCCGGGCTGGGTGGCGCTGCCCGCGGTCGGCACGGCCCCGGAGCTCGTGGTGGCGGCCGAGCCGGTGGTCGCCGAGCCGGTGGTCGCCGAGCCGGTGCTCGCCGAGCCGGTGCTCGCTGAGCCGGTCATCGCGACGGCGGAGCCCGGCGTCGTCTCGGAGCCGGTCGGCGGGTTGGAGTCGTCCGCGCGCTCGGTGGCGTGCTGCGGCCGCAGGACGAAGAACCACACCGCCGCGCCACCGCCCGCCACCAGCAGCAGCAGCAGGATCAGGATCGGTGCGTTGCTCCTGGACTTCATGGCCGGCATCCGCGCCGGCTCGGTCTGTTCGGCGGCGACCGCGCGCATCCCCGACGGCATCGCGAACGGCATCGGCGGCGGCTCGGCGAGCGGCTGGCCGACCGGCGGCGGCGGCGACGGCGTCGGCCTTCGGCCGCGCGTGGGCTCCACGCCCAGGCGCGTCTTCGCGAGCGACTCGGAGACGAACGCCGGCTGCGCCGACTCGATGCGCGGCGACGGCGAGGTGTCGAGGAGCTTCGGTTGCGGCCGCGCAGCGAACTCCGGGGCCGGCAGGTCGGGCGCATCGCCGGATGGCCCGGCTCCGTCGGAGCTGGCGCCGGCGCGATCGTTCAGCGGATCGGACACCGTCGCGTCGCCGCGGCCGTTGCTGCGGCGCACCGCGAGCTCGTCCTGCGAGGGCGAGCCCTCCGCGCTCTGCGCGATCAGCTCGTCGAGCGCTCGGACCTTGGTCGCCTCCTCGAACGCTTCGTCCGGAAACTCGTCCGCATCGGAGTGGAACGGCATCGGCTTGGGCAGTGGCGTGTGCGAGTCGCCGTGCGGGTCGTCGTGGTTCCGGCGGTGCCGGTCCTTGCCGAGTAGCGCGTCCTGGATCGGCGCCGGCGCCACCCGGGTCGGCGTATCGGTGAACAGCGGCGGCTTCGTGGTGTCGGTCATCGGGCGCTGCGGCGCTTGCTTCGCCTTCTCGGTGAGGATGCGCTCGAGGATGCCCTGGCTGCCGTCGGCGAGGCGGTCGAACCGAACGCCCATGCCGGGCGCGATCGCCGGACGGCTCGGATCGTTCTCGCGCGTCCACACGACGGTTCCTTCGCCGGCGATCAGCGGTGAGGCGTCGCGCAGCTGAAATTCGAACTTCATCTGCGTCCCGACCGCGAGCGGTTCTTTGGTCCGGATGAAGATGCCGCCCTGGCTGACATCGACCGCATAGCGCTCGATGAACTGCTCCAAGGTCTCGCTCTTGAATTTGATCTTGAGCGTGACCGGAGTTCGTTTCCCTTGTCGGGTATTTGGATCGACCAAGCAAATCTCCGCAAATCGTTGGTCGCGCCGGAAGCCTTATCGCGCCAGCGCAAGACGCCGATTTGGCTCGATTCTATGGCGGCTACGTGCGCAATGCAACGCGAGCATCGTTTTGTGTATTGTCCGCGACGATGTCACCGTCGATTCGCCGTGTCCTGGTTGCCAACCGCGGCGAGATCGCGGTTCGCGTGATGCGAACCTGCAAGGAGCGCGGGCTCGAGACCGTGGCGGTCTACAGCGACGTGGACCGGCTGGCGCCGCACGTCCAGCTCGCCGACTACGCGGTCGAGATCGGCCCGGCGCCCGCGGCGCAGAGCTACCTGGTGATCGACAAGATCCTCGCCGCCTGCCGGGCGACCGGCGCGGACGCGGTGCACCCAGGGTACGGATTTCTGTCGGAGAACGAAGACTTCGCGGAGGCCTGCGCGGCCGCCGGGATCGTCTTCATCGGGCCGTCCGCGGACGCGATGCGCAAGATGGGGAGCAAGACCGAGGCTCGGAAGACGGTGTCGGCGGCAGGCACACCCGTGGTGCCAGGTGACAATGGACCGACCGGTGACGGCTTTCCGACCGCAGACCTGGCCCTGGTCGCGGCCAAGAAGATCGGCTTCCCGGTCCTGATCAAGGCGGCCGCCGGCGGTGGCGGGAAGGGCATGCGCCTCGTGGCCGGGGAGGCCGAGCTCGCCGCCGCGTTCGAGGGGGCACGCCGTGAAGCGACCTCGGCGTTCGGCGATGGCACCGTGTACCTCGAAAAAGCGATCGAGCGGCCGCGCCACATCGAGATCCAGGTGTTCGGCGATCACCACGGCAACCTCGTGCACCTGGGCGAGCGCGACTGCTCGGTCCAGCGCCGGCATCAGAAGGTGATCGAAGAGGCGCCGTCGCCGGTGGTCTCGGCCGAGCTGCGCGCGCGGATGGGTGCCGCGGCGATCGCCGCCGCCCGCGCGGTCGCGTACGTGGGCGCCGGCACCTGCGAGTTCTTGCTCGGCGCCGACGGTGGGTTCTACTTCCTCGAGATGAACACGCGGCTGCAGGTCGAGCACCCGATCACCGAGATGATCTACGGGCTCGACCTCGTCAGCTGGCAGCTCGACGTCGCCGAGGGCCGGCCGCTGCCGCTCTCGCAGCACGAGCTCGACGCGCGCCGCCGCGGTCACGCGATCGAGTGCCGGGTGTACGCCGAGGATCCGGTGAGGTTCCTGCCATCGCCGGGGACGATCACGCACCTCCGGGTGCCCGACGGCCCGTACGTGCGCAACGACTCCGGCTGCTACGAGGGCGCCGAGATCCCGGTGCACTACGATCCGATGATCAGCAAGCTCGTCGTGTGGGGCGAGGATCGTGCCCGGGCGCTCGCGCGGATGCGGCGCGCGCTCGACGAGTACCAGGTCCGCGGGATCGAGACCAACCTGGCGTTCCACCGCCGCTGCGTGCGCCAGGCCGCGTTCCTCGCCGGCGACTACGACACCAGCTTCATCGCCCGTCACGCCAAGGAGCTAACGCCGCGCGCGGGCGAGGCCGAGCTCACCGCCGCGATCATCGCGGTCGCGCTCGACGCCACGACCACCGCGGCGCCGGTGCAGGCGCAGGCGATCGGGGCGGGTGCGACGACCGAGATGTCGGGCTGGCGCCGCCAGCTCCGCTGACCTCGCGCTCGGCGGGCCCGCGATCGGCCGTTCGTGCGTCGAGGTCTCCCGATCGATGAGGTGGGATCTTCGATCATACGCCGACCACTCCGCTGATCAACGGTGAATCGACGGCCGCGATCGCCGATCACCGTCGCTTTTCGTAGATCATCGGTCGCATCACCTCTGCGATTGCGCGAACCGTGGGCAGTCGGTAGAACGCTCCGGGCGCAACGTTCTCGCGCCACCGAGGTCATCTTATGGCGGCGCAGCAGACCAAGTTCGTGTTTGTCACCGGAGGTGTGGTTTCGTCGCTCGGCAAGGGCATGGTCTCGGCGTCGATCGGCGCGCTGATGGAGAATCGCGGCCTCAAGGTCGCGAACATGAAGCTCGATCCATACATCAACGTCGACCCGGGCACGATGAACCCCACGCAGCACGGCGAGGTGTTCGTGACCGACGACGGCGCCGAGACCGATCTCGATCTCGGGCACTACGAGCGCTTCGTCTCCACGAAGATGTCGCGGCTCAACAACATCACGACCGGCCAGGTCTACTCGTCGGTGATCAGCAAGGAGCGCCACGGCGAGTACCTCGGCTCGACGGTGCAGGTGATCCCGCACATCACCGACGAGATCAAGGGCCGCATCCTGCGCTGCTCGGAAGGCTTCGACGTCCTGGTCGTCGAGGTCGGCGGCACGGTCGGCGACATCGAGTCGCTGCCGTTCCTCGAAGCGGTGCGCCAGCTCCGGGTCGAGCTCGGCAGCCAGAACTCGGTGAGCGTGCACCTGACGCTGGTGCCGTACATCCGCGCCGCCGGCGAGTTCAAGACCAAGCCGACGCAGCACTCGGTCCAGAAGCTGCGCGAGATCGGCGTGCAGTGCGACGTGCTGATCGTGCGCTGCGAGCAGGCGCTCCCGGAGGACTCGATCAAGAAGATGGCGATGTTCTGCAGCGTCGCCAGCGATGCGGTGTTCCAGTCGGTCGACGTCGACACCGTGTACCGGCTGCCGGTCACGCTGAGCGAGCAGGGCCTCGATCAGAAGCTCGCGTCGCTGCTCAACATCTGGTCGCGCGCGTCGCGGCTGTCGGCCTGGGAGGAGGTCGTCAAGCGGATCACCGAGCCCAAGCGCAAGGTCACGGTCGGCTTTATCGGCAAGTACGTCCAGCTGGTCGAGTCCTACAAGAGCCTCAACGAGGCGCTCCTGCACGGCGGCATCGCGAACGACTGCAAGGTCGAGATCAAGCACCTCGACAGCGAGGATCTCGAGAAGCAGGGCACCGGAGCGCTCGTCGGCTACGACGGGATCCTCGTCGCGCCCGGCTTCGGCGCGCGCGGCACCGAGGGCAAGATCGCGGCGGTGCGCTACGCGCGCGAGGCCAAGGTCCCGTTCTTCGGCATCTGCTTCGGGATGCAGCTCGCGTGCGTCGAGTTCGCGCGCCACGTGGGCGGGCTCGACCGCGCGAACTCCACCGAGATCGATCCGACGACCCCGCACCCCGTCGTCGACCTGATGCCGGATCAACGCGGCGTGACCGACAAAGGCGCGACGATGCGGCTCGGCGCCTACCCCTGCGTCCTCAAGCCCGGCACGCGCGCGGCCGAGGCCTACGGCTCGACCGAGATCAGCGAGCGCCATCGCCATCGCTGGGAGATCAACAACAACTATCGCGACGTGCTCGAAAAGCACGGCATGGTGATCTCGGGCCTGTCGCCCGATGGCCGGCTGGTCGAGATGATCGAGCTCCCCCAGCACCCCTACTTTGTCGGCTGTCAGTTCCACCCCGAGTTCAAGTCGCGCCCGAGCCTCCCGCATCCGCTGTTTTCGCGGTTCATCAAGGCGGCGATGGAGCGGCAGATGTTGCAGACCAAGCTCCACGCGGTCTGACCGGTTGGGCCGAGCCAAGCTTGTGCTCGCGGGGTAAGTAAAGGTCCGACCAACCGCGTTGGAATGCAGCGCTCCCAAAACAGGGCAGCGCGGCAGGTGAGTCGAGGACCTTGCGAATCATGGATTCAAGGACTTACGGATCCATGGTTTCCTTGATTGCAGGCATCCGGCAAAAAAAGTCCGGTCGCAGAGTCAGGACTTCGTTAGGCTAAAGCAAGAGCTGGGCCACCAGCCCTTTACATTTACCGACTCTGCA
>Ga0137437_1000672_pt1 | contig 11112 bp, 8 predicted proteins | sample EasRivERMGT138_2_FD_102332 | JGI IMG/M metagenome (GOLD analysis project Ga0137437, IMG submission 102332) | Soil microbial communities from meander-bound floodplain in the East River, Colorado, USA - East River MetaG ERMGT138_2 | ecosystem: Environmental > Terrestrial > Soil > Floodplain ...
GTTCTTCGGGTCGCTGATGCGGTACTGCACGATCCACTCGACCTCGGCGGCGTTGAGGTCTCCGGTGAGCAGGAGGCTCTCGTCGGGGAAGCTGCGCTCGTCGTAGCGCGTGCGTGGAGCGCGGGACGCCGCGGTCCGGAAGCCGAACTCGGCCTTGTTCACGTGCTTGACCGCGACCTCGTTCACGACCTCGACGCCGAACGGGATCTTCCAGTGCAGCCCCGGCTCCTCGATGCGGATGAACTTCCCGAAGCGGGTGACCACGCCGACCGCGTCCGACTCGATCTGGAACCAGCTCGTGAGCAGGAAGACGAGCGCGGCCAGGAGTAGCAGCCCCGGCACGATCCAGCGCAACACCGGCGGCCGCGCGCCGTCCTGTCCGAGCACCGTGATGCGCGCCATCGCTCCTCCCGTCCTCTCAGCGACTGTAGAAGGCGAGCGCGTTCATCAGCACTCGCACCGGCCCGCGGAACCCGAGACGGAAGGTCGGGCTCTCGCTGAAGAGCAGGGCCCGTCCCGATCCGACCCGCGCCTCGACCAGCCAGAACTGCCCGCCCAGGTCCTTCGCCGCCTCTTCGCCCGCGAAGCCCGACACGCGGCCGCCCTGGACGAAGCGGCCGACCTTCGTCCCGCCGCCGTGGAGCTTGAAGCCATCGCCTCCGGTCGCGAGCAGCGGGATGCGCGGCGGCAGGCCGAAAGCCAGGGGATGGTCGGGGTCGAGCTCGACCTCGAAGAGCGCGCCCGGCATCTGCTCGAGCGTCGCCTCGCGCTCGTTCTGCGCGGCCTTGCGCCACACCTTCTTCTTCTCCGCCTCCTTCTTTTCCTGCTCCTTCGCCGAGTCGTCGTCGAGCTTCGCGGTGACGTCGGTCAGCCCCGACCGCTCCTTGGTGAAGAAGAGGGCGGAGCTCCCGAACGCGACGACCGTACCGCCCGTGCGCAGGAACTGTTCGAGCGCCCCCTTGGCCGGATCGAGCCCGCGCGCGTCGTCGGGGATCACGACGAGGTTGTGGTCGCGCGCCTTGAGCTGGCCGAGGCGGTCGGGCGGCACGCACGAGAAGGGGACCTCGAGCTCGCGCTCGAGCAGGAAGCGCAGCTCGCCGAAGCCGGTGCCGTCGGAGGCGACGACGACGATGCGCGGGGGCTTCAGCGCGACCACCTGCTCGGAGCCGAGGTCGATGCCGGCCGCCGCCTTGAAGCTCGATATCGGCGTGAACTCGACCGAGCGCTCTCCGGCGACCTCGGCCAGCAGCTCCTCGAGGCGGCGCTCGCCGTTGCGGTCGCGCACGCGCGGAACGAGGATCGCACCCGGCGCGAAGGCGCGCGTCCCGGTCGAGAAGGCGCGCGGGACCATGCGCGCGCCCGCGTCGTTCGCGAGCAGGTCGAGCAGCGCCGCCGGCGCGTTGGCGTCGCCCCACGGCAGGATCCAGCCGACGTTGTCGGTCGCGGGGGTGAAGCGCCCCTCGTCGCGCAGCGTCGCCGCCGCGCCGTCGGGCGCGAGCGCCGCGTCGTCGACGCGCGTGCGCGCCGCGTCGGCCGGCTGCTCGAGCCAGCACGCGTCGACGCCGAAGGCGTAGGGCAGCGACCACGCGGAGATGTCGTAGAAGGTGGTGCGCTCGACGGCGGCCTTCGGCTCGAGCAGCGCCTTCGCGAGCCGCTTCATCGGCTGCGCCATCGGGACGAGCACCGTCCCTTCGGGCAGCACGCGCTCGGCGGCGTCGCGCCCGTCGAAGCCGTGCACGCCGCGCCCGACGAAGGCGCCGTTCGCCACGTCGACCTCGATGCCGTGCAGCAGCAGGAGGCGCACGAGGCGGCGCAGCGTCGCGCGGTCCTCGGACGGCAGGAGCGCGACCTCGCGCAGCGAGCCTTCGCGTCCTTCGCGCAGCGCGTCGGAAAAGAAGCTCCACCAGTCGAGCAGGAGCCGCTCCTTCCCGGCGCGCGCGGTCTCGATCGTCGCGAGCGACGCGATGAAGTGGTGCGCGACGCGGTCCTCGAGCGTGAGGAGCGCGCCGTCCTCGCGCTTGAACGCGAGCCCGCCCGCCGCGTGGCCTGCCTGCTCGTAGGTCATTCCGATGGCCCCCCGCAAGGACGGGAAGCTGTCGCCGTAGCCGGGGTAGAGCAGGTCGAACTGCTCGCCCGTGTAGTAGGACCAGCCGAAGCGGTCGAACGCCTTCGCGTTGCCGAGCCCGAACCGTTCGCCCCACTCCATCGTGCTGCGCGGCAGGTTCGCGTTGCGCGGCAGGTCGGCCGGGAAGAAGAAGTAGGACGAGTTGGCGTACATCTCGTGGAAGTCGACGTGCACCTGCGGCGGGCAGCGCGCCAGCCACGCGAGCCGCGCGCGCGTCTCGTCCTGCGTCGCGAAGCACCAGTCGCGGTTCATGTCGAAGTAGTAGTGGTTGACGCGGCCGCCCGGCGAGGGCTCGTCGTGCTCGCGCGCCGCGGGCTCCGGGTCGGGCTCGGCGCCGACCACCGACGAGAACCAGTGGACGTAGCGGTCGCGCCCGTCGGGGTTGAGGCACGGGTCGATCACGACCAGCGTCTGCTCGAGCGTGCGCGCCACCGCGTCGCCCTCGCCCGCCGCGAGGTGCCAGAGCACGGCGAGCGCCGCCTCGCTCGAGGACGGCTCGTTGCCGTGCACGTTGTAGGAGAGCCAGACGACCGGGACCTGCTCGGCGATGCGGGCGCGCGCGGCCGCCTCGTCGGGGACGATCCTCGCATCCGCGAGCTCGCGCAGCCCGCGCGCGATCGCGTCGATGCGCGCCAGGTTGGCGGGGCTGCTCACGAAGCAGAGCAGCAGCGGGCGCCCCTCCGTCGTCACGCCGTAGTCGACGACGCGCACGCGGTCGCTCGCCTTGGCGATCCCGCGCACCGTCGCGACCAGGTCGCGGTGCTCGGTGAAGCGGGCGCCGAGCGGCGCGCCGAGCAGCTTCTCGAGCCGGGGGACGTCGCCGCGGTAGCTCGGCGCCGGCGTGAAGGTGAAGCCGTCGGGGCGCGACGACGCCGAGAGGTCGGCGGCCGGCCGCGCCTGCGGGAGCGGGCGGGCGAGGCCGTCCGGAGCGGTCGCGAGGGAAAAAAGGACGCAGCCAGCGGCCGAGAGACCGGACGGACGGTTCATCCCGCGACTTCCTCCGCTCTTTTGTTCGCGAGGCGGGGCGAAGGAGGTCACCTTACTTCAGTCGGCGTGCCGTTTCCGTCCGATATCCCTGACCCATGTCCCGCCGGTCCGACGAGAAGAACGCCCGCCACGCGCCCGGCCGCAACGGCCACGCGCCGCACCCACCAGAGAGCAATGGCCACGCGCCGGCAGGAAGTGCCGAGCGGGTCCTCACGCTCGACACGCTCGGCTCGCCGGTGCACGGCGCCGACCACCGCTCGGCCGAGTTCGTGAAGGAGCCGTGGCGGATCTTCCGCATCCTGTCGGAGTTCGTGGACGGGATCGACGAGATGCGCGACGTGAAGCCGGCCGTCTCGATCTTCGGCAGCGCGCGCACGCCCCGCAGCCACGCGAACTACCGCGCGGCGCGCAAGCTGGCGCGCGAGCTGGCGAAACGCGGCTTCTCGATCGTGACGGGCGGCGGGCCCGGGATCATGGAGGCGGCCAACCGCGGCGCGAAGGACGGCGGCGGCCGCTCGATCGGGCTCAACATCAACCTCCCCCACGAGCAGAAGCCCAACCCTCACCAGGACGTCGCGCTGCACTTCCGGTACTTCTTCGTGCGCAAGTTCCACTTCGTGAAGCACTCCACCGCGTTCGTCAACTTCCCGGGCGGCTTCGGGACGATGGACGAGATGTTCGAGGCGCTGACGCTGATCCAGACCGAGAAGGTGCGCGAGCTGCCGGTCGTGCTGATCGGCAAGAAGTACTGGAGCGGCCTCGTCGAGTGGATCCGGCAGACGATGCTGCTGCAGCGCAACGTGAGCCACCGCGACCTCGACCTCTTCCACGTCACCGACGACCTCGAAGAGGCGGCCGACCTGATCGAGACCTGCTGGCGGAAGAACCTCGTCCTGAGCGAGGGGCTCGCCGAGGTCCGCCGCACGCGCTCCATCCGCTGAGCCGGCGCGCGCGCGCTACCATCCCGGGTCGCGACGCCGCGTCGTCGCGGTTCCTCGCGTCCCGCGGAGAGTCGACCGGTGCGCGCCGCACTCCTGGCCGCGATCCTCGCGCTCCTCGGGGCGCTCGTCTGGTTCGCGCCCTTCCTCGCGCCCGGCCGCGCGCTGCTCGGCACCCATCCGCTGCTCTACCGTCCGTTCTCCGGCGCGCGCGACCTGATCCCGGCGGCGCAGCGCGAGGAGATCGCGCGCGCGGCGCGGCCGCTCTACGGCGACAAGCTGCTGCAGCACGACCCCGAGGTGCGCTTCAGCTGGATGCGGCGCGGCGATCCGCTGCCGCCGACCTGGAATCCGCAGGTGCTGGGCGGCGTGCCCCACCTCGCGACCGGGCTCTCCTCGTCGCTCGCGCCGTGGATGTGGCTCGCGGCCCTGGTCGAGCCGCCGCGCTGCTACGCCGTCGTCGCGACCGTGATGACCGCGCTCGCCGGCTGGTTCGCGTTCCTGATGCTGCGCGCGTTCGGCGTCGCGCCGGCGGCGGCGGCGTTCGGCGCGCTGCTCTTCGCCGGCTCGGGCTGGATGTCGATCCACCAGGAGTACTTCCAGCTCACGGGCGCGGCGACCTGGCTGCCGCTCGCGCTCTGCGGCGCGAAGCGGATCACCGACGCCTCCGATGCCCCCGATGGCAATGTCGAGCGGCCGTGGCGCGGCGTCTTCGCGCTCGGCGTCGCGATCGGCGGCGCCTTCCTGTCGGGCTTCCCGCAGATCGCCGTCTTTGCGCTGCTCGCGGCGGGGCTCTGGATCGGGCTCTCGCTGCTCGCCGGGCTCGCACGGCGGACGGTTTCGCCTCGAAGTGCGGGCCGGATCGTCGCGGCGGGCGCCTTCGCGGCGGTCGGCGGGGTCGGCATCGCCTCGCCGCAGCTCCTCTCGACCGCGCAGTTCGTCCGCCTCTCGACGCGCCACGCGCTCGACGCGGCGGTCGTCGAGCGCCAGGCGCTGCCGCCGGGCGCGCTGCTCGGATTCGTCTTCCCCGACCTGCTCGGCCGCGCGCCGACGCAGGCGGAGATCGAGGCGGAGGCGGCCGTCGCCCAGAGCGAGCGGCGCGCGCCGAGACCCGAGTCGCTCTTCGGGCTCGCGCTCGCCGACACGGCGCGCACCGACGTCCGCAACAACCCCTTCGAGATCGGCTGCGCGCTCGGGCCGGCGGCGCTCGCGCTCGCGCTCTTCGGAGCGTGCTGCGGCCGGCGCGGCGCGCGCCTCTTCTTTGCGCTGCTCACGGCGCTCGGCTTCGCGCTCGCGCTGCCCGGCCCGCTGCTGCGCGCGAGCGTCGCGCTGCCGGGACTCGACATCGGCGACCCCAAGCGCGCGCTCTTCCTGGCGCAGGCGGCGCTCGGCGTCCTCGCCGCACTCGGGCTCGAGCGCGCCTTCGCCGACGAGCGCGCCGGCCGGCGGGCGACCGCGCTGCTCTTTTCGTGCACGCTGCTCCTCTTCACGCTGGCGGCGGCGGCGGGGTTCCTCGCGACGCCGGAGCGGCTCGTGGAGTGGGCGGCGCCGCGCATCGCCGCGAGCCTCGGTCTTCCCGAAGCGGAGGTGCGCGCCGGCCTGCCGGCGATCGTGGTCGGGCGCGGCCGCGACCTGCTGCTGCGGGAGCTCGCCGGCGCCGGCCTCTTCTGCGCGCTCGCGGCGCTCGCGCTCGCGTGGCGGCAGAAGTGGCGCGCGCGGCCGCTCGCGCCGACGGTCGCGCTCTTCGCCGCGCTCGCGCTCCCGCTCTGGCTCTTCTGGCGCGACGCGACCGCGCCGATCCCGACGGCGGGGCTCGACGCGCGGCCGCCGCTGGTCGACCTCCTGCTGAAGGAGCCGCCGCGCGGGCGCATCCTCCACGTGAACACGGCGGGGACGGTGCCGGCGCTCCCGCCCAAGCTGCCGATGCTCTACGGCGTGCGCGACGCGCAGGGCTACGTCGCGGCGTTCCTGCGGAGCTGGCAGGAGCTGTTCGAGGCGATCGAGCCGGGCTCGACCCTCTCGGTCGGGATCCTGCCGCTGAAGGACCCGGCGAAGCTCGCGCTCCCGCTCTTCCGCCGCCTCGACGTCGAGTACGCGCTGGTCGAGCTGCCGGCCGGCGCCGCGTCGCCGAGCGTCGCCGGCTGGTCCGAGGTCGCGATTCCCGGCGCGACCGAACCGGACGATCCGGCGGAGCCGCGGCTGCACTGGTGGAAGGCGGCGGCGCCGTTGGGACGCGCGAGCTTCGTTTCGACCGCGCGCCTCTTTTCCGGCGAGGACGAGGTGGTGCGCCGCCTCGTCGACCCCGCGCTCGATCCCGAGCGTGAATGCTGCGCGAGCGAGGCGGTCGCGGCGGCGCTGCTCGCGAGCGGCTTCGTCGACGCGCCAGCCGGACCGGGCGAGGCGCGCCGGCTCGCGTGGCCGGGCGAGCCGGCGGCGCCGGGCCGCGCCGCGCGCGCGACGCCGCTCGAGCTGCGGCCGGCCGCGCTGCGCTTCGCGACCGCGGGCGGCGGCGGGCTGCTCGTACAGAGCGACGCGTGGTACCCGACGTGGCGCGCGCGCGTCGACGGCCGCGAGGTCCCGCTGCTGCGTGTCGACCACGCGCTGCGCGGCGTCGTCGTCCCGGCCGGCGACCACGTGGTCGAGTTCGTCGACGTCCCGCGCCCGCTGCTGCTCGGCCTCTTCCTCGCGCCGGCGGCGTTCGTGCTGCTGCTGCTGGTCGCGCTCGCGCGCCGCGATCCGGACGATGCGGCCCGCGCGACCGGCGCGGCCGACGCGCTCGGCGCGGCCCACGCGCCCGGCGCGGCCCACGCGCCCGGCGCGGCCCACGCGCCCGGCGCGGCTATGGTCGCGCCGTGACCAACCCCTTCCGACTCCTGAAGCAGGATCCGTCCGGCGCCCGGCTCGGCGAGCTCTCGCTCGCGCGCGGGAGCGTCCCGACCCCGACCTTCATGCCGGTCGGCACGCTCGCGGCCGTGAAGGGCGTGACGCCGGTCCAGGTGGCGGAGACCGGCGCCGGGATCTGCCTCGCCAACACCTACCACCTCGCGCTGCAGCCGGGCGCCGACAAGATCGCCAAGCTCGGCGGGCTCCACGCCTTCATGGGGTGGAAGCGGCCGATCCTCACCGACAGCGGCGGCTTCCAGGTCTTCTCGCTGCCCAAGCGCGAGGTGAACGAGGAGGGCGTCACCTTCACCTTCGAGAAGGGCGACGCGCCGATGAAGCTGTCGCCGGAGCGCTCGATCGAGATCCAGGAGCAGCTCGGCGCCGACATCGCGATGGTCTTCGACGAGTGCATCGAGTACCCGTGCACGGAGGCGCGCGCCGCCGAGTCGATCGAACGCACGTACCGCTGGGAGAAGCGCAGCCTCGCCGCCCACAAGCGGGCCGACCAGCTCCTGTTCGGCATCGTCCAGGGGTCGACCTTCCCCGCGCTGCGCAAGCGGAGCGCGCAGCAGATCGTCTCGCTCGGCTTCGACGGCTACGCGATCGGCGGCGTGAGCGTCGGCGAGGGGATCGAGCTGCTGAAGAAGATCGTGAGCGTGACCGCGCCCCACCTGCCCGCCGACCGCGCGCGCTACCTGATGGGCGTCGGCCTGCCGGAGGACATCTTCGCGGCGGTCGAGCGCGGCATCGACATGTTCGACTGCGTGATCCCGACCCGCTACGGGCGCGGCGGCACGCTCTTCACCGTGCGCGGCCGGATCCGCATCAACCACCGCAAGTACCGACGCGACGGCTACCCGGTCGACAAGAGCTGCGACTGCTACACCTGCGCGACCTTCCCGCGCGCCTACCTGCAGCACCTATTCACCGCGCGCGAGCCGCTGGGCGAGACGCTCGCGACGATCCACAACCTGCGCTTCTACCAGCGCATGATGGAACGCATCCGCGAGTCGATCGAGCAGTCCCGCTTCGCCGAACTCCGCGACTCCTTCCTCGGCGAGATGCACGCGCTCGACAGCGACGAGTCCGAGGAACCGGCGCCGCCAGCTGTCGAGGCTCCGCCTCTCACCGGCGAGTCTCGCCGCGAACGCCCGATCGACGCCCGGTCGAGAGACCGCCGCGGCCGTCGCTGACGCCGCCTTCTACGAGACTCGCCCCGCGAAACCGTTTCGGTCTCGAACGCCGTCTCCACCACCTTCTGGAGACTCAGCACGCCCTGCTGACGTCACGCGCACGCAGGTTCGGCTCCACGTCCGAAGGTGCAGCAATGACGTCGGACGTCGTTCGAGGACCGTGCGAAGAGGCCGCGGGAGAAGACCTCGTCGAGGGAGGGCCTCCAGGCGCCGTCGGCCAGTGTTCAGTTGACTAGGCCGCCCCGTTAGGCGCCGCAGTCAGCCGAGGCCGCTCCTGTTCAGCTGGTTCTTACGGCCGAGGGCAGCCCTCATCGAGACGAGGTCTTCTCCCACGGCCTCTTCACCCCCGCCCTCGACGTCCGCTCCTACTTCCCCTCGAGCGGCCCGCCCCGGCGCGAGCTTCAATTCTTGAAGTGCTTCCGCATGCGCTTGGAGCGGCGCGGATTCGCGGGTCGCTTGCCGTGGTTGGCGCGCTTGGTCCGGCGGCGGGGCTTGGCCATCTCTCGAATTCTCCCGGTCTCGTCCCGTGGTCGTGGCGCGGCGCGTGGCGCTCTCAGGCCGTCTCGTCCGCCGCGAACGCGTCCAGCATCTTGTGCACCATGTCGAGGCACGCCGCCTGGCGCGCCTCGAGCGACAGGATCCGGTCGGCGATCTTGCCGACGACCGGCGGCAGCAGCGCCTCGTGGCAGAAGTCGTAGATCAGGTCGAGCGTCGCGGCGTTCGACGCGTCGACCTTCTGGTGCAGGTGGAAGCGCGACTTCTCGTCGAGGATCTGCGCGACCACCTTGTGCACCTGGGTCTTCCGCTGCTCGACCAGCTTGGGGTCGTGCTCGATCTCGAAGACGCGCTTCTTGTAGTCGTGCAGGAACGACCGGATCTGGGCCTTGAGCACCTTGGGCATGGGGCCTCTCCGTGGAAAAGCGTCGCCGCCGAAAAACGGGCGCGGGAGGTTAGCGCGCGCCTCGAGGCGGAAAAAGACTCGGCGCAGAGAACCTCGCCCGCCCAGTCTCCGCGTCGTCGGCGAGCGGCGCAATGGCTTGCGGGAAGGTCCGGTGGCGACTCGCCTATTTCGACGGCGTACCGACGGTACGAGGCACGAGAGCGAGGACGCGCAGCGGCGCCGACCCCTTGGCGTCGAGCGGGGCTCCCACGAAGGCGAGTGCGCGCCCTCCGACGACCTGGTCGAGCCCGGCGAGCCCGGTCACCACGAAGCGGCCGGCGCGCAGCGCCGCCTCGCGCGCGATGGGCGCGGCGGCCGAGGTCGGGTCGAGCGCGGGCGCGTCGCTGCCGAATCCGACCGCCCCCCGCTGGCGCGCGAGCAGGTCGACGACCGCCGCGCTGAATCCGGGGTGGCGGAGCGCCTCCTCGGGCCGACCCGATTTCACGGGCGCGCCGGCGCCGGCACCGGCGCCGGTGCGCAGCACGACGAACGCGCCGGCCGGGATCGGCAGCTCGCGCCCCTCGTATTCGGCAAGGTCGTCGGCCGAGAAGGCGAACTCGGCGGACTCCTTGCGGCGCAGCACGACGTCGATCACGACGAGCGGCGCGACGAGGTGGCCCGGCTCGAGCTGCGCGATCGAGCCCGGAGCGGCGATCGTCGTCGTCGCGCCCTCGCTCGCGTGGCTCAGGTCGACGATGCGCCCCTCGTCGGGGACCCAGAAGCCGCCTTCGTGCGTGGTCGGCGTCGGGCCGCCGCACCCCGCGCACAGCGCCGCGAGCGCGACGCCGAGCCCTCCGATCGTCCGAGCCATGGCTGCTCCTCTCCCCGCCGGACCGTCCGGTCCGCGCCGGCGCCGATGTTATGGTGCCGCGCCCCGATCCCTGGGTGCGCCGCCCCTCCCATGCTCGCCGTGGTCTTCGCCTCCGTTCTGGCGCTCTCCGCCGCGCACGCCGACACCGTCTCGGTGGCGACCCTCACGATCGGGCGCGACGCCGTGCGCCTCTCGCTGGTGGTCGACGCCGACCGGCTGATGGAGGTCTGCGGATCGCCGCCGCCGCTCGGCGAGGAGTGGACGCGCGCCGAGATCGAGGGGGTGGCGGCGCGCGCCTGGGCCTACGTCGCCGGGCGCTGGCGGCTGCGCTCCGAGGGGCGCGCCTTGGCACTCGCCCCCGAGTCGATCGGGCCGGCGCCGGCGAAGGACCCCGTCACCGGACGGGAAGCGACGCGGCGCGTCGAGCTGCGCTTCCGCTTCGAGGCGCCGCGCGACGCCGCCCTCGAGCTGACCGAGACGCTCTTCGAGGAGCTCGAGCCGTCGCACCGCCACTTCGTCGTGCTGAGCGACGGGAGCGAGCCGCCGCTCGCCGACTTCGGCGTGCTCGGCGCCGTGCCGTGCCGCTTCGTCCTGCCCGACTCGGGCGAGGGGGCCGCCGCGCGACGGCTGCGCGCGCGCTTCGGGGCGGGGGCGCGCGCGGCGGTCGCGGAGCCGTGGCTGCTCGCGTTCCTGGTCGCGCTCGCCGCGGCGCCGGCGGCGGCGCGCGCGCGCGCGACGGCCGTGGGCGCCGCCCTCGGCGCGGCGGCGCTCGCCTTCGCGGCGGCGCGCGCCGGCTGGATCGAGCCGGCGCCGTGGGCCGCGCGCGCCGCGGCGGCCTTCGCGCCGGTCTACCTCGCCGTCGAGAACCGGCGCAGCGGCCGGCTCGACCTGCGCGTCGCGACGGCGCTCCTCTTCGGGCTCGTGCACGGGATGGCGCTCGCTCCCGAGATGGAGGCGGTCGGCCGCATCGGCGGCGCGCTCGCGGCGGGAGCCTTCGCGGCGGGGAAGCTCGCGACGGCGGCCGCGCTCGCGGCGCTGATCGCGGCGGCGCTCCACCGATGGCGGCGCGGCCCGCTCGCGCTCGACGTCGCCGCGCTCGCGACCGGCGCGACGGGCGTCGCGCTCGCGATCGCGCCTCAGAGCCTATTCCAGTAGGCCGGACCGAGTCGTTCGGAGCGCCGGACCCGCAGCCGCGAGGCGCGCCGACGACGCGAATCAATGGAGAGATTCGGAGA
>Ga0137437_1000675_pt1 | contig 11083 bp, 11 predicted proteins | sample EasRivERMGT138_2_FD_102332 | JGI IMG/M metagenome (GOLD analysis project Ga0137437, IMG submission 102332) | Soil microbial communities from meander-bound floodplain in the East River, Colorado, USA - East River MetaG ERMGT138_2 | ecosystem: Environmental > Terrestrial > Soil > Floodplain ...
GTTTCCGGGCGAGCAACTGCACGCGCATCGGGTCAGCACGCGCGTGAACTCGCCGAAGAACGACGATGCGAGCCTCATGGACGAAGTGGCCGCGGGGTGAGCAAGCTTGGTGACAAGCTCGCGCGCGCGATGCAGGAGCGGCGCCGACTGCGGGGGCGTGCGTCGCTTTCCATCGCAATTGCGGATCGCTTTGCGCAACTGTCCGCCGCGGGCTGGGAGGCGGCGACCCGGGGCGGCAGCTTTTTTCACTCCGCGGGCTATCAGCGCATGTTCGAACGCGTGCGCCCGCCGAATCTCGAGCCGCGTTACGCGCTGATCAGCGACGGCGACACGCCGGTTGCAGCGGTGTGCCTGCAGATCGTGACGCTCGATCACACGCGCCTCGGGGACCCGAAGCGTCAACGCGCGCTGCGCCGCCTGGGCTCGAAGCTGCGGACGCGCGTATTGGTGTGCGGCAACCTGCTGGTCTACGGCGTGCATGGCGTCGCGTTCGCGCCGGAGGCTGATCACGCGAAGGTCTGGGAAGCGGTGAGTGAGGTCATCTACCGCGTGCGCCGCGCCGAGAAGCTCGCGGGCAGCACCGACATCGTCCTGCTCAAGGATTTCGACGCGACGGCGCGCGCGAGCAGTGCGATTCTCGAGAAGCTGAGCTACGGCGCGGTTGAGATCGAACCCAACATGGTGCTCAACATCAATCCGGCGTGGACCCGTCACGAAGACTATCTACAGAGTCTCGCGTCAAAATTTCGCAGCGACATCAAGAGTCGTGTGTTCAAACGCTTCGAAGAGGCCGGCTGCAGTATCGAAACGCTGGACGATGTTGCCGGGCACGCCGCGGAGATCGAGGATCTCTATCTACAGGTGCATGGCAATGCGAAAATGCGATTGCTGACGCTGCCGCAGGACTACTGGCCCGCGCTCCTGGCGCTGGCCGGCGCGAACGGGCGAATGCATGTGGCGCGCCGCGCCGGGCGCCTGGTGGGATTCATCGTGAGCATCAAGGACGGCGATACCGCGTTCGCGTATCACATCGGGTTCGACCGCGAGACGGCTGATGCCGGCGTGCCGGTATACCTGAGGTTGTTGCAGGCTTCGCTGGCGCAGGCGATCGAGTTCGGCGCGCGACGCGTGTCGTTCGGTCCGACGGCGCTGCAGCCGAAGGCGCGGCTCGGCTGCAAGCCCGAGGCGACGATCGTCTGGGCGCGCCATCGACACCCGTTCCTGAATCAACTGTTACAGCCGCTGCTGCGGCTCATCGAGCATGACGAAGCGCCCGACGTCGAACCCTTCAAGTGAAAAGAGGGGACTAGAAGCGGACGATGAGTCCGATCGCGATGATCTCGAGATCTTCCGTGCCGGTCTTTCCTGGATCGCCGATCTCATCGATCTTCTGGAACTCGGCGCGTATTGAATACACCTGGTTGATGTGCCAGGTGGCGCCAGCGCCCAGGACCATCTCGGTGGAATCGCCCTGGGCGGTGCCAAAAGGGCCGTTGTTGCCGTCGATGCGCGAGGTGACCTCGCGGTCGGAACTCGCGAACAAGACGCCGACGCGGCCGTAGAGCTCGAAATGATCGTTGAGCGGCAGGATGCCGATGCCGGAAATCACCGGGCCGCCGACCGAGAAGTTGAGCTTGAGGGTCACCGGCACGAAGCCTTGCCCGCCGTCGACTTCGCCATTCATGGTCGAGGAAAGATCGCCGTACTGCGCCAGCGCGAGCTCGAACGCCAGGTAGCGATTGAAGCGGTAACCGAATGCGGCCTGGTAGCCGATATCGTCGGGCTCCGTGTTCACTGACATGTTCTGGTTCGGGCGCGGGTCGTAATAGTGCAAGAGCTCATCTTCCACCGAACTCTGGTCGCCGGTGTACTGGTCGAAGCCGAGTATCAAGCTGCCGTACGCGCCAACCCGATTGGCATTGCGCGTGCGACGCTTCGGTGTGGCCGCTTCTGCATACGCGGCGAACACGAAGCTGACAATGATGAGCACGATGATCGAGATCTTCTTCATGCCGACCGCTCCCCGGTGTTGTCAGTGGTCACGCTATCACGCGACCAGCGGTTTCGCCGGTCATTTGAGAACTTCCGCGAGGAATTCCTCCAGCGCATGCCACGAGCGCCGATCGGCGGCCTCGTCGTATTGCATGCCGCCGGCGCGATTGTTGGCCGCTGGATTTGTGAAGGCGTGCACCGTCTGTCCGTAGGCATGGAGCTGCCAATCGGCGCCGGCGGCGGTGAATTCTTTGGCGACGGCGAGCACGTCTTCAGGGGGTGCCAGTGGATCATCGTAGCCATGCAACATGAGTACCTTCGCGCGGACTTTCGGTTCCGTGAGCCCGGATGGTTTCAGCATTCCGTGAAAACTCACCGCGCCGCGGATGTCGGCATCGCTGCGCGCGAGGTCGAGCGCGCACAGGCCCCCGAAGCAGAAACCCATGATGGCGATGCGCTTCGCATCGACGATCGGCAACCCGCTCACGGCAGCGAGACCGGCCCGCAGGCGCTGTCGCAGTAGCGCGCGATCCTTCATGAAGGGCGTCATGAGCGCGGAGCATTCCTCCGGGGTGGCGCCGCGCTTGCCCTTGCCGAAGTTATCGAGTGCAAAGCAGGCGTAGCCCTGCCATGCCAGGCGGCGCGCCTTGCGCTCGACAAAGTCATCGCGCCCGCCCCAGGCGTGGCTGATCAGAACCGCCGGGCGCGGGTGCGGCAGCGATTCGTCGTAGCAAAGGAAACCCTCGAGCAGCGTCTCACCGTCGCGGTACTCGATGTATTGCTCGCGCATGGTTGTCCCCCTATATATATGAGCCGATTATGTAATGCGGCGCCGCGCGCGCCACAAGTGGCGCGAATTGCGGACCCCAGACAGCACTGCGGCGGCCGTTTGCACGCCGCCGCAGTGAAGACCTAACAACGTTACGCCGCGCGGATTACTTGGGCGGCTCGGCTCCCGGCTGTGCATCTTCCAGCGGGAACGTGGTGGCGCCGGCCGGCGGTTGCTCCGCGGCGGTTGCAGGCGCGGCGCTGTCGGGCGTGGTGGTCGCTGCACTCGCGGCGGCACCCGCGACATGCGTGCCTCCCGCGGTGCTCGTCACGATGGCGCGCTCGAAGCGCTTCGCGGCATCCGCCTCGGTGCTGACACGGCCCGCGATGATGTCGGAGGCCGGCGCGCTCTGGCCGTACAGGCGAGCGTTGGAGCGGCTGTCGATGGAGATGACGCTGCCGTCGAGCGAGACGCCCGCGAACAGACCACGATTGCGCGAGTACGAATACACCTCGGCCTTGAAGTCCTGGTCGGTGCCCGCGGATGCGGAGCGGCCCACCGGTCCCGCGGCCACCGATGCGTCGGCGCCGAGCGTGAGCTTGCCGTCGGCAATGCCCTCGATGCCTTTGCGGGTGGTGAACACGAGCACGACATCCGTCGATTGCACGCCGAGCTGCCAGCCGATGCTGCCGCCCGTGATGTTGATCATGATGGGATCGCAGAAGCGGCCATTCGCGTCGCGCACGACCATCGCACCGCTGCCGCGCCGTCCGCCGACCACGGCGCTGACCTTCACGACATTTGGAATGACGGCGATGCCGTAGGCGCGTGCCATCAGGCGATCGGGAATTGAAGTATCGCGCTGCGCGCCGAGTTCTTCGAGAACGCCCGACGCTTCGATGAGCCGCGCTTCTTCACGCGCGCTGGCGAAGGTGGGGGCGGCGCTGATGCCGGCCGCAACGATGAACATTGTGAGGAGAAGCTTTTTCATAGTGACTCCTACTTTACCCCATGGCGCATAATTGACGTCATGCGAATTCCAACCAATCGATTCGACCGCTCGCGCGCCCGCGGGTTCCGCTGGTTGTTTGCTGTGCTTTTCGCAACGAATGTGGCGCACGCGGATTGGTTGACGCAGACCGAAGCCATCATGGGCACGCGCTGCTCGGTGGAGTTGTGGAGCGACGACAAATCCGTAGGAGAAGCCGCCATAGCGTCGGTGTTTGACGACATGCGGCGCATCGATCGTCTGATGAGCACCTGGAAGGAAGATACCGAGATCTCGAAGGTGAACCGCGAGGGTGGCAAGCACCCGGTGAAGATCAGCACGGAGCTGTTCCGGCTGCTGCAGACCTCCGTCGAATATTCCGAGCTCACTCACGGCGCCTTCGACATCACCTACGCCAGCGTCGGCTATCTATACGACTTCAAGACGGGCGTGCATCCCGACAGCGCGGCCATCGCCAAGGCGCTGCCCGGCATCAACTGGCGCCACATGGTGCTCGATGCGAAGAAGACCACGGTGTTTTTCACCCGGCCGGGCATGCGCATCGATCTCGGCGGTATCGCCAAAGGCTACTCCGTGGATCGCGGCATCGAGATCCTGCAAAGCAAAGGCATCACGCGCGCCATGGTCAACGCCGGCGGCGACACGCGCATCATCGGCGATCGCTTCGGGAAACCGTGGGTGGTCGGCGTGCGGGATCCCGACCACGAAGGCAAGGTCTTCCTGCGCCTGCCGCTCACCAACACCGCGTTTTCCACCTCGGGCGATTACGAACGCTACTTCGATGAAGACGGGAAACGGTTCCACCACATCATCGATCCCAAGACCGGCGACTCCGCGCGCAAGTGCCGCAGCGTCACGATCATCAGCGGCAACGCCACGCGCACCGATGCACTCACCAAGAGCGTGTTCATCATGGGGCCGGCAGAGGGCATCGATTTCATCAACACGCTCCCGGATGTGGATGCCGTGGCGGTGGCTCCGGACGGCAAGGTCTACTACTCGAAGGGGCTGGCGCCGCCGGAATAAATCATGACGAGACTCTTACAGCACCTCGTGCTCGGTCTCGCGCTGCTGGTGGCAGACCGCGCCGTGGCGCAGTCGACACCGGCGCAGGTGCATACGACGCCGCAGACCGATCCCGGCGTGTACACGGGGCGCCTCAAGGTCGAGTACCCGACGCCGTACGAGCCGGCGACCGAAGCTGACATTCGCGCGACGCTCGAGCGCGTTCACGCGTACCTCGTCCAAGCGAGTCCGGTGCAGGCGGTGAACGGCGATACCGGCGAATCCGTATCGGACCTGTCGAAGCTGCCGGCGCACGTCGCGCTGGCGCGCACCGATTTCCAGATCCTCACTTACGAGTGGGGTGTGACGTATGCGGGAATGTTGCTGGCCGCGCAGATCACCGGCGACCAGCGCTACACCGAGTACACGCAGACGCGTGTCTCGGCGATTGCGACGCTGGCCGCGCGTGCCCGCGAATCCAACAACCTGCGTCCCGCGCACGGCTTAGGACTGCGGTCGATTGTCGCGCCGCGCGCGCTCGATGATTCCGGGGCGATGTGCGCGGCGTTGATCAAGGCCGAGCGCGCGGGACTTGGCGGCGGAAAGTTGCGTCCGTGGATCGACAACTACGTGCGGTACGTGTCGAGCGGCCAGTACCGGCTGGCTGATGGCACGCTGGCGCGTAAACGCCCGCTGCCCGATTCCCTGTGGCTCGACGATCTGTACATGAGCGTGCCGTGCCTCGCGCAGGCCGGGAAGCTCACGGGCGAGCGGCGCTATTACGACGATGCCGCGCATCAGATCGTGCAGTTCTCGGAGCGCATGTTCGTGAAGGAACGCGGGCTATACATGCACGGCTGGGTGCAGGGCATGGAGCCCCATCCGGCGTTTCATTGGGCGCGCGCGAACGGCTGGGCCTTGATGGCGATGGCCGAGTTGCTCGACGTGCTGCCCGCGGATCATCCGCAGCGCGCGCGCATCCTCGCGCTGTTTCGTGCACACGCCGCGGGCCTCGCGGCCGCGCAGGGACACGCGGGCCTGTGGCATCAGCTGCTCGATCGCCGCGAGTCGTACGAGGAAACTTCCGCGAGCGCCATGTTCGTGTTCGGCATCGCACGCGGGATCAACCGCGGCTGGCTCGACCCGCTCGCGTTCGGCCCGGCGGCGTCGCTCGGCTGGAATGCCGTCGCGAAGAAGGTCAATGCCAAGGGCCAGGTGGAAGGCACGTGTGTGGGCACGGGCATGGGCTGGGATCCGATGTTCTACATGTATCGCCCGGTGCACTTGCTGGCCGCGCACGGCTACGGGCCGGTGTTCCTGGCTGGCGCTGAGATGATAGAGCTCAGGCGGCGGAATCCCGACATCGCGATTCACGATGGCGGGGTGCAGTTCGGGAAGTCGCGCGAGGACTGACTAGAAGAACGCGGAAACGTAGAACTGGATGATGTTCGCGTTGAGCTTGTAGAGCGGCTCGGTGCCCGGAGCGAATGGCTCGGGCGGCGGTACGCCGAAACTGCCGAGACTGAAGCGCGCATCGCGGAAGTCATCGTAGTTCACGGTCATGTAGTCGTAGCGCAGGTTGATCTGTCCCTTCGTCAGCCACGGAAAGCGCTCGATCTTGAATTCGTAAGTGGCGCCGACGCCCGCCGTGATGGCGTTGTACGTGGCGAGTTCCTTGTCGCGCGCCATGAAGTTCGCGAAGTCGGCGCGCGGGAAGATGTCCATGTAGAAGTCGGCCGGATTGGTCTGCATGTAGTAGCGCACGCGGCCTTCGAAGATCCAGCTGCCGCCCCATTTCGCATTGTCGAGCGGATGCACGTAGCCGACTTCGCCGGTGTGGCCGATGACGCCCCACGTGTCGGTGTAGAACCGGTACATGGTGTCGATCGCCGCGCGGTAGGGCAGGAAGTACTTGGCGCGGATCGATGCGGCGTTGCTCGAGCGCGTGTTCGGATATTGCTCGGGTTGCTGGCCCTGCGAGACCGGATCGATGAAGAAGCGCACCGAGCGATACGGGCTGCGCAGGAATCCTTCGTCGGTGATCACTTCGTACTGACCCGAGAGAATCAGGTTCTTGGTGATGATCTGCGAGATGCCGACGCTGAAGCTCTTCGATTCCATCTCTTCGGCAAACGTCGGGTCGTTGACCTTCACGCCGCCGATCTTGACGTTGCGGAACACGTCGTTCTGGCCGCGCTTGTACGCAAAGGAGATTGTGGTCAGGTCGCCGAACATGTCGTGGCTGACGCTCGCGAACATGGTTTTCGCCTGGTAGTCGCTCTCGTCGCTGTTCACGTAGCCCAGGCTGTAGGTGGATTTGCCGTGCAGGAAGTCGACGGAGAGGCTCGACTGCGTGCGCTCGTCGTCGTATGGGCTCGCGGAAGTCTCCACGTCCACGGACGCGGACGACACCATGTCGACGTAGTAGTTGGCCGCCACCGACACGTGCTCGCCGATGCTCTTGCGCACCAGCATCGAGGGACCGTTGATGGTGACGCCGCCGCCGTCGTAGCGGAAATAGAGCAGGTCGGCGCGATCCTCGGGCAGCACGCCGGCGCGCGCGCCCGGCAGGAGCGCCGCGGCCAGGGTGGCACCTACGACCAGGTACTTTATGAAAAATCGCGATACGCGCGTTGAGGCTAAGTAGCTAGACATGCCGGGTCTCAGTTACAGCCGCATCCGCCGCCGCCGCCGCCGGTGGCGCCGCGCGAGCCCTCGCGCGATTCGAACACGTGATCGAGAAAGTCCTGCGAGATCGGGGCGCGCGTGAACGCCATGATCGGGTCGGCGAGATTCTCGCGATCGTACGGCTTCACCCACGGTTCGATCGAGCTGCAGCCCACCGACCCGACGGCCAGGGCAATGACGACGAACCAACCGCGGATGCGCATACCTTCGACTCCTATTCCTTCAGCATCGAGCGAATCTGCGTGAGATAGATGTTCTCATCGCCGGGCTTGTAACCCTTGTGCATGATCCGGATGTTGCCCTTGCGGTCGACGAACACGGTGCTCGGCATGCCGGCCACCTTGTACATCTTGCTGACCTTGCTTTCAGTGTCAAAAGCAATCGGGAAGCTCACGGGCTTCTGCTTCGCCAGCCACGCTTCGGCGGCCTTTGAATCCGGCTCGACGTTCACGCCGAGCATGGTAAAGCCCATGGGCTTGTACTTCTTGTAGATGTCTTCGAGCAGCGGCATTTCCTGACGGCACGGTCCGCACCAGGTCGCCCAGAAGTTGATCATCACGACCTGCCCCCGGTACTGGGAGAGGTCGATGGCCTTGCCGCCGCGGCCGGAAAGCTGGAACGCAGGCGCGGGACCCGAAGAGGACGCGGCAAAGGCGGGCAGCACGAACGCCGCTGCGAGTGCCAGGCCCTTGGCCAATCCTTTAACTGTGCGTGCCTGAATCATGGCTCACTCCGTCAGAAAAAGACGGTCGCGCTGAGCAGGGTTTCAATGTTGTTGGTGACCTTGTCCTCGCCTAACAAGTCGGAGTTGAACACGCGGTCCTGCACTCCGATATGAATGGCCAGCCAGTCCGTTGGCAGGACGCGAAAACCCGCGCCAAGATTCAAAGTCAGCCGGTTATCGCCGGCGAACTTCACGCTGCCAATGCCCACCAATGTGTAAAAACCACTGTTCATGGCGAGCTTGCGACCGAGAAAGACCTCGCCAGGAAGGAAGTTGTAGCCCAGCGAGAGGCTGTAATACGTGAAGCGTCTCTCATCTCCGGTCAGAAGCTCGATGTTGCCGCCAAGCGTCTCGAAGCTGGTCTTGCCAGCCGTGGATTGCCCTAGATCAGCCCGGAAAAAGAAGTCTTCTGTCACATGGTAGGAGATCTGTCCGGCATAGGTGGAACTGGTGCCGAAGTCCTCGATGCTCATGAAACCCGCGCCGACGCCGATCTCCCAGTTCTCGTTGTCGATCTTGGGTGTCTTGATCTTGCGACGCGCCACGTTCGGATCGATGACGCGCGGCGGCGTGGAATCGGCGTCTTCGGCTTCTTCCTCAGCCGCGGCTTGTTCTTCGGTCTGCTGCGGTTCGACCGGCTTGTCGCGGCGGAACAGCGCGCAACCGGAGAACATCAATGTCGCGCAGACGACGGCTGCTAAAAGAAGCAGGCGATTTGCACTTTCCATTCTTCCAACTCCTGATTGTCATCGCGGCTCGTAAAGATCGTGTGCCAGCGATAGTCGGCGCGCAGAAAAAAGCGCCGGGTGAGATAAAAACGTGCGCCCACGCCGGCATAGGCCGTCTGGTCGGTGCGATCGTTCGGCAGCACGATGGTTGCGCGCGGCTCGACAAGGACGACGCCGGTGCCGAGTTCGAGGATCGGAGAGATGCGCCATTCCGGAAACAGCACGTGCAGGATTCCCGCTTCGGCCTTGTATCCGTTCGAAGAGTTCCCGAGATACTGCGACAGCGTGATCTCGACCTTCATGTTGTCGGTGAGCGAGTAGGCGCCGTAGGCGTTGATCAGATTCGCGCCGCCGTAGTCGCCACCGCCGATGCCGATTTCCCAGACGTGCGAAGTGAAACCGGCGCGATCGCCGAGGTTGAACACGAAGGGTGAGCCGTCGGCGAGCTTGGTGCGGCGCATGTCGTTCGCCCGTGCCCAGCCTTCGACGCCGCGTTCGTCGCGCACCTTGAACCAGTCGGTGCGCCGGTACAGGACATCGACCGATTGTTCGCGTTCCACCACGTGAAATACCGGATAGCCGCGGCCGGGTCCGGTGGCGAGCTCGAGATACGGCTCGCTCACGAACACCTGCGGCAGCTTGGCCTTTTCCGCGGCTTCTTTCGCAGCCGCCTTCTCTTCCTTTGCCTGGGCTTTCTCCTCGGGCGTCTGTTTTGCTACAGCGGTGCCCGAGAGGAAACATGCGAAGACGAAAACGAGCGCACTAATTTTGCGGAGTTGGCGGGAACGGGTCGTTGTAATACTGAGCTCCAATATCCAGCCACTCCGACAGCAAGCGCAATTCGGCGGGCGAAAGCATACCTGTATGCGTTGCGTTGTTCATCACGGCGAAGAACCGTGACCCGCGCGCATTGCCCGCGGCCATCGATGGCGCCAGCTGCGGGATGGTCACGGTCGGGTTGCCCGCCGCGTCCGGCGGACCCGGAACTTGCCGCGGCTGCACCGCGCCCATCACCAACTCGAGCTCGTCGCGTGCCAGGAACAGCTGGCAGTACGAGATGTCGTACATTGGCTCCTGGTTGCACTGTCCCGGCGTCAGTTCGAGCGACGCATCCGGCACGCGCGCTACCGCCGGATCGTTCGGATCGACACGGCTATGGCAGTTAGTGCAGGTCTGCGGGAATTCCATGACGCCGTCGCCATTCGTGTCGACGCCACCCAGCGGACGCTGGACTGCCCAGAGCGGCATGATGTGGCCCGGCCGCGTGCCGATCGGCGCATAGTGAATCGTGATGCGGCAGGTCGCTGTCCAGATCGGGAAGCAACCGACGTTCGACGGCATCGCGGTCGTCAGGTTTTGATAGGTGAACGCGAACGACGCGGTCGGCGGCGCCGCCGGCGTCCAGATCTCGTCGTACACCACGTTCGCGCTCGGCGTCACCGACGTCCGGCCGCAGTGATCGATCATCGTCGTCGTGTCGATGCACGAAGAACCGGGACGCGAACGCGCCTCCGCCATCGTGTCGCCAGCTTCCGGCGAGATCGTGTTCACGGTGCCGGGGAATGCCGCGCCGGTGGCGGTTGCGCCCGCATACCCCGCGTTGAACAGGCCCTTGCGGCCGTGCACGAGCGGCGTCGTACCGTTGCGCACATGGCAGCCGTTACATGAGAGCACTTCGCCCGGGCGCACTTGCAGCCAGGTGCGGTGGGGAGTGCTCACGCGTCGTCCGTTCGCGTCGAGGATGCTGAGCTGGAACGCGACGTTGGCTGGGACCTTCATGCGCACCGAACCATCGGGCTCGACCGGCGCGTACGCGACGATTTCGCGCATGACGCCGGTGGGACCGAAGGCGGAGTTGTCAGGATCGGCGATGTCGTCATCGTCGGGAATCGACACCGGCTTTTCGATGCGGATGAAGCGCGCCTGGCGCTGCATGAACTGCGAGTTCGCCGGGTTCGAAATGGCGGCGAGGGAAGTGGCGGTGCCGTTGGCGGTGCGTCCCTGGACGACACCCATGATGTCGTAGACGCTGCGGATGGACAGGAGGCCGGCGCCTTCGCTGACCAGGTCGACGTCGAGATCGCCCGGTGCCTGTTTGTCGAGGATCACGGTCGGCAGCGGCGTGCGCGGCTGCGCGGCGATCGCTTCGGTGACCATCACGCCTTCGA
>Ga0137437_1000677_pt1 | contig 11081 bp, 9 predicted proteins | sample EasRivERMGT138_2_FD_102332 | JGI IMG/M metagenome (GOLD analysis project Ga0137437, IMG submission 102332) | Soil microbial communities from meander-bound floodplain in the East River, Colorado, USA - East River MetaG ERMGT138_2 | ecosystem: Environmental > Terrestrial > Soil > Floodplain ...
AAACCGGAGAGGAGCGGCATTGAACCCCTAACGTCGCGTAGAGCCGGAGAGGAAAGCCGCTCTCGTGTAATAAACGAAGCCACTTCCCGGGCGGAGAATTAACCCCGTCGTTGTTTAAATTTCGCAAAGGGGATGCTCATTCCCTTGCGGCACCCCCATGGCGCGGCCTTATTCGACGTCTTGACCCCGGTCGTTGTCGGGGTGATTCACGGCGCCGTACTTCCAGTAGCCTTGGGTATGAGCGCGAGCCCTGTCCATACCCCGTTCGCTCAACAGGTGGCGGCGAATGTCACGCATGACGTTGGCTTCGCAGCCGATCCACACCCGGCCATTACCTTCTGGGAATACGAAATCCCGCACCGCCTGTTCAAGCCTGCGCCCGACCCGTCCGGCCGCCCCGCCGTGGTGTAGCCACGTCACCTGAAACCGCGCTGGCGACTCCAACGTGAGTTCTTCTTTCGTGTCCGCAACCTCGACGAAGACATTAGCAAAACACGATGATGGCAGCGCCTCAAGCAGCGTCGCCACTGCGGGTAGCGCAGCTTCGTCGCCGCCGATCAAGTACCAGTCCGCCTCCGCGTCTACTTTGTAGGCTCCTCCCGGCTGATGCGACACTGCCACTAGCTGGCCGGGCCGCGCCTGCTGTGCCCAACTGGCGCCGGGCCCCTCGCCGTGGAGCAGAAAGTCCACGCTCAGTTCCCCCGCCTCTTCGTCCCATCGTCGTGGCGTGTAGGTGCGGTTCAAAGGTCTTTGCTGGCCCTCCCGGAGAATCGGTCCCTCGGGGCCCCAATCAGGTAGCGCCACCTTCGAATCGCCGGGAGAAGGAAAATTGACTTTCAAGTGCTCCGCCGGGCCCCGAGTCGTAAAGCCCTGTAATTCGTCGCCGGAGAGAACCACTCGGACCATGTGGGGAGTCAGTGGCTCCACCCGGACGACTTCGGCAAGGCGTGGTTTGGCGCGCACACGGCGTGCCTTTTGGGGTTGAGGCTGATCCATCTAAACTCCTTTACAATTATATTAGAAACTTTCTTACCCTTACCGCGAGGAAATGTCCAAGCCCGGCGCCAGTAGACGGACAGCATGCTGAAAATATCTCGGCCCCAGTCTCAGCACATGCTTGGCGCGAGTTAAGTCGCGTATTCAAGCGCCGCGGGCTGCCCGAAAATTTGTCCAAACCGCGATCACTTTCAACGATCGTGATTTAGACTACGCTGGGTTGTCGGAATCTTTTCTCAGACGCTCTACGTTTAGGGGTGTCCTTTCGCAATTTTTCAAATTGGTGTTACGCTGTCCTTCATAGTGAAGCACCCAGGTCTGCATTTTGTTGAGCCGAGCTTACCGGCGCGCGTGGTCAACCGCTTTTACGGATGGCTGACCACCCTCGGACTCGGCCCGTCGTACAGTTTTCTATTACAAATCAAAGGACGCAAAACTGGACTTATTTATTCCACGCCTGTCAACGTTCTGCGTTACGATAAGAAGCTTTACTTGATCGGAACCCGCGGTCACACTCAATGGTCCCGCAATGCCCTGGCGGTTAAACAAGCCACGCTCAAAAGGGGGCGAATCTCGCTTGGGTATCGCTTGCGCGAACTGACCGATGAAGAAAAACCGGAAATTCTCAAAGCCTATCTAACTCGATTCAATTGGATGGTGCGGCGATTCTTTCCAATTCCGAGGGACTCACCCGTGTCCGCCTTTGCTGCCATCGCGCCGCAATATCCGGCATTCGAGCTATTGCGGGATTAATCGCCGCCCGCTAATCGGCATGGTCGATCGCAACAGAAAACCGCACCTATAGTTCCCGGACACATTTCCGCTAACGCCCCGATTGCAGAGCTACTCGTTTTCTTGCCTCTGCCAAATAGCCGCTGTCTTCGAGCGCCTTGACGATGTTCATATTGATTGCGTCATTGATATCGATTTGGGCGACCTTGGGGTTGACCCGCGCCGTAAATTTTTGAATGTTCTTCCACGCCGCCGGATCCGGAGCGATGTCGAGGCTGGCGATCGAGCGCAGCGAATGGTACGAAGTCTCTGCGTCTTCGTCCGTATTTAGCCGTAGATGTTTTTTCAAAATCGCCGCGACCTCCCTTTTGTTACGCCCATCGAGAATGTAGACGATCCCGTCGATCATGCCCTTCGTCAGACGCGTCATGAGGTCCGGCGTGTTGGCGATGCGCTCGTTGCGTCCGCAAATGCCGACGGTTTGAAGCGGAATGTGCAAGTCCGTGGAGTTGACCAGCGAGCGCATACCGCCCCGTTTCGCCACCGCCGCCGATGGCAAAGTAACCACAGCGGCGTCGATGTTTGCGCTGAGCAGCGCTTGAACAATCGTCGCTTCCTCACCGACGACGCGCATTTTCATGCCGATTTTGTCCGGGTCCACGCCGACACCGTCCAATACCATCATGGTCTGCAGCCAGAATCCCCCGCCGATACTTTGCACGCCGATGGTTTTACCGCGCAGCGCCGCCAACGAATCGATTTCCTTGCGCACGACCAACTCGCGGGACACGCCCTTGATCGGAAAAGCGATGCAGCTGATCTTCGCTCCCGCCGACACACCGCTTAAGACGTTGGCGATCGAAGGCAAAAAGATCGGCACCTCGCCGGACACCAGCGCCGCTAAACTGATCTGGGCGTTGCGCACCTGAAGTAGCCGCGCGTCGATCCCATGCTTCTGGTAAAGCCCTTTATCGATAGCCGCCCAATACGGCCCGATAGTTTCGTTATGCCCGCCGTATGCCATTAGAACAATATCTTCGGCGTAACTTGGCGCGAACTTAGCTAAGTGCAGAATTAGAAAAATAGAGACAGAGAGTTTCCAATGTCGAGACGGCAAACGCATGCATCACCTCCGGCGATCCGCGACGATGCTAGGCCAGAGGTAATCGAACTGTCAATCAGTCATTAATTGCTACAAGCTGGCGAAGATACCGGCGCGGAGCGCGCTCAGTATTTCGACAACACATCGAGTAATTTTTGCGCGCCGGGCGGCGGCTTGACTTTGCCGGCCAGGATATCAGCCGGAAAGACCGGCTTACCGTAATATTTCTCGTTCTCTTCATACCGAGTCGCGATGACCGTGCCTTCCAACGAAACCCCGGCAAAAATTCCTTGGCTGCGGCTGTAAGTATACATCGCCGCCTGTACGGCTACTCCGGCCTCGGCCGACCGTCCGATGGGACCCACCGCGGCGCTTAGGTTAGCTCCGAGAGTGATATTGCTGCCTTTCGAAAATGCATTCACCGCCTCTGGAGTATTGAGAATGATCACATACTCAGTGACCTGCACTCCGGCCTGGAAGCCGACTCCTATTCCGCCCGTCCCGATCGCCGAGGGACCGCTCCATCCAGTTTCTGTGCGCGCAACGACAACCCCGGTCCCACCCCTACCGCTAACAATAAAACCAGCTTTGGTAACGTTGAGAATCGCTACGCCTTTCGCATCGCGCATTACCGTTGGCGGTATGGCATTCTCGGGAATCTCCCCGAAGCGCTCGATGATCGATACGGCTTGGTCGACGTCCTCCTGCATGTCGGCGTGCACTACTGAAGTCATAAGGCACAGAGTAATTAAAAGTGGCAGGAATAACGAAATTAGGGCTTTCATTGTCACCCTCCTCTCTAGCGTGGCTGGCAAAAACTAGAATTTCGGCATTTGCAATTGCAGAGTAAACCAAACGTATCAATGCCACAATAATGCCAAACGAATAAACGGGGCATTTCGCGTACGGGGTATTAACCCCGCACGCGACCAAAGGGGATGCTCGCCCCCTTTGGATTCCCCATTTGATGGTCCCCGCAGCAAGCTGCGGGGAATTATTAGATTTAACATCGCACGGGTGCTCTTAGTTACTTCGTCGCCAAACTGTGCGAGCATCCGGCACAGAAGAACTGCATTTAATGATATCCCCTTTTACGCCAATGTCAGCCGCGCCTTCTGGGCGCAGACGGAGGTTGTCCCGTGATAAAGTTCAAGCATCGTGTTCTCCTGCTTGCGATTTTTCTAAACCGCAAATAAGCTAATTGACTTCAGCGATATAAAAGTTCCCAAATTAAGAAAACCTCGATCAACGAACGCTTTTATGGCGAAAGCTGGTCTCACGTTGGGCCAAATCGAAAACGAAACCGAATTTTCTGGAAGTAACTTATGCCGAAGAACACTGCCGATCTGGTTTTTAAGAACGGTCTGATCGTCACCCCCTCTGGCATTATCGAAGGCGGCGTCGCGATTGTCGACGGCAAGATCGGCGCCGTCGGCAGGGATGCCTTTTTGCCGGCTGGCGAGCGCGAGATCGATTTAGCCGGCAAATACCTTCTCCCCGGCGTGATCGATCCCGAATGTCATTTGGGCAGCCACCGCGCGCTGGCGGACGATTTTCAGAGCGAGACCCGAGCGGCAGCGGCTGCCGGCGTGACCACCTGGGGCATGCAGCTCGTCAGCCTGGCGATTACCGGCGGCGCCGACAAAGTGATGGGGCCGGCGGATATTCCGAGCTTCACCGAAGCGATGCCGATTTTCTATGAGGCTTCGCGCGCCGCGGCGATCGATTTTTTTCTAACGCCGATCGTCAGCACCGACGAGCACGTGAAAGAAATCCCTTACCTGGCCAAAGAACACGGCATCAGCTCATTTAAACTGCACTTGCAAATGCAGGGCCCGTGGAAATCTTCCTGGCCCGCTTACTTTTTCGATGATGGCAGCATTTACTCGGTCTTTCAGTCCGTCGCCAAGCTTGGCGTTCCGGCGATCGCGCTGCTTCATTGCGAAAACTGGGAGATCGCCCAAGTGTTGCAGAAACAGCTGATGGAGACCGGCCGCACGGACATGGGTGCGTGGGACGATCGCTCGCCGGCATTCACCGAAGCCGGTCACGCGAGAACCTATCTCTACTACGCCGGGATCACGGGCTGTCCGATTTACAACGTCCACTGCACCACCCAGGAAACCATTGCGGAAATTGAAAAAGCCAAAGCCGAAGGCTTACGGGTCTACAGTGAGATCGGCACACACTATCTGGTGCTCAATAAGGACGCCTGGAAAATTAATGTGCCGCTGCGCGATCGCTCCACTCACGACTCGCTGTGGCAGGCACTCGCCTCCGGCGCAATAGATTGCATCGGCAGTGATCACGTAGCGCACACAAGGACCCGCGAGTTGATGGAAACCGGAAACGTTTGGACCACGATCAGCGGTTTTCCCTCACGCGTCGAAGGCATGCTGCCGATGATGCTGAGCGAAGGCGTGAATAAAGGCCGGATCACTATCGAACGCCTGGCGCAAGTCGCCAGCGAAAACCCAGCGCGAATCTTCGGCCTCTATCCGAAAAAGGGCGTGATACTCCCCGGCGCCGACGCCGATCTGATCGTCGTCGATTTGAAACGGCGCGCGACGATCACGAAAGAACTTTTGCACACCATCACGCCGTGGTCAATTTACGAGGGTTGGGAAGTCACCGGCTGGCCGGTCATGACGCTCGTCCGCGGCAACATCGTGATGGATTGGCCCGAGGGCGAACCCCGCGCCAAAGTCACCGACGCTTCGCCCGGACAGTATCTCACGCGAAAATTCGCAGGCACAACGTGAGCATGATGTCCTTCTACCGCCTAGCGTCATAATTGGCATCCAAGCGTTGACGAGCTCCTCAAAACAATCGCCCATTTTTATTGAACGGATATTGCAAAGACCAGTTTAACGGACGATGCTAACCATATACGCGAGAATGCTATTTTCATGGCTTTGATTCATAAATAAGGAGGTCGCCATGTCGATTGTAAGAATGATATTCGTTACCGTGAAGCCGGATCAGGTGCAGCAAGCGATCAGCCTTTGGAAGAACCACTGTGCTCCGCTCATGATCAAGCAACCGGGGTGTCTGTCGGAAAAGCTGCTGGAATGTGCCGACGCACCGGGCGAGTTCATCTCCTATTCCGAATGGGACAGCCAGGCCAACATCGACAAATACCGCAAAGGCGAAGCCCACACGGAGATTCAGAAACACTCGCGCGCGTTACAGGGCGGACAGGCTTCCGTCAAGCGATACGAAATAAAGTAACGTCTGCAGCAGCCAGTGCGATCTAGTTTGTCGTGATTCAGAGTGCCGAGGTCGATTCCAGACGGCGGCGCGCCGGTCGGCCTTCATTTTAGGTTCTTCAGGTTTTTGTCTGGCATTGGGGTCAGACAGAGCCCAAATTCTATATGAAAAAAGCGGTATAAATTCAGCCATGTTGAAGACCCGGTTTGCCAGCAAACTTCTTGGTGCTTTGGGATTGCTGAGTTTCGGGTTTGTCAGCGGAGCTTTTCCATCTGAATTCAAGCGCGAATCCGCGGCGCACGCTCCGACGCTGAAAGAACTCAAGAACGCTTGGTACTCAGGATTCGAAGGGCTAAAAAGTCCGGTCAAGCTCGTTGATGGTATATGGAAAGGTAGGTCCTATAACAAAGGCGGCGCCGTGCGGCCAATGGTCAATTTGGTCGGTGATTTGCGGGTGATCGGTGATTTAGCTGGCAACGGCACGGAGGACGGGGTGGTTTTGCTCAACTACGCGCCAGGTGGCACCGGTCAATTGCTTCATCTAGCCGTGATGGCCCGGCGAAAAAGCAAGATCGAAAATGTCGCCACCGCGTTCCTAGGCGACAGAACGCAGATTCGCGATGTTCGGATTGAACAAAATCGAATCTTCGTGGATGTCGTGCGGGCCGGCTCGAAAGACGCTATGTGCTGCCCTGGAGAAGTCGCTACCCTTGGGTGGACTCTTGAAGCGAGCGGCAAGCTAAATCCTGTTACCGAAGCCGCCAAGCCGGAGCGATTGACCCTCGAGACGATCGGGAACATGGACTGGGTCCTGAGATCTTGGGATTTCAAAGAGCCGGCGCCGGCAAAGCCAGTCGTAGACCTTGTTTTCAAGGACGGGCGTTTTACCGGCGTCAGCGGGTGCAATAACTATTTTGCGCCGGTAAAACAGGGGGCGACACCCGGCGAGGTGGAGGTAGGACTTGCGGGAACAACGCGCAAGTCTTGCCCCGACAACCAGATGTCCGTCGAAGCACGCTTCCTCGACCAGCTAGCGCGGGTGAAAAAATTCGGCTTTCTGGCAACACAACTCGCCTTATCTTGGGAGAAAGAGGGCGTTTGGAAAACCATGCGCTTCGACAAGCGGCAACCACCACCGCGAGATAAGCAATAAGCGAATTTAGGCGAAGTTAGAAAGTAAGCCTCGGATTTGCAACCTTGGGGTCCTGACCTAATAGCGAACTGAATTGTTGTTGACTGAGGTCGTCGCGTTAGACTTCGGTAACCCAGAGCTAACGGCTTAAGGTGTGATCTGCTCGTAGGAAAATTTCGGAATTTCAGCCCGTTCGCTCGCGTGCTCGATGGTGATGCCGCAGATATTACCGTCACGGTCGACATCGAGCAGCGTGTTCTCATCGAGGTCCTTGGTTTCGGCGATCTCAGCAGGCCGGAACTCGATATATAAGGTGTCCGTATCCTGAAAATATTTAATCTTCATGGCTTAAACCGCCTATCGAAAAACGCATTGTGAATCGTCTCTCCGTCCGGCAGGAGAACAACCCGCAAATATCTCCCGTCCATCTCTCCGATGGCAGCCCATCGTCGAATCCGCCCATCTTGTTGAATCTGTTCTTGCACCGGCTGATCTATGACACGCTGGATCCACTCGTCACGGACAATCGCGCGGTCAATCGTACTCCCCTCGGTATGGCTGAGTCAAAGAGCGGGGCCGGAAACGACGAAGTGTCGGGAGTGTTTTCTTAACACCACGCGAATCCTTGATACGGTTCATTCAGGGGTTACTCAGGAAATCGGAGTTTGGAAGTCGTCGGCTTACGATTCGCTAACCCGCCTACAAACTACGAACTGCGCGAGAAATCTTTCTTCGGCCTGCCGTGGCGAATTGCGAGAATATCAAGAAGGCATACGTTGACCTGAAACCGAATCATTGACACCTGCAGATGCGCAGGAATAGAAAGCACGACGCCGAGACCCGACGCGCATCAGACGACAATCTCTAGGCGAAGCTCGTTGGCCACGCGCGGGGCTGATTTGCGGCCCTTGTCTTTGGCCAAAGCGACCAACCCCGCTTCGGTCAAGCTCATGACATCTTCATAGACTCGCTTGAAGTCACGATGAGCCAGAGCCGCAAGTTGGTTGATAGAATCCGGTTGTCGCTTTCGGATTAGGCGAATAAGCTCAATCTTTTTCGGAGTCAGAAATCGTCTGAGGGGGCTCCGGACTGGTGAAAAAAAGCCGATGCCCCTTGGGCTTCACCTTCTTTCCAGCCGATACCGCTTTGAACGTCTTGGCTGCCTCGTCCAACGTCTCATCAAAATCACGGATGCCAATTCTCAATTTCCTAACCTTCATTGTCTTCCACTCCTTACCGTAGAAACGTCGGCCTTGAAATCCTCAATCAATTTAATTCGCGAGCGGGGTTTGAACCCCGCTGTCGACCAAAGGGGATGCTCGCCCCCTTTGGAAACCCCATTTAAATGTTCGCCTCAAGAGGCGGGTTAAATGGAATAAACGGGGTATTTCGCGCATCTTGCTTACGGCGGCGCCTTCGCCGGCGCACCTTGCAAGGCTTTTTGCATCGCATCCATTTCCGCGCCAAAGGTGCGCCAATCGCCTTTGCTCAGCGCCTCGAACGCTCGACGATAGTGGTTGAGGGCTTCCGCATTGGCACCCGCGGGAGGCACTTCGTTGGCGCGCGCTCCGAGCGCCGGCGCGGATGTCGACGTGACCACGGCGGGCTTCCTGCCTTCCTGCGAGAATAGCGCGGCTAGCAAACTGTCGACATCCTGAGCCATGACCACACGATCACCGGTAGAAGCGATCAGGCGTTTCAACTCCGGCAGCTGGCGGCTTTCGGCGCTCAGGTACAGAGGCTCGACATATAGCAGAGTGTCATCGATCGGAATCACAAGCATATTACCCCGAATAACCCGCGAGCCCGTCTGGTTCCAAAGCGAAAGCTGCTGCGAGATCGTGGTATCCTGATCGATGCGCGCCTCGATCTGTGCCGGACCATAGATGAGCTTCTCCTTGGAAAAGGTATACTCGATCACCTTGCCATAGTTGTCGCCGTCGCAACGCGCAGCCAACCACGCGATCATGTTGTCGCGATTGTTGGGCACCATCGGCAGCATCAATATGAACTCCTCACGCGGCTCCCCTGGTAGTCGCATGATCGTGTAATACGGCTGCATCGTCGTAGTACTTTGCCCTTTGTGGCTTTCCTTCGGAAAGGTCCACAGATCTTCTTTGTTGTAGAAGACCTCCGGGTCCTTCATGTGATAGGTGCCGTACACCCCCGCTTGGATAATAAAAAGATCTTCCGGGTAGCGGATGTGCTTGCGCAACGATGCCGGCATCGAATCCAGCGGCTGAAATAGCGTCGGAAAGATACGCTGGTACGTGAGTACGATCGGATCTTTGGGTTCGGCGATATAAAAGACCGGATTGCCGTCGTAGGCGTCGACCGCTATCTTTACCGAGTTACGTATATAATTGATGTTGCCGGGCCGGGTGAGTTGGGAGTATGGCAGCGAGTCGCTGATGGTGTAGGCGTCCTGCAACCAGATCAAGCGCCCGTTGTTCACCACCATATAGGGATCGCGATCGAGACGGAGGAAAGGCGCGATCCGTTGGATGCGGTCCTGAATCAGCCGGCGAAAGAGTATCTTGCTCGTCGGGGTGACATTGTCGCTGATGAGCAGATTGAAGTCGGCGAAGGACCAGGCGAATAACGCGCGCGTCCACAGACTGCGCAAGGACACACCGTCGCGGCCTTCATACACGTTGTAGACATTTTCCTGACCCTTGGCGTAATCGAATTCTTTGGTGCCGCCGCCAACCACCACGTAATTGCGGGTCTCCTCGCCGAAGTAGATCTCCGGGCGGTCGATCTTCAGCTCCGGCGGACCCTCAGGGGGAATATCTTTGAGGTAAAAAACCGGCAACCCTTCGTCATCGAAGCGATTCACCGGGTTCATGGCCAAACCGTTGCCGTGGGTGAACTTAAAGCGCTGATTGATCCAGGTCTGTGCGTCGGCCGGCAGTTTCGACTGATTCAACTCCCGGGCGGACAGCAAGACTTGCCGGTAACTCCCATCGATCGTGTAACGATCGACATCGATGTCGTGAAAATCGTAGTAGAGCCGGATTTCCTGAAGTTGCCGGTAAGTATCCAACAACGGGCGGGGATCCCACCAGCGAATATTCTGGATCGTCGCTTGGTTTGCAGCGATCAGCTCCGGCGTGAGTTTCCCCTTCGCCGGAAACGGCGCGCTGGTGATGTGATCGAGACCAAAACCATACCGGGTGAATTCGATGTTACGGGCAATGTAGCGCGACTCCAGCTTTAACTCGTCCGGCTTGACCCAGTAGCCTTGAATCAAACTGGGTACGATCGTGTGCACGATCGAGACGGCGAAAACGATGACGATCGCCGCAATCGGCAGACGGATACCGGCAAGCCAAATATTATAGGCGCATATAGCCGCCGCTATCAGTGCCGCGCCTGCTAGACCGATTAACAGCGGTACCCGAAGATAGACGTCGGTATAGGCGGCGCCGAAGACGATCCCATTGTTGCTGGTCAGAAGATCGTAACGCTGCAAGATATAGCCACCGGCTTTGACCAGAAAGAATATCGCCAGCAGCGCGGAAAGGTGGCGGATCGCCTCGGCACTCAGCGCAGGAAATCCAGTCTGCTGATAATCGATGGCGCCGCGTAGCAGAAAGATCGCGACGGCGCTGGCGCCGCTCAGAAAAATTATTAAAAGTCCCCAATCTTTGACCAGCTCGTAGACCGGAAGCGCAAATACATAAAACCCGAGGTCATTGCCGAATAGCGGATCGGACCGTCCGAAGGGCACCGCATAGAAACACTTGAGAAAGCTGTCCCAGTTACCCGTTTGGGCAAGACCAATAAACACGCCGACTACCAAGGCAGCCGCGGCAATGATCAATCGCAACGGCAGCTTGTCGAGAGAAAGTTCGATGACCTCAGGAAGCCCTTGAGCGCCCCGACCGACAACCCTAAAGCTCCGCG
>Ga0137437_1000678_pt1 | contig 11076 bp, 11 predicted proteins | sample EasRivERMGT138_2_FD_102332 | JGI IMG/M metagenome (GOLD analysis project Ga0137437, IMG submission 102332) | Soil microbial communities from meander-bound floodplain in the East River, Colorado, USA - East River MetaG ERMGT138_2 | ecosystem: Environmental > Terrestrial > Soil > Floodplain ...
ACGCGTTCGACCTGGAAGATGAGGGCGTATCCGACGGCGCGCGGCTTGAAGCTGCGTTCAGCAATGCGGCGCAAATCTGCCCCGCGGAACTTGCGAAAGAGCGTGCGCGCTTCGGCTTCCTCGCCGCGAGCGCCGCCGCCGAGCGGCAGAAGGAGCAAATCGAGAAAGGTGGCAAGGCCGACAAAGCACTGACGGTGCTCATCGTGCGCGTGAACGAATTGCTCGCCAACAAGGAGCTCTCGCTGGCGAACGCGGACGCGGTGCGTGGGCTGCCGAAAGAGTTCTACCTCGCGGCGCGCCAGACGCTGCCGCAGATTGCGCCGACGCTGCGCGAACGCGTGATGGCCGTCGCCGATGCCGCCACCGTCAATCCGCAGTTCGCACCGGCCGATCAGCTCGCAGCGCAGCTCGTGAAGATTCGCGTTGCCAAGGCGTTCGCGCCCGACGGGAAGGTGCCCACCGACGTGCGCAGCGTGGCGTTGGCAACCGCCACGAAGATGCTCGACGTGAAGCAGGATCCATACGTGCGTGCGGGCGTGGTCAATTCCGCGGAGAACATCTACATCGCGCTCGAGGATCGTGATCGCCTGAAGGCGCTGATGGCGCAGGAAGCGGCGACGTCGAACACGCCCTGGTACTACATCGGCGATCTCGCCGATGTGGAAGAGGAGCTGGGCAACAATCAACGCGCGCTCGAGCTCATGGCCGAGGCGTATCAAAAGGCGAAGGGCCCCGCGTCGCGCTTCCAGTGGGGCTACAACTATCTGAGCGGGTTGATGCGGCTCACGCCCGATGACACGGCCAAGATTGAAAAGGCCGGCTTCGCGGTGATGGCGGAGCTCGATGGCCCGAACCGCGTGCATCGCCGCACGCTGTCGCGACTCAAGAAGCTCGATAAGCAGATGCGGGAGTGGAGCACAACGCCTTCGCGCGTGGCGGTGTCAACGAAGCTCCGTGCGCGCGTTGCGCAGGTGTGCAGCAAGTCCGCGGGCGATCCGGCGACGGATGCCGGCTGCCACCAGTTCTCTGCGCCGGTGGCCGCGGCGACTTAGTCACTCATTTGGGCTAGTCTTTCGACCGGCGTGCGTTGGTGCGCGGCAGCGTGCGCACCTCGCGACCGCGTTTCGTCAGTGCCTCGCGCAGCAGCCATTCGATCTGGCCATTCACGCTGCGCAATTCCTGGGCGGCGAGCGTCTCGATCGCGGTGGCGACCGCCGGATCGAGACGCAACAGGAACGCCTTCCTTGATGGGGGCTCGCTCACGCGTCCACCCCTTTACTGATACAGCGAACCGGCGTTGATGACGGGCTGCGCTTCCGATTCGGCGCACAGCACGACCAGCAGATTCGACACCATGGCCGCGCGTCGCTCGGTGTCGAGCTCAACCACGCCACGCTCGGTGAGGCCGTTTAAAGCCATCTCCACCATGCTGACCGCGCCGAGCACGATCTGCTTGCGCGCGCCGATGATGGCTTCCGCCTGCTGGCGTCGCAACATGGCGCCGGCGATTTCCGGCGCGTAGGCGAGGTGCGTGAGCCGCGCGTCCTCGACGCGCAGGCCCGCCTTTTCGAAGCGCTCCTGCAGTTCGTGCTTGAGCTTGGCGATGATCTCGTCGCCGCCGGCGCGCAGCGTCAACGCACCTTCCTCGTCATCGATGTGATCGTACGAATACTGGTTGGCGAGGTGACGCACCGCGGCTTCCGCCTGGATCGGCACGTACTGCTCGTAGTGGTCGATGTCGAGCACGGCGCGCGCGGTGTCACTCACTTTCCACACCACGGCCGCCGCGATCTCGATCGGGTTGCCGCGCTTGTCGTTTACTTTCAGCTTTTCGCTGTTGAAGTTGCGCAGGCGCAGGGAGACCTTGGTTTTGTTGATGAACGGGTTCGCCCAACGCAGGCCGGTTGCGTAGTCCGTGCCGCGATAGGCTCCGAACAGCATCATCAACGCCGACTGGTTCGGCTGCAGGATGTACACGCCCTTCACGATGAACACGAACAGCAGGACCAGCCCGATGAGGAGAAAAGGGTTCGGGGCGCCGTATTGAGTGGCGCTGGCGATGTGAGCTGGAACAGCGACCAGCGCGGCCACCGCGATGATCAATGGCAAATAGCCGTTGAAACTCTTGAAGTCGACTTCTTCTGTACCAGTGGTTGCCGTGTTCATTTGTCGTGCCCTCTCGTGAATTGCCTCAATGCACGGCTGATACTAGAGTGATATCACTATGCAAGCAAGCGGGATTTGACACTTCCCCTGTACAATCGCGCCCGGTTGGGCCTGTAGCACAGCGGTTAGTGCAGGGGACTCATCTTTATAGAGGTGCCTGCGCGCGGAAACGCGCGCAGTGGACGGGATGAATTCAGGGAAACCTTCGCCGGTTTGAAGCCGGCATGGCAATCCTGAGCCAAGCCGAGGCGGCAGCTTCGGAAGGTGCAGAGACTACCTGAGGGCTCGTAGTGCCCTTGATAACAGGCTAGAGCGTCCCGCACCCTACCGGGTAGTTAGTACTCGCGGGTGAAGAGATAGTCCACGCGGAGCGGAAACGCTGCGATGACGTGAATCCCTTGGTCCCTGGTTCGAATCCAGGCAGGCCCACCAATATTCCGGCTATGGCCGCTCCCATGCGCAATATGTATCGCTGGGCGGTGCATGTGGCTGGCTTCCGGGCGTGGCGTGATCAGGCATTGTTAGGAGTGCGATGCAGTTCCGGCTGACCCCGGCGTTGCGTCGGTAGGATTGCGGTGGGCCATCATGCAGGGAGTTCAGACAATGCGCCGCACAGTCACTGTTCTCGCAACGCTGTCACTGGTTGCCGCTGGGTTGGTTGCCAGCACCGCAAGCGCCACCGAACCGGCCAGCAAGCCTGCCGAAGCCCAGCCGACTACGCCTGCGCCGGAAGCGGCCAAGATCACCAAGTCCCGCTCCAATATCCAGAACAATCGCGAGACCACACCGCCCGAGAGCAAGCCCGCTACGACTCCGGCTCCGGATGCACAGGGCGTCGTGAAGACCAAGACCAAGTCGAACCAGTCCAACGACTGATTCTTTCGCTCTCAGCCCGCGCCTGGCCTTCTAGTGGGACTCCGATGTCCGCGACACGCGCGCCGAATCCATTCTGATTGTTCCGTCCTTCTCGACGATTGCCCGATCGGTTTTCAGCACGTGACCTGCGAAAAAGAATTGCACTGCGCCTTCCAGGACCGTCGTGCCTTCGAGCCTCATATCGATTTTGCCCGGGGTGACCATCACTCGAGGTGCTTGATCGCCATTCTTCGGTCTGACGGTGACGTTGCCCGAATACTCGATGTCACCGTTTTCCAACGTTGACACGCGATCCGCAGAGATCGCGAGCTGCGGATCTTCTTGTTGCTGATCGCGCGCATTTTTAGGCTCGGGCTGGCCTGCCCAGACAACATAACTGCCAGAAGTGATCAGCACGGACGCCAGTACAACGCCGGAAAGCCGGCGCAAGAGACCTGGTAAGGGATGCTTGAGCATGGCGACTCTCTCTTTCAATGGATGGCGAGATTGCCAATGGCATCCGATCGGCATACGCCACGCTGAATCGACGGCGAGTTGCGTCTTGAGCAATGCTTCGGCGTACCGGCGTCGTCCTGTGTCCGATTCAACGAATACGGCCGCGTCACACGCCAACTCCTGATCGAACCGTAACCGGGCTATGGCCCAGTACATCAGTGGATTGAACCAGAAGAGACATAGCCAGACTGTGGCGATGGCATTGACGAATACGTCGAATCGCTTCTTGTGTGCCTCCTCGTGCGCCAGCACGAACGTGCGTTCTTCCGGCGTATACATGGCCTCGAAGTCGATCGGCAGCACGATGCGAGGCCGCCAGATGCCAACGAGTACAGGGCCGATGACGGAGGCGCTGCGATACGTGCCGTCCTCAGTAGTCGTCACGTTGCGCAAGGAGTGGATGAACGCTCTCTGCCTTCTCACCATGACCGCGAGCATCAACACGCAGCCCGAGGCCCAAACAACCAATCCCACCGTGGCGTAATCGGCACCTGCATGGACGTAGTTCTCTGATGACATCGCGGAAGGGAGTGCGCTCAGTACCAGGCGCGGAAAAGCGAGGCTGGCCGCTGCCAAAGATTGTGAGGGTGCCGGAAGTAACACGACGAGCGCACTGGCGGGCACGAGCAGCCACAACAGATAGCTCACTTGCGCACCGGCAAAACGCCGCAGCGGTTTGCGCGTGAGCCCGACAACGAGAATCGCCAGGCTGGCTGCGACCGTCACCTCTGCGATCAAGTACATCAGGCTAGCGCTCATCTTCGAGCTCCTCGATGAGGCGTTTGAGTTCCGCGAAGTCCTTCTTGGTCAACTTCCGCTGCTTGCTGAAATGGGCCACCAGCGGCGCGACGCGACCGCCAAACAGCCGGTCCAGAAGTCCCTTGCTTTCGCTCGCGAGCCATTGGTCGCGCTGCAGCACGGGAGAGTACAAATAGCGCCGACCGTCTTTCTGGGCGCTGATAGCCTCCTTCTTCAATAGACGATTTAGCAGTGTCTTGATCGTCGGCTCCTGCCAATCCTGCCGATTCTTCAGAGCGGCCACCACATCCTCGGTGGAGACTGGACTGGTCCGCCACAACACTTCCATCACCGCGGACTCCGCTTCGCTAATGGAAGGAAGGTCTTCCATGGACTGCTCCAGTGTTGCGATTACAACTGTAGACGGTCGTCAGTTTACACGTGTAATCAGTATGGTCAAGCGATTCAGGTGAACCGCAACGCCCTGAGAGTGCATTGATGCTCCCGAGTTCCCGTTCTTTGCTCAGGCGCTAAAGCCCGCGAGTTGTCGGGATCCACACGAAAGATCGAGCTCCTAACAAAGCCGGAACTATTTTCAACACCCAGGCTCCAACGCTGCGCGTGAAGAAAACTCTAACAACCCTGCTGGTGCTTGCCTGCGGACTGAGTCTCGATACTTCCCAAGCCCAAACATCCGAGGGTCCGCTCGAAGAAATCATCGTCACGGGTGAATACGCGGGTCCTGGCATGTGGCAGGTCACGCATCCTAACTATCCGGGCCATACGCTCTGGATTGTCGGTGAACCGCCACTACTGCCCAAGGGGATGCGCTTTCGTTCGCAGCAGGTGGCGCACGTGGCATCGCAATCGCAGGAAATTCTCCAGCGCGCGGGGTCAACGCTGAAACCCGACAAAAAGGTTGGCGTGTTCCGCATGCTCACCCTGGTGCCGGGGGCGTTGAAGTTGCGCAAGAATCCCGACAAAGCCACGTTGCAGGAACTGATCCCGCCCGACCTATACGCGCGCTGGCTGGTGCAAAAGAAGCTCTACCTCGGTCGCGACTCGGGTGTGGAGAAAATGCGGCCCTTCCTGGTGGCCGAAAAACTGCGCAGCGCGGCAATCGAGAAATTGCAGGTCGGCTATGGCGGGTCTTGGCCAGAAGTCTGGGAGCACGTGCGAACGAAGAAGATTCCCGTTACGAACCCCACCCTCGAATTCACCTTCAAGACGGATGATCTGCGTGGCCAGATCAAGGCGTTCTCGCGCGAGAAGCTCGCCGACGAGGAATGTTTCGCGCGGACCGTCGAGTTCACCGAGGCCCTGTCAAACAAACAGGTGGAAGTCGCCCGCGCGCGCGCGTGGGCCACGGGCGATCTCGCCAAGCTGCAGGAGTTGCCGCCGCTGCCGAATCCCGACCCTTCATGCGACCAGGCCATCGTGAATGCGCTGGCAATGACCACGCCGGTCCCCACCGATCTTCTCGAGAAGATGGACGAAATGTGGTTTGCCGCGGCAGGCAACGCAGTGACGAAGAATGAGAGCACGCTTGCTTTCGTGCCGATGAGCGCTCTGCTCGGGGAGCATGGCTATCTCGAAAGTCTGCGCAAGCGCGGCTACGAAACCCTCGCGCCTGACATCGAGAAGCCCTGAAGCCCGACGGGTGAGCGTCGCGCCTCACGTCAACCTGGACAAAGCGCGTTGGCTAACAAGTGGTGCTAGCTTTCAGAAGGTGCGCATTGATGTGTGTCATCTTGGGCGCGCATCTCCTGGTGTTCTGCCTCATATCCTTGAGTGACAACCCCCGTAGCGTGCGAATGTCCGAAGAGGCACCGGGCACCCTGTTCTTTGTCGACTTACCCAAGTCAAACGATACGCAGCCCTCGACGCATTCCTCATCAGGACGCCCGATGTCGGCCTACGATCCTTCCCCCACAATCACCCTGCCTCCCGAGATCGAGGGGACCGACGCACTCATCGATTGGGACGCGGAAGCCAGCCGCGTAGCTATAGATGTCGTCAGACGTATAGGTGAGGAAAAGAAATTACGTTCGTTGGATCAACACCCAGCTGGAATGGGCCCTCCACCGCCGAAGTCTTCAGTCCATAAGCTGGGCGATAGCCAACACTTCGAGGGTGGTGAAATCATCACCTGGGTCGGTTCTGGTTGCTATTACTCCAATCAAAACGCACCAATCGCCGCATTCGGTCAAGCATTGCGGCTGCAGATTCCGATCTGTACGGGGGCGGGGGGCGCAAGCGGAAAACCGTTTCCAACCCTCGAGGAATGGAAGAAAGAACAGGCAAACCGATAGGCTTACGCTGCATCGGAGTTCCGCGCCCCTAGCTAGGAGAGATCTCGCGCCGATGGGCGCGAATGCTTACTATGGTTTTACGCGCATTCCAATGGACATGAATTGAATACAGAAAATTCCAGCCGGTATCGGCTCGCCGGCGTCGATGTACTGCGCGGGCTATCTGTCCTGCTCGTGGTGCTCCACCACATTCACTTGCGCTTCAAGTTCAACAAGTTTCCGGTCAACGACGTTCTTCCGGAAACACTCAATCAAATCCTGTTCTGGTCCGGCTATTACGCCGTCATCACGTTCTTCGTGATCTCGGGATTTCTGATCACCGGCCTGTCGCTGCGCCGCTGGGGAGCGTTGGAGAGCGTTCCCGTAAGCCGCTTCTATGTCATGCGCATGGCGCGAATTGTTCCCTGCCTACTATTGATCCTGCTCGTGCTCAGCGTTCTGCACTTCCTGGATGTGCAGGGCTTCTGGATGAATCCCGAGCGGGCGTCATTGGGCCGCGGCCTGTTTGCAGCACTCACGTTCCACATGAACTGGCTGGAGGGTCAACGCGGTTGGCTGCCGGGCGCATGGGACGTGTTGTGGTCGTTGTCGGTGGAAGAGGTGTTCTATCTCCTGTTCCCCCTGGTGTGCCTGCTCTTCCGCAGCGAGAAGCGACTCCTCTGGCCGCTATTGGCGCTGATCGTGGTCGGCCCGATCAATCGCGTGATCTATGCCGACCAGGAACCCTGGGGCAGCTACGCGTACCTCTCCTGCATGGACGGCATGGCCTTTGGGTGCATCGCGGCCGTGGTCAGCGCCCGGGTAAAGGTGTCCGAGCGTCTCTTGCGGACAAGTCTCATCACGGGAGCGGTCATCGCGGCGCTCGTGCTCATCTTCTGCAACGGGAATGAGCATCACACCGGCCTCGCGCGTTATGGCCTCAACGTCACGGCTCTCGAGATAGCCGTCGCGCTGATGCTGGTGCCGCTGGGGCGGGGGATTGGCAGCCGCGTACTGACGCGCGGGACTTCGTGGCTGCGAGCAATCGGGCGCTGGAGCTACGAAATCTACCTGTTCCACATGCTGGTGATTCTCGGGCTGATGACCTGGTTCAAGCAGGAAGAGCGGTCCGGCGCTGCCATCGTCGCAATGTACGTTGCAATGTTGTTAGTGAGCATTGCGCTGGGATTCCTGATCTCGCGCTACTTCTCCGAACCTCTCAACCGCCGCCTGCGGGAAATCGGGAACGTCAAAGGTCAAAAGGCGATCACGCCCCGCACGATTCCCTCGTCAGATTGAGCGGAGCATCCAGCATCCACAGCATGGCCATCGCGAACAGCGTTCCGGCCGCGAGCGTCGCACCCAGTTTCTGAAGAGTCCGCGTGGCATTGGCCTGCGGCAGGGCGAAACCGACAGACGGGGCTTCGAAACCACGCCGCAATCTACCCGTCGATTGCTGCGAATGCACACACTCGTTCTGTTAGGCCTCACGCCGGTGTTTCGGCCGCCGTGGTGCTGCGGATTTGCAAACGCAAAGGTTTCGCGCTGTCAGTTGCGTCCGACGTGCCACTTCAAAACGCCTCACACGCGCAACGCAAAGCTCATAAGTACTTGCCGTAAATGTGCTGTTTGCAGCGCAGCGCCTAACAACTTCTGCTTGACTGTGGTAGCGCTATCGTCGATTACTACGCCGCCGCAAGACTGCGGCAATCTCAACGAAGGGGGATTTCATGATTGTTAGTCTCAAGAGAACCGCGGCACTCGCGGTGCTCGCCGGCGCGGCTGCGTTCGGCGCATCACCCGCAGGCGCACAAACCTGTCTGACTTCGAGTCAAACGGGCACCAACAACGGCTTCTACTATTCGTTCTGGAAAGACAGTCCGGGCACCGTCAATTTCTGTTTGCAGTCCGGTGGCCGCTACACCTCCAACTGGAGTGGCATCAACAATTGGGTTGGCGGCAAGGGTTGGCAGACCGGCTCGCGCCGGAATGTGACCTACTCCGGCAGCTTCAATTCGCCCGGCAACGGGTACCTGACTCTCTATGGGTGGACCACAAATCCGCTCATCGAGTACTACATCGTCGATAACTGGGGCACGTACCGCCCGCCGGGTGGATCGGGATTCATGGGCACGGTGGTCAGCGATGGCGGCACGTACGACGTCTATCGCACGCAGCGCGTCAACCAGCCGTCCATCATCGGCACCGCCACGTTCTACCAGTACTGGAGCGTGCGGCAGCAGAAGCGGACGGGTGGCACCATCACCACGGGCAATCACTTCGACGCGTGGGCGGCGTATGGCATGAACCTGGGAACTCACAACTACCAGATCATGGCGACGGAGGGATATCAGAGCAGCGGCAGCTCTGATATCACCGTGAGTGAAGGCGGTGGCAGCAGTTCGTCCTCGAGCAGCAGTAGCAGTAGCAGTGGCGGCGGTAGCAAGAGCTTCACGGTCCGTGCGCGCGGCACGGCCGGTGGAGAATCCATCACGTTGCGGGTCAATAACCAGAACGTTCAGTCCTGGACTCTCGGCACTGGTATGACGAACTACACGGCTTCAACCACACTGAGTGGCGGCATCACTGTGGCGTACACCAACGACAGTGCCAATCACGATGTGCAGGTGGACTACATCATCGTGAACGGCCAGACGCGCCAGTCGGAAGCGCAGAGCTACAACACCGGGCTATATGCCAATGGTCGTTGCGGTGGCGGTTCCAACAGCGAATGGATGCATTGCAACGGCGCCATTGGCTACGGGAATACTCCGTAGCACAGGGTGAACTAGACGTAAGCGGAGCCCTCCAACCAAAAGGCGAATTGGCCTGGTGGAGGGCTCCCATGTCGCGATTGCTGCTGGCGTTACTGATCTTGCCGTTGACCGCAGCGGCCGCGGACGACCCGCGGTTGTCGTTCCTCGAACAGGAAGTGCGCAACCTGCAACGGCAGGTGCAGGCGCTGTCCCGGCAAATGGACGAACTGCAGACTCGGCCCGAGCGGCCCGGGCCGCAAACTTCCGTGCATCCGGGGGCCGCGCCAGTGGAAAGCGCGCCGCCCAAATGGGTCGACGCTTCCCTCTGGCGGCGGCTTCGTCCCGGCATGAGTGAGCTGGATGTGATCAGCTCGCTCGGGCCGCCAACCACCATGCGTGAAGAAGGCGGTGCACGCGTCCTGCTCTACGCCATGGAGATCGGTGCATCTGGGTTCCTGCGGGGCAGCGTCAAACTACGTGAACGCGCCGTCGTCGAGATTCTTCAGCCGACGCTGCAGTGATTTGCAGGCGCGCGTTAGTTTTCCCAGCCGGTCGGCGCGTTGTACGGCGCGAGAAATCCGATCGCCTCGATCTCGTGGATTTGCCCGCCCCAGATTTTGAAGATGTGTACCGCCGGTAGATCGAACGGCTTGTAGTCGATCTTGCGAGAGGGCACTCCGGGCACACCGTAGGTCGGCCAGTCGGTTTTCTCCATGGCGTGGCGGAAATGCGAGAGCCCGAAGGCAAGGCCGGTCTCCTCGTCAGCGATCCACACGCGGCGGTTGTCGATCTGCGTGATGTACGCCATCACCTGGGTGTCGAGTTGTTTCGCGCAGCCGAGCGCGCCGAAGGGCGCAAAGCTGTCGGTGTAAGTCCCGGTGGGCACCGGCTTGCGCGCGCTCTGACCGCCGTTCTCGAAGCGCACGCAGTCGTCCGCGAACGGCGCCAGCGCTCCGTTGTTCAGATCGAGCGCGTCGTAGTACGAGGCGCCGATGTAGAGCAATCGGCTGCGCGAGTCGCGATAACTTTCCGGAACACTGCTGACGAGCGCCAGGCGCGGCGTCCGCAGATTCGCGAGACTCCCCGCGCTGATGCCGGGCGCCACCACATGCTCCGCTTCGGTGATCTTGCCGCCTTCGAGTTTCAGACGCAGCCCTAACAAAGCCGGTTTGCCGTCCGACTGCAGCAGCGCGAGATATCCCACTTGTTGGGCGACGGCATCGGGCACGTAGATCTTGAACGTGGTCGGCGCCGCGGAGACGCTCTTCCACATTCCTTCACCGGGTTGAATGCGCCTGATGTTCTCGACCATCTTCACGTCGCGCGCCAGCGGCACCCTGGACGGATCGTGCGCGACCAGCGCCGCGACGTAATCATCCGCGTGCTTGGTGAGGCAGGCGCGGTCGCAGGGTTTGCTGGTTGCGGCGGATGCCTGCGTCGCGAGTTCGAGAATCGCGAGAGCCAGCGCAACGCGGGTGGACGCGGGCGAAAGACTCACAATTTCTCAACCAGCCATTTGCGGATTGCTTCACGCATGTCCGGCGTCTCGATATGCGCGCTTTCGTAGCGCAGCAGCTTCCAGTTCTCGGGATGTCCGGCTGATGCGTAAACGCTCTGTAATTCCCGATCGACCTTTTCGAGACCCGCGACCGGCGTGAGGGCATCCAGGTTGCCCGCCAGCGCCAGGTGCGCACGCGGCGCAATCAATGCGTTCATTTGCGCCGTGGTGAAGTGATTGAGCAGATCGGGCACGT
>Ga0137437_1000679_pt1 | contig 11074 bp, 11 predicted proteins | sample EasRivERMGT138_2_FD_102332 | JGI IMG/M metagenome (GOLD analysis project Ga0137437, IMG submission 102332) | Soil microbial communities from meander-bound floodplain in the East River, Colorado, USA - East River MetaG ERMGT138_2 | ecosystem: Environmental > Terrestrial > Soil > Floodplain ...
CCCGATCCCAGCTCCGCCACGCGGCCGCTGCGTTGCAAACTGAAGTCGCCACAACCACGGCGCGCCGGGCCGAATCTTTAATCATTCAAAAATTGGCACGGCTTCAAGATACGGCGGTCGGCATGTCGTTCAACCATTTCGGTGGCGACACGCAGCGCTTGCTCGGTCGGTCGCTGCTGAAAAACGACCCGGCGTTTACGGAGCTCGCGGTCCTTAACACAGCGGGCTTGGAAGTGCTCAAGTTTTCCGAGAGCAGGCTCTATAATGCCGCGGACTTGAAAGACCAGCGCGACAATGCAGCGTTTTTGCAAGCGAGTCGTGGCAAAGAGTTCATCAGCCCGGTCTCGAACTCCGAGCATGCTGAGCCTTACTTGACACTCGCCGTGCCGCTAAGGAACAGTTCTAATGATATCGGTGGCGTAATAGTTGCTCGGGTCAATTTGAAATTTCTCTTGGATGTATTCGCGGAAGTTCGCTTCGGCCATGGCGGTTACGCTTACCTCGTCGATAAGCATGCCAATCTGATCGCGCACCGCGATATTTTCACAGCGCTCAAGCAGCCCGATCTTAAAAATTTGCCCAAGCTCAATGCCTTTCTGCAACACTCGACGTTGGATAATCGTCCAGCCGAACAAATTGCCGGCGTCACTGGCGAACAGGTTCTCAGCAGCTACGCGCCGATCGCCACTCTCGGTTGGGCGGTAGTGGTTGAAGAACCGGTGCAATACGCGCTGGCCGATTTGACTAAGCTATATCGCTACGGCGCCTTGCTGCTCGCCGCCGGATTGTTGGCGGGAGCAGCCCTGGTCGTTTGGGTAAGCGGTAAGTTTACCGAACCGATCGATGACCTGCGTCAAGCGGTCGCGATCATCGGCCATGGTAATTTGGATCACCGCGCGGTGGTCCGGAATAACGATGAAATTGGCCAGCTCGCCGATGAGTTTAACAAGATGGCGGATATCTTGAAGAACTCCTACGCATCGCTGGAGGAAAAAGTCCAACATAGGACCGGTCATATCTCGGCACTCTACGAAGTTACGAAAGCGGTCAACCAGTCCCTCGATTTGGACCGGGTGCTGCAGGAGGTGGTCGAGCGGATCACGCAAATCTTTCAATTCGATTCGACTCGAGTCTATCTCTTCGATGCCCAAAGGCGGAGCCTCGATCTGCGGGCGTATTTTGATAACTATCCGGAGCTATGGTCTGGGATACAACGGTTCAGCAACGGCTCCAGCGTGGTCGGCCATGTTGCCAAAACCGGCGAAACGCTAATTTTCAACGACGTGGAAAACGACCCGCGTTATGACCAAATCAGCACCAGTGGTGCCAGCCGAGCGGCCGGTTTTCATTTTCTGGCAATGCTGCCGATTAAAATCCACGGCAAACTCTTGGGTACCCTGGCCCTGAGCGGCAAGGAAAAACGCACGCTCGCCGATGAGGAACTCAGGCTTTTGACCTCGATGTGCGAACATGTCGCCGTGGCGGTTGAGAAGGGAAACTTGTTTGATCAGGTTGTCACCCGGTCGCGGCATCTCGAAGTCTTGAACATGATTGGCGCCGCGGTGAGTCAATCGCTCCAGCTTGGCGAGGTCCATGACCAGGCGGTGGACAAAATCGCACAGACAGCCGGCTTCGATGCGGCATGGATTTACCAACTTGATGAACGTGACGGTTCGCTGCAGCTCAAAGCGTTCCACGGCTTAAGCGATGACATGGCGGCGACGATGGGCATTCAATCGGTCGACGTTGACCTCGGTGGCCAGGTGGTTGAGAGCGGTGAGCGGTTAGTTTTCGAAGATATCCAAAACGACCCGCTGTACCGGGCGCTATCGCGGAAAGCCAAAGTCGTTATCTTGGGGTTCGAAAGCGCGGCGGCATTTCCCGTCACCACTAAAGAAAAAATCATTGGGACGCTGCATGTCGCGAGCCGCTCGAAGCGTCATTTCAGCGCGGAGGACCTTCAGCTGATTGAATCCATCGCGCAGCAGATTGGCGTCGCGACCGAGAACGCCCTGCTGTTCGCCGAAATTAACCACAAGACCCAGGAGCTGGCCAAATCCAATCAAGAACTGCGCGACGCCACCCAAGCTAAGTCGGAGTTTATCGCGGCGATGTCCCATGAACTGCGCACGCCGCTCAATATCGTCATCGGCAGCTCCGATTTATTGCGGGATGGTTTCTTTGGCGCCCTCAGCGATGGGCAGGCCAGCGCGACAGAGAAGATCTCACGGAATGCCAGGGTGCTGCTCAAGATGATCAACGACCTCTTGACGATCTCGCGCTTCGATGCCAATCGGATCGCTCTGGACATTTCCACCGTCGAGATCGACGAGATCATGGAACAAGCCCGTGCGCTGGTCGAGCAGATTAACCGCGACAAGCATTTGGAAGTGCGTTGGGATATCGACGGCAATATTCCACCCTTGGTGACTGATTCACTGAAGCTCGAAGAGATCCTGCAAAACTTGATCGGCAACGCGTTCAAATTCACGCCCAATGGTCACGTTGAAGTGCGGGTGAGCCATCGGCCCGAACAAGATCGTGTCGAATTCAGCGTCGCCGACACCGGCATCGGCATCGCGGCCGAAGATCGCGGGCGGATTTTCAACGCCTTCGAACAACTCAAAGACGCTCACACGGGCCATTTCAACGGCGTCGGTCTGGGCTTGAACATCGTGCGGCGCTATCTGGATATCATGCAGGGTGACATCTCAGTCGAAAGCCAACCGGGCCAGGGTACACGGTTTACCTTCTCGCTGCCGCGATCCCTCGAGCTCAATTCCTAACCGTTTATTCCCGCCGGTCTTGACTTCCGTTGCTCCATGCAGCTAGGAAGGACAGAACGTTGCTCTTTCTCAGATGGGAAAAATCTTATGGCCGGCGCATTGGCGGGAATTAAAATTATCGAAGCGGCGAGCTACGTCACCGGGCCCTTCGCTGCTCAACTGTTGGCGGATCTGGGCGCCGAGGTGATTAAAATCGAAGAGCCCAAGCGGGGCGATCCGTTCCGCGGCTGGGGCGAGCGAAACTACGCCGCGACGTTTTGTAGCCTCAACCGCAACAAAAAAAGCGTCACGGCCGATTTTCGCACCGACGACGGGCGCGACGTGCTGCTCAAACTGCTCACCGGTGCCGATGTGTTCATTCAAAATTTTCGTCCCGGCGTGATGGATAAACGCGGCTTGGGCTTTGGCGATATCAACAAAATAAATTCCAAATTGGTTTATTGTTCGATTTCCGGCTTCGGTCCCAAGGGACCTTATCGTGACATGCCGGGCTATGACACCATCGGCCAAGCGCGCAGCGGTTTGCTGAGCTTGCTCACCGATCCGGGCAAACCCCAGGGGATGGGAATTTCTTTCTCCGATCATTTGACCGGCATGTACGCCTGCTACGGCGTGTTGGGCGCGCTGATGAACCGGATGCTTACCGGCGTTGGCCAGCATGTCGAGACCTCGCTGCTGCGCGCGTCGGTATCGTTCGTCAGCGAAAACGCCGCGCGCTATTTTGAAACCGGTCACGTGCCACGGCGCAAGCACCGCACGACCACGGCCGGCGTATTCGCGTTTGAGGATGAGGACGGCTTGGCTTTCGTTCTGCACATGTCTTCGCCCGACAAATTTTGGCATGGCTTGTTCGATGTCGTTGGCAGACCGGAATGGAAGCAAGATCCCCGTTTCAACAATCGCAAAGTGCGGGTGGAACACTATGATGCGCTAAACCAGCAGCTAGCGCCGATTTTTCGCAACGGTAAGCGTGAAGATTGGCTGCGTCGGTTGATCGAAAAAGATGTGCCGGCCGCGCCGATCAACACGCTCGACGAAGTGTTTGAAGATCCGCAAGTGAAGACCTACGGCTTCCCGATCGAAGTCGAACATCCGAAAATGGGCAAGATGAAATTGATCGGTAATGCCGTCGACATGAGCCGCACGCCGCCGTCCATCGACCGCCCACCGCCGGTCCTGGGCGAACACACGGATGAGATACTTGCGTCGCTTGGCTATGACAGCGGGAAAATCTCAATGCTGCGAAATCAAGGAGCGATCTAGCAATTGGAGTATTGGAGTGACGGAGTGTTGGAATAGTGGGCCGGAAACCCAATACTCCAGTACTCCATCAACCCAAGTAGTTCCCGCCATGCGTCATTCTAGTCTGGTATCGCTGTCGCATGACCATCATCATGGCCTGGCCTTGGCTTTACGCTGCCGTAAGCAGGCGCTCGGGCAGTTAAAGCCGATGGGCGCCGCCGGTCTGCGCGAACGGGCCAAAGAATTTGCCGATTTTTACCGGATTAACTTAATCGCGCACTTTCGCGCCGAAGAGGAAATTCTGTTTCCGCTCATGCGCGCCGCGGTGCCGGATAGCGCCCCGCTTATCGATGAGTTGCTCGATCAACACGAGCAGTTGCGCCAAGCTGTTCCCCAGCTCGAAGCCGGCAGCGGGCTGGCGAAATTGATCTTTGATCTGGGTGATTTGCTGGAGCGTCACATCCGAAAGGAAGAGCGGGAAATCTTCCCGCTCTTCGAAGCGCATATCGATGCGCCGCAGGCTGAAATGATCGGCGTGGAATTGAAAAAAATCCTCGACCAGGGCAGTGGGGAAAAGATGAAGGATGACGTCGATTAATCCGTCAGCCTTCCGCGTTCATGCGTTTTTTAGTCCATCAGCTTCAACAGCACGTGGCGGCGGTTCTTCGTGAATGGCCTGACTTGGCTCGGCCAGCGGCCGTCTTCGATCGCTTTGTCCCAAGCTGGGCTGGTCAGCACGTCCGGGCTTTCCAGTTCATAGATCGCCGTGTAGGTGGGCTCGTTGGGGATTTCGATGGTCTTTCGTTCGCCGCCTATGTTCATCGTCAGAGTGCCGCGTTTGTAACGGCTGATGCCGAGCACGCCCGGCACTTTGTTGAGATTGGGCACATGTTCTTTGTCATAGACTTCGTTAAAAATCGCTTCATATTTTTCATCGACATCCATGCTGGCGATCATCAGATATTTTGCTTTGCCTGCCATGATTGAAATCTCCTCGTGGGCGATTGTTACATTCCTAAGAAACTACCGATGTCCGGTGCCGGCGATTTGATTTCGACGACGATGGACTCTTCGATGCCTTCGACACCGTGGGGCACGCCTTTGGGATGGCGGCAGACATCGCCGGGGCCGAGAATATATTCGTCATTACCGACGGTCATCTTGACCTTGCCTTTAACGACGTAGGCGAGCGATTCATGTTGGTGCACGTGCAGCGGCGCGCCGACGCCCGGCGTGTAGTGAATTTCCAAAAAAGTCATCTCATCGCCTTTGATCAGCGGCTTGACCAGCAAGTCACCGCCATACATCGGTTTCCCTTCAATCGATTTGACGATGACGCCTTTGACGTCGGCGTTTTTGGATAAAATCATCTCGGTCTCCTTCTCCGAAGCGCTTAAATCACTCAAGCGGTAACTATCAAGAAATCGCCCTTGAGTCCATCCTCAACTGGCGATGATCAGCTGCGATCACAGGATTCGCAAGGGTGTTTGACAACAGCGTTGGCGCATGATTCCTAATGTGAAACTAATCAACTTGGGGTCAAGCCGGTTTCTTGCTAGTCGCCCATGAAAATAGCTGTTTATTTGTTTGTTCTGCTCCACGTTCTATCGGCGGCTGCGCGCCAATTCGTGCTGGCCGACGAAAAGCCGGTTCGGCTGGTGCCGGTTCTCAAGATCAACAAAGATCTCGACAAACGGACGGAAATAAAGCCATCGGCGATCCCCGGGTCGGGTAACGGATTGTTTGCCGTGGTGCCGATCATGAAAGGCGACGTGATCGGCGAGTTGGGCGGACAACTGATCGCCGAGGAAGATTATCCCCCGGGCAATTATTATTTAGCTTCCATTCCGGAGTGTGCCTGGGAGGAAACCAAGCCATACAAATATCTCGACGCCAAACACTTTGGCGCCAACGTCAGCCGCATCAATTTCGCGCCCAAGACAATCAACGGTACTGACACTCACTTCCAGAATGCGGCGATCAATCAGCTCTGTAATTATCCCTATGTCATCTTCGTTGCGCTCAAAGACATCGCGCCGGGGGAGGAAATCTGGGCGAGTTACGGGCCGTACTACAGCTACGATAAGTTTATGTACAACACCGAGGTTCGGGATTTCTTCTGCGGGCTATTAAAGACCGACTGTAGCACAGAATACTCATTCGAACCGTGAAAATGGCAACCAACGATTCGGCCCTTGAGAAATCACAATAATTTTTAGGAGGCGTCATGGAAATCTTCGATATCCATCATCATCTCGGTTCACTGTCCGGCGGCAGTTTGCAGGAAGGCGACGGCTGGCAGGAGCGCGATTACGCCAATCGCGTGCGCATCATGGACGCCAATGGCGTTACGGCGGCGGCGATCCTGGCGGCGACGGGATATATTCAAGCGGACGGCATCAAGGACACCATGCGCTGCAACGATGTCGTCGCCGCTTATCGCAAGCGCGATCCCAAACGCTTTCCGGTCGCCTGCGGGATCGTTGAGCCGCTGCACGGCGCGCGCTCGCTGGGCGAGTTGGACCGGATGAAGCATGAGCTTCACCTTGATGGCGTCGTCTGGCACAGCCGCTTTCAAGGCGTCGCCGTTGACCACCAGCTGATGCGCCCGCTTTTGAAGAAGGTGGGCGAGTTAGGCCTCGTGCCGTTGATCCACACTAATGCCGAGTCGAATCTTGAAGCGGTATGGCGCTTGGAGCGCTTGGCATTGGAGTTCCCGGAGCTGACGCTAGTCTCCATGGACGCGCTGACGACCAATACCAACAGCCAGCTCGCCTTGGACATCGCCAAACGGACGAAAAATATTCTTTTCGACACCGCCCACGTGCGCGGATCGGCCTACGTCAAAAATTTTGTCGAAGCCGTGGGCTCCGAGCGGCTGATCTTCGGTAGTCTATTTTACTCAACTCCACCGAGTTATGAACATTGCGCCACCCTGGAAGAGATCAAGGAGGCGAAGATCAGCGATCACGACAAAGCGAATATCTTGGCGCACAACGCCAGACGGCTCTTTAAGATTGCGTAACGGGCCAGCGCTGATTGACAAGCTGATTGTGTCATGGTTTTTAGTTTGGACACGTTGACTTTGAAAGGGCGCGGTTGCGCGGCAATCTGGAATGAAAAGATATTTTGCCATCGAGATTTTAATTTTCGCGGTGATTTTTATTTGGACCACGGTGACGCTTTGGTCCGCTGACGCGCCGGCCAAACCGGGACCCCTGCTCAAGATCAATAAAGAACTCGACAAGCGGACGGTGATCAAGAAGTCGTTGATCCCCGGTTCGGGCAACGGCCTATTTGCCGTCGTAAAAATCAAAAAGGGCGAAGTGATCGGCCATTTAGGCGGCCGGCTGCTCGAAGAGTTTCCCCAAGGCAACCATTACGTCGGCGCGCTGATCGATTGCGCCCAGAAGGAAGCCCACCCGTACAAGTATCTCGATAGCAAAGATAACGGCGCCAACGTGAGCCGGATCAATTTCGCGCCGAGCAAGATCAACGGCATCGATACCCACTTTCAAAACGCCGGCATCAAGCGCCTGTGCAAGCATCCTTACTTCGAATTCGTCGCGTTGAAGGATATCGCGGCGGGCGAAGAGATTTGGTCGAGCTACGGCCCCAACTATGATTACGATCGGTTTATGAGAATCCCCGAAGTGCGGGATTTCTTTTGCGGGTTATTGAAGACCGACTGCCGGGAAAAATACACCTACGAGCATTAGTCGTCCGAGGAAGGATTGGTTTATGAGCCAAGAAGATTGGGCGAAAAAGTACGCGGCGATGGACAAACGCCTTATGCTCAAGTACCAGCAATTGCCCAAAGGCGAGCAGATCGGGAAGCAGCCGGAGTTGCTACAGCAAAACTCAAACAAACCATCGCAGGCGTAAACAATGATCGAGAGTGGTACTGTCGGCTTATTTACCGATGAAGGAACGAGTGGCGAAAGAGAAGCGGCGAGAGCGCAAGGTTCGGAGGATTGAAGGATCGCTGAGAAACAGCTAAAAGCCGACTCGACCCCTTTTGGGAGGAAGCATTGTCAGAGCCTTCAATTAACATGATGTTAAGGATCGGGGTAAGTGTAGTAGTTCTTTCGACCGCCTGTTCTGTAGTTCTATGCGGAATTCTTCTTATATGCTTTCTGAAAAAATCTCCATCGATTGAGAAGTCGGTGGGCGAGGTTTTCTCAATGATCGCCCTGGGCGTATTGAGTTCCAATTATGTTAGCCTATTGGGAGACGTCGGGGCGATACCTACTCAATTGGACAAAATTCTTGACGGAGTGCAAAGGTGTCTATTGTTCCTGCTTGGTGGAGGGCTGATATTGATCCTTGTTGCGTTTGCCCTGACGATTTTGCAATAACAAAAAAGTGGAAAGAGAAAAGGGCTCCCCGACCCCTTTTTTGTTGTGCGCCTGCGTTCCAAGGCTATTACGCTTCACGCTGCCGTGCCGCCGCGAAGGAAAACGCGTCGTAGGCTTTCTCTGGAATCATCCGGATCGTTTCATCTTTGGCCGGATCACGATTGACGCCCACCGGGTCGTCGCCATTTTGTACTGCCAGAATCTGCTCCCGCAGTAACTTTCTAAACATGATCACGCCGCGGTCGCCTTCGCCGAGGTGCTCTTTGGCGCGGTCGGCGATCGGTCCCTGGGTTTCCCAGGCCATATGGTCTTGGCTGGTGAAGTTGTCCATGTGGAATTCGTCATGTTCATCGGTCGTGCCGACATACTCGATGGGCGTGTCTGCGGGCTGCTCGACGATCTTGCCGTCCTTGCTTGGGCTGAAGCGGAATTGATAAACCTGCGTATTCTGATCGTCGATCGGTGTGCGGAAGTGGAGCGCGTAGCCGATGCGCACGGGGACGAACAGGATATTGGGAAACACCAGCGGGTGCGGCGTTTCTGCTGGCGCATTCTCATCGGCGAAAATCCTCTGTTTCTGAATGCCCGCCCAGGTTGGTTTCACCACGAGCTCGAAATCGATCTTGCTCACCATCCGATAGTGAAACGGTACGTGATCGGGATCGCCTTTGAGCTTGAGCGTGTGGGAATGGAGAAAATAGGTGTGCGTCGGGTCGACGGAGTTTTCCATCGCTTGCAGCCAGTTGCAGCGCAGCGTCTCGCACACATCGATCTTCTTGCTGCCGTCTTGGCGCACTAGTAAATCCCATTTTGGCAGTAGAGGTTTATTCTCCGGCGGTCCCATGTAGGCGAATAGCAGGCCGCCGAGTTTTTCCACCGGATAGGCGGGATGGAGAATTTTATCTTTGAAACCCGCCTCGGGATTTTCAAAAGGCTGATCGATACAGTTGCCGCAGGCGTCATACTTCCAGCCATGATAGGCGCAGCGAATGCCATCCGGTTCGACGAAACCGTAGTAAAGCGACACGCCGCGATGGGAGCATTTTTCGGCGACGAGACCATAGTTGCCGCTCTTGTCGCGGTACAGGAGTAAATTCTCACCGAGGATTCTAACTCGCTTCTTTGGCTTCGCCTCCGTGAGCTCTGCGGCCGCGGCGACGACATGCCAGTAACGTCTGAGCAGCTCACCGGCGGCGGTTCCCGGGCCGACGCGGGTGAGTGTGTCGTTTTCTTCTTGAGTAAGCATGATTCGCTCCTTATGGCTCACGACAGTACGTGAAATCGGCGCGAGGTGTCAATGTTGAAAGGCAATGGTGTTGAAAGGCAATGGGCATTGGGCAATAGGCAATAGTTTTCGTAGGGCGCGCTTCGCGCACCGTTCGGTCTCGGAATATCTCTTGCAAAAACGCCAAGGCGCAAAGGTGACGGGCCGAGACCCGTCATCCCGAGCGAATGCGAGGGATCTAAAAAAGATTTCTCTCTTCGGTCGAAATAACAGTGAGACTTCCCTTCCGAACTTAGCGTCTTTGCGCCTTTGCGGGAGGAATCTCTGAATCCGATAAGTTGCCGCTTCTGACTTGACCGCATGAGCGTGACGGCACTATAAATGACATCATCAACTACCATTCTTTTTTGGGAGGCTTTATGGCTCACGCTTATGTCGATGCTGACGGGCATGTGATGGAGAACGCCGAGGATTTGCTCAATTTCGTCAAGGCGCCGTTTAATAATCGCGGCACCCGCAATTGGATACCCAGTCTGGATCATTTCCACACGCCGGCCGACGGCACGCCGCGCACGCCGGGAACCTTCGATCCGAACACCGGGCCGGAAGAGTGGCTGCAATTTCTCGACAAGACCGGCACCGACTACACCGTGCTCTATCCGACGACAGGATTGGCTTACGGGAACGTCGCCTATCCGCAGTGGGCGCTAGCCTACGCGCAAGGTTACAACGATTACATCCATAAGCGCTATTTGCAGCGCAGCCCGAAACTGCAAGCGGTGTCGCTGATTCCCATGCAACATGTCGCCGATGCGGTTAAGGAACTGCGCCGCTCGGTGAAAGACCTCGGTTTCATCGGCGCGATGATTCCGTCCAACGGTCTGACCCGCCACGTGAGCCATGAAGAGTATTGGCCGATTTACGAGGAAGCGGAGAAGCTCAACTGCGTCCTCGCCGTGCACGGCGGCAGCTATATCAATTTGGGCTTCAACTCCTATACGGTATTTCCAGCAACGCGTGCGCTCGGCATGCCTTTTCCGCTGGCGATCGCGATGACGGGCATGATGGTCGACGGCGTGCTCGATCGCTTTCCAAAGCTCCGCTTGGGATTCATGGAAGGCGGCACGGCGTGGATACCGCTCGTCATCGACCGTCTAGAGCGCGAGCTGGAATACGGCGGGCTGAAGCTCAAGCGCCATCCGCTCGACTATTTTACCGACGACCGGGTATTCGTGGGCTGTGAGGGCAACGAGAAAGCGTTGGCCTACGCTATCGAGCGCGTCGGATTCAAACCTTTCATGTTCGCGTCAGATTTCCCGCACGAGATTTCCATCTCCAACTGCATGGAAGAAATCGACGAAGTCTTAGAGCGCGACGATTTGAAGAAGGAACACAAGGCCGCGATCCTGGGCGAAAACGCGCGGCGGTTTTACGGACGGTGAGAAGAATGGCCGCAAAAGAAG
>Ga0137437_1000680_pt1 | contig 11070 bp, 8 predicted proteins | sample EasRivERMGT138_2_FD_102332 | JGI IMG/M metagenome (GOLD analysis project Ga0137437, IMG submission 102332) | Soil microbial communities from meander-bound floodplain in the East River, Colorado, USA - East River MetaG ERMGT138_2 | ecosystem: Environmental > Terrestrial > Soil > Floodplain ...
GCCGAACTCGCGGCCTTCCGCACTCGCCCGCTCGGCTTCCTGTGACAGGTAGCTCCGCTTCTGCCGTTCGACCGCGGCGGCAAATGGATCGGCCTGGGCGCGGAACTCGGGACTGGTGAAATCGGTCGTTTCCCCTTGCGTGAGAAATTTGTTGAGGAGGGTATCCGCGTTGGCCGCCGTGCCCGGGGTGGGCGTGCCGGGTGTGCCCGGGACCCCTGGAGCCGCGCCCGGCAAGGGTTGAGCCATGGTTTGCGCGAGGGGGTGATTCGGCGGTACCCAGCCCCCGTTCACGGCCACCCAATCCGGCCCCGGCTTGGGGCTGGTCGGTTGGGGACTCGTGGGCGCGGCGGCGGGGGGCATGCCAGGGGCGGGAACGAGCCCGGGGGCCTGCACGGCGGTTGGTGCGCCCGATTCCGATCCCACGAATCCGGCTTTCCCGTAATTGGGGTTGGCGGGATCGACCCAGTTCAACCCGAGCCCCTTTGCCTCATCCGGTGTGTAGGCTTTCGGGGTCAACCCCCCTCCGGTCTGCGAGAGTTCTGGACCAAAGGCCGCCTGCAACGGGCTCTGCGTCCGCGATTGGTCGTTTGGATCGACAACGGGGGCGTAGGAATCAGTCGCCATCTGGGCAAGCTCCCGCCCGACGGTACGCCCCTACCGACGAGTAGGGTACTACAATTCAGGGAAAAACAGCGCGGAACAGGTGTCGTGAAGCTGAACCAATGCAGCCGCGGAGGTCATGCGACCCAGCGCACGATAGCTCCGGAGTTCAAAGGCCCCAGGGGCATAGGAATAGACGACCACGGGGGCCCCGCGCAGGAGAGCGAGGAGATTCGGATCTTCCTCGAATCGCTCGAGGGCACAGAGCAGGAGCGCCGGCCACGCTCGCTCCGTTCTCCCGGTCAGAAAGTCGCGGATCGACAGGAAGGTGAGCGGCATCACCCGCTGAGGCTGGCGCTCGGATTCGATCCCGAGGACCAGAGGACGGGCGAGGCGCGCGAGGAGGGTGCCATCGCCCGCGCCGAGATCCACGATCAACCCCGGCCCTGGGTTGACGGCGTCCCGAATGAAATGGATCAGGATGCAGTGCGCGGCGTGCATCTGTTCACGCGTGGTGAATCCGTTGCGGGCGGGATCGCCGAGGTAATAGCCGTACGCGTCGAAGGATGGGGCGATCGTGCCGGCGTCCCCGTGCAGGGGAGTCGTACCGGCGCGACGGTACGGGAACACGTCCGGTGTCGTGACACACCCTAATCGCTTCTCATCGAACACGAACGGCTTCCCCTTGAATGGAAGGATGGGGAGCGGCATCGCGAGATCAGCCGGCTTCAGCGTCGTCGCGTGCGTGAGGGCCAGAGGGGACGCGGGATGGAGGGGCGGCTGCATGTGCGGAAATTTGATCCCCGTGGCCCCTTCAACCGGGTACTCGGTGCCGTGGTACTCAATCGTGAGCTTCTCAGCCGTCGCATCGGTGGCAAAACAAGTACGCGAGATGGGCGTACGGAGTTCGCCGATCCCATGGAGGGCTGACCATTCGACGGGCCACCGGAGGATGGCGTACATCCACTCTTGTACATCGAGGGGAAGGAGGTTCCAGAGTTCCGGGGCGAGATCCCAAGAGGCTGAGCAGCGAGGCGAACAAGGAAGATGGAACACGGGGCGGATGCCGAGGTAACGCCAGAACATGTTAACGATCGGATCGCGCAGTACATGATCCTCCCAACCGGGAAGCTGCTGCATCATCGGCCACGTCGTATCCATCCACCGTTCCTGAACCCACACACGCTCGAAGAATTGCGCACAACAGGGCGGGTAGCCGAGGAGGTGGGCTTGCGTCGCGTTATCTCCGTGGCGGTACGCGGTGGCAAACGCGTTCACATGCTCCGCCCCGAGGACGATGCGCTGCGCGAGGCGGTGAGGGTCGCGAGGAGAAGTCAACGAAGAAGCGGACGTGTAGCCCTGGGGTGCGGGAACCGTGGCCAGTACGATGTACGGCAAGACGAAGGGTTCCGCGAATGCACGTAGATCCTCGCGCTCACTCACCGTGATGAGCGCGCAGGATCGCAGCCCTGATCGCACGCTCTCGATTTCGACGTCCTGCCACGCGCGACTGATCGCCTGAATTCGAGGCTCCCATACCGCTTGTGCCGCGGCACTGACCCACGTCGTCCGCGGGGCCCATTCAGGGAGGCGGAAGGGGAGGCGGAGGAGCGAGCCGGAAGTCCTGGGGGCGGAGGAAGTACTGGACACACCATCTCCTAGCGTTGAGTAATTCGACATCACGTGCGACACGATCCCATGCGCCGGGAGGGACGTTGCGCCACCACACAAAAGATTCACGACCGTGCCATGGGGGTGCGTACTCGTTCGCGTCGAAGCCGAGGAAATTCCGAACATGAACGATGAGTTCGGGATCCTTCTCCCACTCCACGCGGCGGAGGTGACGGAAGTACTCCCGCACAGTCATCGACTATCCCCGTGGTCGCCGTGTGTCCGTACAGGTTGGGCCGCGTCCGTGTGATCCCCGTGGGGGATATCGCCGTGCGGCGCGTCGCCGTGCGGCACGTTCCCACGCCCATCACCCGCGCGGAGGGTACTGGCGATCGATACCGTCCTCCCGGTCTGCCATGCCTGCAACAATCCGGCTTCGACGATCGGCCGAGTGAGCGAGGAGGAAATGGGACTCTTCCCCTCGGCGATCAATTCCTGTTCGAGATCCCCGAAGAGGGCCATTAGCGTCTCGCAGTGCGTGGTGCGACTCCGCCACTCCGCCCCCTCCCCGGTCCCCGGGCATTCCCCTTTGCACGCGAAGAAGAAGCGACAGCCCTGACAGCCCCCATGTTCCTGGGGCGTGAGGTACAGGGCCAATTGGCGTTCGTGCCCATGTACGTCGGCTTTAACGTACGGCACGCCATCCTTGTTCGTGCGCCCACAGTTCCCCCGTCCGCCCTGTCCATCGATCCCCCGTACCGCAGTCGTAGTGTACGGATCGCACGCGTGCCAGATGCATTCGACGTGATCCTCGTCCTCGCCGAGCAGGAGTTTCCGCATCGAGGCGAGGGGGAGGAGTGTCATCCCCGTAAGGCGTGTGCGGAGGAGGCGGAGGACGGTGATCTGACGCGCGGGGGCGAGGACTTGCGCCTGCATTGCCGGATCATCGACTTCGAGCAGATGGAAGTTCACGGACGTCAAGCCGCGATCCCGCAAATCCTCGAGCCACGCGATGTACTGTGACACGGACGCGTCGGTCCCAACATTCTGTTGGTACAGTGTACTGATCAACGAGACAGGAATCTTGCGTGCCAGGAGATCGAGAAGCGCCTGTTGACTCCGAGCCGTCGTTTTCGCCGTCGCCTCATCTGTGGCAGACTTGCGGAGATCATTCAACATCCCAGGGCCATCCACACTCACGCCAACGCTAACTCCGTACCGGTGGAAGAGATCGAGATGGCGTGCAGTGATGAGCGACGCGTTGGTTTGAATCGACATGGGGACGCCGAGCTGTTGCCCCCATACCCACACCTGTTCCAAATCCTTGAGTGGAACAAGCAGCGGTTCCCCCCCGAAGAACGCGAACCCGGTCTTCCCGCCTCGCCCATCCGGTTGCCCCACCCCTTCGGCGAGTGCCGCCGCCCACATCTTCTCGAGGTCGTACTGCCCCCCGTGCGGATCCGTGTTGCCGGCGTGGCGCATGGGATCTTCGTAGCAGAACGTACACTTGAGATTACAGGTCTGCCCAAGCGGTAAGAGTTCGATGCTCACACAATTCTCCCGGTTCCGTACCAGACTTCCCGCATCCGCGTGTCAATCCACTGGAGCGGGTACTCCCGTGACACGGTTGTCCCATCTGGAAGCACGATGGGCTGCACCAGCGTCGTCCCCAAGTAGCGTACCTGTACGCGGAAGATCTCTGTCCCCTGCTCGCGCACAATTGCCGTCCAGGAGTCACGGAGAGGTACGGGCGTATGGAAATCGGCTGTCTCCAGACAGTCACGGAGGCGATCCCACTCCCGATCCGCTTCACGGAAGGCGTAGGCGGCGGTCATGAACACCCGTTGCAGCCAATGCATGGCAGACGGGCCGTGTGCAGGAAGCGTACCAGCCGTTATTTTCGAGCGGTTTGGGTGGCACGCTGGCGTAACGCGAGTTCAATGGCCAAGGCTCCCTCGCGATCCCCAAGGCGTTTGAGCACCTGGGCTTGCTGGCGATACGCCACTTCCTCGTCGAACGGACTGCGTCCCGCGGCATGCTCTGCCGCATGCTGACCCTCATGGGCAAGGAGCCCGGCCAAGCCGGTGGGCGATTTGTACGTGTCCGTGCCCGTGACCACGCGAATCGTTTTTCCGCGATCGTCGTACCACCCATTGGTCTTCGGTCGTACGCGCAAGATATTGGTGGCGGCGGAATCCGTGGGAGCCGTGGGGATCACGGGTACCGTTGGGCGATCCTCGGGGCGTAGCGATGTCGCCGCGGTGTACGTGGGGACATCCGGGTACTGGGCGAGTCCAGAGTTGAGGAGCAGTGAGAGTAAGAGGTTCCCAGCCATCGTCACCTCTCCCTTATATCACACGTCCGCATGAGCCGTGTCGCAGTGGTACCCGACATCGGCGTGCGGGGTGTCGATGTGTACCGTATCCGAGTGTCCGCCGTCCACGTGGACGACATCACTATGGACCGCGTCGCTGTGCGTGTCGCCGTGCGCGCTGTCTGTGTGGCCGGCATCGGCGTGGGCGGTGTCGCTATGCGTATCCGTGTGTACGGTGTCTGCATGGGCGACATCCGCGTGGCTCGTGTCGCCGTGTGACGCATCGCTATGCGTGTCTACGTGGGCCGTGTCTCCATGCTGATCGACGTGACCGACGTCGCCGTGCGTATCGTCGTGGAACCCGGTGTCATCGAAGTCCTGATGCTCATCGGTGTGCGAGTCGTCATGAAAATCGGCGTGCGCCGTGTCGCTGTGCGCGTCCTGGTGCGCGCCATCGACGTGGGTGACGTCTTGGTGCGCGACATCCGAGAACGCCACGTCTCCGTGCGCGTCACTGTGGGCGGTGTCGGAGTGGGCCGCATCGGCGTGCGCCGCGTCGCTGTGGCTATCGACGTGGGCGACATCCGCGTGCGCGACGTCACTATGCTCGGCATCGGCGTGGGCGGTGTCTCCGTGGGCTGCATCCGTGTGGAGTTCCGTGATCGTACCGCAGCCCTCTTCGACCTTGAACATGATCTGTCCGTACGCGAACGTGTTGCCACCCGCCGTATTGGTCCACGGGGTACCGGCGGTGTTCGTGAACAGTGAGATGATCGTACCACCCGCGAGGACATGGGACCATCCGATATCAGAGTTCACGCCCGCGTTGATCACGGCACTGAGCTTGTTGCTCATGTTGCGCGCCGCGACACGTCCTGCGGGGATCAGAATTTGGAGCGCGGCTGGTCCACCCCCGACATCGCTCGTGTTGATTTCCCACGCCACGGTCATCATGTCGCCGTCGATCATGTAGCCAAGCGTGGCGACATCACCCGCCGCGACGGTCCACGTTCCTCCACCGCTCGCGGTGAAATTGCCCGCCGCGAATGGGACATCGATCCACTGCAACGCCTTCCCGCTCTGGAGGACGTGCCACTGTCCATCGTGCGCGAACTCCAGTTCGATCGCTTCGCGTGGGTTGATGTAGTACCGCGTCCCCCCTGGGCAGACTACACGATTGGCCGCCACACTGCCTGTGTTCATGTGCAGGATGGCGAATCGGAAGAGGCCATCGTTCTGAACCGTGACGCGACGGTTCTGCACAAACCCGGCTGCGGCGAATCCGCTGATCGTGAGATTGGCGGCCGTGGGAACAAGGCGGAGTACACGAGACGCCAGGAAATTGACGGGGCTATAGTCGTTCTGGTTCGATCCGAACTCCGCGTACCCGGCGATCTGATCGTTGGTCCCCGCCATCACGCGCCACCGTGCGACGTTGGCGTTGTAGATCAGGAACACCATCTCATGCGGGAAGATGAAGAACCGATTGGTCGCACCTGTGGTACTGACGGGGGCAAAGGGAATCTCGAAGCGATTGCGGGGAAAGGATCCGGTGTGTTCGTGCTCGAGGACAATGACGAACTCAGACCCGACGTTCTCGACGCAGATCACGCGACCATCCAATACGGCCCCTTGCTCATCCTGGGGGAACATGAGGCCGGTCATGGACGCGTGATTGGTACTCGGATTCAGCCGTAGGAGCGAGGCGGAACCGAAATTCGGATCGTAGTTGTTGAACAGCCCGCCCAGGAGCGGCGGGGGCGTGACGATATCACTGAACACAATCCGCCCCGTCTCGATCGTCTGGGCGTGAATGTTCCCGTGCGAATCATCTTCGCGGTGTTCGGTGTGAAACGCGCCGCGGATCGCCCCAACGAGATTGTCCATCTCGTTCATGAGCCCCAACCCTTCCCAGAGTTGGCGGAGGCGGATGGAGAGGTTCACGGCTTACCACCCGTGTCGTCCGCTTTCGAGACACGGACCGACAACGCATCCAAGACCCATTGCTGATCGAGTTGGGCTCCGGTGAACGTCGAGGGGTCGCCGAGTTCGCACTGCAAGGCATTGCACTCCGCAATCGTGGCGTCGTCGATCCCCGCGTACACGTGCGTTTCGGTGAACTGTGGCGCAATTGATTTGGTGCGGCGTTGCACACTGAGGCCAAAGTTCCGAATCAGCGCCAGCCCAATCGTGACACCCGTTGCCGCTTTCGCGTGGAGCACAGCCCCCAGGGCGGCGAATTTGGAGTACAGATTCCCACGATGGTACGGACGCGACACGATGTAGCCGCGGTACCGCGTACCGAAGTCTGTCACCCCGGTGTCCAATTCGGCAAAAGAGGCGGTGAGCAGCGAGGAGATCCCAACAAAGGGCATGAGTTCGAGCGTTGTTGTATCGGGGAACATCACCGCCCCTGCGACCTGATTCGAGGGTCCCGTGTAATCGGTCCAGCCGCGGGTCCGCACGTCGTAGACCATCGCGGTACTCGGGCCACCGGATCCCTGACCGATGACGGGCCATACGATCACGAACCAGTACTTGGCGAAGAACACGATGCGCGTGGGAAGGAAGGAGGGGGTTTTGTCCACCGTGGCCCATACGGTTCGGCGGTAGTACATGAGATCCGCCAACCCCTCGCGCCCACCGACGCGAATCAACCCAACATTGGCGTCGAGTCCGTACACGCACGCCGCGCCCGTCGCATCCACTCCACCGATCATCGAGTCGAGGATCATGCCGCGCGTCTCGGTTTCCGTGTGGAGGTCGTAGGCATTGTTCTCGATACCGGTACGGGTCATCGTGTAGACGCGTGCCGATTTGGAGAGGAACACCGCTCCGTTGATCCCGCCCAGCATGTTGGTGAGGCCGCCTCCATTCAAACCATCGAGATCACGGAAATGACGGACCGCAATGGGGATGCGTTCATCGTTGCCCACGCCCTCGTCACCGCGCACGGGTGTCCATTGCACGCGACTGCCGTTGACGGCCGAGAATTGGGAGTTGTCGGCGAAGAGCATGCGATCGTCATCAACGGTGACGAAGCGACACGCGAATGGGGGGAGGTACTCGCCAATCGTTTCCGAGAGCGTACTGACACCCCCGGTCGCGTACCCGATCGCGTAGGCGACGGTATCCGTGTAGGTCGTGGTACCGACGGGGAGGGTGGTGATCCGGTAGAACAAGGCGTTATCGACGCTCGCCTCAATTTCCCAGTGGGTTTCCTGTTCACCTGATGCGTAACCCCCCGCCGCGGGCTTGGTGATAATAGCCCCGTTGAACGCACCATTGGGGACAAACACCACCGTGGTCGTGGGCTCGGATCGACGCACTGTGACCCCAGCCACTTGTTCGGTATACCGGAAGCGGAAGTACCGGGTACCGGTGTACGTCCCACCTACAGCCGTGTCGGCGACCCCAGGGACGGCGGGCTGCCCGAATCCCGCGTACCGCAGTACAGTCCCATCCCAGACGGTGGCCCGGTTCGCATTCGTCGCACCGGCGAGAAAGAGTTTCCCGTGCAGACTCGCGCCCACGACGCGGCGCGGAAAGAACCCGACACTCGAGTTGCCGTACGGGACGCCACCCTGCCACGTGCCGGCGACGCGGCGATCGAGGCGGCCGTCATTGTCCATGGCCCAGAGTTCATCGTTCGACAATTCGTTGCCGGCTTGGTGACGAATCAGCGACACGATAAAGAGATCGGAGAGGGCGATACTCGAGAGCCGGCCTTTCAGAATCACGCCGAGCATCAACCAGTCCACCGACGCGGAGAGGGTCCACGCAAAGCGCACGGTGGGCAGATTCCCCGCGGGCCAGTACGACGCGGCAAGGCGTGACGTCCCAGTGGCGACGATCGCGATTTGCGTACGGAAGACGGCGTTGACCGCCACGATCGTCGCCGCTCCGCAAATCACGAGATCCGAGATGCCGAAGGTGGGGTCAGACGCGAATTCCAGTGCCGGGGTCGCGCTCGTCCCCGTGGCGGAGGGATTGGAGCCAAACGAGCTGGCCACATCCACCTGTCCCCACCGTTCGACGATGACCGACGCATTGGTGGCCGCCGCAAACGTCATGGCCACGGTCCCCCCGGCGAGGAGCGGCGTACTCGCGCGCCAAATTCCGGCACTCCCCGCCGCGCCATTGGATCCGGATGCTTGCGCGGTCATGGCGACCGCGTTGAACGTGATCACCGTCACCGCTGCGGTTTTGGAGTTCACCTTGACGACGAGCACGTGATGCGTGTTGCCCGTGCCATCGGTATCCGTCACCGCGGGAACGGTGACATTGACGGTGGTGCCTCCCGCCGTACCGCCAGTCGAAGTGGAGAGCAAGCGGGGGGAATTGCGGGCGAAGACACTTCCACTCAGATCAATGGCAATCGCGCCCTTGCGTTTGCACGCGAGCAACCCCTCCCGAAAATCGACGTTCTTGGCCTCCCGTACCTGATTCTCGAGGAGGGCGAGCGGCGAGTCGGCGTCATTCACCCCGCCTCGGAAATCGAAGAGGTTGATCAGATCATCCTGTGCGGTACGCGAGCCCATGCCGTCCTCCCGTTACCAACCGTACGGCCGATGCCCCCAGGGGCCCCACCACCAGTACGTGGTTCCCTGTTGCCGGTGCAAGTACGCCGATTTGGAGAGGAAATAGCGGAGTTCCGTGACGCGCGTCGCCGCCTTCTTTTCTTGCTTCGTGGCCAGATCCGGCTTTTCCATTTTGTCCCACTCATCCGCAATGCCTTGGGTCACGAGGATATCGTGGAAGTCCTCGGGGAACGCCGGCACATCCCCATCGGCGCTCATGTCGGTCCCGGAGGCGATGCCGTCGATCACCAGGGCCATGACGGATGTGGGTGTCGGCCAGATTCGGATCAGGATCCCAGTCGCAGTGAATTGCAGCACGGCCCAGTGCCGCGGATCGCCGACCGTATCGAGGTTGGGATCCATTTCGCGGATCTGATCTTCGGTACGTTCGGTGAGAATTTTGTTGCCCGAGGGATACGAGATCCCGAACGTCTTGACCACGCTTGGAGGAGTGTAGGTGGCCGTCCCGTTGACGGTGTTGAGCGTGGAATTGGTGCGGCGCACGCGCCCCAAGCCCACCGATGTTTGGAGCGCGCGATAGCGTTCGTTGGTGTTGTTCTTGATCCGCGTACGACCATCGGCCGAGGTGAGGTTCACCCGATCCATGATCCGGTCCTGTATGTTCTTGAACGTCATCGCGCGCTCCTCGTTCTCAGTCCTCGTCGTCCGGATCGTAGGGGGCGGATTTGCGTTCGTCCTGCCGCACTCGTTCCGAAATAATCAACCCCAGTAGCACGGTAAGGGTGGGGGCTTTCATCGCCATCTCCATCCGCTGTTCGATGGTGCGGTTCGGGTACCGGATGTCGATACTGCCGTCATCGCTGAACCGCACCACTTCCCACTTGCGCTCATTGTACCTGCCTGGGCGAATCTCGTTGAGCATGCGAATTTCTTCCTCGCTGTGCATCATCGGATTGACTGGGTACCCGGACAGGAACGTGGGGCGCTTTAGCTTGGCGCGATCCTTCTTCCCCTCGGGATTCCAGGGGGTATCGTGCTTGATCAGATGATAGGGGATCGACTTGCTCTCTTCTTGCCCCTTGATGAACGCGAGAAGCGCTTGCTGCGTCATCTGCATCGATTGCAGCAACGCGAGCGTGTACGGATCGGGGGGTGGCTGGCCGGGACCCTGGGGTGGGGCCTGGGGGATCGAGGGGAGGCCCATGGCCAGCTCGCGCGCGCGAGCCTTCTGTTCCTCATCGATCCGCATTTCCTCGCGCGTCGCCGCTTCGATCTCTTCTTCGATGTCGGGGTGGAGGAGGTTGACGCCCCCATCACTCGGGGCCTCGATTTTCACCGGCTCCGTGCCAGCAAACCGTTCCTTGGGATCTTCACGATTCATGATGGAGTCCTTCCGTCCGCATTGCGCGGAAAAAGGGGGCACGGGATTTTGGACGCCGTGCCCCCGAAGCGAACCACTATTCCTGACCGACTGAGGCTTACGGCGCGATGGTCAGGTACACCGCGTTGTTCTTGCCCGCCACGCCCACCTGCATCATGCGCCCCACGTACTGCGCCACGACGAGGTTGGTGGTCGTCACGACTTCCGCCGCACCCGCGACGGTGCCGGGAGCCATGACACCCGCGCCAAGCGCCGGGGTGCCGGCGATGAGCACGGCGGCCGGTCCCCACGTCTGGGCCCACCCGAAACCCCCGATGGGAATGTCCGACGTCGCCACGCCGATCAGAAGACCGGTGGCCGTGGTGACGGGCATCTGGATCACACCCTGGTACGGGTTCTGGATCAACCCGACACGGGACGAGGCCGTGAGGGCGAGGGCGATCGGGTCATCCTTCTCGAGAAACAACTGGAAGGCGACCGATGCGGTGATCGCCGCATGGGTCATGATCCCATACATGCGACCGTTGCCCGGGGTCGTATCGACCTGGAGGAACCCACCTTTGTACTGATCCGCGACGCCACCGGTGGCTCCGGGAGTGTACGCAAAGTCGGTCGCTCCGAGC